>Ga0209347_1000044_pt1 | contig 342316 bp, 269 predicted proteins | sample AutmiccommuBRH23_FD_187382 | JGI IMG/M metagenome (GOLD analysis project Ga0209347, IMG submission 187382) | Deep subsurface microbial communities from Mt. Terri, Switzerland - Autotrophic microbial communities BRH/23 (SPAdes) (version 2) | ecosystem: Environmental > Aquatic > Deep subsurface...
AGTGCTGGGCGCGTGGCTGCGCAACGGCTTCAGCGAGTTACAAGTCCATAGTCAAACTTGATCGGTGCTGGATGCGGGGCACGCGACGAGCACCGAACGTTAAGGTGCTAATTCCTTTCATAGGTAATACGTATACTAAACCCGTTATCCGAAATGTTAGCACCATTGGCCAAGGATGGCGGCGGTCCGAGTGGCCCAGACTTTGACAAGCTCGCGCCAGTCCCCTATAATGGGGTCAGGTTAATCGTTGTCGGTCTGGAGGTCAAGGGCATGTTCAGCAACGCGAAAAACGTTCGGTTCTCGTAAGGGAAGGCCCATTGACCATTTCTTGGAATTGCATTGCTGCGAGCCGTGGGCATTTACCCCACGGCTTTTTCATTGTGGCACAAGACATCACACGCCGTGGGCCTTTTTCCCGCGGCGTGTTTGTTGTTTGCCCACTTTTTTTCTTAGGAGCGAAGCGACGCACATGGCGATCAAGGCGTTCATTTTCGATTGTGGCGGCGTTCTACTGCGGGACGGCGACCTGTCCCCCTATCAGATATGGGAGCAGCGCCTGGGGCTGGATAGCGGGAAACTGCTGGACATCCTCTGGAAAGGCGATATCTGGGAAAAGGCCGAGGTGGGCCAACTGACCGACGACGAGTTCTGGGTCCACGTCGGAGAGCAACTGGGGTTGGACGATCAAGAGCAGGTGCAAGCCCTGCGCCGGGATATATGGTCCACCTGGCGGGTGGACGAGCAGGTGTTGGCGATGGTGGACCGCGCCCGCGAGCATTGCTCGGTAGCCATCCTGAGCAATGCCACGGACATCCTGGAGAAGATGCTCGCGGAGCGTTATCAGGTGGCGGACCGTTTCCACCTGATCCTGAACTCGGCGCGACTGGGCCTGGCCAAACCCGACCCCGCCATCTATGAGGAGGCGCTGCGCCAGTTGGGCGTCAAGGCCGGGGAAGCCGTGTTCATCGATGATCGGGCGGAGAACGTCGCCTCAGCGGCGGCCCTGGGCATGCACGTGGTGTGGTTTGTGCACCCCGGTGAGCTGGAGCGGCAGTTGCAGGTTTACTTGCACCACAGCCGGGCCGAGGACGACGGACAGGATGCGGAAGCGCTGCCCCAGGCGCGCCGCGCGGCCAATGCATAGCATAGGCCACACGCGGGGAGCCCGCCGCACACTCATTGTAAGTCCATCGTAGGCGCGGTTTCCATGATATTGTTGGCGAATTATGTATAGCTGCGTGAATTCTCTCACCCTAACCCTCTCCCAGTGGGAGAGGGAACCAGATGCCTTCTCCCGCAGGAGAAGCTTTCTCCCTGGGGAGGAAGGTGCGCCATACACGGCGTGCCCCGGAGGGGCGGTTGAGGGGATTGCTGTGGCATATGCTAGAGCCGGATAAACCTGCCATAACATTCGCCAACAGCATCTTCCACACCGCGCTATGGGACGCAATTCTAGAGTACCCGCCGCACACTCGTTGCTATTAAAAGGAGCCTGCCATGAAGCTGCTGCTGATCCGCCACGCCGAATCCAAAGGGAACGCCGATGGTCGTATCCAGGGCCAGGCCGAGTACCCGCTCAGTGCTGCCGGGTGGACGCAGGCCCGCCAGTTGGCCGCGCGGTTGGCGCAAGAGCACGACGCCATCGAGCAGGTTTACTCAAGCTCGCAGACCCGCGCCGTGCAGACGGCGGAGGTGCTGGCCGAAGCCCTGGGCGTGGCGCTAGTGCGCGATGAGCGGCTACGGGAATATGGCGTAGGGGAATTCGCCGGGCTGACGTCTGCCGAGATCGAGCAGCGTTTCCCGCAATTCATCGAGGAGCGCCGGCGGGCGCGAGGGTGGCCGCCCATTCCCGGCGAGGAGGGGCGCGAACCCTTCCATCGGCGGATTGCAGAGGTGTTCGCCGAGATCATTTCCCGGCATGGCCGCTGCCACAAGGAGAGCCAGGTGGCGGTAGTCAGCCACGGTGGCACATTGTCGGCTTATCTGGCGTTCCTGGTGGGCTGCAAGCTCGAACGCTATTACCCTTTCCGTTTTCATAACGCCTCGCTAACCGTCCTTGACGTGGGGGAGCGCGTATCCATCGAGTGTCACAACGACATTCGCCATTTGCTGCCTGCTCCCGATTGAGCGGGTGGGCTATTCTATTGTACAAGAGGGGCAAGCTATGCTCCAAGTCTCTAATCTAAGCAAACGTTACGGGGACACCCTGGTATTCGAGGGTGTTCACTTTACTCTCAACACGGGCGAGCGGGTGGGGCTGGTCGGCCCCAACGGGAGCGGCAAGACCACTCTGCTGCGCATCCTGGTCGGGGAGGAGCGCCCCGACACGGGCAGCGTCCAGCGGACGGCGGCCAATGTGCGCATTGGCTACCTGCCGCAAGCCCTGACCTACGACGAGGAGGCCACGCTGCGTGACGTGCTGGCTGGTTCGCGCCTGCTGGATGCGAACCAACTGGCCGACCAGATCGAGCGTCTGGCGGAGGCGCTGTCCAGGGCGGACGAGTCCGAGCGGGAGGCGTTGGAAAAGAGCTATGCCGCGACTATCGAGCGGATGCAGGATGCGGCCCTGTACCTGCCGGAATATCAGGTACAAGCGATTCTGGCGGGGCTGGGGCTGGCCGATCTGGACCCCGCCGCGCCGGTGCGTATCCTGAGCGGCGGGCAGAAAACCCGCCTGGGACTGGCCCGCTTGCTGGTGTCCAACCCCTCCCTGCTGCTGCTGGACGAGCCAACCAACCACCTGGACATTACCGCTTTGGAGTGGCTGGAGGAATACCTGAGCCAATACGAGGGGGGCATGCTGATTGTCTCCCATGACCGGGCCTTCCTGGATCGGACCGTGAACCAGATCTATGAGCTGGACCCTTTGACCCACAGCCTACGCGCCTACCCTGGCAACTATTCCGAGTATGCCCAGACCAAGGTGCGGGAGCGGGAAAAGCACGCCCAGATGTACCACGAGCAACAAGAACGGATTGCCCGCTTGCAGGGTGCTGTCCACCAACTCGACAGTCAGGCTCGCAAAATCGAAAAGGAAACCATCGACTTTCATTACCGCAAGATCGCCAAGAAGGTGGCCCGACAGGCGACGGTGCGCAAAAAGCGCATCGAGCGCATGATCGAGTCCGAGGATCACCTGGACAAGCCGCAATTGACGTGGGATATGAAGCTCGAGTTCGTGAACACCCCCCCCAGCGGCCAGGATGTGCTGGTCATCGAGGACCTCGCCAAATCCTTCGGCGAGCACCGGCTGTTTGCGGGGGTGAACCAGATCCTCCAGCGCGGGGAGCGCATCGCCCTGTTGGGGCCAAACGGGTCGGGCAAAACCACGTTGTTGCGGATGATCACCGGCCAGGAAGCGCCGACGAACGGAGCGATTCAGCTCGGGGCGAACGTCCATTTGGGGTATTTTTCACAGGAGCAAAAAAGCCTAAACTGGGAGTTGACCCCGTTGGAAACGGTGCAGCGCACGGTTTCCGTGGGCGAGACCGAGGCGCGCAGCTTCCTGCACTATTTCCTGTTCGCCGGAGATGACGTGTTTGTGCCCGTGGGGCAGCTCAGCTATGGGGAGCGCGCCCGGCTGGCGCTGGGGGTGTTGGTGCTGCAGGGCTGCAACCTGCTCCTGCTGGACGAACCCATCAATCACCTGGACATCCCCTCGCGAGAGAAATTCGAGCAGGCGCTGTCCTCCTATGAGGGCACGGTGTTGGCTGTGGTACATGACCGCTATTTCGTCCAGCACTTTGCCACGGGCATCTGGGCCATCGAAGCAGAGACCATCCGGCGTTATGTCGACATGGAGGATATGTATCGCCATCGGGGCAAGGCGTGGTCGCTGGAACCATGACCCTGTTCTACTCGTCTTGATAGATAGCCAGTATAGATAGCTCGCTTGCACGAGTCCTAGAAAGGGCATCTTGAGCAAGTACAATTCACCCTGGGAAACATTGCCTGAACCGCCCCCGCAGCGACCTGCGCCGCGGAAACCTGCATCGCAGTCGCCCGCGGGGCAAAAGCCCGCCTCGCGCAAGCCTACGCCACAGGAACCCGTCCATCGGGAACCTGCGCTGCACAAGCCTGCGGCGCAGCAACCTGTGCGCCGGCAACCCTTGCCGCAGTCGCCTGCGCCACAGCAGCCTGCGCCGCCGAAACCCGCATCGCCGGAATCTGCGCCACCCAAGCCTGCCCCAAAGAAGCCTGCGCGGCCCAAAATTAACCCGATGGCCCTGGTAGGGCGGGGGGTTGGGATAGGGTTGTTGTCGTTGTTCGGCCTGATCTTGGTGGCGGTCCTGGCTGGCGTCGGAGTGTACGCCTACTATGGCTCGTCGTTGCCCTCTCCGCAAGAGTTGCGCGACCGCACTACGGCGTTCAAGAGCGCCAAGATCTATGACCGGCATGGTCGCCTGCTCTTTGAGGTGTTCGACCCCACGGGCGGTCGGCGAACGCTCGTGCAATACAAGGATCTCCCCGACTCCGTCATCGAGGCCGTCGTAGCCACCGAGGATGCTACCTTTTTCACCAATCCCGGCTTTAACGTGGTGGCGATTGGCCGTTCCCTGTATATGAACCTCCGCGAGGGGGAGGTAGTTTCCGGAGCCAGCACGATCACCCAGCAGTTGGTCAAGAACGTGTACCTAAGCACGGAACAGACCGTCTCGCGCAAGGTGAAAGAGGCGATTCTATCTGCCGAGGTTACCCGCCGCTACAGCAAGGCGGAAATCTTGGAGATCTACCTGAACGAGGTCTATTTCGGCAACCTGTCCTACGGCATCGGCGCGGCGGCAGATACCTACTTTAACAAGCCGGTCTCTGAGCTCAATCTGGCCGAGGCGGCCCTGCTGGCGGGCATCCTCCAATCCCCGGCTGCCTATGACCCTTACATTGACCCGGATGCCGCTCTGGGGCGTCGGGAGACGGTGTTACGGCTCATGCGGCAGAATGGCTATATTACCCAGGATGAGTACGAACTGGCAGCCAGGCAGCCCTTGGGGGTCGTCCCACAAAAGTTTGTCATGCAGGCCCCGCATCTGGTGGTGCATGTGCGCCAGCAATTGGAAGAAATGTATGGCCCGGAAATGCTGTACAAAGGTGGCTTCCAGGTCTACACCACGCTCGATCTGGACATGCAGCACCTGGCAGAAGAGGTGGTCCGCGAAAAGATCATCGAACTGCGCGAGCGGGATGCGACCAACGCCGCCCTGATCGCAATGGACCCGCACACGGGGGATGTGCTGGCGATGCTGGGCAGTGCCGACTTTCACGATCCGACCATAGACGGGCAGGTGAACGTCACCACCCGGCTCCGTCAGCCCGGCTCGGCTATCAAGCCCTTTACCTATCTGGCGGCGCTGGAGCGCGGCTGGGCGCCCTCGACGATGATTATGGACCTGGCGCAGGATTTCCCGGATGGGGTCAATCCCCCCTACAGGCCGACGAACTATGACAAGAAGGAGCATGGGCCGGTGTCCATGCGCTCGGCGTTGGCCCGCTCGCTGAACATCCCCGCCGTTTCTACCCTTCAGCAGGTCGGCCTGCCCGCCTTGTTGGAGGTGACCCGTCGGCTGGGCATCGAATCGCTGAATCGTCCGGACTATGGTCTGGCGCTGACGCTGGGGGGCGGCGAAGTCACCTTGTTGGAGCTTTCGGGCGCTTATGCGGCCCTGGCAAATGGCGGCCACAAGGTCACACCGCGCACCATCTTGCGCATCGAGGACCAGGCTGGCAACGTGATTCTGGAGCCTAAAACTCCGGAAACGCCCCTGGTGATGGATGCCCGGCACGCCTACATGCTGACCCATATCCTGGCCGACGATCAGGCCCGCATCCCTGCCTTTGGAGCGAACAGCCCGCTTCGGCTCTCGTTCCCGGCGGCGGCCAAGACGGGCACCACGAACGATTATCGCGATTCCTGGACGATGGGCTACAATCCCGAGTTGGTTACCGGCGTGTGGGTGGGTAACAGCAACAACACGCCCATGCAGAGCGTTGCCGGATCGCGGGGGGCTGGCATCATCTGGCAAGATTTCATGGAAAAGGCGTTGGCCAACCGGCCCCACCCCGATTTCGAGCGCCCCGGTGGGCTGGTGGAGATAGAAGTCTGCGCCGTATCGGGGGAAAAGCCCGGTCCCGACTGCACAAAAACCCGGAAGGACCTGTTCCTGGAGGACAACCTGCCCGAGGAGTGCAGCGTACACAAGCGTCTGCGGGTTTGCACCGTCACCGGCAAGATAGCGGGCGACTTTTGCCCTGAGGAGAGTGTGGTAACCAGGCGCTTTGAGGATTATGGGCCGCAATGGGATAACTGGACCCGCCAACAGGGCGCCGAGCCGCCACCTCGCCAGGTCTGCGACCTGCACAACGGTCCCACGCACGTGAGCATCCAGGTACAATCACGGGAGCTTGCTGGCATGATCGAGATTCGCGGGTCTACCGAAGTGCCGGACTTTCGCCATTATGTCGTAGAGTTTGGGAAGGGAGACTCGCCCTCGTGGTGGGAGCGCATCAGCCCGGAAATCCAGTCGCCGGTGTATGACACGGCCCTGTGCCGCTGGGATACCACCCGCGTCGAGGATGGCACGTATACCCTGCGGGTAGTCGTGACGGATAAGCGCGGCAACACGTACGAGGCCAGAACGGTAGTGGACATTCGCAATGCGACGCCCACCCCCACGGCTACCGAGACGCCCACGGTTACGCCCACCGAAACAGCCACGCCGACCCTGATGGCAACCGAGACCCCGACCCCGACGCCAACGGCCACGGCCCAGCCGACGCTAACGCCGACTGCCGAGCCGACCAGGGCGCCGACGGCCACGCCCGAGCCGACCAAGATGCTGGAGCCACCTCCAACGGCTCAGCCCACGGCTACCCTTTCGCCGGAAGCCAGCCCGACGGCGACAGAGACGCCGACGCCCACCTCCACCGAAGCGAGCGAGTTGCTGCCGGAAGAGACGCGCGCGCCCTAGCGCATGGGGGGAGATGGCCGAATAGGATGGGCCACCAAGTGGCATAACAAACGCGCCGTATGTCGAGGTTTCGACATACGGCGCGTTTTATAATCGTCCGAATTAGGGCAAATAGTTGAGCGGATTCAGGCGCGAGCCGCTTCGGATGACCTCAAAGTGCAGGTGAGGACCAGTCGAGTTGCCGGTACTGCCGCACTGGCCGATGGCCTCGCCCCGGCCTACGGATTGGCCCACCTCCACATAGATGACGCTGAGGTGCGCGTACCGGGTCTGGAAGCCGTTGCCGTGATCGATCAGCACCATGCGCCCATACCCCGTATTGCTGACCTGCACGTAGGACACATAGCCCGAGTCGGCGGCAACGATAGCCCGGCCCTTGGGTGCGGCGATGTCGATAGCCAGGTGACCTGCCCAGTATCGTTGGCTGATCTGACCGCTCATAGGCCAGGCGAACGCGCCGGTTCCCTTCTTGGCATCCTGGGGTACTGGCCCGCTGGCTACCTCCACTCGCCTTGCCACGTAGGGCTTGACCCCGCCGGGGATAATCAGCTTTTGCCCGGCGGTCAGGCTATAAGGTTCCGTTAAGCCGTTGCCCTTGTAGGAGGAGATTGCTTCCGGCTCGACTTTGTACTTGGTGGCAATGCTGGCCAGGGTTTCGCCCTTGGCGACGGTATGATAGGCCCCATCCACTGGTAGAATGTTCAGTTCCTGCCCGATGCGCAAAAAGTCGGGGTTGTCGGCCAGCCGGTCATTGGCCCACAGCAACGAGTTTCCATCCAGGCCGAATCTCTGTGCGATGCCCAGCAGGCTATCCCCGGCCTGCACCTGGTAGGTGATTACCGAGGTGCGCACGGTGCGCTGAGGCAGGTGCAAAGGCAGCGCGTCGCGAATCCCATCCAGCGTGCGCAGGGTGATGGGGACCGCTCCGCGCTCTAAGAAGCGCGAGTCATTCGCTCGGCTGACGCTGCTGAGGGCATAGGCATAGCCGTAGCCATAGTCGGGCATGAAAGCGTCAGGCACTTCCGAGTAACCCGAATAGCCATTTAGTAACGGCCTCGGAATATCCTGCAACTGGATATCTTTACTCAGAAGGAAGAAGAAGAGGATCAGGGCAAGGTGGCCTACCAAACGCGCCAGCTTGGGTAGATCGTGTACTTCAAGGGCCAGGCGTTGAATCACAGACCTGTCAACCTTTTCCGCAGACACAGAATGTAGCACGATAACATGCTCCCGGGCGCAGGGTGAGTTTCTGGATGCAGTGTATCGGTTAATGGTAAATCGAACCGTCCTATCCGGTCTATTGTACCCGCAATGGGACGAATTGTCCAATAGTCAAGTTGAGTTGCCAACCCCCAACCGCTACTTGTTAGTCCCAAACAGGGCGAGGCCATGCGATAACCTGGCAATGTCCTGGCGACAATAGCCGGATGGCTGCGTTCGATGCATCACAAGGACACATCATAGTCACTATATCAGGCCGTGTCCAGTGCAAAATGTGTTCAGGGGGTAGAAAAAACGCTCTTTCCAGAGTGTGGGCGCACTTTGCGGGCGCACCTTGCGTGCATCTACCTGCAACAGCCCTCTCGGCCACAGGGTAACCAGTGGCACAAAAAGGCTGTTCGTCAGATAGCTGTTGCTCTGGAAAGAGCGTTATAGATCAGACCATACGGGGCCGTATCTCGGGCGAAACCGCAAGCCGGATTACATATCCTTGCTCAGGGTAGCCAGGAAATCGGTGTTGGTCTTGGTTTTGCCCAGGCGGTCGAGGATCAACTCGACGGACTCGAGTCCGCCCACAGAATCGATCATGCGGCGCAACGTCCACACCCGGCTGAGGGTCTGCGGCTCGAGCAACAGCTCTTCTCGCCGCGTGCCGGACCGCTGGATGTCGATGGACGGGAAAATGCGTCGCTCGGCCAGCCGCCGGTTCAGGTGCAACTCCATGTTGCCCGTGCCCTTGAATTCCTCATAGATGATGTCATCCATGCGGCTGCCGGTGTCCACCAGACAGGTAGCAATGATCGTGAGGCTGCCCGCCTCTTCCAGCTTGCGCGCCGCACCATAGAGTCGCTTGGGCGGATGCACCGCAGCGGGATCAATACCGCCGGACAGCGTACGACCGCTGGGGGGCACGATCAGGTTATAGGCTCGCGCCAGTCGGGTGATACTGTCCAACAGGATCACCACGTCGCGCCCGATTTCCACCAGACGCTTGGCGCGCTCCAGGGCCATCTCGGCCACGCGCACGTGGTCCGTCACCGGCTCATCAAAAGTCGAACTGACCACCTCGGCCTCGACCGAGCGGTCCATGTCCGTGACTTCTTCCGGGCGCTCGCCAACCAGGACCACCATCAAGTGCACGTCATCGTAATTATCCGTGATGCCATTCGCGATCTGCTTCAGGATGGTCGTCTTACCGGCCTTGGGCGGCGAGACGATCAGCCCGCGCTGTCCGCGGCCAATGGGCGACAGCATATCGATCAGACGGGTGGAATAGATGTTGGACTGGGTTTCTAGTCGGAACTGTTCCCGGGGAAAGATCGGAGTCAATCGTTCAAAATTGGGGCGGTGCTTGGCCTGTTCGGGGTCTTGGCCGTTGATAGCCTCCACCCGCAGCAAGCTGTAATACTTTTCCGATTCCTTGGGCGGGCGAACCTGGCCGATTACCATGTCCCCTGTTCGCAGGCTAAACCGGCGAATCTGTGACTGAGAAACATACACATCTTCGGGGCCGGGAAGTAGATGGTCGCTGCGCAAGAATCCTATGCCATCTGACATGATTTCAAGCACACCGCCACCAAAGATAAAACCTTGCTCTTCCGCTTGGGCCCTGAGGAGTCTAAAAATCAGGTCTTGCTTCTTGAGGCGACTATAGCCTACTACATCTCTTGTGCGAGCGATATCGCGTAGCTCGCTAAGAGTCATTGTCTCTAGTTCGACAATATTCACGTTCTACACTCCATTGAGTTCTATAACAAAATGAGGAGCTAACTTTAAGCCATGCACTACTAGCAAGTGCGCAGCAAAAAGATAGGTACCAGGGAAGATTTCGAATAAGTTTGGGGTAATGAGTCAAAAGAAGTCTCTAAACGCACAAACTTGCCACGCAGCCGTGGCTTCCACCAGAGGTTGGCCTTTGCAGAAAACACTCCTAATGCATTGGCATTATAATACGGATTTGGGCCAACGTCAAGTTATCCGTGGGGCTTTTGCAATAGGGATGAATGGCCGATGATCGACCTAGACGAAGGGTTGCTGGGGCTTGCAGATGCCTTGTTCCTGGCGTCTGGAGATATCGACCGAGTTCAAGAATCTCTTGCTATACAATACCACTTTTGGATAAAATAGTCAAGATTGAATGTACTGGTATCGGACTGCACAGGTCTGGACCGCCGACACCCTTGTCGGCCAACGAGGTACACGCGACCCCCTGTCTGGGAGGCCAGGCCACAAAACTGCGTTGTTTGAAAGCAGCCCATTGGTGCCATTCAGCCTGGAGCGTGGAAAGCGCGAGCAATATGTGGGATGAGGACGGTTCGGACAGCTATACAACCGGTGAAGGCGCCCCAACCGACGAGCGGGTGCTGGTGGCGGTGGTGCCCCGGCCCAGCGATTGGGAGCTGGTCTGCGCCCAACGCTGGTATCGTATCCCCGTGTCGCGCGCTCCCCGCCGTCTGGCGGCGGACTATATCGCGTTCTACCACACAGGCAGCTTTCGCGAGTTGCGTTGGAGCATCCGCTACTATGCGCCCATCGAGCGCTATCGCCTGATGCGCCGGATGGACCTGTTCCCTGACCAGCCGAACCATCCCCGCGCACAAGAACTGTATTACCGCATTGAGCTTGGTCCTCTGGAGAGCCTGCCCCGCCCCATCCCCAGCCTCAAGCTGCGGCGAGTGACGTTCATCATGACCACCCTGTCTCGCCTGCTCTCCGCGCAAGAGATCAACGACCTGTGGCTGCGCACGACCGCCCGCGACCGGCTGTGGCTGGCCTTGAAAACCCGCGAGGTGATGGCACGCCGCGAATATGCCATTCGGGAGGGCGACCTGCGCTATGAGGCGGACATCGCCGTGCTCTGCATGCGGCGCAACCTGGCGATCGAGTGCATCGAAGAACCCCAGCCGCGACCCAAGGTCGAACATGTTTCGCAAGAGCAGCTTTTGGTGGGCCGCGGCTGGACGATTCAGCGCTTTGCCGTGGATGACATTATGGCGGACGTCGAGAGCTGTGTGGAGATTGTGCGGGCGTTTGTGCGCAGCCACGGCGGCCAGCCGGGAATGATTATCCCGTAGACACACAGCAGTCAGAGCGTACAGCAGCACATCCAGGCGCGTGGCCTATTTGAAGGAATATACCTCCAGCACCTCCGCCGACCAGGCGGGCATCCGGCGGCGCACCGACAGCATCCCCGTGGCGCGGTTGAACGATGCCTCCTTGGGCATCGCGTACCAACGCTCGGCATCCAGGCCCAATTGCTGGAAGGATATCTCCCCGCTCACGATCCGCTCTTCGTCCGACAGGTTAAAGAGGTTGATGACGAACGCCCCCTCGTCTGGCAAGACGTGCAGGTGCACTCCCTCGTGCATCCCGTAGAAATCGCCCCGCTTGAAAAAGCGTTGCAGGGCATGGTACTTGTGCATGGCGAGCTTTTGGGCATGCGCCACCAGAGGATCGCTGTGGGTGCCCCCAATGCCCAGATGGCGGCAGGTGGAAGCGTACCACCAGAGCACCAGGCAGTGCAGGTTGTCATCGCGCAGGTCAATGTGCAGGTATAGCGGCACGTTGCAGCCCAGGTTATAGTAATACAGGCTGCGCCCCCTGCCGCTGCGAATGTCCTCCATCGGCTGCCACATCAGCTCCATGCCCCAGTTCTCGTCATAGCTGCCGGGCAAGCCGTACTTGTAGTATACCGGCGTGTAGCGTTGGATCGCCCCGCCGGAAATGGCGTCGTGCATCTCGATCAGTACGTCGGGATAGGCGCGGTGGATGCGGCGGGCCAGCTCCAGATTGGCACGTGCGTGATCTTCTTTGGTATAGGGCACCGGATGCCCGTGATTGGGATTCCAACAGCCCGCATTCCACCAGTTGCCATCAAACATCAAGAAAGCAACGCCATCCCGGCAGTGGGCCAGCAGCCGATTTTCCGCCTCGGCAAGATACTGGCGCGACCCCAGGCAAACCGCCCCCTCGATGATCTCCCCTTGCGCGTTCATCTGGAACGCCTCGCTGGGCCAACTGGACACCCCGCGCCCGTCCATAGACATCCAGGTAGCCAGGGGGCAGTGTAGCGCCAGCTTTAGCCCATACTTGGCGCGTATGCCGTCGATAAACGGTTTGCGGGGTCCCAACCATTCCTCTCCCCACAGGAAGGTGCCGAACTCTGTGTCCCAGCCCGGATCAAGGTACAGCGCCTCGCAGTTATAGATGCGCGCCTTGTGCGCCTCCCGCTCGATCAGTTCCCTGGTATAGGTCATATGGCGCGTCTGGCGAGGGGTAGGCTCGCCACCCGGCCTATACAGATGCCACTCCGGGTTATCGTACAGCTCGTTCCACTGTACGGGCGGATCATAGGTGGCGGGGAAGCGACAGCCCTGCGCATCCAAAAACGCACGGTACGCATAGGCCGCCTGCGTATATCCGCCAACCACCGTTTGATAGCGGGTCGCTCCCAGCTCGATGGTCTGGCCGGGCTGAATGCAGTGCAGCGCCGAAGGCTCCCCATCCACCAGGCTGACGCCACCAAAGCGCAGGCCCAACCAGCCGAGATAGACCTCGGGGGCAATGGTGGCCCATTGCATGGCCTCTTGATGAAAGCCCATCATCACCAGGGTATGTTCCCCGTGGGTCCAGGCCCATCCCTCCGCCGCCCACTGTGTGGCGGGCATATGGCCGTGGGCAAAGGCCCGCGGGCGGTCTGTGCCCCGCTGTTCCAGGCCTGGCCGGGCGATCAGATCGGCCAGCGCGAAATCGGCGTCGAAATCCGCGGGGTCGGTGGCGCGATGCTTCAGGGGAATGGCCGCCAGCCGGTCTTGGGTCACCTCGGGCAAGATACTTCCATAGCCGGTGCCGATTCGCCGCTGGAACCCGATGGTCAGGTCTTCCAGGGAAATCGCCTCATCCGTGGGGTTGTGAAGGGTAAGCTGTTCCTCCAACCAGGCCCCATCCTCCGGGAGGGTCAACGTTTGCCGGACTGTCAGCCCAGCCAGCGTGCCGCTGATCTGCAAAGCGTCCCCTTCGCGGCGTATCGCGGGCGACTGCAATCCCCTGCACACCATCGAGCCAGCCTCACAGGGCTGCGCGGCCCGGTAGATGCCTGGCTCGTCCGCCAGAACCAATCCGCTCAGCAGGTCGGTCAGCAGGATATAGACCTGCTTGCTCTCAACGTGTACCTGCATCCGGTAAGACTGGTTGCACAGCTCTAAACGCTCGTCAGACATGGGAGACCTCCTTTTGCAGCGCATAACCCATAAAACGCTACGCGTGCAGGGACCAATGGAACCGTTTGCGATGAGCAGCCGAACCAACCACCGCTACCTATCCCGCATGTTGTGGCGATGGACTCAGCCAGATACCAGCCCTTCTTGCTCGATGGCCACAACTGCGCTGTCCTGTGCCTTCATCCAGCGCAAGGCCAAGAAGGACCCCAGCGGGAACAGGGCCGCCGTCAGCAAACCCAGGCGCAAGCCCAACTGCTCCGCGCTCAGCCCGGCGGCGGCGCTATAGCTCGCCAGGGCAGGCAGTCGGGGGGCATAATCGGCCACCAGACTGATCAGCCAGGGGCCGACGGACGCGCCAATGTCGCCGCCCGCCGCCAGGATGGCAAACATGGACGCCCCGGCCAGCGGGAAATGCTCCGACGCCAGCACAAGCGTGCCCGGCCACAACAGACTGACCGCCAGCCCGCACAGCATACAGGCCATCAACGAAAGGACGGGGCTGCTGGACAGCCCCACGGCAAGATAACACAACACGGCCAAAAAGGAACCGAGGATCATCACCTGGTTGACGTTCATGCGCTTGCCCAATATCCCGTACATCAGTCGCCCCAGGCCCAGCGCCAGGGCGAACATCGAGACCCCGGCCGTATCGCCGACGATCTTGGGCAGGTGCAGCGCCTCCTCGAAAAAGGCCGAGGTCCATTGGGCCATGCAGATTTCGGCTGCCCCGCCGAACGCGATAGCCAACAGGGCGACGATATAGAAGGGGGTACGCAGCAGCTTGCGCAGGCCCGTGCGCTGGCCTTCCACCATCGGCTCGCCCAATGGGACCCTGGCGAACAGAAAAAAGTTGGCCGCTGGGATAATGACCCACAGGACGACAATCCATTGGAACTGCGACCTGCCCAGGACGAACAGCAGCAGCGTGGTGAGCAGGATTACGGCCACCTGACCCCAGGCATAGAACGAGTGCAGCATGCTCATGGCGGTGGCCTTTTCGTCCGTGGGAATGGCGTTGATGATGGGGCTGAGCAGTAGCTCCAGCAGGCCGCCCCCACCAGCAAAGATGATCGTCGCCACCACAAAGGCGGGATAGGGCTGCGCCAGCAATTCCGGTGACAAGGCAAACAGAAGCAGCCCGATAACGATCAGCACGTGCGCGCCCACCACAAACCGCCGAAAGCCGTAGGCTTCGACCAGCTTGCTGAACAGGATATCGAAGGAGACTTGGGTGGCAAAGTTGACGAACACCAAAAAGCCGAGTTGCTGAAACGATAGCCCAAACTGCTCCCGCAAGGGGATGAACAGGATGGGGGTCAGGTTGACGACAATCGCCTGGATGACGATGCCGATGTAGCAGGCGATGGTCGTGGATTTGTACGAGATGGCTTTTTCAGGCACGTTGATCTGGTTTCCTCATTTCCTTGAGGTATGATTTCGCATCGCGTATTGCCAAGCAGCCAACGGCCCGAAGGCTTGATTCCCTCGGGCCGTAATTGAGACTTGCATCCGTTGCTACTACGCGCGCGTCGCCGCCTTGATGCGCTTCAGGCGCTTCATCACTTCGTTCGAGCCGCGCCCGAAATAGTCATGCAGGGCCACATACTCGGCGTATAGCTTGTCATACACCGCCTTGTGGGCGGCGATGGGGCGATATACCTTGTCCTGCAAGTGGGCCATCTTGGCCGCTGCCTGCTGGATGGTATCGTATCCCCCGACTGCCGCGCCCGCGGCCACAGCCCCGTGCATGGCAGAACCCAACGCGCCCGCCTGCTCGGTGCCCACGATCTTGATCTCGCGACCCGTCACGTCGGCGTAAATCTGCATCAGCAGCTTGTTCCGCTCTGGCAGGCCGCCCGCGGCCACCAGTTCCGTGACCGCCACGCCGCTATCCTCAAACGTCTGGATAATGATGCGCGTGCCAAAAGCCGTGGCCTCGATCAGCGCCCGGTAGATTTCCTCCGGCTTGGTCGCCAACGTCGCGCCCACCAGCAGGCCGGTCAGGTCCACATCCACCAGTACGGAGCGGTTGCCGTTCCACCAGTCCAACGCCAGCAGGCCAGACTCGCCCGGTTTCAACTCGGCAGCTTTACTCTCCAGCAGTTGGTGCAGGCTCAGCCCCTTCTGCTCGGCTTCCAGGTAATAGGGATAGGGCACGCCATGCTCGACGAACCAGGCGAAATGGTCACCCACGCAGGACTGGCCCGCCTCGTACCCGAACATGCCGGGCAGGATGCCATCTTCTACCACACCGCACATGCCGGGGACAATCTTTTGCTCCTTGCCCAACACCATATGGCAGGTAGAGGTGCCCATGATCATCACCATGCGCCCTGTCTCCACGACGGTGCCCGCCGGGACAGAGACGTGAGCGTCCACGTTTGCAACGGCCACGGCAGTGCCCGGTCGCAGGCCGGTGGCCTGGGCCATCGCGGGGGTCAGGCCGCCCGCTCGCACGCCCAGCGGCAAAATGTGGGTGGACATTTTCTCGGCGACGATGTTGCGCATGCGCGGGTGCAGGGCCGCAAAAAAGCTCGGCTCGGGGAAGCCATTGCGCTTGCTCCAGATGGCTTTGTACCCGGCGGTGCACGAGTTGCGCGTTTCCACGCCGGTGAGCTGCCAGACGATCCAGTCGGCGGCCTCGATCAGCCTACCGGCGGCGTCATAGATTTCCGGAGCCTCGTTCAGGATTTGCAGCGCCTTGGGGAAGAACCATTCGGAGGAGATTTTGCCGCCATAGCTGAACAGCCAGTCCTCGGCCCGGTCGCGGGCCACTTCGTTGATCTGGTCCGCTTCCGGCTGAGCGGCGTGATGCTTCCAGAGCTTGACCCAGGCGTGGGGGTTGTCGCGATATTCCTCCAGGTAGCAGAGGGGCGTGCCGTCCACTGTGGTTGGGAGCATGGTGCAGGCGGTAAAGTCGATGCCCAGGCCGATCACGTCATCGGGAGAAACCCCGCTTGCGGCCAACACCTGGGGGACAGTGACCTCGACGGCGCGGACATAATCGGCGGGATTCTGCAAGGCCCAATCCGGCTCCAGGCGGATGTTCGTGCCGGGCAAGCGTTCGTCAATGACCCCGTCTGCGTAATTATATACGTGCGTAGCGACTTCGCTGCCGTCGGCCAGGTCGACCAGCAGAGCACGGGCCGACTCGGTGCCAAAGTCGATGCCGATGGCGTACTTGTTGCTGCTCACTGGGTGATCCTCCTCTATGTCGTGGAATGGTACGTGCCGGGGAAGCCCCACGGCAACGGGCGCAAGGTGATGTGAGAACAGAGCAAAGGGTGAAAGGTTTTGGCAGACAGATGTTTGTCAGGCCGATAGCCACTGTTGCGACTATAGCACGCCGCCCGACCAGCGTCAAGAGAGTTCGACTCATAGTCTTGCCGCGCATTCCACAGCGCGTACTGGTCAAGTGCAACTAGAAATATAGCTTATCGATAAAGCAATAAACAATAATCATGAGGAGCGCGAACAACCTCACCCCCAGCCCCTCTCCAGATTTGGCGAGGGGGGCTAAAGCGCGCTTACAGGCCGGGCAAGGGTGCCAACCCAACAAGGCCCCTTTCGCGCCATTCGTGTATTTCCGTATTGGTCAAACGGATGATACACAGATATAGGTAAGCGAGTATTAGCCGTCGAGCGCATCCATTGGCAGTTGAAACTGCACCAATCACCGCGAAGCCGCCCTTCGGCGGCTAATTTCGCAGCTTTTTCTTAGCCTGCGAAGGCAGGCTTTGCGATGGTTGCAGCGATTTCAATCGCCACCTTGCCGTGCAAGTGTGCAACCTAATCTTGACCAATACACCATTCGTGTATTTCGTGGCTGATTTTCTGTGTCTTCTGTGTCTTCTGTGGTTAACCCACCTTGCGCAGGCCCACCTTGGTCGCGTCGACTTCGCGCTCCAGGCCGCGCTTGGCAAAACGGATGCGGACCATCTCCCGCTGGCCTTCCAGCCGGGATTCCAGCACGATTCCCCGCCCATAGGGCATTTGCTCCACCCAGTCCCCCTTGGCGAAACGTTGTTCGGGGGGCGTTTGCGGCTGGTCTTCCGCTGCCGACAGGTGGTCGTAAATCGTCTTCTGCCGGGTATACTCCAGCAACTCTTGCAGGGCACGCGTCTGCCCCGGACGGTAGCGGCTCGTTTCTGAGGTCGGCTGCTGGATCGTGGGCACCGTCGCACGGTAGCGTTCCAACAGCGCGGGGTCATCCACGGTGCCCTGTTGCAACATGCTCGCCAGGATCTCGCGGGCCGACCCCTTGTCCAACAGTTCGTTCCGCAACCGGCATGCGCCGGATTGGATACAGGAGGGGCAGCCGGTGGCGCAGCCACATTGTGCCACGGTGTCGTGGGCCAGGCGCAGCAGTTCCTCGACGCGCTGGAAGGCCACTTCGGCCAGGCCAATCCCCCCTTCATACGCGTCGTACAGGAACACCACCGGCGCGTCCCCCACGTTGGGGTGCGCCACGTGGTAAAAGCCATCCACGTCTCGCCGGTCGCACATGACCATCAGCGGCATGACGCCGGTCAGCAAGTGTTGCACGGCGTGCAGCCCTGCCGCAGGTCCCTGCCCCTCGGGTGCCTGCTCATCGACGGCCTGTTCTTCGGCGGGCGCCTGGTTCTCTTGCCCGTTATCGTCTCTGGTCGGGGCAGGCATCTCGGCAATAATACCCTCGGCCAGCGCGCCGGGCAGCGCCACCCACATGGCGGTGGTGTGCAGGCGCATGATCAGGGGATAATCCAGGTTGACTCGCTTGACGATCTCGTCGGTGCCGAGTTGTAGTTCCTGGTAGCCGCGAATCGTCTCCTCCACCATCACATCCCCCAGGGCAGCCACAAAGGGCATATCCCCCAGGTGGAAAGTCTGCGAGGCATAGACCTCCTCTACGTGCAGGCTGGAGGTGCTGACCGAGCGGGTATAGTGGGGAGCCGACTCCTCGCGGACGCGCACCTGTTTCTGCTGGCGATCGAGGTAGGTCACGCGGTAATCCTCCCCGCCATGCTGGTAGATGGCGCCCGGATGCGCCTCGCGGTAGACATTGGGCGGCTCGATGGTACCCACCTCGTTGCGGTTCTCGTCGATAATCTGATAGGTCTCGTGGCTGGCGGCCCGCAGCGACACGCGGAAATGGATATCCCGGCGGCTCTTGGGGTAGGTCAATCCCTCGCCGCCGTTCTCCAGATCGCAAGGGGCCAGCAACTCGGAGCGATACAGTTCGTTGATGGTCGCCTGCTCCTGGGGCGGCATCTTCTCGATCTCGGCAGAGGTCAGCGGCAACTCGCGGGCCGCACAAAGCAGGTGCTTGAGGCGAATGTGCTGGTTGTTCTGGTCGATAATCGCCAGTTCGTGGGGCTGGGCAAAGAACTCTTGCGGGTGGTGCATGTAATACTGATCCAGAGGGTTCTGCGAGGCGACCATAAAGATCAGCGCCTCGCGACCCCGGCGGCCCGCTCGACCTGCCTGCTGCCAGGTGGACATGATTGTGCCGGGATAGCCGGAGATGATGGCGGCATCCAACCCGCCGATGTCAATGCCCATCTCCAGCGCGTTAGTGGTGATGATCCCCCGAATGTCGCCGCCCTTGAGCTTGTTCTCGATGTCCTCCCGCTCCTCGGCCAGATACCCGGCGCGATAGGAACTGATCAGATCGGCCAGGCCGCTTTCTTCCGTCTGCTCGGTGACCGTGCGGCTCATACGCAACATCCGCTCGGTGAGCTGGCGAGCGCGGGTAAAGACAATAGTGTTATAGTTGGCACGAATACAGTGCAACATCAGGTCCACCGCTTCTTCGGCATAGGAGCGGCGCAGGTTGCTGGCCGCACTGTCCAGCAGCGGGGGGTTCCACAGAGCAAAATAGCGCCGCCCTCGCCCCGCGCCGTCCTGGTCCACCACGGAGAAGGGCAGGCCGGTCAGCGTCTCGGCCAACTCCTTGGGGTTGGCGATGGTGGCGGAGCAAAAGATGCATTGTGGCTCGGAGCCATAGTGCCGGGCCATGCGCAACATGCGGCGGAACAACTGGGCCATGTTGGAGCCAAACACGCCCCGATAGGTGTGTACCTCGTCCACGACGATATAGCGCAGATTGCGCCACAGCTCTTCCCAGTTTTGATGCCACAGGAGAAAGCTCAGATGCAGCATCTCTGGGTTGGTCAGCAGGAGGTTGGGGCTGCGCTCGCGGATCACTCGCCGCTGGCCGCTGTTCAGCGAGCCGGTATAGCGGGCCACCGAAACCGCTTCAGAGCCGAGTTCCAGGTTCAGCCGGAACAGGCTCTTCAACTGGTCGTTGACCAGGGCATTGATGGGGTAGACATACAGCGCCCTGGCCGAGCGGTCGGCCAGCACGCGCTCGATGATCGGCAGGTTATAGCAGAGTGTTTTCCCGCTAGAGGTGGCGGTGACGACGACAATGTTCTCGCCATTGCGCGCCCGTTCGAGGGATTCCACCTGATGGGTATACAGTTGCGAGATGCCCTGCGCTTCCAGGGCATCTCGTAGCAGATCGGGCAGGGGTGGCGACGGGAGCGCATAACGCGACGCGATGGGGTCCAGCGTCTCCAGGCGCACGACCTGCTGGTTCTGCTCCACCTGCATCTCGGCAGCAATGCGCTCGATCAGGCGCTCCACGGGGAGGGCTTTATCCCCCGGACTGCTTGCATCCGCTGGCGCACTTGCGTCCGCCGTCCGTTTGTTCTGCTGGTCCATTTGTATTTCGTCGTGACCTTCCGGTTGTTCTTCCGGGGCGGGATTGTTACTGCTCATGGTAGGAATGATGGGTACCTCTTCCGTTTGCCGCCGACGGTGACGGCCTTAAGCTGGACGGCAGCGCAACGCTCAAGATGCTCAGGGCGCCCGCGCTCAGTGCGCCGCCTTGAAATAGGCCACCGTTTGGGCCAGCCCATCGCGCAAAGACACCTGCGGCTCCCACTGAAGCTCTTGCCGGGCCTTCTCGGCCAGCAGGTAGGTGCGATAGACCTCGCCCAGCTTGGCCGGGCCATGTTGCTCCTCGCAGGGACAGCCAGTCAGATCTTTGAGTTGGGTGAAAATCTCGTTGATAGACGTGCCCTTGCCGGAACCCAGGTTGAGGATTTGGCCGCCCCCCTGGGTCAGGGCCAGGGCGTTGGCGCGGGCGATGTCACCGACATACACGAAATCGCGCTGCTGATCGCCCGCGCCGTTGATAATCGGCTGGCTGCCGTTGAGCATCATATTGGCAAAGATCGCCACCACTCCGGCCTCGCCGTAGGGATCCTGGCGCGGGCCGTACACGTTGGGATAACGCAGGATGGTGTAATCCAGGTTATAGTGGGTGCGATAGATGAACAGGTAATGCTCGACATGGTGCTTGCTGGCCCCATAGGGGTCCAGGGGATTCACCGGATGGTTCTCGTCCACCGGCAGATACTCCGGTTCCCCGTAGCACGCGCCGCCCGTGGAAGCATACACGATCTTGCGGCAGCCATACTTGCGGGCCAGTTCCAACAGCGTTAGGGAGCCGAGTATATTCACCTGCGCGTACAGCAGCGGTTTGACCATCGACTCACGCACGTTGGCCCGCGCCGCCTGATGCGCGATTGCCTCCGGGCGCTCCTGGGCAAAGACTTGCTCCAACGCCTGCTCGTCGCGAATATCCACCTGGTAGAATCTGGCGCGAGGGTTGAGATTCTCTCGCTTGCCCGTGGACAGGTCATCCACCACGAGGACGTCATGACCTGCTGCCAAACAGGCATCCACCACATGAGATCCGATAAACCCGGCCCCGCCGGTGACCATCACTTTCATCGTTTCCACCTCTTGTATTAAGCGTATATCTGTCAAGCGAACAGCTTGCTTCCCGGTTATAGCCCCTTCGAGCGCACGATAGAAAAGAGCAGCCAGGCTCCCAGTAGCGCCGCCACCACAAACCCGATCTGGGCTACGGGTATCACGATATCGGTAAAAGGCACAGTGAAAGCGGTTCCCTCTCCAGCCCGTAAGAGCAGGGCAGAACCCATGACGAGCGCGGCGACAACCACGCTGAACGACAGGCGGTTGGCGATGTTGTCCAGCTTGCGCAGGGCCTGCGACAGGTTGCGCACGTCCACGCCCACCGTCAGGGCGCCCGTTTCCAACTGCTCGCCGATCGTCTCGACCCGCCGGGGAAGGCTATGCAACAAGGTCTCCAGGTCTCGGAGGGTCTTGACGCCTTCGAGCAGCGTCCGTTTCACCGATACGCGCTCTTTGAGCAACTGTATCACGAACGGCTCGAGGTAGCCGGTCATGAGAAAAGAAGGGTCCAGGCTGCGCGTAACCCCCTCCAGAATGACCACGGTGCGGGCCATCAAGGCCAGGTCGGCGGGCAGACGCGTCTGGTGCCTGAAGGCAATCTCCATCACGTCTACCAGGAATTGGGCAAAGGGCAGGCTCTCCAGGGCTGCGCCGTAATAGCGCGACAGCAGGCGTTGAATGTCCCGTTGCAGGCCGCTCCGATCATAGGCGGCGTGCATCGCGCCCATGCGGGCGATCACGTGCACCATCTCCTCGGCATCTTGCTGCACCAATGCGAATAGCAGGTCGCCCAGGTCTTCCTTGATCCTTGGTGTAAGATAACCGACAATGCCAAAGTCCACAAGCCCGATTTCCCGGTTGCACACCAGGATATTGGCGGGATGGGGGTCGGCGTGAAATACTCCATGCACGAACACGGCCTTTAAGTAAATCTTGGCCAGCCGGTCGGCGATGCTGCTCAGGTCATAGCCGCGCGCCCTCAGGCGGTCCAGTTCGGTGAGCTTTAATCCCTCCAGATGGGAGAGGGTCAGCACCCGGCGAGTACACAGGTTCCAGTACACTTCGGGGATCAGGACTCCCTCGTCGCCAACGGTGGCGCGTATCCGGTCGGCGTTGCGGGCCTCGGTGGTATAATCCAGCTCGGAGCGCAATGCCTGAGAGAACTCTTCAACCAGATCGGTCAGACCATATCCCTTTAACGCCGCCGAACGCGCCTCCAGAAAGCGGGCCTGGGTGCGCAACAGGTTCAGGTCAGCGTGAACCGTAGCCTGCACGCCAGGTCGCTGTACTTTGACGACCACGTCGGTGCCATCACGCAGCTTGGCGCGATGCACCTGGCCGATGGAGGCGGAGGCAATCGGCTCCGGGGAGAAGGAGGCGTACCAACAGTCCAGCGGGCCGCCCAGTTCCTTTTCGATAATCGCGACGATCTCGGCGGTAGGGGCAGGGGGAGCCGAGTCGAGCAGCTTGCTCAGCTCGACGATGTATTCCGGCGGGAGCAGGTCGGGGCGGGTGCTAAGGATTTGCCCCAGCTTGATATAGGTCGGCCCTAGCTCCTCCAGGGTCCGGCGAACCCGCTGCGGGACGGACAGCATCCTGGACTGAGCGTCCGCGTCCACCTTGCGCGCCTGCCAGGGGGGCAAGAATCTGGTAAGACCGACGTTCTCTGCCAGGAATCCGAGACCGTTGCGGATGAGGATTTCCGCGATATTTCTGGCTCGCGCGATCTCGGCGGCAGTGCTCCGCAGGGATAACCCGAATGGCACAATCAACGACCTTTCTCAATCAACGTAACAATTTGCCAGATTATAACATAAAGCCCAATGGCGGGGAAATCCCTGTGCGTATCCAACAAAGCACGTTGGACCGCCGACACCCCTGTCGGCTTCTTCCCATGCTTGTCTCTCCCACGGGCCTAGGCCACAACGCGGGGTCGGGCGATCAAAACCGCGGCAACTTTTGCATCGTCATGCAGGGCGACGCAATGGTGGTGCGGTTTTAACTGCCTACGGCGCGCTCCAGGTTCTCGCCACTTTGCTAGCAGCCTGCCCCCCATGCTATAATCAGGCCAATCTGCGATCTTGGAGAGCATCCATTGAACGAGTCTTCTCAGCTACCCAATAGCTCCTGGCAACGGATCGTCGTCAAAGTGGGCACCAGCACGTTGACGGCCCAATCGGGCCGCCTCAACCCCCCGCGCATGGTGGGGCTGGTGCGGCAGATTGCGGCCCTACACCAGCGCAACCTGGACGTGGTATTGGTCACTTCCGGGGCGCAGCAGGCCGGGCGGGAGCGGTTGGGATACCCCCAACACCCCAAGACGATCCCTTATAAGCAAATGCTGGCCGCCGTGGGTCAGGGGCGGCTGATGCACTTGTGGGAACAGTATTTCGAGTTGTACGATATGGTGGTGGCCCAGGTCTTACTCACGCGCGAGGACATCGAGGACCGCCATCGCTACCTGAATGTTCGCGATACGTTCGAGACCCTGTTGCAGCGGGGAATTGTGCCCATCGTCAACGAGAATGACGCCGTCGCCACAGACGAGATCAAGGTGGGGGAGAATGATAGCCTATCCGCGATGGTCGCCAACCTGATCGAGGCGGATTTGCTGATCCTGCTGACTGATACGGATGGGCTGTATACCGCCGACCCATCTCTGGACCCCGACGCGCGCCTGATCGAGCGGGTGCTTCAGGTGGACGGCAGCATCTATGCCCTGGCGCAGGGCAGCCGCTCCGGGCTGGGCACAGGGGGCATGTATACCAAGATCGTCGCCGCCGATCTGGCGACGCGCAGCGGCACGTCCGTGATGATTGCCAACGGCGGGCGGGAGGATGTGCTGTCGGGCGTGTGTAATAGGTCCGTCCCTGCCACCTGGTTCCCCGCGCGCATCACCCCATCGGAGGGGCGCAAGCGCTGGCTGCTGGCGCAATCCCTCACCGCCGGGAGCATCCACGTGGATGAAGGCGCGGCGCGGGCCATTCTGGAACGGGGCAAAAGCCTGCTGCCCGTGGGCATTGTGAAGGTGCAGGGGCGCTTTGAGCGAGGGGCTATCATCAGCGTGTACACGCAGGCCGGGCACGAGATCGCCCGCGGCCTGTGCAATTATAGCTCGGAGGACCTGCGCCGCATCCTGGGGCAGCAGTCGGGCGACATCGCCGAAATCTTGGGATACGACTATGGGCCAGAGTTTATCCATCGTAACAAACTGGCCCTGTTATAGGGGAAATGAACCACTGAATACACAGAAAACACGGAAGGAATTTAACCATGAAAACATTAAAGAGGTAGCCGCGGCATCCTGCCGCGCACCTTCGCGGAGTGGCGCGCCTGCAAGGCGCGGCTACTTTCCCGTGTTTATCATGGTCAAGCATCAGACAGGGGACGTATAGCGCACCAGAGGGGGAAGCCATGACCAAAGTTGATCTGCAAGCAATGGGACGCCGCGCCAGAGCGGCTGGCCGCCAGTTGGGGCTGCTGTCCGCGAGCGTACGCGACGCCACGTTGGAAGCCATCGCCCGCGAGCTAGAGACAGCGGGAGAGGCCCTGCGGGCAGCGAACGAGGCCGACATCCAGGACGCGCGCGAGGCCCAAATCGCGCCCTCGTTGATTGACCGGCTGACCTTGACGCCCAAGCGCATCCAGGGGATGGCCCAGGGATGCCGAGACGTGGCCAGCCTGCCCGACCCGGTGGGCGAGGTGTTCGACGGCAAGACGCTGCCCAACGGCCTGCGGATAGCCAAAAAGCGGGTGCCGCTGGGGGTGCTGGCTGTGATTTTCGAGTCACGTCCGAACGTCACCATCGACATCAGCGCGCTGGCGATCAAGACGGGTAACGCGGTGATCCTGCGCGGCGGCAAGGAAACCCTGCGCTCGAACATTGCGCTGATCGAGCTAGTCCGCCGCGCCTGCGAGGAGCAGGGGCTGCCCGCCGATGCCGTCCAGTTGATCACCTCCACTGACCGCGCCCTGGTGCCCGAACTGCTGGGCATGGACGACGTGATTGATCTGGTGATTCCGCGCGGCGGGCCGGGCCTGCAAAACATGGTCAAAGAACATGCCAAGATGCCGGTAGCCTACGGCGGGATTGGCGTGTGCCACCTGTTTGCCGATGCGACTGCCGACGTGCCCAAGTCCATCGCGATCATCCGTAACGCCAAGATTCAGGCCCCTTCTGTGTGCAACGCCCTGGACACCGTCCTGGTGCACCGGGACATGGTGGGCGCGCTGGTGCCCGCGATGGTGGCGGACCTGAACAGCCAGGGAGTAGAAGTGCGCTGCGACGAGGCGTCGCTGCGCGCTCTGGAGGGGGCAGCGGGGATCAACCGGGAGAAGATCGTCGCGGCCCAGCCGGACGATTACGGCAAAGAGTTCCTGTCACTGGTGCTCTCGGTGCGGGTTGTGGACTCGTTGGACGAGGCCATCGCCCATATCGCCCGCTACGGCACGAACCATTCCGACGGTATCCTGACCAACAACTATGCCAACGCCACGCGTTTCCTGGATGAGGTGGATTCCGCGGCGGTTTATGTCAATGCCAGCACCCGCTTTACCGATGGCGGCCAGTTCGGCCTGGGAGCCGAAGTAGCCATCAGCACCCAGCGGATGCACGCGCGCGGCCCGATGGGGCCAAAGGAACTGACCACGTACAAGTGGATCATCCAGGGGGATTGGCACGTCCGCCCATAATGTTGGAGCGCCACCACCCTTGGCCAATGGCGCTAACTTTTGGTTATCACTGAAAAAAGAGGTGTAGGCTATCGATAGACACGACGCTACCCGATTTTCTCATGCATGAGCATTGGGGAGGAGATACTGTAGCCGCCCACCGCTCGGCGCGGCTGCCGCCGCCCCACCTGGGACTGAAGGTCCCAGGCTGGGAGAAGGTGAAACCCGTTGAAACGGGTTAGATGCATTTTAGTAGGCTTTAGCCTACTTCTTATCTATTAGCCCGGCACTTGCAGTGCTGGGCGCGTGGCTGCGCAACGGCTTCAGCGAGTTACAAGTCCATAGTCAAACTTGATCGGTGCTGGATGCGGGGCACGCGACGAGCACCGAACGTTAAGGTGCTAATTCCTTTCATAGGTAAGACGTATACTAAACCCATCATCCGAAAAGTTAGCGCCATTGAGCCACCTGGCGGCGCCGGGTGTAGGCTCGACCTCGCAACCCGTCACCTCATACCCTCGTATGCCCCGGTGGTAACCCTCCCCCATACCTCTGCGTTACACAGGGCACGCAGGGGAGCCAGGCCCACGCAGGGCGCAACACCTTGCGGCGGTTGTGGCGGCGTGTTACACTTTTGGTGTGTCTAAAAGGTCAAGGCGTGATCCGCTCCATCCCGCATTTTCCCTCCCACCCTCGTCACCGTAGCGCCTGCCTGTGTATGAGGGAGGTAAGAAATGCTGCGTACGGGTTTGGAAGAGTTACTGGGGATCGAGCACCCCATCTTGCAGGCGCCTCTGGGTCCCTGGTCCGCTCCTGACCTGACGGCTGCCGTTTCCAACGCGGGCGGCCTGGGAGCCCAGGCGACGGCGGGCATGTCATTGGAGCGTTTCCGGGAGCAACTGGCCCGCGTGCAAGACCTGACCAATCGGCCTTTTGTGATCAACTTTTCGTTGCGTTGGATGGATGAACAGTCCTTTGCGCTGGCGCTGGACGCGAATCCGGCGGTGATCTCGTTTTCCCACGGCGACCCCGGCCACCTGCCCGACCGTGCCCACGACGTCGGCGCGCTGGTGATGCACATGGTCAACACCGTCGCCCAGGCCCGCGAGGCGGCGGACCGAGGAGTGGATGTGATTATCGCGCAGGGCAGCGAGGCGGCGGGATTCGGGGGCCTGGTGGGCACGATGGCGCTCGTCCCGCAGGTGGTGCAGGCGGTCCAGCCGATCCCGGTGGTGGCGGCTGGGGCCATCGCCGACGGGCGTGGAGTAGCTGCCGCGTGGCTGCTGGGCGCGCAGGCGGTCAGCATGGGTACCCGCTTTCTGGCCTCGACCGAGGCAAGCATTAGTGACCAGGAGAAGCGGGCCATCGTGGAGGCCGAGGCGGAAGACACGGTCCATGCCGAGTATGCGGACGTGCTGCTAGGCCCGCCAGGCATAGGCCAATATCCTATCGTTCCGCGGGTATTGCGCAGTGCCCTGGTGGACGAGTGGAACCGCCGCTGGGACGAGGCCAGGCGCGATCCGTCGCAACTGCGCGCCGCCCTGGATGATGCCGCTCGGCAGGGGCGTGCCGATGACCTGCTGCCCCTGGCGGTGGGCCAGTCGGCGGGAATGATCCACGACATTTTGCCAGCGGACGAAATCGTGCGTCGGGTAATGGCCGAGGCAGACAAAACCTTACGGCGCGCCGAGGTTCCCGAAGCGATTTTGTAAGATAGATCGTACCGATTGAGCTTATCAAGCGTTGCATCGCCAACTAGTTGATGCGTCGCCCTGTGGTGGCTGACCTGGCTGGCGCAAGCTGGGGAATCAGTTGCCGCAGGGCGACACGAGGGCTAGGGGGAGCGATGTGTTACCGAAATGAATAGCTTTACCAGGGCGAGGATGCCCTGGTAGGGGCGCCCCTCCGGGGGCGGCGACCCTGCGGGATCGGTAGATGAGGGGACTCTCATCCCGTTGCACGTGACAGAGATACGTACCTATACCAATGCATATGGGAGGGAACATGCTCAACGCAGTGCAGACATGGTTGAACAAGAGGGTTCCGGCGCGCGTGGGGTTGGCGTGCCTGCTGGTGTTAGGGGCGGTGTTGGCCCTGTTGCCGGGGGGCAATGCGACCGCCACCGCTGACGGTTCTTTCGGAGCTTTTCTGCCGGTCATCGAACGGTATCCTCTGCCTACCGCGTCGCCTACGCCTACGTCTACACCCACGCGCACCCCGACCATCAGCCCCACCGTCGAGCCGGGGAACCGCGAGCAGGCGCGGCGGCTGTATCTGGACGAGTATCTGGCCTCCGAGGGAACGGCCATCGAGTGGACGGGCAGCCACGCGTCGTGCAATCCGGGCAGCACCGCCCCGGCGTTTCGCGAGGCTGTGTTGCGGCGCGTCAACTATTTCCGCGCTATGGCCGGGTTGCCCTCGGTGACGCTGAGCGCCGAATACGGCCGCAAGGCCCAGGCGGCGGCGTTGATGATGAGCGCCAACCGGAAGCTCAGCCATGACCCTGCTTCTGATTGGGCGTGCTACTCTGCCGATGGGGACGAGGCGGCGGGCAAATCCAACCTCTATCTGGGGGTGATGGGCTGGGAGGCCATCAGCGGGTATATCCTGGAGGGGGGCGAACTGGGCCATCGGCGCTGGATTCTCTACCCGCAGACGCAGGAGATGGGCACGGGCGACATCCCGGCTACGTCGGGCTATATGCACTCCAACACCCTGTGGGTATTCGATAGCCACATGTGGGAGGCGCGCCCTGCCACGCGAGATGGTTTTGTGGCCTGGCCGCCGCCCGGTTATGTGCCCTATCAGGTGGTCAATGCGTACTGGTCGTTCGCCTATCCCGGCGCCGATTTCTCGAATACCAGCGTGACGGTGACATCGGGCGGCGCGCCGGTGGGGATCAGCGTGCAGCGATTGTCCAACGGTTATGGCGAGAACACGCTGGCCTGGGTGATGCCCAATCTGCCGTCCCAGTCCGCTGGGGACGTGACCTATCACATCGAGCTGCGCCGCGTGCGGTTCAACGGCGCAGATCACGATTTCGCCTATGACGTGACGCTGTTCGATCCGACGCAGTAACCCTGGGAAGGGTTATCCCTCCCCTTTGCGGGCTGCCTCCCATTCGGGGCGCAACAGCCCATACAGGTACATGTCATAGTGGCGGCCATCGCGCCAGCCAAACTCGCGGAATACACCCTCCCGCTTGAATCCCGCGCGCTCGTACAGGGCGATGGCCCGCACGTTATAGTCGATCACCGTCAGGGTGATGCGGTACAGGTGCAGCTCTCGGAAGGCGTAATCCACCGCCAGCCGCAGGGCTTCGGTGCCATAGCCCTGGCCCCAATAGGCCCGATCTCCGATGCCGATGCCCAGCCAGGCGGTCTGGTTCGCCCATTCCAGCTCGTAAAAGCCCACCGTGCCGATCAACTCGTCATTGGCGACGGTGCGGATGGCAAAGCAGAGAGTGGTGCTGCCGTTGTTGAGCTGTTCCAGTTCGGCGGCGATCTGGGCCACGTTTTTGGGCAGGGCGGTGTTGGTGTCCTGCAACCGCAAATAGCCCACGTCTTGATACCAGCCCACCATCTGGGCAGCGTCCTCCTGGCGCAGCGCCGTCAGCCGCACCCGGTCTCCCCGCAGCAACGTATTGTCGTCCACGCGCATCGCTCCTGTACAAGTTCGGCCCCGTGGCCGATGGGCGCGCCCATGCTACGCATCGGCGGGGGCGCTGTCAAATGCGCTTGCCCGGTCGAGGGAGCACGAGGGAGTTTTGACCACGGAATACACAGAAAACACAGAAAAGGAACCAAGAACTACCCGTAGGCGCGCTTGCCTGAGCGCGGCATGGATGTGATGATACCGCACAATGGAAACGACGGCTATAAACCAGCGTCTTTATGGCCCAAGCTCCCCTTCCGTGTGTTCTGTGTATTCTGTGGTTCGTGGTTCACCATCCGCGGGGCAATCGAGATTGCTTTCGTGGGGGGATGTGCTACAATGCCCCTCATGTTTCGGAAAATAGAGATGTTGCCAAAGGGAGGCACAGAATGCACCGAAGAGGCGCTTTCTGGGGCCTGCCGGATCGATGGCTCATCACCGCTTTCGCCCTGCTTTCCCTCCTCTGTTGGGGTATTCTGGCGGGCTTGTATTGGTTACCGACGCATTACGACATCCCCGCGTTCTCTCTGGACAAAGTTCCTGGACATTCCGCATCCTCCACGTTTCGTCTGACCGCGTTTCTATTCGTGGCCCTGGCCCTGTTCTACAGCTTGGGCCTGTGGCTCATTGCGCGCTCGCGCCCTCTGACGCGCTCGATGAAGCTGGTGCTGGCGCTCTGGATCGCTGGGGGTGGCGTGGCGGCGTTGTTCCTCTATCCGATCACTGCGCTGGATGTATTTGTCTACTTGACCGTACTCAAGGGGCCGTATTTCTACGGGCAGAACCCCTATCTGGTCACTGTCGCCATGCGACCGAACGATCCGTGGACGGCTTTTGACTTTGTGCCCGGCAACCCCGCGCTCTATGGGCCGGGGTGGCTGAGCATGTCGGCGCTGCCTGCGCTGTTCATCAATTGGAACGACCTGCTCTCCGGGCTGTTTGCGCTCAAGGGGTTCAACCTGCTGCTGTTGGCCCTGACGGGGGTGCTCATTGCCCGCTATCAGGACGATCCCAACAACCGTTGGCTGGCGGCCTGGGCTTTTCTGGCAAACCCGCTGGTGCTGTTCGAGGGGGTGGGCAATGTCCACAACGACATCTATGCGGTGGCGGCGCTGGCGGGGGCCATGCTGGCGCTCAAGCGGCGCTCGGTGCTGGCGTTGCCGCTGCTGGCGCTGTCCGTCTCGGTCAAGTTCTTGACGATCATCCTGCTCCCGCTGTTCGCCATCCCGCTGCTGACCGAACGGTGGGGATGGCGCAAGCTGGCCGTGAGCGCGGGCCTCTCGCTGCTGGTGGTTGTCGGCGTGACGGCGCCTTTCTGGGCAGGCGGGGAGATGCTTTCGGGGCTGATGAACTCGGCGGAGAACTATTACCAGTTCGCCGGTTCGTCCATCCTGTTGATGGCCTATGCGTATATGCAACGGTCCGGGGCCAGCGCCAACTCGGCCATGTTGCTGCTGCCTATGCTGGCGGTCCCCGTGGCGCTGACCTGCGGCTGGGCAGCCTGGCGCTATCGGCGCGGCAGGTCGTTTACCCTGGCGGCAGTGGCTATCCTGCTGGTAGCGTTGCAGTTCCTCACGCGCTACTGTCAATGGTATTTGGTGTTCCCGCTCCTGTTCGCCGCGTTGGAGCGCGAGCGGATCGGCACGGTGCTGTTGACTGCTGTCACGACGCTCAACCTGATCTGGTATCCGGTGGTGATCTGGGCCTTTTTCGATAGCAGCATCGAGGGGATGGGCATCCAGTGGCTCGGCGTGGCTTTTCTGACGGTGCCGATGCTGGCGCTGGTGGGCTGGTGGGCCTGGACGGAGGGCGGGTTGAGCAACCTCCGGCGACGGCGGCGCCCTGCTGTGGCAGGCGTTGCCACGCCCGCTCTGGAGGAACCGGTGGAGGAGGGAGAAGGGGAAGGGGAAAGGGTGATGTGAGCAGGGGGATGCGCGCTGTGACTGGCTATACTTGCGATATGGGGCGCAATCGCGGATAATTTCGGGTAGAGCCAAGTTGTGCTATGTCATCCCGAGCTGCGAATAGGCAGGGGCAAGCATGGAATCACTGTATACACGCATGCATGAACGACAAAACGTGGTGGAACTGGTCGCCACTGAGGTGCTCAGAGACAATGCCGAACTTATGTGCCAGGTCCGCTCGTTGGCATTTCATTGTGAGTATAGGCTCCCGCTGACTTGGACGGAGTTGCAGAGTTTTGTGGATAATCTCTCCAAGTTATATGCTAATCTGGAAGGGCGTGCGGTCCTGCAGAGTCGTGCCTTTGACGTGGGCTCATTTCTTGCCTTCGAAGCAGGGAAATACGGGGAGATATTCGTTAGCGGTGAGTTGGACGAGTCATCCGACAATAAACTGGCATTCCAGTTTGTCACAGATCAGACGGCCTTGCCTTCCCTGATTGCGCAGGTTCGGGCGATATTGGCAGCGTGGGACGGGTAGCGCAAGCCCAGACGCGAGGGGCAGGCGCACGTGGCGCATAGGCCGCGCCGCCATCGCCGGGGAGGAGCGCCGGGGAGTGAAGCTCCCCGGCTGGGAGAAGGACAAACCCGTTGGAAACGGGTTGGGGGTATCCGGTAAGTACGGTGTGCCTGTTATCATGCTCGTCCTAACGCCATTGTTCTGCGATTGGTCAATCTATGCTTGGAGGCGAACGCATGTCCTTCTGGCGTCTGTACTATCATCTGATCTGGGCCACCCAAGATAGAGAGCCTCTGATTCAGCCTGGTATCGAGAAAAGGCTGTATGCTTGTCTCTTGCAGAAAGCCGCATCTCTTGGGGTAAGGGTGTACGCAGCGAATGGGTGGAGCGATCACGTCCACATGGTGGTCGCGATTCCTCCGAGGCATAGTGTGGCCGACGTTGTGCGAGAGCTCAAGGGATCTAGCAGCCACTATCTGAACACTACGGGGATGGACGGGTCCTTTCACTGGCAGCCGGGATATGGCGTGCTGAGTCTGGGCGAACGCCAGCGGGCCGATGCTGAGGAATATGTTCACCGCCAGAAACAACACCATCAAGAACACACGGATAACAGATGGCTGGAATATTGCGCTGACGAAGAGAAAGGTCCGACCGAACGCGGTGACGATAACGCGAGCCACCGGGCGCGGGAAGAAGAGGCGGGCTATGATGTTGGCGATTCCTGTTCGGATGTGTCACAGCCTTGATATGGGGTAACGAGAAGCAGTGGGCGAGCACGCCTGATACTAAATCCATAATAAAGTAATAAGACATAATATCTACATTAATAAACCAATTAACCCGCCTTAGCGGGTTTTCACTTCTCCCAGCCTGGGACCTTCAGTCCCAGGTGTGGTTTCTTGTTTCCCCCCAAAAAATCCCAGCCGAACCACCCCTTTCGAGCAACCGTCGTCGCCATTTCCCGTCGCCCCGATGCGTTGTGTCTCCTCCGGGGTTATGGTATCATCGAACGCATCAATGGGGATCGACCATCGGCTCGGATGCGATGGGGAGCGCAAACGCTCGCCCCCGGGTTCGGGCAGAGGATATACAGCCAGAGAGGAGAGTGATTGGGCATGATTCAGGAAATCAAGGCGCAAGAGCTGGATACTGATTGGTTCATCCAGGAAAAGGTCCGGGAAATCAGGGAGGCGGTGGGTGATGGACAGGCAATCAACGCCCTATCCGGGGGGATCGACTCGTCTGCCGTGACGATGCTCGGCCACCGGGCTTTGGGCGAGCGTCTGCGCACCGTGTTCGTGCAGAATGGCCTGATGCGCCAGGGCGAGGCCGAGCGGGTAGCGGGCATGTTCCGCGCCTTGGGCGTATCGGTGGAGGTGATCGATGCCCAGGACGAGTTCTTTGCGGCGCTCAAGGGCATCACCGACCCGGAGGCCAAGCGTGAGGCCATCACCCAGACGTTCTATAAGGACGTGTTCGGGCGCATCGTGCGGGAGAGCGGGGCCAAGTTCCTGCTCCAGGGCACCATCCTCACCGATGTGGACGAGACGGTGGCGGGCATCAAGCGGCAGCACAACGTGTTCGAGCAATTGGGGATCGACCCGCAGCAAGCGTTCGGCTATCGCATCCTGGAGCCGCTGATTCAATTGCGCAAGGATGGCGTGCGCAAGGTGGGCAGGGCATTGGGGCTGCCGGAAGAGCTTGCCGAGCGTATCCCCTTTCCTGGGCCAGCGTTGGCCGCGCGGGTGATCGGCGAGGCCACGCCGGAGCGGATCGCGACGGTGCGCCAGGCGACCAGCGTGGTAGAGCGCCTGCTAAAGGATTCGGGGGCTTTTCAGTACATGGCGATCCTGCACGAGGACCGCGTCACCGGCATGCGCGAGGGGCGGCGCGATTTCGGCCAGCAGATCGAAGTGCGCTGCTGGGATAGCATAGACGCGCGCACCGCCCGGCCCACCCGCCTGCCCTTCGAGACGTTGGAGGCGTTGGCACAAGAGATCGTCCAGCAAGTGCCGGGGGTCGTTAGCGTGACCTACAACATCGCGTCCAAACCCCCTTCGACGATGGAAGCCGTATAAAGTTTGGACCTGCTCGTGAGTACAAGAGGACCCGCCCCAACGCTTGGGGCGGGTCCTGTGCGATGAACGATCATCTGGGACAAGGGGAGTGTACATTCACTCGCGCGATGGCCTTACGCCTTGTTGCGGCGGTTGATCAGGATGCCCAGGGCCACCACGGCCACGCTCGCACCGACTAGCCCAAGCGTGGAACCCAACGAGCCAGCGCCCGCTTCGGGGGTGACTTCTGGAGTTCCCTGGGGCGTTCCCTCTGGAGTCATCTGCAGAGTTCCCTGCGGTGTTCCCTCTGGAGTCCCCGTCTGATCGCCATCCCTCTGGACGCCTTCCGTCTGAACCACCGGGCAGTTGACTACCTGATTTGTGCGCGTGATGGGGTAACCGGCCTCCATGATTTCCGAGACCGACGTGACCGAGTTGGCTTCATAGTCTTCGGGGACAGTAACCAGGTTGACGGTCCAGAAATCGCTATAGCCCTCATCGCCGGGGATTACGTCGATGATGTTATTCTGGCCCTGGACGAGCTGCGGGTTGCCCTGCTCATCCATGCCGGTGCTGAACACATAGATGGGCGCTGTTTGCGCCGGGTTGGTGCCAAAGTCAAAGTAAAAGATTTCCTCCCCCTGATGCCAGCCGGTGACCAGCGGCGCGCCACCTGCGGCGAGTTCAGAGCCTTCGGGGACGATAGGGCAGTTGATGGTGGTGAGAGTCGTGGTCATGGGATAGTCCGAGTCTAGTACCTGCTGGGCCGAGGTCAGGCTGTTTGCTTCATAGTCTTCGGGAACCTGGACTACCACGACCTGCCACAGGTCCGAATAGCCGGGGTCGCCGGGGACTATATCGACGATATTGTTCTGGTCGGGCACAGCTTCTGGGCTGCACTCATTATCAATGCCGGTGGCCAGCACGTAAATGGGCGCAGCACCCACCTGGCACCCATCGAGGATCACCCGCGAATTCGAGCCAAAGTCGTAATAGGAGATCTCTTGCCCTTGATACCAGCCCTGGGTTAGCTCAAAAGTCGTTGGCTGAGCGGTCACAGTGCCATCCTGGGCCAAAGCCAGCAGGCTTCCCCCACTGAACAAGAGCGCAGCGAGCAGCACGGCGAGAACGCTTCTGCTACACAATCGCTTCACTTCACGCCTCCTTACCTACTTGCAATCGCTAATCCTTCTCCCTGCCCTGACAGATGAGGCCAACCAACTTCCATGCGGCTCAGTGCCAGGACAGTCGCATACTCACGTTCCATCCAACAAGACTGCCAATGCCTCAACGGAGGCTGCCGTTGGGGGGCAAGTATGCGATTGCCCTGGACAGATCAATCCGCGGGCGTTCATTCCAGGGAGTGGATTGGGGATAGGGCGGATAGGCTGGAGGCCAAGACCCAAGAGGTTGTTGCAGGTGGAGAGGAATATAGTTCGGGATGCGATCAGCGACACAGGGACCGCTCGTACATGCGCGTGAATGGTACCGTGTCCCTCGGTCGGTGTCAACACGTTGCGCGGCGCTTTTGTTTGACACATGTGGACAGAAGGGTAAAATAAGTGCGCGTACTATGCGGGATATGGTTTTCACCGCACAGCAGCACCCCTTCTTTCGTATCTAAAGCAACTCCTTTCGTCTATCTCCTGCTTTGTCTCTCTAGTTCCCTACCTGATTCGTCTTGCTCGCGATGATCTCCATGCAGCTTGCCGCCCACCAGCGGAGCATCTGCACGCAGTCGCCTGTCCTGGTAGTACGTGGAGAGGTCGTCTACGCGGTCTTGTCCCTCCCCCCGCCCCTCCGTCGAGTGTTGCGTGATAGGGAGATCGATTGGATGCAAGGAGAGAGATGAGAAAGCAAACATTATTGGTAACTACCTTTCTGCTAGTTACCGCCCTGGCCCTGATGGGTTGTGGAGGGCTTTCAGCCGGAGAAGTGAACGAGCCGGTGCAGTTTGTGCAAACTGTCACACCGGAGGCCGGAGCCACGGTTGAAGACCTGACACCCGGAGCCGGGGCAACAGTGACAGAGACAGGCACGCCTGCCGCTGGTGCCACGGTAACGGGCACCCTGACGCCGGGAGCGCAAGCAACCGGGACCGTCGGCACGCCGTCACAGGCTACGCCGGGGGCTACGGTGCAGGCCATCCCGCCGGTGGTTACTGAGGCAGAGAACGAGTGGCCGATGGCCAACAAGGACTATGGCAACACACGGTCGGACATGAACGCACAGATCAACTCGCAGAACGTGAATGACCTGGGGGTTGCCTGGACGTTTGACATTCCGGGTGTTGGCGCGTATGGCGCGGCGGCATCGAACCCCATCATCGCGAATGACACCGTCTACTTCCAGGACCTGGCCAGCAACGTCTTTGCGCTGGACCTGGAAACCGGTGAGGTCGTCTGGGAGCAGATGTATGATGAGCCTGCCGTAGGCCCCAATGGCCCTGCGATTGGCTATGGCAAGGTCTTTGTGCACGGCGGAGTAAACACCGTTCGGGCGCTGGATCAAGAGAGCGGCGAAGAGCTGTGGGAGCAGGCGCTCGAAGGGCCAACGGGCGCACATCAGCCGTACGTATATAATGGCATGCTGTATACCGGCACCGCTGCTGGAGTTGCAGAGGAAGGCACGGAAGGGCCTGCCATCCGCGGCTATGCACCTGGGGCCAGCGGACTGGTCTATGCGCTCGATCAGGAAACGGGCGAAATCTCCTGGCAGTTCCAGGTCGTCGAGGAAGGCTTCTGGGGGAACCCGGAGGTGAACAGTGGTGGGGGTATCTGGTACCCGCCTGCCATCAATACAGAAAACGGCCTGACCTACTGGGGCACTGGCAACCCCGCCCCCTTCCCTGGTACTGTTGAATTCCCGAACGGCACCAGCCGACCCGGCCCCAACCTCTACACCAACTCGCTGCTGGCGCTAGATAATGAGACTGGCAACCTGGTCTGGTTCAATCAGGTCAACCCTCACGACCTGTTCGATCATGACTTTCAAGCATCTCCAGTCCTGGCTACGGCAGAGATAGACGGCGAGCAGCGGCCGATTGTGATCGGCGCGGGCAAGCTGGGTCGTGTGATTGCCTTTGACCAGGAAACGGGCGAGATCATCTGGGATACCTCCGTTGGCGAACACCAGAATGACGAACTGGACAGCGTTCCGGAGGGTGAGACCATCGAGGTGTTGCCCGGTGTGTACGGTGGCGTGGAAACGCCGATGGCTTTTGCCGACGGGGTAGTGTATGTGCCCGTCGTCAATCTGGCTACTCCGTACACGGCGACCGGTTTTGATGCTGAGAGTGGCACCGAAGCCGTGCAGAATGCCGAAGGGCGGACGAATATCGCCGAGGGAACCGGGGAACTGGTAGCCATCGACGTGGCGACCGGGGAAATCCTGTGGACCGCGGAATTCGACTCGGTTAACTTTGGCGGCGCTACGGTCGTCAATGACCTGGTCTTTACCTCTACCTTTGACGGAATGATGTATGCGCTGAACCGCGAAGATGGCAGCGTTGTTTGGAGTCTGGAGAGCCCTGCAGGAATTAACGCCTGGCCAGCCGTCTCTGGTGATACCATCATCTTCCCCGCCGGTGCAGGCGATAATCCCATGCTGATCGCCCTGCGGGTGGGCGCTACTGGTGAGCTTCCAGCGGCTGGCGCAGTGGCTCCTGGCGCTGGTACACCCGGCGCGACAGTCACAGGCACGGTTACGCCTGGCGCGACGGTCACGGGCACGGTTACGCCTGGTGCTACAGTCACGGGTACGGTTACGCCTGGTGCAACAGTCACCGGCACCGTTACCCCTGGCGCGACAGTGACAGGCACGGTTACTCCTGGCGCGACGGTCACCGGTACCGTTACTCCCGGCGCGACCGTGACGGGTACGGCTATGCCTGGGTTGATGGGGACACCTACCGCCACGGTTGTTGTTACTCCGGGGGTCGGTCAGACGGCAACCGTTGGACCGGTTACGGTGGTACCTACGACTGCCATTACCCCGACGAACGGAGAGGGGATGGGGCTCATCCCTGGTGGGATGTTTGCCTTAACCCCTTCGCCTATGGCTGAACGAACGGGGACGCCTCAGGCCGGAGCGGTGACGACCCCGCCTCCTACACTCGTAGTGGAAGCAACAGCAACCGTTCCAGCCGATGCAAATGAGGTCGAGGTCATGGAGGTCGATTTCGAGATCGTCATGCCGGAAGAGCTTCCGGCGGGTACCACGGTCTTCCGGGTCACGAACGATGGTGCTACCGTACACAACTTTCAGATTGCGAATGAGGAGATCAACAACGTCTTTGCGACGAACTTGCAGCCTGGCGAGACGCGCACGATGGTAGTGGATCTGCAGCCGGGCACGTATCGCGTATGGTGTCCGGTGGACAACCACGCTCAACTGGGTATGGATATGGAGCTGACGGTCGTTCCGGAAGGGACAACTACTCCCACCGGAGGGACAACTACTCCAACCATCCAGGGAGCAACTACCCCTCCCGCCCAGGGTGAAACCACGCCCCCTGCTCCCGCCTACTAACAAGCATCGTTCCTTCTGAGGAAACGAGCGCCTGGACCTTGGAGGGTCCAGGCGCTTTTCGCGGCTCCTTCCCATCTTCGGCCAGGTTATCTTTCGGTAGAACCCGCCCCCAAATTGGAACAGCCACCCTGAATACACGAGGCGCACAGGCTATTGACGCTTTGAACAGAGGGCGTATAATCCTTTTATACGCTATGCTTTTATTCCTCCCTGTGACTTCACCTTTGTGCCAGATTCAGGTCTGTTTTTGGAAACAGACCTGTGCTTGGTCACAGTTCCCCGTGCCGTATTACTTCCCAAGCAATCAGAGCCATCGTCGAGTTATCCTATAACGATGGGGTGGCCCTGTTGAGTTGGCGGGGCCGGTTCAATGGCGAACGAGTATTGCGAAAGGAGTAAGGTATGAAAACCCGCTTGAGTGTGTTCGTGATGCTCACGATACTTTCCCTCATCCTGGTTACCGCTGTCCAATCGGATAACGGCAGACAGCCGAGAGGGAGGGCCTACGATCTTGCTATTGCAAGGAACGCGCAGCAGATGGTGCAGGAAGGCAGACAGACATTCCGGTTCGACACCTTTGGCGATCAAGCCTTCTGGGGCGATATGCTGCGCCTCCACGACGCTATCCAGGGAGAGCAGTTTGGCGGAGTGGGGCCGGGCGTAAGCCCCAATACGGCGCTGGCTGTGGGGTTGAAGGTGGACCTCGCGGCGTTGCCCTCTGACTTGGTCGAGCAGTTGAGACAAGGACAAGTAGACCTCGATGATCCGGCCACCACGCTGGCCCTGCTGAGCCTGGATGCTGTGGTGGGCGTGACCGGCTTCTTTGACGAGGAGGGTAACACCCTGGAGTCCATCGGCATTCAGTGCGCGCTGTGCCACTCTACCGTCGATGATTCGTTCGCGCCGGGCATTGGCCTTCGCCTGGATGGCTGGGCGAACCGCGACTTGAATGTGGGCGCGATCATTGCGCTGGCTCCCGATTTGCAGCCCTTTGTCGATCTCCTGGGAGTAGACGAGGACACGGTACGCACCGTGCTCAATAGCTGGGGACCGGGCAAGTTTGACGCCCAACTCATCCTGGATGGCAAGGCTTTTGCACCCGATGGCACCTCGGCAGCGACGTTACTCCCGCCAGCCTTTGGCCTGGCCGGGGTGAACCTGGCCACCTGGACAGGCTGGGGCTCGGTGACGTATTGGAACGCCTTTGTGTCCAACCTGGAGATGCACGGCCTGGGCACGTTCTATGATCCCCGGCTGGATAACCCTGAGCAGTTCCCTATCGCGGCGGAAGCTGGTTTTGGGGATGTGCGGAACTCGCCGGACCTGATCACCTCTAAACTGGCCGCGTTGCACTTTTACCAGCTTGCCCTTCCTGCGCCTACCCCACCTGCGGGAAGTTACGACCCGGCAGCCGCAGAGCGAGGAGAGGCTATCTTTAACCGCGAGAATAGCTGCGCGCGTTGCCATGTGCCTCCTCTGTTTACCGAGCCAGGCTGGAACCTGCACACACCGGAGGAGATGGGCATCGATGACTTCCAGGCCAGCCGTTCGCCTACCGGACGCTATCGCACGGCGCCTCTCAAGGGACTGTGGACGCACATGGAGGGTGGTTTCTTCCATGATGGGCGCTTTGCGACGTTGGAAGAGGTCGTGCAGCACTATAACGTTACGTTCGATTTGAACTTGGGCGAGTCCGAGATCACCGACCTCGTCGAGTATCTCAAGTCATTGTAAATCTGGCTTGTACGTTTGCTAACAGGGGCGGGCGCATGGCAGGCTCGCCCCTGTTGCTATTCTGCAAATCGCTCTTGGAGCGGCAAGAGGCGTTGCCTTGCCCTCCGAGTTATAGTATGATGCCTTCCGCCGGTGGACAGGATTCACTGGCGGTCGTGGCCAGCACCGTGGAATAGCTGGCCCCAGTTGGCGTTTGGATTGGATACCCGCTCATAAGGAGGGCGAACATGTCCTTTCGCTTCAAGCCGCACGTGATTGACACTACCCTGACAGACCGTTTCTATGCCCAGACGGCGCTGGCTGATCTGGACGGCGATGGTCGGTTAGAATACATCGTGGGCTATCGCTATGGCGACCTGTACTGGTACAAATATCACAGCCCCGATCATTGGACGCGGCATCTGCTGGGGCAGAATTCGCCCGGCGCGGTGGGCGCCTGCGCGCTGGACGTGGATGGCGACGGGCACATGGATTTCGTTACTGGCGGAGCCTGGTACCGCAACTCGCGCTCTGCAGACCAGCCTTTTGAACGGTTCGTCTTTGATCCTGATCTCACCGCCGTGCATGACGTGGTCGTGGCCGATTTGGACGGGGATGGTCGCCCGGAAGTTGCCACCATGTCCGCCGACGATGCGCGCTGGTATAAAATCCCCGACGACCCTACCCAACCCTGGATTATGCACCCGATTGGTCCCGCTGTGCACGCCGGATTGTCGGCGGGAGACCTGAACGGCAATGGCGCGGTGGATCTGGTGCGCACGGACATCTGGTTCGAGAACGTAAATGGCGATGGTTCCGAGTGGGTGATGCGGCCCATTGGCCCCAGCAGCACGGCGCCCCCCGACTTTCAGCCGGATTGGGCGTTCGACGCGACGTGCAGTTGGGTGTGTGATATGAACCGCAACGGCAAGAACGACATCGTCTTTACCGATGCCGAAATCCCCGGCGGCAAGATCTGGTGGATGGAAAACCTGGATGGCCTGGGTCGTACCTGGCTGCGCCACGAGGTGCCCAACAGCGACCCCATCCGGCGCGGCGCGTACCATTCGCTCTATGTGGGCGATCTGGACGGCGACGGCGACCTGGACATTTTTACCTGCGAGATGGAGGACGTGGGGGGCGAGCGCCCGCCGCGCTATTATATCTGGGAGAACCTGGACGGTCGTGGCGGGGCATGGCAGGAGCACGTGATCCTGGACATGAACCTGGGCGGCCATGCGGCGGTAGTGGGCGATATTACCGGCAATGGCAAACCAGACATCATCGCCAAGCCCTGGAGGGCGCGCCCCGAAAATGGGGTGGGGGGCAAAACGTTCGTGTTGTTCCTGGAGAACGTGAGCACGCCCTGACCTGCCAGTCTACGTAATCGGTGGGCGCGACCCATGTGCCAGCCTATTCGCGCCCTGTTGCCCGCAAGCAGCAGGCGATAGCGGAGCGTTTGCGTCTCTTGACGTCATTATAGCAACATCCATATCACATAAGGAGAAACATGGAACCCAGTTTTTGCACGTATTGTGGCGCTCCCTTCCGCGAAGGGGACCGTTTTTGTGGCAAGTGTGGTCAGGCTATACCGACCAACACCGAGGCTTCTGCCCCGGCCAGCGCTCCCGCTGCGCCTGCCGAGCCGCCCGTCCCGGCCAGTGCTCCCGTTGCCCCTGTCGAGCCGCCCAAGCCCGTGGCTCGCGCCAAGGCTGCACCCCAGGAACCTGTTCTGGGCATCATTCCAGGCGTGCAGAGACGCCACGGATTCCTGGGGCTGCAATGCGATTCGTACAACGTCATTATTGCGCCGCAACGGCTCATATTCGCCTACGTCTCGAAGGAAACCCAGAATGCGGCCATAAAGCAGGCCAACACGGAGGCCAAAAGCCAGGGTAAGGGGTTTTTCGGGGTCGCTGCCGCTCAGATGCGTTGGCTGGAGATCGTCTGTCGCCAATATCAGGAGGTGCCGGTGGGTGCCATCTTGCAGCATTTTCCGGGCAGCTTTCAGATCGCCAATGCCGAGATCAAGCGCATTCGCTTCTCGCAGAGCGGCGATAGCGAGGAATCGGGTCGCGTGCAAGAGATGATGCACATCGAAACGACCGGGGGCAAGAACAAATACTACCTGATGGCTACCAGCAGAGCCGACGCCGCCAAGCAACTGCGGCAGACGCTGGCGTCCGTAGTGAAATAGCGCCTCTTTCCCGCCTGGCAGCGGGGAGGGGGATTCTTTCGGCTGTGCGAGAGATCAGAGGCCGCGTTCATCTGGGCGCGGCCCTACTTTTGCGCAGCCCTATGCCAGGAGGTGGCTCAGCCCTCTGTGCGACCCGCTTTGTTCAGGAGCGGAACCAGCGTATTGGCCCACAGGCGAATGGCCTGCCAGTCGCGGTGGTCGCCGGGGGCCATGTCCCCTTCTTTGATGAATGAGGTTGCCAAGCGCCAAAGGGGTGACATCGTGGCCGGGTCCACCTTGCCACCGAACAACCCCACGGCAACGGGCTGCACAGCGCTGGTCAGCGGGGCCAGATATTCCTGGGCCGTGGTCCGGTGTTCGGGCGTATCCTCGTTCATGGCGATCCCCAGGCTGAACAGGGCCACGGGCATCTTGGCCAGGGCAGCCTGATGCTGCCGCACAAAGCGCGTGGCGGCTGGCAGCGGTTTACCCATGCGCACGGCACTCCCCAGCACCACAGCCCCGTATGGACTCAGGTCCTTGACGTCTGCCACGCTCCGCACGTCTGCTGCTTCGCCTGCCTCCGTCAGCACATGTCCAATCACATCGGCTACTTCAGCCGTGGAGCCGCACTTGGTGGCATAGGCTACCAGGATTCTCTTGTTCATTTCCCCCTCCTTGCAGCGTTCATAGGCAGACTGGGCTGCCTATCCGCCTGCGCTATCCCTGCGCGCACAGACTCCAGGGCGGTCAAGAGGCTCGGCTACTCTCGACATAGCCTTGCTGTGGCATGGCGGCAATCTGCGTGCGCCTGGGCAGGCGTGATTTCATGCCATCACTGTACAGTAGGACGGGCGTATGCGTCAAGTTGCTATAGGACTCGGCGTTCTTGATCTTGCGGCGGACAAGCGCCAAAAGAAGACGCGCTTGTCCGCCCGTGCCGTTTAAAATGACGTGGGAGCACAAGCGGATGGGACGGCTGATAATAGCGGGGGGTGAACTAGTGCCAAGCCCGGCCAGCGGCTCGCCTGGCGCTACTCGTGGGCGTTTTCCGGGGCATGGACCTCCATCTCCAGCCACACGTCCCGTCCTGGCGCGTCTGGCGTGACCGTCACCGGGATCTGGATGTCGCTGAACTCGAGCACGCACAGCCCCCCGCCGTTCTTCTGGCAGTAGTGCAGCGACAGCTCTGCCTCCAGGATTGTGTGTCCCTCGCGCAGGGTGACATCTACGGGGACCGGAAAGACCCGGCCAGTCAGGGAGACATTGGGGTCTCCGTTGGGCAGTTCCACTATATCTGGATTGTCCACCTTCCAGGTAACAGAGGATGGCGATTCGTCATTCACTTTATATCCTGGGGGCAGCTTGACATCCACGATCAGGGTCCCACTGCCAGGCTGCACCCGTTGCTCAGACAGACGTATTACCTCATCATACACAGATTCTTGCTCCTCGCCCTCATCATCCTGCATCCCGCCAGTCGGACTGGGGGGCATCCCATTCTCGCCGGTCACGCCAGTTCCTCCTCTGGGGCGCGCACCTGGAGGTCCAGGCGAATCTCTTGGCCGGGAGCATCCTCGGTGACCGTCACCGGAATTTCCAGGTCGTTGAACTCGAGCAGGCACAGGTCCGAGCCACTGGTTCGGCAGTAATACAGCGAGAACTCGGCCAGCAGGGTGGTTTGCCCCTGGGAAAAGGTGGCATCCAGGCGCACGGGGAAGGTGCGCCCCGCCAGTGGGACGTGGGCTGCCTCGTCCGGCAGTTGGATGACGCTATTGTCCTCCGTTTTCCAGGAGATGTAGGAGGGAGCATCCTCGTTGACCTTGTGGTCGGGAGGCAACTTGACCTGCACCACGAGGCTGCCCTGGCCGGGCTTGACCCGCTGCTCCTTCAGTCGCAGGGCCTCGGCTTCCTCACCACCGCCGGTCAGCCGGTCCTCCGGGTCCTGTAATTCCAGCGTGGAGACGCTTCCCGTTGCCAGTTCCACTACCCGGATGGCGTGGTTGTTGGTATCGGCCACGTATAGATTGCCGTTCGCCCCGGAGAGGCCGCCCGGCTCGTAGAACATCGGCTCGGTGCCGTCTCGCAGCCCTTCCTGGCCGGTGCCCAGGAAGGTTGTAGACGTCCTGTCCTGCGGGTCGATGATCTTGATCTTGTGATTATAGGTATCCGCCACGTACAGCGTTTCCCCGTAATAGGTGATGCCCAGGCAGTGCTGGAGCCTGGCTTGTTCCCAACTCCCGTCACTGTCGCCAAAGTCGAACAACCCCTCGCCGATGATGGTGCGCACCCAACCATCGGGGGTCAGGTCGGCCTGCCGCACAGAGCTGGACTCGCTATCGGCAAAGTAGAGCACCCGGCCATCGGTGGTGATTCCGCTGGGCTGGGCCAGCGCCGCCCGCAGCAGGGGCGCGTCGATGACCCCTTCCCTCCCGCTGCCCGCATACGGGCCGATCATGCCCTGGGCCAGGTCCAACTGCCACAACTGGTGCGTGCCTGCCATCGCGATGAATAGGTTTCCCCCGACCAGCAGCAAATCCCAGGGGGAGTTGAGGCGGGCCTCTTGCAGGGGCACCATCTCGGCATGGTAGGCCAGATAGCCATCTCCGGCCACCGCTTCCACTTTGCGGGCATTCAGGTCGGCCACGCGGATGGCGTGGTTGTCGGTGTCGGCGATGAACAGCAGGTTACCGGTTAGCGCCATCCCCTGCGGTTTATTCAGGGTGGAGGACTCGAACGAGCCATTCTCAAAGCCTTGTTCTCCCGAGCCGATCACGTCCAGCACGACACCTTCCATGTCAGTGATGACTACCCGATGGTGGTTCGAGTCGGCGATGAACAGGCGATTGCCGGGCTCATCTGTCAGCACCTTGCCGGGGAAGGCCAGCTCGGTCAGCGGGCGCCGCTCTTGTCCCGTTGTCAGGTTCAGCGGCTTGCGATCCAATACCCCGTCCGCCTCGTATTGGCGGATGCTGTCGGCGATCAGGTTATCATACGCTTCGAGGACGCGCTCGCCCGAATGGGCGGCGATGACATAACCCCGGGGGTCGACCAGGACGGTAGTAGGCCACGCCCGCACGGCATAGGCCCGCCATATGCGCAGCTCCGGGTCATTGACCACGGGGTGTTCGATCTCGTATCGCTGGACAATTTGGTGCAGGTTCGCCGCCTCGCTCTCGTTGGCGAACTTGGCCGAATGCACGCCGATGACTACCAATTCCTGGGCGTATTTGCGCTCCAATTCCTTCAGATCGGGGATAATGTGGATGCAGTTGATGCAGCCGTAGGTCCAAAAATCGAGCAACACCAGCTTGCCGCGCAAGTCGGTCAGGGATAGCGGGCGGGGTGTGTTGATCCACTCGGCATCTTGGGGAAAATCGGGGGCGCGCACATTGCCCCGATAGACGTGTTTGGAAGCCATGCGAAACCTCCCTTTCGGTCTTGCCAAAGACAGCGAGGGTTTGGGCGATACAGAATGGAGTGGGCCTGCTCCGGGGAAGACAAAGGATGCGGTCCACACAGGGAGGTATGATGAGCCTGCTCTTGCCTGCCTTCGGCTGCTTCTGTTTTCAGAGCACACGGTGCTCTGAGGATATGATACCACACTCGCGGTGGATGTAAAGGAAGCCATTTGTTGCGGGGAGTATCCAGAAAGGTGGCGGGGCATCTCTGGGGCGCTCAGCCAAGAGCCGCACAACTCTTGGTGGCATGGGTAGGCGCGCAATTACGGCGCGGGAGAAGCCGGCGCAGACCCGTGGGGCCTGGTATGCAGCGGCCTCCCGAGACCGAGCGGTCCAATGGGCGTTGCGCGATTGGCCTGGCGCGAGAGACCACGCGAGGCCATCCGGACTGCGTTCCGATGACCTCGCGTGATGGCGAACTGGCGATGCGACTATAGGCGCGAGACGCGAGCCTCAAATGGACGAACTGCTATAGGATCTGATACAGTTCGTACTGGGTGCACTCGATGAGGTCGTACGCCTGATCCTGGAGTGCCCGCAATTCCATATCTCGGGCCCACTCGCTGGCCTGCACCTCCATAACGGTCAGGCTGGGCCATTCCCGCTCGATGACCTCGGTATAAAAGCTGTGTTTGCCATAGATGCGGCGATAGCGCCTGCGGGGTGGGATGCCCAACTTGGACTGAAGAGCGTCGAACTTGGCCTCGAGGGCCTGGAACTCGTCCCATTTGCCGGGGTGAACCTGATGAATTACACGCTGCAACACCATATGCCTATGCCCCCTTTTTTTCAGTATACGATGTGCAACTTAGGAATCTTGCCACGCATGTTGTCCCACGTTGGACGGCGTTTCGGTTGTTGTCGTGTGCATGATAGACGATCCGTCGTGCTATCAACCCGAATCCGGCAGATGGATATCGCTGGGTGTCTGTTCGACAGGAATGGATGTGGCATGCTGGCGTGCCGATAGGGGGAGCGAGGCGAATCCGACCGATTCTGTGGCGGGATGTGCGTCGGTGTACAGGCGGGCGCGCTATGGAATACGTGTGATGGGAATGGCGCTAAACCCGAGCGTCAGGAGGCGTATGTGCCGAACACGCCCGGCGTGATGCCCGGAGTGTGTGGACGGTCGCGGCCAGTAGCCGCAAGCTACCTCCCTGGTACTGCCAACGTGCCCGGTAGTCGGATCAAGCCCTATCCCAGAGACCACGAACCAGCGATCACCCAAAGCCGATATAGGATGTCTCTATTATACCATATGTCGGGGGGTTGGGAATAGGTATTTTTCACTAGAAGCCGTCCGGTGGCGAGGAATATGTGGGGAGCACACCGTATACTCATGGGGCTGGCGGCCAGAGGGTAGGGGAATTGGGCGGCGATCCGCCGCACGAGATGAATCCGGTCTCGCCAGTGTACGTTTTCATCGCATTTCCCCTTGACATTTGGCTCGGTTTCCCCCATAATACTCATATTCCGCAAGAGTACTGTTTGCTCGCTCCTTCAAATGAATTGCCTAGAGGCAGGGATGCCATCGCATGCGATACTTTACCCAGTTCTTGAACTGGGTTGATCTGTTTGCGTCGGTGGTAGCCCTCCAGGCTGATAGGCTTGACTGCACCGTCCCATTGCTCAGAGATTCCTCGGGTGTCTTCCGAGCCGTTGTTACACGGAGGGTGTATGATCGCTTTTGCCTTGGCTCTGCATTTGCTCTGTATTGGCGCGTTCTGCCGGGCTGTGACTGCGCGCGAGCTCGCTCTGCGGTATATCCCCCAGCCCCCCTGGCAGGGTCTACCCCTGCGTGGTCTCGTCCGTCCTGGATTCCCCCATTTCGTTTGTCTGATCCTCCTGTTTATCACTGCTGGAAACATGCTCCTGGTGCCTTGGTAGACTTGCTCGGATGTGCCATCGTTTGGCTTTTTATAATCCGCCTTGTCTATACTCGGAAATGTCTTACTGATTACATTTCTGAGCGTTAAAACCAAGACCATCTCATCAGATACCTGTTATTAGCAGGTTATCTGGTCAGGTGTATACCCGACGATGCCGGTAGAGTTCGCCTTACCCTGTGCGGGCGGCAGAAGGAGCTAGCCTGCTCAAGACAGTTTGTGGCCTGTCCACGGAAAGGAGTTCCTACAGACCAAAAGGCTGGGTTGAGTTTCGAGCGTTGCTGCATGTGCATCTATTACAAGGAGGATCTATGAACGCCAAGACATTCTCTCGCCGCAGGTTACTCAAGGGCGCCGCGTTTGCCCTGGCAGGGGCCGGGATGACTGCGCTCGCCGGTTGCCAACCCAAGGTCGTGGAGGTAACCAGAGAGGTCGAAAAGGTCGTCGAACGCACTGTGGTCACAGAAAAGATCAAGGAGATGATACTGCTCCGCTGGCACCACCGGCTGGGTGGCTGGCAGTGCGATGAAGATCGTATCAAGCGGTTTATGGACGAACACCCCGATGTCAAGGTGAACGAAGAAGAGTTCCCCGCGGGATCGGCCGAGTATGGCCCCAAGATCGCTTCTCTCGTGGCGGCCAACATGGTCGGCGATGTGACCTGGGTGGCCATTGGCTCTGGGTCTTTCCAGTTCCTGGCCCAGAACAACGCCTTGGCTGGATTGGATGAACTCATCAACGTGGACTCTTCCGGGTTCAGCCTGGACGAGTATTATCCACGCACCATCTCTGGCTTGCGTTATGGGCCTGGTGGCCAGGGCACGGGCGATCTGCTGGCGTTGCCAGAACTGGCTCATGCAACCTATGACTGCCTCTTCTACAACAAGACTATGTTCGATGCCGAGGGCATTGCGGCGCCTAGCGAGTCCTGGACCCGCGATGACCTGCTCCAGTTGGCCAAGGATCTGACTGGTGGCGATCGCTTTGGATTCCTGCCCGTCACGGGAGGATATTCGGAGATACGGTACCATACGCTGGCCTGGGGCGGGGAACTCATGTCAGCCGACGGCAAGACATCCCTGCTGGAAGACGAGAAGGTCAAGGCGGCTACCCGCTGGGTGCATGACTTGTTCTTCCGTGACAAGGTTTCCCCTCTGGCTCAGGACATGGCCGGTGGCCGCAACCCGATGTTCGTAGCTGGCCAATTGGCCATGTTTGAGAGTGGCGGCTGGGACCTGGCAATTAAGAGTGTGATCCAGGACCAGTTTGAGTGGGATATGGTCCTGATGCCCACAGGGCCAGCCGGTGTGCGCGGCGGACACCTGCACCTTGATGGGGAGGCCGTCACTGCCCAGTCCAAGAATAAGCAACTCGCTTACGAGTTCTGCAAGACCCTGACGGACTACAAGTCAGAGTTGGGTATCTGCAACGAGATCGGTCTGGTTGCGCGTCCCGATGTCTATGCGGACCCGAGCATCGAGGTGAACAAGCACCTGGTGCTGCTCGGCAAGTCCACCGAGGAAGCCCTCGAGCATTTGGGTCCGGCCAACTTGCGCAAGCAGGAGAGCCAGACGACCCTCAAGGCTCTGTTCGACCCTCTATGGACGGGCGATGCCCAGCCCGACGATGCCTTCTTTGCCGACATCTCGGCGCAGTGGCAGGAATTCCTGGACAAACAGCCCGAATAGGCTGCTGATTGCGCGAGCACGGAACCCTGAGGCGCAACAGCGCCTCAGGGTTTGCCCTCATCCATGATCGTCTATTAGAGGAGAAGAGCAGATGGCAGTCGCGATAGAAAAGTCTCGCAGGCGCATATCTCGCTCAGCCTTGCGTGAGAATCTGCTGGGCTATGCCTGGATCTCCCCCTGGATTATCGGTTTTCTAGTTTTCACCCTCGGGCCGATGGTTGCCTCCTTGATCTTTAGCTTTACCAACTATCGCATTATCAACCAGCCCAAATGGGCCGGCTGGCAGAACTATACCTACGCGCTTGTAGAGGATGATTTGTTCTGGCCCTCTTTGGCCAGGACATTCCAATATGTAGCCATCAGTGTGCCCATTGGACTGTTCGGTTCGCTCTTGCTGGCCTCGCTGTTGAACCAGCGCGTCAAGGGGGAGTCTATTTTTCGTACCATGTTCTATCTTCCCTCCCTCACGCCCGCGGCTGCGGCGGCAATCCTCTGGGTCTGGCTCCTGAACTACAAGGTCGGTCTGGTAAACTATGTGCTCAGTCTGGTAGGTATCCAGGGGCCACCCTGGTTAGGATCCCAGCAATGGGCGATTCCAGCTATTATCTTGATTGGCATGTGGACTGGCATAGGGGGCGGGCGAATGATCATCTTCCTCGCCGGTCTCCAAGGGGTACCAGAGGAGTTGTATGAGGCCGCCGAGATAGATGGCGCGGGCTGGTGGCGCCGCTTCCGACATATTACCTTGCCCATGATCTCGCCGACGATCTTTTTCAACATGATCCTGGGCATCATCGGCGCGCTGCAGGTATTCACAACCGCCTATATCACGACCAAAGGCGGCCCAGGCCGGGCGACCTGGTTCTTTGCTCTGCACCTGTATACCCACGCCTTTGAGTACTTTGATATGGGATATGCGTCTACCCTGGCCTGGCTGATGTTCATCATCATCCTGGTCTTTACGTTGATCCAGTTACGCCTCTCAGACAGATGGGTTTTCTATGCGGGGGCGAGATAGCGCGTGGCCTTGTTCTCGCTGATATCATCCCTTTAACCGTTGGTGACGGCAGGAGGTTTCCGTGGAGCCTGGAACAGCACTCGTCCAAAGTAAATCGGCCAACACCTCCCGACATGGGGAATGGTACTGGCTGCGGTATGTGTATCGTGGGCTGATCTATCTGTTTACGATTGCGTTAGGCATCGTCTTTATGCTGCCCTTCTTCTGGGCCGTGACGAGTGCCTTCAAGCCGCCGTGGGAGCTGTACGTCTTTCCGCCGACCTGGTTCCCGAAACAATGGCAACCGCAGAACTTTGTGCGCATCTGGCAGTTGGTACCCTTTGCCGTGTGGACCAGGAACAGCTTAATAGTCGCCTTGCTGAACGTCGTTGCCGAGGTGTTCGCGGCAGCGGCGGTGGCTTTTGGGTTTTCCCGATATCGCTTCAAGGGGCGTAACCTTCTCTTTGTCATGCTGCTAAGCACCATGATGTTGCCGGTGTATGTCACCATTATCCCCAGCTTTTTGCTATTCAACGAACTCGGGTGGATCAATACACTCAAGCCGTTGACCATCCCGGCGTTTTTCGGCGGCGGCGCGTACAACATCTTCCTGTTGCGCCAGTTCTTTATGACCATCCCCCTCGATTTCGACGAGGCCGCCTTTGTAGATGGGGCTACCTCTTGGACCATCTTTACGCGGATTATCTTGCCCCTCTCCAAGCCAGCCCTCAGCACGGTGGCCGTCTTTGGGTTTTTGGGAAGCTGGAATAACTTTCTCGGCCCCCTGATCTATCTCAACACGACGGAAAAGTTCACGTTGCCCATTGGCATTACCTGGTTTCGTGTCGTGCCGATGGAGCAGGGCGAACCCAAGGACCATCTCTTGATGGCAGCTTCTGTAACGGTGACGCTGCCCGCGGTAATCCTCTTTTTCGCCGCACAGCGCTATTTCGTCGCTGGCATTGTGATGAGCGGCCTGAAGGGCTAGCTGTAGTCTGGCAACGTATGCACAAGTCTGTTGCTATGCAAACGGGCGGGCCAGATGGCCCGCCCGTATGTCTGATTCAATGGTAATTGACCGCTGACCTGACTGCTCAGCCCTGTGAGGCCGCCGTCATTGCCCCTGCCACGTCGCGGCCCAGCAGGCGGCAGCGATCCAGGTTTTCCGGGGTGGGCTGCCACTTGGCTCGCACACCCTCCGCCACCACGGTGATGCCGGAGGCGTTCATGTGCTCCTCAATGGCCTTCACCGACTCGCCGCTCCAACCATACGACCCAAAGGCCGCCCCGATCTTGTTCTTGAATTGCAGCCCCTTCAGATCTTCCAGAATGGGGGCGATGGTGGGCAGCACGCCCCGGTTCAGCGTGGGCGAGCCGATCAGGATGGCCTGGGAGCGGAATACCTCGGCGAGCACGTCGTTGCGGTCGGATACGGCCATGTGCAGCAGTCTGACCGGCACGTTCTGTTCCGCCAGCCCCTCGGCGATGGCCTCGGCCATCTTGCGTGTGCCTTCCCACATGGTATCATACAGGATCACCGCCCGCCGTTCGGGAACCTGGGCGGCCCACTCCTGATACTTTTGCACGATTTGCAGGGGATTATCTCGCCAGATCACCCCGTGGCTGGGGGCGATCATGCTCACGGGCAGGTTGAGCGCCAGCACTTCGTCGATCTTTTTCGCGACCCGGTCGCTAAACGGGGTGAGGATATTGGCGTAATATTTGAGCGCCTCCTCATATAGCTCTTGCTGATCTACCTGGTCGTTAAAGCGGTAGGCGCTGGCATAGTGCTGCCCAAACGCGTCGTTAGGCATGAGGATGTTGGCGTTGGTCACGTAGGTGAACATGCTGTCGGGCCAGTGCAGCATGGGCGCTTCGACAAAAACCAGGTCGTGATGGCCCAGGTTGATGCTGTCGCCCGTCTTGACCGGCTGGAACTTCCAGGGCTGGTGATAGTGCCCCTGGATGCTGTCTACCCCTCGTTTGGAGAGGATGATGGGCGCATTGGGCGCTTCGCGCACGACGGCGGGCAGGCTCCCCGAATGGTCCGTCTCGGCGTGGTTGGCGATGATATAGTCGATGCGGGCGGGGTCCACGATCTCGCGGATGTTGGCCAGCAATTCGTCCTGGAATGGCTCCCAGACGGTATCCACCAGCGCAATCTTGTCATCCACGATCAAATAGGCGTTATAGCTCGTGCCGCGATGGGTGGATAGCTCGTGTCCGTGGAACGAGCGAATGCCCCAATCCACCACTCCGACCCAGTAGATGCCTTCTGCCAGTTGCGTAATCATCCTTTGCTCCTTCTCTGGTTCCGATCCCTCGATTCTGACACCCATTTTAGCACCGAAGGAAAAGTAACGCCATGATAAAAGTCACAATAACGGACGCGAGAATGGCGCGGGTGTGGCAAGCTTGACCTTGTGGCGATGGCGTAGAGCCTGTCAAGGACTTGTCCGATTAGCCCTGTTCCCCGATGCTTGTTCCTTCTCCATATAGTCGACGATGTGCAAGAGCGCGTCAATGTTCGGGATCCTGCCGATGGGCGTGCGCAGGCCGCTGAACAGCCCGCCCCGTTGGGTCCGTACCCGCACGATGCCGTTCCTTACCGAGAACGAGGCGATCTCGTCCCAGCGCAAGAGCTTGCCGCTCCGGCGGATGCCTCCGGCCTTGGTGACGGAATACGCGCCGAACTGCACGGGCTTGCCACTCTCGAATGGCGGCCAGAGGCGATTCATGATGTGCGGGAGGGTCTGCTGGCGGACGATAGCGCCCAGCTCGTGGACGTTGGACAGGGAGTCGTCCAACCGGATGTGCTCGCCATTCCGGTCTCGCAGAACGTATCTGTAGCTGGCGCTGTAGCCCCCGGTGGCGGAGCCCGTGACCTGGATGGTGACCGAGTCCACTTGATCCCATCGCATGGTGCGCAACTTGCCAAGTGCGGCGCGCGCCAGCCCCTGTTCATAGACGACCGCTGACTCGTGCCCGAGCACGTAGAGGCAACCGGCGAAGAATAGCGCAAAGAACGCAAACAATCCGATGACCGATTCGCCTGCGGTACTCTCCAGTGGGCGCGTGAGGTGGTCGTAGGTGGTCCAGGCCGTCAGCGCCAGGCAGAAGACGAACCCCGCGATGAAAATGATCTGGACTACTCGGGATTGCTTGTAGACGGCCAGGGGCTGGCCCAGCCGGGTTACCTCGGCGAAACGGCGCGGTACGGTGAGTTGTGTCATCCTTGTACTCCATAGCCCGCTACTGGCTCGCGATGGAGGGACGCTGTCTGGTGCTTGGGATCCGGGCGCTTCATCGGGGCCATTATGCCGCAGTTGAGCCGGACGTCAAATGGCCCTGTGCGGTTTGCGCCCTGTGTGAGGACGGGTTAGAATAACGCCCATCTGACGGGCAGAAGGGACCCACATCCTCTTCAAGAGGCACTCTCAAGGAGGCAAGCCACATGACGGATACAACGATGCGAGGCGTTTACCCCATCCTGGTGATGCCGTTCGACGAGCAGGAACGGATCGACGAGGAGAGCCTGCGGAGCGTGGTAGATTTCAACATCGAGCAGGGGGTGCATGGCATTGGCATCGCCCTGGGCAGCGAGGTCATGAAGTTTACGGAGGCTGAGCGCGTGCTGGTGACGCGGACGGTGGTAGATCAGGCCCGCGGACGCGTGCCGGTGGTAATCAATACTGGCTCGACCTGCACCTCCCTGGCCGTTTTTTACAGCCGCATGGCGGAGGAGAATGGCGCAGACGCGATCATGGTTATGCCACCCTCGGGAGCTCCCGTGAGCGGACCCGAAACCCGCGCGTATTACAAGGCCATTTCGGACGCCGTGCATGTTCCCATCTTTATCCAGGATACGAACACTCCGCACGTGAGCGCCGGGCTGGCTGTGCAGATCGCCGAGGAAAGCGAGAACGTGCGTTACATCAAGGTAGAAAGCTCGCCCACTACGGTCATGGTGTCCGAAACGGTCAAGCAGGCGGGTGACAAGCTGACAGTGTTCGGCGGGGCAGGGGGCAACTATTATGTTGAAGAACTGCGGCGCGGCTCTCAGGGCACGATGCCGAGTTGCAGCCAGCCCGCCGAGTTTCGCCAGGTGTGGGATCGCTTCTTTGCCGGAGACGAGCAGGGGGCGCTGGACGTCTTTTACCGACGGATCCTGCCCATCAACCGGTTGGCCGGTGAGGGCTGGGGCGCGTTCTACCATGTGAACAAGGAGGTCTTGCGCCACCGGGGGGTTATGCGTACGGCCATCGTGCGCGGGCCTATTGCCCCGTTGGACGACGAGACCCGCCAGGAGCTAGACCGGACCATCGAGGAATTGTACGGCTGCTAAGGGGTTTAACCCCCCGCCCAAAGGGGACTGTCCGGTGGGAGAGGGGAAAACAATCATCGCCTATCCACATCACAAAGGAGATTCGCCATGAAGATCGTCGGTGTAGAGGTAATCCCGTTCCGCGTTCCGCGCAGGCGGTTCCATTGCGGCAAGGTGCAGCCCGAGACCTATGTTCGGCAGACGGTGACCAAGATCATCACGGACGAAGGGGCTGAGGGGTACTACCTGGGTGGTCAGGGCCACGGAGACCAGGATGGCCTGTTGCCCGCGGACGCTGCTGCGGTCAAGGGAGTGGTCAAGTCGCTATTGATGGGCCAGGACCCTTACGACCGGGAAAAGTTCTGGCGCTGGATGTGGGTTGCCAACCAGAAGGAGAACATCCTCAGCGTCATCGACATGACTCTGTGGGACTTGCAGGCCCGCACGCTGGGCGTGCCCGTGCACAAGCTGCTGGGCGGCTGCCGCGAGAAGATCAAGGCCTACGCCAGCACCTATCCCAACTGCGGCTCGCCGGAAGTGTATGCCCAGCACGCGTTAGAGTGCAAGCAGCGTGGCTACAAGTCGTACAAGATTCACCCTTACTACTTCTGGAACCCGGAGACGGGTCAGGCCGTGCCAGGGCGTCCCTCCTACGTGGATTGGGACATTGCTTGCTGCGAGGCCGTGCGCGAGGCGGTGGGTGATGACATGGTGCTGACGTATGATCCGTGGGGCACCTATTGCACCTACGAGGACGCCCTCAAGGTGGGTCGCGCGTTGGAGCGGCTCAATTTCTACTGGTACGAGCATCCCATGCCGGAGTATCGCGTCGAGTCGTACGTCAAGCTGGCCCGCGAGTTGGACATCCCCATCCTCTCCCCAGAGATTGCGGCGGGTAGCCTGTATACCCGCGCCGACTGGATTCTGCGCGGCGCATCGGACATGAGCCGCATCGACGTCCTGCGGGGCGGCATCACCGGCGCCATGAAGATGGCCGCAGTGTGCGAGGCGTTTGGCGTCAAGCTAGAGATGCACATGAGCGGGTTTGGCAACCTGCAAATTCTGGGCGCGACCAGCGAGGATACCTGCGAGTACTATGAGCGGGGTCTGGAAGCCCCCGGCCTGGACTATGAGCATGTCGAGCCGTACCTGCTGGAGCTTTGCGACCCGATGGACGAGGACGGGTACGTGCGCGTGCCCCAGGAGCCGGGTATGGGCTACAAGATCAACTGGGATTACATCAACGACAACTTGTTGCCGGAGTAAGGGGAACGCCCTTGCTGGCGGTTTTTGCATGAGCTACCACAGCCCCCTTTGCTTCCGGTTTCGGGAGCAAAGGGGGTTCTCGTATCGCGAGAGCCTCGTGTCGAGGGGGTAGATGCTGGCCGTTGCTCGCCTGACGCGTCAATCCTTCGTAATGGTCATATGCACGTCGGCGGGGAGGGCCATGCCCGCTGCCACCTCGATGGCCTTGATGATGGCCGAGGGGATAGGGCAGGCGGCGTGGGTTTTGCAGGCCGCGGCCAGTTTGTAGGCCGTGGTCTCGTTGATGGGCAGGCGCAGCTCTTGAAAGGCCGATACCTCTTGCAGTTGCTCGGCCAATTGGCGAATGTGCTGGCAATCGCTGGTGATCTCCAGCGTGACGCTGAACATGTCGTCGGCAGTGCTCACGATGCGCGTACGAAAGCCACAGACCCCCGGACTGACTTCTACAACGGCCACGGTATACCTCCACTGGGTATGTAGGATGATAATTCTAATGTAATCTGCTCTCGCGCGTTGTCAAATCCCCGCGAGAGGGAGGGGCTCGTCGGCGGCAGTTGAAACTGCACCAATCACCGCGAAGCCTGGCTTCGCAGGCTGGAGAGGCAAGTTGGTGATACAGGGGTTGGTTCAATTACTACCAGATGAGCGCTCCTTTGTGTGTTTCGTGTTTTTCTATGATGGTCGAGGTTACACAGTAGGGTGTGTTTGGGTGAACTCGTAGGCGCGGTTTCCATACCGCGAAATAACGGCAATATAGCTCAGAACGCGATATGGAAATCGCACCTACGATAATCCAGCGTCGCCCGCTTATCGAGCGGTCCAACTTGAACGCCGGCTTGTGCTTGTGTATCATTCCCTTGATCAATTCATATTTCGTGTTTTTCGTGGTTAAACCTTCCGTGTTTTCTGTGTATTCTGTGGTTAGCCTTCCAGTTTTCCCCTCGTCTGATTGTCTCGCGCCCGGTGCCTGTTTATAATCAGGGCGGAGGGAGGCAAGCATGGCTGTGGAACCCCGATTTTTGGCCGACGCCACGCTGGGGAAGCTGGCCAAGTGGTTGCGCATCCTGGGCTATGACACCCGGCTGGGGGAGGCGAATCTGAACGCGGCGCAGTTGGTGCGATTGGCTCGTGCCGAGCAGCGCATCCTGCTCACCCGCGACAGCGCCCTGGCCCGCCGTCGGGGCGTGCGGGTGCTACTGCTGCACAGCGGCCAGTTGTCGCAGCAAATGGCCCAGCTTCAAGAGGAGTTGGGCGTGTCCGCCGTGGCCCCATTTACCCGCTGCCCCGTGTGCAACAGCGAACTGGATGCCATTCCCAAGGATCGCGCCTGGGGCCAGGTTCCGCCCTATATCTTTTGCACGCAAGAAGAGTTTCGCGTTTGCCCCACCTGCGACCGCTTTTACTGGCGGGGCACGCACCGCGCATTGATGGGGGAACGGGTGGCGGAATGGGAGCAGGTTGGGCGCTCGGAGGATGACGAGTTGTAGCAGGTCCCCTCATCCACGGCCAATGCCGTCCCTTCTCCCAGGGGGAGAAGGGACAGAGGCCGCCTGCGGACCCATGGTCCGAATGGCGCTCGACGAGGCACGGGCGCGCGGGTATAATAGCCCGGCAGACAGGCGACCAGGTTGCCGGAGAGGTTTGTCTCCTTCGGCTTGCATTCTTGTAGAACAAGGAGGAAACGATGGTGCAGGTGGATACGATCCGTCTAGAGCGCACGCGCGCCGCTCTGCGAGAAGCGGGGCTGGCCGGGCTGGTGTGCCGGTTATCGGAGAATGTGTTGTTACTCAGCGGCTATTGGCCCATGAACGGGCTGGCGCTGTTGCTGTTCCCCACCGAGGGGGAGCCGGTATTGCTGGCGCCGGAGGCCGAGACGCACCTGGCCGCCGAGGGGTGGGTGCAGGACGTGCGCACCTTCTCCTGGGGCACGTTGCACAGCGGCGATGTTTTTGCGACGATGGAGCGCCTGGCAAAGCAGGCTGCCGCCGATCTGGGTTTGCAGGGGCGGCCCGTGGGCTATGAGGGGAGTTTCGAGTTCGTGGCCGCGCCCTATGTGTGCGCCGAGCCGGGAGTAATCGCCGGAGGCACGCGGCGCATTTTGCAGGCAGCGCTGGGCGATAATCTGGTGGACGCCACCGGCTTGCTGCACGGCCTGCGGGCGATCAAGACGCCCGCCGAAGTGGACAAGCTGCGCCGGGTAAACCGGGTCGCCACGCTAGGATTGCGGGCCTTTGCCGAGCAGGTAGTGCCGGGCCGGAGCGAGATCGAGATTGCGTCTGCCGTAGAAGCGGCCATCCAGATCGGGGGCACCGATTCGGCCGATGCGCGAATAGCCCGGGGCTTTGCCTGGGTGCTGTCCGGGCCGGATACCGCCGTCTCCTACAAGCCGCATCTGCGCTCGTCGAGCCGCCGCGTGGCCGAGGGGGAGCTGGTCGTCCTGGAGCTGGCTACCGTAGCCGATGGGTGGTGGTCTGACCTGACCCGCACCCGCGTGGCGGGCCGGGCGAACGCGGCAGACGAGGAACGCTGGCAAGCGGTGGTCGAAGCTCAACGACTGGACATCGCGGCTATGCGTGCTGGGGTGCCCGCCAACCAGGTGGACGCCGCCGGACGCGACCTGCTCACGGCGCGAGGGCTGGGGGAATATTTCATCCACCACACCGGTCACGGCATCGGCCTGCGCTACCACGAGCCAGAGCCATTCCTGCACCCGTCGGTGACGGCGCCGCTGCGGGCCGGGATGGTCACGTCGGTAGAGCCGGGCATTTACAGCCCTGCATGGGGCGGTATGCGGTGCGAGGATGACGTGCTGGTTACAGAGGATGGCGCGGAGGTCCTTTCCGAGTTCCCGCGCGACCTGGCGGGATAGTTGGTCCGCGACGCGCAGTAGAACGAATGACTGGACTGGGGCTGCATTCTTTCCCAGGGTCAGAGGTACCGCACCACCTGTAGATAATTTCGCGGCAGGTTAACCCCCTGCGCAACTAGCCGACAAGGAGCGTACGGTGACTGAAGCAACGACTATTCCCGCTTCCGATGACAGCCACGCCGTTTTGCCGCAAGCTGCCCGGCACACCGCCCATCCTGACGCCCAGTGGTTCCCCGAAGCCGGGTTGGGGTTGTTCATCCATTGGGGCATTTCCAGCGTGCACGGGGGCATTGACCTCTCCTGGGGAATGATCAAGAACAAGCCGTGGGACCCTATGGGGCGGGAGATCACCCCGGAAGAGTACTACCAACTGGCCGAGCGCTTTGATCCGCAACAGTACGATCCGGACAAGTGGCTGCGGGCAGCGAAGGCAGCCGGTTTCCGCTATGCCGTGCTGACCACCAAACACCATGATGGCTATGCCCTGTGGCCCAGCGAGTACGCTACCACCGGCGTCAAGCAGTACCTCGGCGGGCGCGACTTGGTGCAGCCCTTTGTGGATGCCTGCCGCAAGAATGGCCTGCGCATCGGCTTTTACTTTTCCCCGCGCGACTGGCACTATCCCGGCTTCCTGATGCCTTTTCCCGATTTCGACCGCGCCCGCCAGGGTGAAGTGCCGATACCCGACCCGGAGCAGAACCAGCGGGATTTCGAGCCGTTCTACGAGTACACCAAGGGGCAGGTGGAGGAATTGCTCACCCGCTACGGCAAGATCGACATCTTGTGGTTCGACGGCATCGGCTGGCCGGGCGTAACCGATATCCACAACGAAGATATGTTCGCCCTCATCCATCGGCTTCAGCCGGGTATCGTGGTCAATAACCGCTGGCACAACATGGGCGGGGAGCGCACCGGCGATTTCGAGACGCCGGAATGCCGCCTACCTAACGAGCGCCCCCAGGGTTGGTGGGAGGCCGTGGATGTTTGGCCTTTTGGCAACTGGGGATATTCCACGAGCCACGAGTATTATAAATCGCTGGGCTGGATGCTCTCGCGCCTGGCGGTGTGCCGTGGGTGGGGCGGGAACCTGATGGTCAATGTGGGGCCGCGCCCCACGGGCGAGCTGCCTGACGCGTGTTATCGTCGGTTCGAGGAATTGGCCGCCTGGATGCAGCATAGCGGGGAGGCCATTTTCGGCGTGCAGCCGGGGCCGTATCCCAGGCAATCCAACGTGCCGGTGACGGTGCGGGGGAATCGCTGGTATCTGCACTATGCCTCCGGATTCGACAAGCAGATCACCCTGCGGGAGGTTGCTGCCCCCCGGTCGGTGACGCTGCTGCGCACGGGCGAGGGGCTGCCGGTGGAGCGGGGCCGCGATTGCGTGCAGATCATTGTGCCGTCAGAAGTGCGCACCTGCGATGTGGATGTGGTGGCGGTTGATTGGTAAGCGGGTCATAGAGGTGGCTGTGACGTAATACCGTAGCGTAGGGCCACCCCGGCCACAACAGGGGCCAGTCAGCAAGCACGAAGGGGATGTCCAACATGGAAAAGCTGCGTCGTTTCACGGACAAGGTCGTTGTGATCACGGGAGCTAGTCGAGGCATCGGGCGGGGCATGGCGCTGCGCTTTGCCTCGGAAGGGGCGCGCCTGGTGGTGAGCGCCAACGAGGCGCGGGTGCACGAGGTGGCCGAGGAGGCGCGCGGTCTGGGGGGCGAGGCTGTTTCCGTGCTGTGCGACGTGACGAACAAGCCAGAGGTGGAGGCGCTCTACGCCCAGGCCCTGGAAGCGTTTGGGCGGGTAGACGTCTCTATTCAAAACGCCGGGGTGATCACCATCGCTAAAATCGAGGAGATGACCGAGGACGAATGGGACAAGGTGATGGCGGTCAACACCAAGGGAGTCTTTCTCTGCTGCCAGGCAGCGGCCCGCATTATGATCAGGCAGCGCGCTGGCCGCTTGATCAACACCGCCTCCGGGCAGGCCCGCGAAGGGTTCATCTATACGCCGCACTATGCCGCCAGCAAGATGGGCGTGGTGGGCATCACCCAGAGCCTCGCCAAGGAACTGGCGCCGCTGGGCATCACCGTGAATGCCATCTGCCCCGGCATCATTGACACCGACATGTGGCAGTATAATGACCGGGCCTGGGGCAAGCTGTTGGGCGATTACCAGCCGGGTGAGCTGATGGCGGAATGGGTACAGGGGATACCCATGCAGCGGGCGGGCAAGCCTGAGGATGTCGCGGGTCTGGTGGCCTTTTTGGCGTCCGAAGACGCGGCTTATATCACGGGGCAGACCATCAACGTGGATGGCGGCCTGATCATGTCCTGACGCCGAGCATGAATAGCCCCGCACGGGGGCGGCGAGATAACTGGTCTATACGAGCAACGAACTATTGAGGAGGCATCACATGAGACTAGAAGGCAAACTGGCAATCGTGACGGGCGCTGCGGCGGGCATCGGCAAGGCCATTGCCCTGGCGCTGGCGGACGAGGGGGCGGATGTAGCCATCGCCGATATTCAGGACGCCAAAGCGCAGGCGACGGCGGGGGAGATCATGGACAAGGGCCGCCGGGCGCTGGCGATCCACTGCGACGTGAGCGACTCGGCCCAGGTGGACGCGATGGTGCAGCAGGTGGCGCAGGAGTGGGGCGGCCTGCACATCCTGGTGAACAATGCAGCCGTCATTCAACCTGGCTTGTTCTGGGAGTTGAGCGACGAGGATTGGCACAAGATCATTCGCACTAACCTGAACAGCGTGTTCTTCTGCTCGCGGGCCGCGGCCAAAGTGATGATCCCGCAGGGGCAGGGGGGGCGGATTATCAGCATGTCCTCTATCCATGCCACTCTCTCCGAGCCTTCGGCGGGACCGTACACCGCGGCCAAGGGAGGCATCGAGGCATTTTCCCGCACGATGGCTACCGAGCTGGCCCCTTACAAGATCCTGGTCAACTGCATCGCTCCGGGGGCGACCTATAGCGAACTGACCATCCCGATGTACACTGAGGCGGTCAAGAAATCGCTGTTCGAGCGCGTGCCCCTGAAGGAAATCGCCCAACCGGAATGGATCGCCGCCGGGGTGGTGTTCCTCGCCTCGGACGACGCCCGCTATATCACCGGCCAGGTGCTGACCATCGATGGCGGCTATGTGATGGACGGCAGCCTGCCCGGCGCCAAGTACTGGACGGAATAAGCAATCGGCTTGCTGAACTCTCGCCGCCCCACCGACGACTATACCTGTCGATGGGGCGGTTGGCTTGGATGCTAAAACCTGGCATCCAAGCACGGCGTTTGGTTCCCGCGCGTTTGCCGGGTATGATAGGGCCAACTGTCCGGCGGAAGCAGGCAACCTGTCCAATCCATGCGTGCCATAGCGGGCGCATGGCGCCCAATCTATCAACGGAGCACAACCTACCATGCAAGAACTGACATTCGCCATCCTGGGATATGGGGGGCGGGGGAGCACCTTTGCCCAATTGCTGAAAGAGCCGCAGTTCGGGGGACGGGTGGTGGCGGTGGCCGAGCCTGATACCGACCGGCGTGCCGCAGCCGCTCGCCTGTGGGGGCTGCCGGAAGAGCGCCTGTTTCATTCGGCGGAAGAGTTGCTCAGCCAGCCGCGCCTGGCCGACGCGCTCATCAATACGACGATGGACCAGTTGCACGCCGAGACGGCTATCCCTGCCATGCAAAAGGGCTACCATCTGCTGTTGGAAAAACCGATGGCGGTGACCTGGGAGGATTGCGCGGCCATTGAGCGCACGCAGCGCGAGACCGGTGTGGTCGTGACCGTGGTGCACTCGTTGCGGTATCACCTGCTCTACGCCGCCCTGAAGAGGATGATTGCCGCCGGGCGCATCGGGGAGGTGGTTTCCTTCGACCAGTTGGAAGGGGTCGGCGACGTGCACTATTCCTCCAGCTATGTGCGCGGCAACTGGGCCAATGAGGGGCGCAGCAGCTTTATGCTCATGACCAAGTCGTGCCACGACATTGACCTGTTCAGCTACCTCGTCGGGCGCGATTGCAAGCGCGTGGCCTCGTTCGGCTCGCTGACCTATTTTACCCGCGCGCACGCTCCGGCTGGTGCGCCGCCATTCTGCCTGGACGGGTGCCCGGCAGAGAGCGAGTGCCCGTACCATTGCGCCAAAATCTACCTGGAGAGCACCTTCTGGCGGTTTGTCTTTCCCCGTAAGGACGATGAGAGCGTGGTGGAATACCTGCGCTCGGGGCGGTATGGCAAGTGTGTGTTCCAAACCGATAACAACGTGGTGGACCATCAGGTCGTGGCGCTGGAATACGACGGTGGAGTGACCGGCACCTTTACCATGACTGCGTTTCACCCCGGCGGGCGTCTCATTCGGGTGCATGGCACCAAGGGCTTTATCCAGGGGGACCTGGATGGTCGGGTGCTGACCCATTACGATTTCATCACGGGGGACAAGATCACGACCGAGATACGCCCGGCCAGCGGCAGCCACGGCGGCGGGGATGGACTGGTGCTGCAAAGCTTTGTGCAGGCGGTGCGCCAGGGCGACCCCCAGGCGGTGCTGACTACCGCTCAGGAATCGCTGGCGAGCCATCGCATCGTCTTTGCGGCGGAAAGGGCGCGTCTCGAAGGGCGGGTCGTTTCTCTGGACGAGGAGTGAGCGGAATATCCGCCATTCACTGGCATAACAAGTGCCCCACCGACAACTGTTCCTGTCGGTGGGGCGCTTGTGTTAGCCCTTTAGCCTCTAGAGCAAGGGCCTCTTCCTGAAGCTGGCGGAGGTTCCAGCGGTGTTCTTGCCCTACGGATACGCTTGTAGAGGCAATGGCCTGGCTACCAGAAGATCACGGCCACTCGAACACCGCCACGAACGCTATTCCGGCGGTGCGCAGTAACGCCTGGGCCTGCTCGCGGTCGTCCCAGCGAATACGCAGGCCCAGGCAGCAGTCCGTTGACAAGGAACGCGGCACGGGGATCACTTTGGCCTCCAGCCCGGCGCGGTGCAGCACCTGCTCGCTGGCGTAGGCCGCCGTGCTGGTTTCATAGACCACGACCCCCTGCCGCTCCCCCGCGTCCGCGCTCATGCGCGCTACTTGGCCCACGGGCTGCCGCGCAGCCCCACGGTGCTCATATCTAGCGGCTGGAAGCCGAGCTTCAGGGCCGGGGAGTCGGGCTTGAGCGTATAGTCGTCGTTGGCCGGGTCTACGAACAACGGGTCAGCCACCACCGAATGGGCGTCGAACCCGCGCGCCAACCATTGGTCATAGTTCTCGACCCCCGGCAGGCGGGCGATGCGCATCTCGGCCCCACCGGTCTGGTAGTAGACGTTATCGTCCGATTCCTCGGGCAGCGAATGATCGCCCGAGATGACGAACAGCGTGGCCTCGGGGTCTTTCCAGCAGACGATGTTACGCAGGAAGCGGATGTTGACGTGATCGGTGTCCGTGGCGTTGGTATAGTTGATCTGCGTCTTTAATCCGTTGACGAAAATATTGTTGATCCAGGTGGTGTTCTCGTTGCCATACCAGATGTGCACCGCCTCGCGTGTGCGGTAGACCAGATTGTTCTCCACGCGGCTGTTGCGGCTGCGGCAGCCCAGGTAAATGCCCCAGCCCGGCGTGCCGTCGCCGTAAGAGTAACAGTCGTGGATCAGGTTGTTACGCACGATCATATCCGAGTCGCGCACAAAAATGCCCGCGCCGTCGTTGATGGGGGCCACCACGTTATAGATCTCGTTATACTCGATGACCAGTCCTTCGTCCTGATTGTCGCGCTCCAGCGGTTGCTCGCCGGTGGGCCAATGGCGGGCGTAAATGCCCGAATGGGCCACGTCGTGCACCAAGTTGTGGCTGAAAATGCCGCCCCCGTCGTCGATGTTGATGCCTACGGCGCTGGGGTAGACCGCGCCGCAATGGTGGACGTGGTTGTAGGAGACATCCATATGCTCGGAGGTATAGTTGCGGGTGACAATGCCGCCGCTGCCCGTGTCATAGATCACATTGCCGATGATCCGGTTGCCCGGCCCCATGATGAACAGGCCGTAGGTGCCGATATTTTTGATGCAGCAACCCTCGATGTTGCAACGGCGCGCGCCCTTGAAATTGAGGGCCGATGGCTCGACGATGTCGCCCACGTCGCCGCACCCGGGATAGCCGGTAGCAGAGAGAGGGAAATCGGTGTCTGAGAAGGTGATGCCGGAGAAGGTCAGATAGCTGACCCATTTGCCCTGCTCGATGGCGGGCTGAAAGCGCACCAGTTCTTTCACCACCGGCGCGACCACTTGCGCCGTCGCCAGGTCCTCGCCTGCCTCCGGCCAGTAGTACAGCTCGCCCGCGCGCGAGTCCAGATACCAGTCGCCCGGCTCGGTCAATCCCTCGCGGATGTTCTCGACATAATAGCGGTTCTTGACCCCGCGCCAGCCAAAGTAATGGCTGCGCTCCGGCGCGCCGGTGAAATTGACTACCCGCCGCTCCTCGTCGATTTCCTGGATGAGCAGACGAGACTCGTCCCAGGAGTGGAACACCACGACTTCGGCGTCTTCCAGGTTGTGGAAGCGCTGGATGTCTCCTTCGGTGTACTTGAAGGCGGACTCGTAGACGCGCTCCTCGATCCGGTAATAGTCTTCCTTGGGCAGCTTGGCGCGGTTCTTGACCTTGCCATTGACCGCCAGGCGGCGGAACACCCACTGCCCATCGGCTGCTTCGGGCACGGAGCAGACCATGATGTCGCCCTGGTAGGGCTGCCAGTCGCCGTGAATTAGCTTGCCGCCGCTGATGGTGGGCGTTTCGCCCGGATAGGCGGCGTAGGTGATGGGGGCGGCGAACGTGCCGCTGTCCTGCACACTGAATACTACCGGTTCGGACAGGAAATAGGTTCCGCCTCGCAGCAGGACGGTGATGGGGTGGGCCACCCGCTCCTTGGGGTTCATGGCGCGAATGGCGTCGCGGGCGCCTGCCAGGCTTGCCAGTGGGCCATCTGTCCCCTGGGCGTTGGGTTCTGCCAGCTTGCCCGACCAGGCGTCGTTCCCATTAGGCGCTACGTTAAAGACCGTCGTACCCTGCTCAGCCATGCTGCACGCTCCTTTGCTGGTGTGTTGCTGGGGCATGAGGATTGCCCCGTCTATGCGCTCACGCTACGTAGCTATTCTATCACGGCAGGGGGCAAAAGGGAACCACAAAAAGCGGGGGAAGTATGGGCCACCCCATACTTCCCCCGCTGTGGTGCTGTTAAAAGGGCTCTAGTTGCCTTCGACCACGCGCCGGGCGATGTCGTTCCACTCCCACAGCCGTTGCGGCTGGTAGCGGACGGTGCTGATGTCCTTGAGGATGAACTCTAGCGGGCAGCCGTGGCGGGCGGTGCGCTGCAAGGTATCGCGCAGGTCGTTCTCCACAGTCTCGGGGTTCCAGGTGTCGGGCATCAGGAAGGCGGGGTTGGGCTTGCGCGAGAAAACCAGGTCGCGCCCAATCCGCTCGGCGCCCTTATCCAGGTCCACCCAGGGGCTCATGCTGACTTTGCGCACGTGCGGGATGCGCTTGATGATGTCGATCTTGTTGTGTAGCGGTTCGCAGCAGCCATAGTACACCAGGCCGAACCGTTCATAGAGCGGGTTCATGTAATCCAGTTCAAACTCCTGGTGCATGCCCGGGGAGACGGTGGAGAATATCTGGGCCATGCCGCAGGTCCAAATGTCCTTGGTGCGGGGGCGCGCCGGATCAAAACCGGGCGCTGGCAGTTCGTCCGTGTGCGCCCCGCAGCAGTGGATGGTGGTCTGCGCATGGGCGAGCAGTCCCTGCTCCTCCAGTTGGTCTATCATGGAGATATAGGCGTCGGTGAGGCGGCGCATGATCGCGTGCGTGTGTTCGGGCCGGTCAGCCAGGTCCCAAACGATGGCGTCGGCCCCGCGCCAGGTGGCGATGCTATCCCACAGGTTGAACATGGGGGTGATCCCCTGCATGCGCACGCCAAGAATACCATCGAATACCTCGTGGGCCATCTCCTCTACGCGCGCCGTGGCCTCGACGTCCAACGAGATTTCGGGGGCGTGCATCCTGGCCACGTCCTCCTCGGTCTTGAGTTGGTCGATGTAGTGATGGCTGACGACGTCATTGCGTTGGTCGGTAAAGGCCCTTTCCTCCACCGTGCGCACGCCGAAACCGGTGCTGCGGATGACCTTGTGGACGTCGAACACCGGCTCCACGACCATGTCGGCACGCATATGCTTCCAGGAGTAGATGACGCGGCGCAGGCGCGTCTCGATGTCCCGAGCCCACTTGTCTTCGGTGTGCAGTTCCAGCTCGCCGTCTACGTCCATCTCGTGCCAGGGGATTTGATCGATCATAAACATGGGCCGGATCGGTTTCAGGCCGTTCAACGCTTTCCAGGCGGCGATAGTTTCCTGCTGTACAGGGAGCGCCGCAATCTCGGCTACCTGTTTGGCGAGTTCTTTCAGGATGTCTCGATCGTGGTTTGGTAGCATGGGTTGTCCTCCAGATAGGAATGATGGTCGGGAGGCGGGCTTGGCCTTCCCTGTTGAGTCCGGACAGCAGACGTCGCTTGGCGTAGTAATGCCCAAGGCCGCATGGCACATCCACAGATTGCCGATCCGGCGGTTGAGCATTCCCTGGTGTGTTGACCTTATTGTACACCGTCTGCGCGAGACGGCAATTGCCCGCGCGGGCGGGGAGAGGAGCCAAGGGAGACACGGAACAGATTAAAGAGGGAAGCGGAACCACGAAAGACACGAAAAGTGTGTTGGTCAAGATCAGGTTACACACTTGAGCGTGAGGGGATGGTCTCGTAGGCGCGTTTTCCATAGCGCGAAAAACCGTAGTCAGCGCAGAGCGCGCGATGGAGAGCGCGCTCTGGAAAGTGCGCCTACGATAAGCACAACAGCAATTGTCCTCAATCGACCGCTTACCCATGTCTGTGTGACATCCCCTTGACCACTACAGAGACACACGAAAAGTGTATTGGTCGAGAGGATAATGCACAGGCATAGATAGATAAGCGGGTATCCTTGATCTATCCACAGCAACGTGGGGACCCCTGCAGGGGTCCCCACGTTGCTATGGATATTAACCTTCCCGGTTCCTTCGGCTATGTTAGCGTTCTTCTGCCAGCACCACCCCGCAATACCAGGTGTCCGCGCCTAATCCAGTCCTACGGTTGCTTTGGGGGCTGGGGTGCAGGCGCGCAGGTGAATACGGTCGTGATCCTGTATCCCTTTCGGCTCGGGCGTACAGGTGCGCAGGCGCGTACGGTCCCGTGTGCCGGTCATCGCGGGCGTGCAGGTGCAAAGACGGGTGCGCTTTTGCGTTTGCAGTCCAGTCCCGCAGATGCCCTCAGAGCACCCGTCGCAGATACCATCGCCGTCTGCATCCACAAAGTGGTCGTTGATCCCATCACCGTCCAGGTCGATGAACCCGTTCGCCGGGCCGGATGCCCCGCCGATGGGGTTACGCGCGCCATTCTTGCCGCCGGAGCCGGGCCCCTTGGCCAGGGCCGTCCCAGTCACCGTAGCAAACACCAGCATCACCAATACTATGCAAGCGAGTGTAGTCCGTCTTGTACGCATTTCGACTCCTTCCAGTATCTAGATTTCGCCTATTGCTACCAACACCTGTTTCCAGGGAATGTCTTCGGCTATTTCTTCGGTCCGGGCTGGCTTGTCGGTCCGGCTATCGGTTGTGACGTCGGCCCTGGCTGGTTCGTCGGCCCGGCTATCGGTTGTGTTGTAGGTCCCGGCTCACTCGTCGGTCCAGGCATTGGCTGTGTCGTGGGCCCCGGCTGACTCGTAGGGCCGGGTTGCTCTGTAGGTCCAGGTTGTTCCGTAGGTCCGGGTTGTGCTGTAGGACCAGGCATCGGTTGTCCCGTAGGGCCTGGCTGCCCTGTAGGTCCGGCTATCGGTTGCCCCGTGGGACCGGGTTGGCTCGTGGGACCGGGTTGACCCGTAGGTCCAGGTTGTGACGTAGGGCCTGGCTGCTCTGTAGGCCCAGGTTGTCCCGTAGGTCCGGGTTGGTTCGTAGGTCCGGGTTGACCCGTCGGCCCAGGCTGACCCGTCGGTCCAGGCTGCGACGTAGGGCCGGGCTGCCCTGTAGGTCCGGGTTGGCTCGTGGGACCGGGTTGATCCGTAGGACCAGGTTGACCCGTAGGTCCAGGTTGCCCTGTGGGGCCTGGCTGCCCCGTAGGTCCGGTTATCGGTTGGCCTGTAGGACCGGCTGGCGTCTGCGGCGTTTCCAAGGGCACGTCAGGCGGGGTTGGGCGCGTGAGGGCGCGCACTAGCACCTGCCCATCATCAGTAACTCCATTGGTGGCAACAAGCTCTCCCGCGAACGCAAGTTGCTCGGGCAACAGAGTTACGGGTACCTCGGCCACGAACCAACGGCCATCGGGTGCTTGTTGCAGAATACCCGTGAAGGCTACGTCGACCCCATCGCGCTGCTCGGCAAGGAGAGCCTGAACTTCGGCGCGACGGCGTTCCTCCAGTCGCTCCCGGTAGGCGTCGCGCTGCTGCTCGGTGAGGTTAAGAGCGAGCTGCACGCGCTCACCCAGGCGCTTGGCTCCGTACAGCGCATCGCCAGGGAGGCTCCCGGCAGCGGCATAGCCTGTGATACTGAGGGCGGCCAGGAAAACGACAACGGCTGCTATTGCCCTGGCCCGTAGGCCTACCAGGGAGTGAGTGATCGGGCCGCCGAACTGGGCACGCCTTTGCGGAGTGTCGATCACGCCGGCCAAGATGCGTGCCCTGACCGCCGAGGAGAGGCGAGGCTTGGGCAGAGCCTTCAATAGCGCGTCCTGGGTCCGAAACGTTTCCAGCAACTGGCTCGCTGCTGGCGAATCGGCCATCGTCTCCTCACGCTCTTGCTCTGACAGTTCACGATAGGCTGCTATGTTCCTGAGCGATAACTTTTGACGCATGTTCCCCTACTCCATATACACTCTGAAACTGCAAGCGCGCCCTGGAGAGGCGCATCTTGACTGCGCTGCGACTGATACCAAGGATTTCCGCGATCTCGATAGTTGAGAGGCCCTCCACTGCGAACAGGATCAGAGGCGTACGATACGTTGGGGCAAGCTTGGCGAGCGCTTCCTCTACCGCTAGCCTCTCTTCTATGGGCAGTGAGGCTTCGTCGCTGGCTGCAGGCTCCTCGATCTCGCGCTCGTCCCCGTCCACATTTCGATAGAAGGGTAGCCAGCGGCGGATGCTCTGGCGGCGGAACCAATCACGGGCCGCGTTGGTGGCGATTTGGTACAGCCACGCGCGATAGTTCGAGTCTGCGGCTACGCCCGGCAGTGCCCGGTAGGCACGCGTGAATACATCCTGAACCAACTCCTCGGCATGCATCCCGTTGCCAACCAGGCGATACAGATAGCCGTAGAGCGGTTGACAGTAGGTATTGTAGAGCTGTGTGAATAAGGCGTTCTGCTTTGTTGTGTCCATAACCACACTGTCTATTGATTGTTGCTTGCCCCTCTGCCATATGTAACGCGTTGGTCAAGCTAGCGGTCACAAATTGGAGAGCCCCTGTACTGAGCAAATCCATCGTTTTCTGCCGCGTCTGACTCTTGATATTATGCTCAAAACGTGCTATGCTGGAAACATCTGAACGGCGTGGCAGCGGACCTTGAGTCCGGCGCGTTACGATGGATGAACGGAGTTTGTACGTGATGATCGGTCAGTTGCAGCATGCGGCGCTCCTGCTTGCCGGGCTCCTCTTGGAGAGGAGTGGTTGCCGCCTGGGAGTGTACCGAGATTGATCATCACTGAATAAAAGCCAGCGTTTACAGGGCCTCCCATGCGGGAGGCCTTATTTATTTCCTGAGAGCAAGGAGGGACGACGGATGGAGGAAGATAGCTATAGCTATAACCCGCACGCCATCGAGCCGAAATGGCAGCGCATCTGGGAGGAAACGGGCCTGTACAAGACGGACCTCGACGCCGCCCAGCGCCCGTTCTACAACCTGATGGAGTTCCCCTATCCTTCGGGTGAGGGGCTGCACGTGGGCCATTTCTACTCCTACAGCGGCGCGGACAGCTATGGGCGCTTTCAGCGGATGCACGGCCTGGATGTGTTTGAGCCGATGGGCTTTGACGCCTTTGGCATCCACGCCGAGAACTATGCCTTGAAGCGCGGCGTAAATCCCGCCGAGCTGATCCCGCGCAATGTGCGCCGCTTCCGCGAGGAGCAGCTCAAGCGAGTGGGCGCCATGTTCGACTGGAGCCGCGAGGCGAATACCACTCACCCAGACTATTACCGGTGGACGCAGTGGATTTTCTTGCAGCTTTACCACGCGGGGCTAGCCTACCGCGCCGCTGCGCCGGTGAACTGGTGCCCCTCCTGCCTGACGACCCTGGCCGACGAGCAGGTGGTCGAGGGGCGTTGCGAGCGCTGCGATATGCCGGTGGTCCAGCGCCAGTTGACCCAGTGGTTTTTTCGCATCACCGACTATGTCGAGCGGCTGCTGGATTTCTCGCACGCCGATTTCACCGAGACCACCCAACGCCTGCAAACCCACTGGATCGGGCGCAAGGAAGGGGCCGAGGTGCATTTCCCCGTAGAGGGGAGCGACGAGCGGATCACCGTGTTCAGCACGCGGCCCGATACACTGTTCGGGGCCACCTTCCTGGTGCTGGCCCCGGAGCACGACGATGCCTTGACGCTGGCCACACCGGAGCAGCGGGAGGCGGTGGCCGCCTATCGGGAGCAGACGCGCGCGCGGAGCGACGTCGAGCGGATGAGCCTGACCCAGGCCAAGACCGGCGTCTGGACGGGGCGCGATGCGATCAATCCGGTGGATGGCCGCCGCCTGCCCATCTGGGTGGCCGACTATGTGCTGATCGGGTTCGGCACCGGCGCGATTTTTGCCACACCCGCCCACGACCAGCGCGATTACGATTTCGCGCGGACGTATGATCTACCCATCCTGCCGGTGATCCAGCCCCCCGAGGAGGGGGTGGATTGGTCGCCGGAGTCGTTCGACGCGGCCTATGAAGGGGACGGGGTGTTGATCCACAGCGGGCCGTATGATGGGCTGACGATCGAAGAAGCCAAACGGGCTATCGTCGAGGCGTTGCAGGGCCGCGGCCTGGCACGCCGCATGGTGACCTATCGTCTGCGCGACTGGTTGATCTCTCGCCAGCGCTACTGGGGGCCGCCCATCCCGATCATCTACTGCGCGCGCTGCGGCACTGTGCCGGTACCGGGAAAAGACCTGCCGGTGCGCTTGCCCGATACGGAAGCCTTTCGTCCGCTGGGCACGGGCCAGTCGCCCCTGGCCTCGATAGACGAGTTTGTGCATACCACCTGCCCGCGCTGTGGTGGCCCTGCTCACCGGGAGACCGATGTCTCGGACAACTTTTTAGATTCGGCCTGGTACTATCTGCGCTACACCAGTACGGAGTATCAAGATCGCCCGTGGGATATGGAGCGGCTGCGTAAATGGCTGCCGGTGCACATGTACATCGGCGGGATCGAGCACAGTACCATGCACCACCTGTACGCCCGCTTCTTGTGGAAGGCGCTGCAAGACATGGGCTATCTGCCGATGGAGCTGGGGCCGGAGCCTTTTGCCCGGTTGCGGCTGCACGGCCTGATTATCAAGGACGGCAGCCGGATGAGCAAAAGCCGAGGCAACGTGGTCAACCCGGACGAGTACATCGCCCAGGTGGGCGCGGACGTGCTGCGTTTGTATATGTTGTTCATGGGGCCGTTCGAGGTGGGCGGCGATTTCCGCGACACCGGCATTAACGGGATGGTGCGCTTTGTGAATCGCATCTGGCGGCTGGGAACCCTCACCCAGCCTCTCCCAGAGGGCGAGGGGCCAGATGAGGCGTCGTTGGTGCGCGAGATGCACCAGACCATCCGCAAGGTCAGTGAGGACATCGAGGGGCTGGCGTTCAACACGGCCATTGCAGCGCTGATGGGCTATCTGAACACGCTGCAAGCCTGGCAGGGACGCGCATCCGCCGAAACGTGGGACGAGGCAGTGCGCAATCTGCTGTTACTGCTGGCTCCCTTTGCTCCGCACCTCACCGAGGAACTGTGGGAGCGGCGGGGTGGCACCTACAGCATCCACCGTCAGGCGTGGCCGACCTGGGACCCCGCGTTGGCCCAGGAGGAGGTAATCACGTTAGTGGTGCAGGTGGACGGGCGGGTGCGCGACCGGATCGAGGTTCCGGCCACGATTGCGCAAGAGCGCGCCCGCGAAGAGGCGCTGAATAGCGAGGTAGTACGCCGCTATCTGGATGGCCGGGAGATTGCCAAGGTAGTATTTGTGCGCGGGCGACTGATCAACCTGGTGACCGCCGCCGCGGAACGGGCAACGTCCGGGTAACGAGGGATGCTGTTGTGCGCGGGCGTTGTGTGGCCGCCAGGGATGGATGTAAGTGAACCCCAGATCGCCTTGGGGGAATGCGCGGCGGGGTATCGCACGGATACCCCGCCGCGTGCGCGTCCAGCCTCCGATAGCTTTGGGCGGAATGTCGGCTCCCAGCCGATAGCCTGTCCAATTGTCGACTGATTCTATAGAAATACTTGACATTCCTTGGAAAGATGCTATACTATTAGATGAATCGGTAGTTTCTGCTGCTTCCGCGCAGTCATCGCTATCGACGACGTAGAAAACTGATATGCTGCACACATCAAGCCCGCACACGCCGTCGGTAGTAGACCCGGATGTCAGCGGGCCTTTTGATGCAGCCGTGTCAAGTTACCTCACATTACCTTCGTCCACACGGGTTGCGCCAGGGAATCCATCAGCGTGGATGTGTTTCTCAACATCTCGTTCTATCACCCATGATTGGTTGATCATGGAAAGGAGTTTCCCATGAACAGGCAACCCAAATCTACTGGCAATGACCGACAACATAAGGTTTTGGTACGTGTTTCAGTGCACGATGCGAGCGGGTATCCTTTGGATCGCCCGGCCCGCGTGCGTTTTTTGCGGCAGGGCGAAGCGGTAAAGCTAGAGCGCGCGAAAGGTGCGCCGCTGTATGAGGGCTGGGTAGAACCGGGTACCTATCAGCTCGAAGCGTCCGCCGAGAAACTGGTTTCCCCGCCCCGGCGCGTGGTGGTAGGCCCCGAGGGCAAAACGGCCTCGGCCTACCTGGGCCAGGAGGGGTGGCCCTTCTATCGGCTGGGTGAGAACGCCGTGCCTTTTGCGCCGCCGGAGAACCTGCTCGCCGTTGCCTTTCCTCTGCGGCATCCCTCGCCCGACGAGGCCCGCAAGCTGGCCCAGCGCCTTACCGAGCAGTTACCCCTGGAGCCATATCCCTTGCCAGAACCCCGGCACAAGCGGGAAGACAGGCGGCCTGAGGAGGGCGAGCGCAAGGAAGGCGATTTCCTTGTCGCTAACGGAGCGATCTGGTTGTTCCGCTTTACCACCGACGCCACGCCGGAACTGCGACGGCGGGCGGCGGAGGCGGTCCGCGAACTGGTGGGCGAGGACGCGCGGGTAGGCGTTCCCGTAGACCTGGAAGCGGGCCAGGTGAAGGTGATGGATAATCAGTTCGTCATCCGGTTCCGCGACGGCGTCAGACCGGACGAGATGGAGTCCCTGGTGAAGGAAGCGGGCGGGCGCATCGTGCGCGGGTTTGTGCAATCGCGCCAGGCGCGCCTGGTCGAGTTCCCGGCGGGGGATTTTCACCGCCACCTGGAAACCATCGAGAAATGGCATGAGCAGGGATTGCTGGTCTACGGCGAGCCAGATATCATGGCCGAGATCGTGGACGATGTCTTTCCTGACGATGCGCCCAACGATCCTACCTACACCAATCAGGCGAACCTGACCTTGCAGCAGGTGGATGTGGCGTGGCGCATCCTCCACGACATCGCCCCGAACCTGACCCTGGGCGATCCCGATGTGTATGTGGCTACGCTGGATCGGGGCGTGGACCTGGACCATCCCGATATCGGCGGCAATCTGACCGATGGGACCGCGCAGCTTGCGCGCTGCTACGACTTTTCTGGGCTGCGCGCGTGTACGGTGGCTGGCTATGCGCCGGACACCAGTCACGGCATGGGCGTGTATGGCATCATTGCTGCGCGCACGGACAACAATGAGGATATTGCCGGGATTGCTCCCAATACCCATCAGATCGGCATGGAACGGCCCGACCTGACGTCGGCCAACTATCCCGATGTGCTGCTGTGGGCGGCCGGGTTTACCACGGGCAACGGCAGCAGCGGATGGCCCGCGGAGCCGATCAGCCCTGGCGCGGATATCATCAGTTGTTCCCACGGCAGCGATGGACTGGCCCTGTCGGGCATCATGGACGACACTTTGCAGGACCTGGCTAACAATGGTCGGGGCGGCCTGGGCACGCTGGTGGTCTACTCGGCTGGCAACAGTAACACGCTGATCACCGGCTTTCGCACGTGGGCGGCCCATCCCAACACGCTGGCCCTTGCCAACTCGATGCAGCCGGATGGTACGGGCGTCGAGCGCAAGGACCCCACCTCCAACTTTGGGCCAGAGATAGATGTCGCGGCCCAGGGCACGAACGCTCCCTCGCTCAACGACACGGGCGGCGAGCAGACCTTTGGTGGCACGTCGGCGGCGGCCCCTACGACGGCGGCCATCGCCGCGTTGATGCTCTCGGTGGACCCCGGATTGACCTGGGCGGACCTGCGCGATAGGTTACGGGCTACTGCCGTACAGATCGACGCTGCTAATACCGATCCGGTGGGGCAGTGGGTGGGCGGCTTTAGTCAGTGGTATGGCTTTGGGCGAGTGAACGCCGCCAGTGCCGTCTGTGGCGCTGACCCGGCAGTCACCCTGACGACGCCCAACCTGACCTTTAACGACATCCCCGAAGGGGAGACGACGGTGCGCGCCGTGGTGTTCTCTGTCGAATCCTGCCAGCCGGTGACTCTAAGTATCGTGAGTGGCCCTGGCGCAGACTTCAGCACGCCGCTGGGGACGGAAGCCGAGCTGGATACGGCGGGCAGCGCGGACCCCCGCGAGGCGCGCATCTGGATCGGCTATACCGGCACGACGGACGGCGATACGGCCAATGGCAGCGTCACCATCCGCTGGGAGGAAACGGGCCAGGAGTGGACGGTGCCCATCTCGGCCAACACCATCAGCCGCCCGACGGTGGCGCTGGAACTGGTGCTGGACAAGTCGGGCAGCATGACCTTTAACTCGGGCATTCCCGACCTGCCGCAGCGGATCGACGTGCTCAAGGCGTCAGTGCCGCCGCTGCTGGAGGTCATTCACGAGGATAACGCGCTGGGTATCGTCAGCTTTGACCACGATGCCTACGATGTGATGCCGGTCACCGTTGCCGGGCCTCCGGTGTTCGGGGCTGGGCGAGCGGCGGAGGGGATGGCGGTGGACGCGCACACCCCCAACCCGGCGGGCAATACGGCCATCGGGGACGGGGTCGAGCGGGCGCATGATCAGCTCGCGCCCGAAACCAGCTATGATGTGCGGGCGATGGTCGTCCTGACCGACGGGCACGAGACGGCGGCCAAGTACATCGCCGACGTGGATCACCTGATCGACGAGCGGGTGTACGCCATCGGCCTGGGCACGGCGGAGCAGATCCAACCGGCGGCGCTTACGGCGCTGACCAACGGCACCGGCGGTTATTTGCTGCTGACGGGCGACCTGACCAGCACGGATTATTTCTTGCTGGCCAAGTACTATCTGCAAATCCTGGCCGGGGTGACGAACGAGGATATCGTGCTCGATCCGCAAGGCCAGATCGGACCGGGGCAAACCCATCGGATTCCGTTCCGCCTCAACGAGACGGACATCACTGCCGACGTGATTCTGCTGACGCCCGCTCCGCACGTCATCCGCTTTGCTTTGGAGACGCCGGACGGCGACCTGATCACGCCAGCGAGTGTGGCGGCCCTGCCGGGCACAGAGTTTGTCGTGGGGACCCAGGCGAGCTACTACCGGCTGACGCTGCCCGTGCCCATTGGCGCGGGCGCTGCGGCGGGACAGTGGCACGCGGTGTTAACGGTTGACGACAAGTACTATAAGCGGTACCTGACCCAGCTCGAGGAGCGGGATCCCAGGCTGTACCAGCAGGTCGTTACGCACGGGGTGCGCTACAGCCTGAACGTGCACGCCTTCTCGAACCTGCGCTTGCGCGCGACGGTGGGCCAGGACAGCCTGGAACCTGGCGCGACCCTCACGTTGCGGGCCGTACTCACCGAGTATGGTCTCCCTGTGAAGGATCGGGCCAAGGTGCGCGCCGAGTTGCAGCGGCCAGATGGCACGCAGACCACGCTGACGCTGGCCGAAGTCGAGCCGGGCGTGTTCGAGACAACCACGCTGGCGGCCCTGAGCGGCGTCTACCGCTTCCGAGTGCTGGCTCATGGACACACGCTGCGCGGCCTGCCGTTCACCCGCGAACAATTGCTCACGGGCGCTGTGTGGAAGGGCGGCGACGGCCCTCTGCCTACTTCGGCGGATGATCCTGCCGAGGGGGATAGGCGGCTGTGCGAACTGCTACAATGCCTGTTGAGTCGCGCTGTCGTCTCGGAAAAGCTGGAGGCGCGACTGCGGGAACTGGGGATCAATCTGGCCGGGATACGACGTTGCCTGAAGGTCTTCTGTGACCGCTCAGAGCGACCGGCGAATCTGGCAGGGTTGGAGGTTTTGCAGCAGCCCGCTGTGCTATCGGCGTTACGCCAACTGGTGGAACTGCCTGACTGATCGGCGGGCGCTGGCATAGACGCTCCTGCTGGTGAGCCAGGTTAGAACAAGCCGCTGCCGGACGACGAGACATTGCCGTTCGGCAGCGGCGTTTTGATGCTTTGCACGGGCTTTACCGTGTGGTATAATGGATGCAGCGTAGGTATAGTCGTGCAATGCGAGGAGGCAACCTCTGAGTATCTTGGATACTGCCCATTTCATAATGGATGTGATTGCGGGCAAGTTGGGATCGGATATCCTGTTACTGGATATTTCGGAAATCACCTTGATCGCTGATTATTTTGTGATTGCTACCGCCGAAAGCTCTCGCCAGCTAAAGGCCATCGTGGAAGATGTCCAGGAGCAGGTGAAGAAAGAGTACGGCCAAAAGCCGTTGTCGACGGAGGGCACGCCCGAATCGGGATGGATGCTGCTCGATTATGGGAGCATCGTCGTGCATCTGTTCTCCGAGGCTCAACGCAGCCGGTATCAACTGGAGAAGCTTTGGAGTGATGCGCGCACCGTTGTGCGCATTGCCTAGCGCCTGGGTGAATGAATGGCGAGCCATCGGGGTGCCCGGTGGCTCGCTTGCATTTGGGGGGAGGGCCTATTCCTCGAACGTCCAGGCGTCTGAGCAGCGATCCCAGGAGATCAGTTCGCTCTCGGTGAAGAACAGGTCTATCTCGCGCACGGCGGTTTCCGGGCCATCGGAGCCGTGCACCAGGTTGCGGCCTATGGTGACGGCATAGTCGGCGCGAATGGTGCCCGGAGTGGCTTCCATGGGCTTGGTAGCGCCCATTGTCCGGCGCACTACCTCGATGGCTTCAGGACCTTCCAATACCATGACCACTACCGGGGCCGAGGTGATGTAGCGAATCAACCCCTCAAAGAAGGGCTTGCCCTCGTGGATACTGTAATGATGGCGGGCCAGTTTATCGTCGATGAACATCAGCTTCATGCCGATGACCTTGAGCCCCCGTCGCTCAAATCGGGACGTAATCTCCCCGATCAGCCCCCGCTGCACTGCGTCCGGCTTGAGGATAACCAGCGTTCTCTCCATAACCATCCTTTCCATGCGTTCGTACGACCTGGCCTGGTGTGACCAAGTATGTCCCCCAATATACTCCAATTTGTCGTAAATGGGAAGTAGCCCTATGGCTTGGTGGCATTGAAGCCAGTACCAGCCGATATGGATGACGGATAAGGGCCACGAAAGGTACGAAGGATACGAAAAAGGAGCTGTAGCGGCGGATCACAGGCTCTATCGAGCCGTTTCTTGCAGGCACAATCCCGCGGCAGAATGCTACGCCTACCAGGACACAGTGGCTAGGTGGGGCGGGAGGGGGTGCGGGGTTGGCGCAGGATGCCGGACCCGGCCACCAGGTCCAGCATTTGCATGGTGATCGCATGCTGCCGCGCCGAATGGTAGCTGAGGGTCAGTTCCTCGATCATGTTCCCCAGGTTGGTGCTAGCCGCCTCCATTGCCCGGAAGCGGGCCGAATGCTCGCTGGCCGCCGACTCGATGACCAGATGGTAGAGCCGGGTAAAGGCCCATTCGGTCATTACAACGGGAAAGATACGTTCTGCGCTGGGTTCAAGGATGGGCGGCGGCCAGCTACCGGCCGTCTGGGGCAGCAGAGAGGCATCCACCGGCAACCAGCGTTCGGCCACGGGCGGCAGGGTGGTGAGCGAGTTATAGGGGGAATAGACCACATAGATGGCATCTACCCGCTCGTTCTCGATCAAGGCGACGAGCGTTTCCCCAATTTCGCGGACCAGATCGTACGAAGCTACCCGCGTGACGGGCAGCGGCTCGGCCAGCATCGGTTCACGGCCCTGCGCGCGAAAGTAGGCTTCTGCGCGGCTGCCCAGGGTGATCAGCTCGACTCGCTCCGATTGGATTTGCTGCTGGGCGAGCAGGCGTTCTGCGCCGGTGAGGGCGACGTCGTTGAACGCGCCGCACAGGCCGCGCTCAGAGGCGATGACCAGCATGGCAGTCCGCTGAAAAGCGCCCGGCTGGCGTTGCACGTGGGCCTGGGCCAGCGATTTCTCCGAGACCTCGGGTAATACCCAGGCCAGAATCTGGCTCAGGTGCTCGGTGTACTCGCGCGCTACTCGCAGGCGACGCAGGGCCAGCCGCCAACTTCCGGCAGAGATGGTGCGCAGCGAGTTGATGATCGGTTCTACGCTGCGGATATTTTGTAGATGGTCTTGGATGTTTTCGAGATCGTCCATACGTTACGCATTCTTGATATATTCGTATAACATGGGTTGGGGAGCACCCTCACCCCAGCCCTCTCCCAGGGGGAGAGGGAGGCAGAGTCTCTAGCTGAATTCGGCGGAGAATTTCTCCATAAGCTGTTCCAGGTCTTGCGCCAGGTCGTCGTCTAGTTCGTGATGCTGTTCGATGCGGCGGATGATGCTACGGTGTTCGCGCTGCGCATATTGCCAGAGCCGCGCCTCGTATTCGGCTATCCGGTCCGGAGACAGTTCGTCCAGCGCCCCCTGGTCCGCTGCATAGAGGATCAGCACTTGTTGGGCCAGCGAGAGTGGCGAGTAGGCGGGTTGCTTGAGCGCCTCGCGTAGCCGCTCGCCACGGACGATCTGTTGGCGCGTGGCCTGGTCAATCTCTGTGCCAAATCGGGCAAAGTGCGCCACCTCTTCGTACTGGGCCAGGGCCAGCTTGAACCTGCCGCTCACCTTGCGCATGACGGATGTCTGCGCCGCTCCGCCCACACGGGACACCGACAGTCCCACGTCGATGGCCGGTTTGACCCCCTGATTGAACAGCTCCGGGCTGAGGTAGATCTGCCCATCGGTGATCGAGATCAGGTTGGTCGGGACATAGGCCTGGATGTTGCCTCGGCGGGTTTCCACGATGGGCAGCGCGGTAATGCTGCCACCTCCCAATGCCTGGTTCACGTGTCCCGCCCGCTCCAGCAGGCGCGCGTGCAGGTAAAAGATATCGCCGGGATAGGCTTCGCGACCGGGCGGGCGCCGCAGGAGCAGCGATAGCTCGCGATAGGCGTCGGCGTGCTTGGTCAGGTCATCATAGACAATTAGCACATCGCGCCCACGATCCATGAACGCCTCGGCGATGGTGCAGCCGGTATAAGGGGCCAGGTAGACCAGGGCCGGGGGGTCATCGGGAGAGGCCATGACCAGCACGGTATGATCCAGCGCGCCCGCCTCGCGCAGCAGTTGCATCACTTGCAGGGTGGCCGATTTGCGCTGGCCAATGCTGACATAGACGCATAGCACGTCTGTGCCGCGCTGGTTGATGATGGCATCCAGCGCTATGCTGGTTTTGCCTGTTTGCCGGTCGCCGATGATCAGCTCGCGCTGCCCGCGCCCGATGGGGATGATCGCGTCTACGGCCTTGATGCCGGTGTGCATCGGTGCGTTGACCGCTTCGCGCTCTACCACGCCGGGCGCTTCCCGTTCGACGAAACGCTGCTCGTCGACGAACAAGCGGCCCCTGCCATCCACCGGCCTGCCCAGCGGGTCTACCACCCGGCCAAGCAGCCGCTCACCCACCGGCACGGTAATGCGCTGGTCGGTAGAACGCACTATATCTCCGCCCTGGATGCCTTCGTCGGATCCCAACAGGACGCAGTCAATCCAGCGGGTCTCCAGGTTCATCACCAGGCCCATCACGCCGGTGCGAAATTGCAGCAAATCATCCACGCGGGCCTGGGGTAATCCCCAGAGGGAGGCCACGCCATCGCCAACCTGGCGCACGGTGCCCACGTCGCTGACAGCCATGGTCGCTCTCGCGGATTGGCTCTCCTTTTTCACCGTCTCAAAGAGGTCGCACATGGCCTCTTCTGGCTGCTGTAGCAGCTTCTTGAAAAGGGGTGGGGGAAGCTTTTCCGTGCCTGCTGGCATCATGGCCCAGGGAGGGCGTCGGATGCCTTCCATGGTGGATGGGGTGTCCTCGTCAGTGGGGGAGGCCATCTCCTGCAACACGGATTCCAGCGTCTCGCGAAGCATCTGTTGGATGTTGCCGGGTTTTTCTGTCAACAGGACGAAGGATGGCTCGCAGGCGTCCTCACCCTCCTGGTCAGAGACGATCCATTCCTCCGGCGATTCGGTATGCAGTTCGTTATCGTTTAAATCCTTCAACGGAACGTTTTCCTCAGCAGAATCAAGGGCCATACTATGTTGTTGCTCCCATGCGCGTGATCAATTCTGTGCGCACGCGGGCGCGAATGCGGCCTAGTTGTTGTTGCAGGCTGTTGTCTATCAACTTGTCGGCCAGCCGCACCCGGATACCGGCGATCAATCGTGGCTCGATCTGTACCTGTATCTGCAACTTGCGGTCAATCAAGGACGACAAGGTGTCGGCCAAGGATTTCGCCTGTTCCGGCGTGAGCGGGACGGGCGTGGTGACGAAAGCGACAGGGGTGCGGCCCGCCATCAGGCGCCGGTATTCATCTACTTCTCCCTGGGGCAACTGGTAGATGCTGGCCATAAAGTTGGTTACCAAGTCATCGTGGGTGCGCCGGGTGGTGACCGACTGCACCACGTTACCCGACAGATCGACGATTGTATCCAGGATACCCTCATAGTGTTGCAAGACCAGCTCCTCCCGGTGCTGCCGGAGGTCCTCCCGCATTTGTTCGGTAAGGTGGTCCAGACGGGCGCGCGCTTCTTCCAGGATGCCCTCGGCGATCTTGGTTGCCTCGGACTGTGCGTTTTGCCGGATTTCTTCGGCTTGCTCTTCCACTATGTTCCAACGTCGTTCCCAGCGTTCGCGCAACTGGGCAGCCTCGGCCTCCTGGTCGCGGGCGCTCTGCAGCGTTTCCGCAATCACCCTGCTACGCTCTTGTAGCTTGGACCGCAAGGGCTTGAACAGGAAAAAGTTCAGCGCCACGAGCAGGATCACAAAGTTGAAAATCTGAAATAGAAGCGCGGACCAATCGGGTAGTAGCAGATCTGCCATTTACTCCTCCTATTACCCGAACATACCAATGAACGGGTTGGCAAACAGCAGAATCAGGCAGATGAGCAGGACATAGATAGCCGTCGATTCCAGAATAGCCAGGACGACAAATAGCAGGCTGCGGATGCGGTCCGCCACACTAGGCTGACGGGCCATATTGTCAAAGGCGCGCGCCACCGCCCGACCTTCCATCAGTGCGGGAGTGATGCAGCCGAGGACGATGGCCGCCCCGACGACGATGGTTGTTGTGATAGCGAATTGCAACTGCGATTCCATAGAATGACTAACCCCTTTCCGAATCAGTGATAGATGATTTCGTGGCTTGCGTGAGGGCCACACTTTCCTCGGTGCTACCCATCGCATCGAGGATAAAGACCAGCGTCAAGATGGTGAATACAAGTGCCTGCAAGACACCGGTGATAGAACCCAGTATGGCCAGGGGCAAGGGAGCTACCGGCTTGACCAGGGCAAAGATCACGGTGCCGATCAGTTCACCGGCGACGACATTGCCGAACAGACGCAAAGCCATCGACAGTATTCGGCTGACCTGCCCGATCAGGTTCAGCGGCAGCATAAAAGCCACCGGCTCGATAAAGCTTTTAAAATAGCCCACCACACCCCGCTTGCTGATGCCGTAATACTGGCTGGCTGCCAGGGAAACCAGGGCCAGGGCCAGCGTGGTGTTCAGGTCGCGGGTGGGTGCATAGAACATGGGCACCAGCCCAAACAGGTTGGCGATGGCGACGAACGAGATCATGGTGACCAACAGCGGCATGGCTTCAGGCAAGGCCCGCCCGCTCATGTCTTTCACGATCCCCTGCACGTACTCGATCACCCATTCCACGGCTAACTGCCAGCTTTTAGGCTCCCAGACGCGTATCTGCTTGTAGGCCCAGACGGCAAACCCGATCAAGGTGGCGATAATGACCCAGGTATGCCATACGGTATCCCTGATAGGGATACCGAGCAGATACCACGTTTGAGGCGCAAAGCCTTCGATGCCCACTAGTCTTGTCCTTCTCCCACTTGAACGGGGCGTTGGCGCTCGCGATAGCAGATGATCGCCATCCGGCTCAGCAGATATCCCAGCACAAAGCCGAGAGATGCTACCAGTCCTCCCCTGGCTACCAGGAACAGGATGGGCAGCATAGCCAACAGCCGCAAACTCAACCCCGAAGTAATCCGCTTCATGGCCTGATTCGGGTCCAGGTTGCGGGTTCCCTCGATGCAACGATGCAGCAGCCACAGATGAGTAAACGCGGCCCCGCTGCCCACCAGGCTCCAGAGTAGAAACTGAAAGACAGGCACGTTACTCTCCCTGCTGCATCTCATCCGCCTGGTCTACGCCCAGCGTATTGACCAGTTCGTCTTCCAGTTTGTCGAACAGGGCCGCCGTATTGGCGGAGGGTATTTCCGCCTCCTCGTTTTCCTGTGCTCCCACCAGGACGACGCACTCGTCGGGTGTTACCCGCAGGATACCGCTGCGAATGGGTATCTCCCGCACCTCGCCCTGTACGGAATAGCTGACCGGCCCCGTGCCGATGGCGGCGGCCAATGGCGCGTGTCCTGGCCAGATACCTACCAGGCCATCCAGCAAGGGAACCTGCGCCCAATCTGCCTCGCCCTCAAACAAGGCTTCCTCCGGGGTGAGGATGCGCAGCCGCAAATAGTCCAGTTCCCGCTCATCGCTCATAGGCTCTCGGCCTTGGCGACGGCTTCGTCAATGGTGCCGACCATATAGAAGGCTTGTTCGGGCAGCCCATCATGCTCCCCGGCCACAATTTCCTCGAATCCGCGCAGAGTTTCCTCCAGCGGGACATACCTGCCCTCCATGCCGGTGTATTGCTGGGTCGAGAAGAAGGGCTGCGTCAGGAAGCGCTGCAAGCGGCGCGCTCGCCGCACCACCAGTCGGTCCTCCTCCGAGAGTTCCTCTGTGCCCAGAATAGAGATAATGTCTTGCAGCGCCTCGTATTTGGCCAGCATGGCCCGCACATCAGCGGCCACCCGCACGTGGTGCTCCCCCACATAGCGCGGTTCTAGCAGGCGCGAGGAGGACGCCAACGGGTCCACCGCCGGATAAAAACCCTGGCTGGAGAGTCGCCGGGCCAACACGGTGATGGCATCCAGATGGCTGAAGGCGGCTACTACGCCGGGGTCGGTAATATCGTCGGCAGGAATATAGATGGCCTGTACCGAGGTAATCGCGCCGCTGGTCGTGGTGGTGATGCGTTCCTGCAATTCGCCCATCTCGGTGGCCAGAGTCGGCTGGTAGCCGACGGCACTGGGGACGCGCCCCAGCAGGGCGGAAATCTCGGCTCCGGCCTGGACGTAGCGATAGATGTTGTCGATGAACAGCAGCACATCGCGGTGCATGTTATCGCGGAAATATTGGGCCATCGTCAGGGCGGTGAGGGGAGTGCGTAGTCGCGCTCCGGGGGGTTCGTTCATCTGCCCAAAGACCAGCACGGTGTTGTCTAGCACGCCGCTTTCTCGCATGCTCTCCCATAGCTCGTTGCCCTCGCGGGTGCGCTCGCCCACGCCAGCAAAGACGGCGAGCGATTTTTGCGAGGTGGTGCTGTGGCGAATCAGCTCGATGACGAGCATGGTCTTGCCCACGCCTGCGCCCCCGAACAGGCCGATCTTGCTGCCGTGTCCGTAGGGGGTGAGCAGGTCAATCACCTTCAGTCCGGTCTCCAGGATACCTGTGGAGAGTCTTTGCGTGGTCAGGGGCGGAGAGGCCATGTGGATGGGGCGGCGCTCCCCGTCTTTAATCGGCTCGCCGTTGTCGATGGGCCTGCCGAGCACGTTGAACACGCGGCCCAGGGTTCGCTCGCCAACAGGCACGAGGATCGGCTCGCCGGTGTCGGTGACCCGCATGCCCCGATGCAGGCCCGATGTCGAGGACATGGCTACACAACGTACCGTCTGCGGATCGACGTGCTCCTGCACCTCGATGACCAGGTCTTCTTCCTCAGGCCGATGAATGAGTAGGGCGCTACTAATACTGGGCAAGTCACCCACGGAGAATTCTACATCGACGACCACTCCCATGACCCGGGCTACTCGTCCAGTTCTTGCCAAATTGCACCATTCCTTCTAGCTCGCAGCTACGACAAAGCGCACCATGCCACTCTTCTTTAATAATACCCTAAAAATCCCCTTTGGGCAACTGGAATTCCCATCTGCCGGCCCAAGATTGCGGAATACGTTGGCGGAAATCGCTGCCGCGCCCCAGGTCCTCACGGGTTCAACCTCGCAGGTCTATGAACAGAACGCTAGCGCATAAACAAGTTGACATAATAAAGCACCGGGGAGGGAACCCCGGTGCTACTATTCATCAACGGAGCGCGGAATACATCAGTCTGCATTCCACACGGCCTCTTCCTGGGCGATGCTCCGGGCCAGGGTATCAGCATACTCTTGCATCTTTTCCGTGTAGAACACCTCGGTCTGATATCTGCCGCGCGAGTTCCAGAAGATCCAGCCCGCGCTATTGGCATCCTCCGCGCCCTTGCGCTCCTTCATATACTCCAGCGGACCGTAGGTCAGACCCGGCGAAGAGTAGTGTTGCAGCCAGGGCCGAATCAGGCAGTCCGTCTGTCCGTGGGCGGCCAATCGCTCAATGGCGATCAGCATGCTGCGGTAGACAACCTCATAGGGATACAGGCTGGGGTTCGAGAACCCCAGGTTGCCTGTCCAGAAGGTGGAGGGGTAAACCATGGGCGAGATATAGTCCAGGTTCTCGGCCAGCTCCTCCAGCCGTTGCCCCACGTTGTTATCGCCCGGCAGCTTGACCCACACGTTCAGGCCAAAGATGTCGGCGGAGAGGAACACGGGCGTGGGCTTGAGCGCCGTGTAAGCCTGTGCCAGGAACTCGTTGATGGCCTGGGAGCGGTTCTCTTCGGTATCCTCTTTGGCGTATACTCGCCAGTTGAGCTTGCCCTCGGTGGGGAAGCGGATGTAATCGAACTGGATCTCGTCAAAGCCCATCTGAGCTACTTCCAGGGTCAGGTCCACAATGTAATCGCGTGCTTCCTGACGGTAGGCGTCGAGCCAGCGCTGCTCAGAGTAGTCTTTGTAGATTTGCTCGTCTTTGGTGGTGACGGCCAATTCGGGATGAGCGGCGGCCGCGGTATCATCTTTAAAGGCCACGACACGGGCGATGATATAGATGTCTCGTTCGCGGCATCGCTTGATGAACTCTTGCAGGTCCATCAGCCCGGGGAAGTATGCGCCCGCGTCTTTTGCTATGGGGTGGGGGCTATCCCAGGCAATGCGCGCCGAGTCGCCTTTGACATCCACGACCACCGCGTTCAGGTCCGATTCCTCCACCAGAGTGAGCAGTTCATCGATATAGTCGGGCAGGCTGAGCAGCCCAAAGGGGACATAGATGGCGCGGGCGATGAACGGCTCCAGATCGACGGTGATGGCCCCCGGCTGGCTGACTGGCATAGTAGCCAACAGGTAGCCCGGCTTTTTGACGGCTATCTTGGTCACATCCAGGGCGTCATCCACCACGAACTTGCCCTCATCGTCGGCGGTGAGCAGTGCGGGAACGGGGTCGTCCCCAGTAAATACCTGCACGAGCGCCCCCGGCACTATTTCCTCGGTTTCCCCGTTGCGGATCACACCGATCAGTTGGGAGGCTTCCAGTTTGGCTTCCAGGGTTTCCTCGCCCTCATAGGCCAATTCCTGAGGCCGATAGCCCTCATAGGCCACGGTCAGCGTGGCGGGCGGGACGACGCGCAACGTAGCCTGTCCCTCGGCGTTCGCCTCGGCGGTTTGTTCGCCGCTGGAGAGGATGGCTTTTTCCAGGGGCTGGTCATTGGCCGCATTCAGTATAGTCACAGTGACCTGGAACGGCTCCAGGGTCACATCCGCCTGCGCCTGCCCGTCGTATGCGAGTTCGGGGGAGGGCTTGTATGCCTCGTGGGTGAACGTGACGGCTGTGCCGGGCTCCACATAGTCCAACTCGTAACGGCCTTGGGCATCCGTCTTGGCGGTAATGGCGCCCGCCGCCACGGCCACATCGGCGACTGGCTGCCCGTTTTGGGCATCGGTGATGGTGCCGCTAAGGACGCGCGGGGCCAGGTTGACCACCAGCGGTTCTTCCGCCGGGGTAAAGCCCGCCTGCGCCTGGGCAGCGGGTATCTCGGCGGGCACATAGCCGGAACCAGAGACACGCACGGATTGCCCCTCGACGGCGGGCAGTTCGAAAAAGCCGCGCTTGTCTGTAGTGGCCTGGGCCTCGCCATATTGCACGCTGGCATCTGCGACAACCGCCTTGGTGGCCTCATCATAGACCACGCCGCGCAACATCTGGCGGGCGAGCTTGACATCGTTGGTATAGCTTTGGGTGTTCTCGGCGATGGTGGTCGTAAAGACCTGCGAGACATACCCGGGGGCAGACACCTCGACGCGATGTACGCCGATTTCCATACGCGCTTCGTAGCGACCATCCTCCCCGGTCAGCAGGCGTTCTTCGCCGACGAGGATCTCAGCGTTAGTCAGAGGGGCATTGTTCTGAACATCCATGACCTGCCCCAGCAGTTTGCGCTGCGAGTTACAACCAGTAAGCAATTGCACACACAGGAGAATCAGTAGACCGAGAAGCAAATGACGTCGCATATTCCCTCTCGCACAGTAATGGGGTTACGTTACCAAGGAGCGAAACGATTATAGCATAGGAAGGATGGGTCACCAAAGCGGGGAGATGGGCGCTGCGCGGCGCTCAATCCCATATCCCGCGCAGGGGCAGCGGCTCGATCTGTGTATTTGTCAGCCACGCTTCCCAGGCTGGTGCGTCCCAACCGTGATCCTGGCCGCCCAGGTCGGCCAGCTCGCGCCGGGCGGAACGGGCCAGGAACAGGCGCACATCGGCCAGGTAGCGCATGAGGATGCGATAGCCCGCGGGCGAGCCGCAACGCGCCAAGGCCCGCCCCGCGCATAGCTCCAGGTAGGCCCAGCGCTCGCGTACCTCATCGGCGCCCAGGCGAATATCCTGGTCAGGGGACAGGGTATGGTCGGCCAGCGCCGGATGGGCGGCGAGGCGTTGCAGCAAGGGGATGGCGTCGGGCAGCGCCAGCCGCTCCAGCGCCCAGGTGAGGGCGTGCACGTAAGAAAATGCCGCGTTCGCCTGGCGAGGGTCGGGGTCTAGCTGTTCGACGAGCCGTTCCAGGCGGGACAGCAGTCGCCGGTCTCCCAGTCGTGCCAGACAGGCTATCCAGAAGCAGGGCTGGGGCGCCCAGCCGTGGTCTGGGCGGATGTGCATGGAACGCTCGGCCAGATCGGGGAGCGGCTCGCTGGACAGGGCCTCGCCCAGCGCGGCCAATAGGGTCTCTGCCCCTGCCGCGTCGCCCAGGTAGGCCAGCAGGCGGCTCAGCGTAAGCCGCGCGGGGCCAGTGGCAGCGCCGGAGGCGCGGCTCAGCGCGCCATGCAGCAGCGGCGTGACTATTGGCCCCTGGGCCAGCAGGCCCACCTGCTCCGCTAACGTGGCTTCCCCGGCGATGATCCGCTCGATGATGGCGGAGGGATCCAGATCGCGTGGCTGTGGCTCGCGGCGGGTTGCCAGGTCCCCCCGCGTCAACATGCCGCAGGCTACCAGGCTCTCTTGCAGGTCCGGCAGGTCGGCATTTGCCAGGTTGCGCCCCGATGACAGGCATTGGCCTGCGGCCAGCGCCGCCATTCCGCCCATCGCGATCAGGTCGGTCTGCATGCGCGCCAGTGAGACGGCGTCGTGCGTGATAGAGTAGGCTTTGCCGATGACCAGCAGGTTATCCAGGGAAGGGGGCAACAGTGCGCGGTAGGGCAGCGGCGCGTCATAATTGCCCACGAAATCCCACTCGACAAAGCCGCACATGGCCAGGTCGCTGGATGCCAGGCCCTTGATGTCGAAATTGGCGTGCGCGACCAGCACCAGGTCCGGCCAGCCGCGCCCACTGAGGATGTCGCCATAGGTCACGGTGGCGCGCCCGGTGATGTGGCGCGACTCGCGCGGGGCCAGGTAGTACTGGGGGTATTCCGCCTCGCCGAACATGCCGCGATGCCGCCGCCCGGCGATGATGGCGCGGGTCGTGTCGGCCAAGCTGCGCTGATCGACCACCGAAGCGTAGGTACGGCTGGCTCCGGGGGTCAGTTCGCCGCCCTGGACCTTGTGGAAATGGGCGAATGAATACCAGAGAGTGGATTCGTCACGCTGCGTGCCATAGGTATAGGCGGCCCCGGCCCAGGCGGCCAGGTCGCCGTCTCCGCTGGCGTCGATGAACTGGCGAGCCATGATGATGGCGGGGCCGTAAGGGGTGAGGACCAGCCCGCCCTCGATGTACCGCTCGCGGGCCAGCACGCCGCAGACGGGGGTGTTGGGCATCCAGCGCACCCCGGCCTGCAAGGCCATCTGGAACATGGCCAACTCGCAGGAAAGGCCGCTATTCGTCTGGTAGGCCTGGAGCAACTGCTCGTAGGTCTGCCAGTAGGCGGTGCGCCGCCCATACCAATAGTCGGGCACTCCGCCCAGGGTGTGCGTCCCACCGAAATCGGCCTGCTTATCCAGGCAGATCACGTCCAGACCATCGCTCGCGGCCTGCCAGGCAGCGGCGAACCCGCTGGTGCCGCCCCCCGTCACGAGCAGATCCGCAGACGCCAGCAGGGGCAGGGGAGGCAGATCGACCTGCACGGATGTAACTCCCGGCTCGTCAAAAGCTGGATCGTCGAAATGCACGTCCTCGCCCGCGCAAATGGACTCGGCTACCGGCGTCGGCCAGCGGGCGCGCAACGGGTCGGCGCTGGCCGTAGCGGCAGCCTGGCGGGCTGCGCGCTCCACAGTGGCAGCGCGGTCGGTGGCGAAACGGGCCAGGGCGGCGGGATCGAATGCCAGCGTGCGCGCCTGATCATCGGGCAGATCGCAGGCCGGACTCACGACCAGCAGCCCCTCTACCCCCTGCGGGAGCAAGGGAGCCAGCGATTGGTCGCCGGACGCAGATTCCAGCCGGTGCGTGGGGCAGGCCAGGAAGGCGTCGCCTCCGCGCAGGGCGTGCAGTGGCCTGCCTTGCGTCACCAGGGAGGTCCCCACTGCGACCAGGGTGCGGCGCAGGGCAAGCTGGACGCGGGTCATCGTCAGGGCGTCTTGCGGCAAAGGGGGGAGTTGCAGGTGAAACTCGGCGAAATGAGTGGGCACGTCGATCTCGCCAAACTCGGCCTCAGGCCGCCCCCCGCGGAAGTGGTTCTCGTGGAAATACACCTCCCCAGAGAACCCCGGCCCGGTCAGGGGGATCGGGTCCGCGGGCGCAGGGCCGCGACAGTCCAATACATAGCGCAATTCCAGGCCATTGCTGTTGCGGGCCGCAAGGTTGCGGGCCGAGAATCGGTAGCCGCCCATGCGGGCCAGGCGGGCGTCGGGAGTAGTGTCCACCACAAAGGAGGCGCGGACGGCGGCCAGCCCGAATTTGCCGCCCAACAGTGCCCCGGCGGCGTGGCTGCCCGCGACCAATAGCCCGGCGGGATGGGCGTCGTAGAACAGGCGCACCCCGGCATCCAGCAGCAGGTCCTCCAGGCTGCGGGCGAAACGGCCCACGTGCAACATGCGCTCGGGGCCGGGCAAGTCTGGCTTGAGGCTCGCCTGGGCAGCGGGGCGCAACGATTCCGGCAGGGCCTGCCACTGGGCGTCGGAGAACCAGGGACGCAGGCAGGCGCAAACTTCATGGCCGGGCGAGGTGCTGCGCATGACCAGGGCCACGCGCAAACCGGCGCGGGCCAGGTGCAAAGCCAGGGCGCATCCGGCCAGCGTCCCCTCGACGATCAGCACATCGGCGCTAGTGAGGCAGCGGATGTTGCGCTTCATCAGAGGCTCCTGTGGGCGTATCCTGTGGGCGAATCTACGAGCAGTATAGCAGGGGCGGGGCGATACGTAAAGCGCGCGCAAAGGGCCGGGGCGGTTCGGCCGCGGGTTGTGTGATACGTTGATAGACTGTGGGGGCGAGACAGACCACGGAATACACATTCCGTGTGATCTGTGGTTAAACTATTCCATCGCCGCGAGGGCTGCCTCGATGGTGGCGATACCGTTGGCATAGTGGGCGCGCGCGCGGGAGAGCAAGTTTGCCACGCGGTCGTGGGTGGTCCGGTCCGCCGTTTGGGGAATCTGCCAGCCAGGGAACAGCATCTCGGCGCAGGCGTGCAACGCATCGGCTTCGGTGGCGAAGCAGTTGGCCGCCTGTCCCAATTCGCTCGCGGCCCGGGGGCATTTGGCGGCCAACTCGCGCAGGAAACTCGCCGCGGCGCGGTGCGTGCTGCGGAACACGCCAAAGCAATATCGGTCGCCCATATTCGCCGGGGCGGGCGGGTCGGCGCGGAACGCCTCTACCCAGCGGTCATAGCATTGCAAGCCATAGAGCATCACCCACTGGTTATCCCCGCGACAATCCAGGGCCTCGGTGGAGCGGGCATGGCGCACCGCCTCGCGCAAGGCTGCCAACTCGGCGGCGCGGGCGTCTAGCTCGCGCACCCGCTCGCCGATGAGGAGGACCCCTAGCTCCGGGCAGGTGTCGCCGCAGGTGGCCGTGCGGTCCTGTGGAGCCTGGGCATAGTCATCCAGCCCGGTGTAAGATCCGCGCCCAAAGAACAGACCCTGCGCGTCATCGAATCCGGCCACCACGTCCCATTCGCAGTAGGTAAAGGCGTGCCACACCAGCGCGGGCCGCCCGGCGCGCAGTTCGTCTTTCACGCGGGCCAGCACGCTGGGGGCGGCAGTTTGTGGGTCTATCCCCTCGCCGCACAGTGGCAGGTACTCGTGGGCATAGCCCAGCAGGTCGAGCAAATCCTGCGGTTCCATGGCGCAGGCACAGGTGGGCGCGCAAGGGCAAATGCCGCCCACCCGAAAGGCCGCGCCCGATAGGCCCTGGATATAGGCCGGGGAATAGGGCTCGCCCCGATAGGCCAGGGCCACCCGCACGGCTTCGAACATCGGCCCCATGACGTGATAGCGGTCCACGCCCTGGAGCACGACGCGGGAACCATCCTGCGAGGCGGATACGTTTGGCATGGGTATACCTCCTGTGTCAGGCGTTCAGCGCGTAGGCTTCTCGCACCAGGCGCACGATGGTCTCCCTGCCGATGTCCTCCGGGCGGGCCACGTGCAGATGGCGCAGCTTGATGCTGGTGCCTTGCAGCAAGCCCTGGGGGTCCGCCAGCCGGGTGCCCTGGTAAAAGTGCAGGTTCACGTGCGCCTTGTGGAGCGATAGCGCGCAGACGCCCCCCCGATGCCGGAAATAGATGACCTTCAGGCGCAGGGAAGCATCCTCCTCCAGGTCCGGTTGTGCCGTCAGGACGATCTCTTCCAGAGTGCGGGCCAGTGCCCGCACTTCCGCCGAATGCGCGGCCAACAATTGCTCGATCTCGTCACGGGCAGTCATGCACTTTCTCTAAAACCAATCGAAAGGCGAGTTACTCACCCGGTCAGGCAGCGCCCAAGAGCTGCCGAAAACCCTCCAGCCGATGGAAGGTGATCCGGTTCGAGTCGTGATAGTTGTGCGCGCCGCCATAGGCTGTGCGCACCAGGTAGATCAATTCCTCGCCGTCGAACTGCCAATCCACGTACTGAAAGCCGACCAGCCGGATGGACTCCTCGATGGACAAGGGCGAATCGTCCTCCAGCAGCGTGCGGACGTGCTGCCAGTGATGCAGATCGCGGCTGGCGTGCAGCGAGAGTACGTTGCGCTGGGTGGCATAGGCCGGGCGGGTGACGTTGTTGCTCAGGGTAAGGTACAGGCTGGTAACCGGGTCGCGGCGGATGGTGAATTTGGTCATGCCGCCGGGGAACTCGATGAAACCGGTCTGCGGGTCAAAGGTCAGGCGACGGCCTGCGTCCTCGATGCGCACCAGGGCGGCCTTGTCTACCGCCGGGCGCGAGTTCACCCGCAGCACGTTCCACAGCGCGCCATCGGGCGCCTGGACCACATTCCCCTCCAGCCAGCCCGGGTTTTCCGGCGGACCCCAATCGGCGGGCGGCCATTCCGGGTCAAAGCGCAGCTTGTTGCTCATGGTCCAGTTGGTGGCGTCCAGCAGGTCGGCGTCGGCATCGGCGGAGATGACCAGCGAGCGAAAGCCCGATCCCCAAACAAGGGGATCGCAATCCTCGAAAGCTTTGTAAAGGCGGCCATCGGCGAGTAGCACCGGCGTGGGGGCGCAGTGATAGTTGGGCGGTTCGCGGCGCGGGCCGCCCCGAAACAACAGGCCAGTGCGCTCGTCGGCGGGGTGGCTCCAGGTAGCGCCCTGATCCTCGCTGCGGCGAATGACGATGGAGCCATATTCCTGGGACACGCCCAGCAGGTAGACGTTTGGGCCGTGGACAAACAGCGTGCTCCACCACGTCCCGGCGATGTGGGTCAGGTTGGTCCAGGTTGCGCCGTTATCAGCCGAGCGGTAGACGCTGGACAGGTGGGGGATGCCCTCATGGCTCAGGGGCGCGCCGGGGCCGAAATAGTCGTGGGTAGCCAGCAGGTCGCCGCCGGGCAGCCGGACGAGGCTGGGGCTGCCCAGGTAGGTCTGGGTGATAGGGTCCTGGTAGCGCAATTCGGTGAAACGCATGCAAACATACTCCTTGGGGAGATTTTAACCACGAAATACACGAACGAACACGAAAAAGGGGCGGATGTGTAGCCGCGCCTTGCAGGCGCGCATCCCTGCCAAACCTGACGGGAAATGCCTCGGCTGCAGCCTCGTTTCGTTCATTTCGTGTTTTTCCGTGGTTCCCCTTCTCTTGATATCCGATGAACTTGACGATCAGGCAAAGCGCAGGGCGTACAGATCGGCGTCCTGCAAGGCGATGCGCAGGCGCACGGGCGTCCCGGCCAGCGCGCCCAGATCGCTCCCGCCCTTCCACTGTACGGGACGGGCCAGCTCGTCGCCGATCACCTCGTAGCAATCGTCCAGGGCATAGCCCTCCAGGGGATGTCCCTGCGTATCTTGCAACTCTACTCGCAGGCTGCCCGCCGCCGAGGTCGCCATGTTCAGCAACAACCTGTTCCCGGTAAACCGCAGGGGTTTGGTGACCAGCTCGCCGCCGCTGAGCGGGGCCTGCACGGATACGAACCCGTCCACGCGCAGGCTATAGCGCCGGATGATGGTATAGCTGCCGCGCCAGTAATGTTCCGTGGCGTAGAACGACAGCTCTGGCGGCGCGCCGGGCAGGTCGGCGGCGGTTTCCAGCATTCCCCAGCACTGATAGTTGTCACCGTAGGCCCAGTTGCCTTCCAATTGTGGCCCTGGCCGGATGAACGCCTCCGGCCAGCGGGTGAACGTGCGCCCATCGCGGCTGCTCATGAACAGCCCATCGGTGAGGGCTGCGCCATAGCGGGGGTGCAGGCTGGCCCGCAGATGGCGGTGCTCCGCTTCGGGCAGGGCCTCGATGGCAGGCGACCAGGAGCGCTCGACATAACGCGTGGGAAAGCCCACGAACAGATGCGGCGCGCGGTAATAGGGCGCGATCTGGTTGGTGTAGAGCTGCTCTTCGGGCGCGCCGGGATAATCCAGCCAGAGCGGCGTGGTCCAGTGAACGAAATCGGGTGAGGTGGCAGTGCGGATGCCGCGACAGCCGTGGCGGAAATCGCGCACATAGGCCCGATACTCGCCCCGCTCGCCGTCCCAAAAGGCCAGGTTCTGTGAGTCGAACGCGCCATCAGTGAGCACCGGCCCCTCTTGCAGCAGCGACCAGTGTGCGCCGTCGGGTGAGATCATGGCGAACAGCCCGGTCTTGTCGCTATGCAGGCCAGCGCCTACAGCCTTGTAGCGGGCCTGCGGGGGGATGTCGAGCCGAGGGTCGATGAACGGGGCAAAGCCGTGAGTTCCCTTCATCTCCTCCCCCTCGCCCACCCAGACGATGTTGTTGGCGCGCGAGCCACCTACCTCGTACAGCCCCAACTCGGGCCGCTCCCAATGGATGCCGTCGCTGCTCTCGGCCAGGGCGATCAGGTCTCCGGTGGGTTGCGGCCCGTCGCCGCTGAGGTTGAACTGGCCGGTGCGATAGTACATGCGGCAGCGGTCCCCATCGCGCAAGACGGTGACATAGCCGCACATGTTGCCCTCCCAGGGGCGGTCGGTGACGAGGGCCGCCTCGCGGCGAGTGGGGGAATGCAGGCGCAAGGCCGCGCCGCCGCGTAGGGCCTCTACGAGCCAGGTATCTACCAATAGCTCCAGCCGGTTGCCGATGTCGCATAGTGGGGTGGTCATGGGGATATGCCTCCTTCGCAGATAGGCGTTACCTGTCGTCCGGATGCCGTCGAGACCTGGCTTCCATTGTACAATGGTTGGGGAGCCTGGCAAGCTAAAACGCGCACGCGCAAGGTCTGTGGTCGTGTACCAGACCTTGCGCGTGCGCGTTTTAGCTTGCCAGGGCCATTTCAGGGCGGGCCTCCTCGGGCTTGGGAGGACGCATCGCCAGCGCAAACCCCACCGACAGCGCGATCAAGGCGGCACTGCCCAGGTAGACGCCCGAATAGCCGATAATGGGTATGAGCACGCCGAACAACAGAGGCATGGCTACAGAGCTGACGTGATTGACGCTGACGCCTGCGGTCAGGGTGGGCGTCAATTCCTGGGGTGGCGTGATCTGGTGCACGTACACACTGAGGCCCAGGTTGAGGATTTGGGCCAGACGCATTATGACGTACAGCCCGGCCAGAATCCCGGCGTTGGGGATGGTGGCGTAGCCGATGCAGGCCAACACCAACACGGTATAGCTGCCCGCCAGGGCCTTGCGCGGGCCAAAGCGGTCCACCAGCATGCCGAGATAGGGCGCCAGCAGCAGGCCCAGGATCGCATTGAGCAGCAACAGCGGGCTGAGTTGCCAGACTTTCCAACCGTACTGTTCGACGAGTACCAGCGTGCAAAAGCTGCCCAGGATTTCTTTGCGCGAGCCTTCAAAGAATGTTAGCACGTAGTAGAGCCAGTATCGGCGGCGCAGCAACAGGCGGGGCTGCTTCTGGTCGGTAGCGCCCAGGTTTTTGGATAGGCGCAGGAAAAAAATCACCGAGATCAGGATGATCGCGCCCCCAATGATGTAGAACCAGCGCAAAGAAACCGATCTCATCAGGTTGGACGTGATAGCCAGCACCCCCATGCCCACGATCCCGGCCAGCGAGCCTACCGACGCCAACAGGCCCAGCACGCGGCCACGGGTCTTTTCTGTGGCCAGAGCCATGCCCAGCGCCGGATGGATGGGCTGATAGCCGTGCAGGCCAAAGCTAGCTGCTACTGCTACCGCCAGCAACCCCGTGTACGACTGTGCCAGCGCAAACGACATATACCCCAGGCCGAGCACGGCGGCCCAGACGGCAGCCCGCCATGAGAGCGGGAGGTGCATGGTCAGGGCGGCGATGAAAATCAGCACGATGCCCGGTATCTCCCTGATCCCTTCCAGCCACAGAACCTGCCCGCCGGTGATGCCGATGGTGTCTACGAAAAAGTTCATGCGCGCGCTGCCGAGTATTCCTTCGCCAAACCGCATAAAGAACACGGCTGCCGCCGTGATCATCAGGTCCCGCGTCCACAGGGAGAGCATGTCTTTGCCAAAGAGTCGTTTGATGTTCAATTCGCCACCGTCCTCGCTCTACGTACATCCATTCGGATGCCAGGGGGCGATTATGGCATAGACTGGCCGGAAGCTCAAGTGTACCAGGCGGCCATCCTTGCGGCCTGCTATTGGATGGGCTATAGTCGTTTTAGCGCCTGGACACAGTACTCCACTGGTCGTTCTTACAATACAAGGAAGGGCCTCATGCTTATAGCGTACCTGGTTCCCGACTATTGCGCTGTCGTCGCCTCGCAGCCCAAATGGAATCCGACCTGGAGTAATACGCACGGTGGATAGTCCCAAGCGCTGACCTCGAGCACCCGTCCGCTTGCCATGCTATACAGGTGGACTATAATGCGCGCAGTGGCTGCGCATACTAACTGTGCCATTTATGTATTCTCATCACTCATCGAGAGGGGTTCCATGATCAAAATCGCCGAAGTGCTACCACCCTACTTCACTCCGCTGTGGCGCCTGGTCAAGCAGTGTGGGGTAGACTATGTCGTGGGCGGGATGGATTTCCGCCGCGGGTTCGACGTTCCCAAAGAAAACCTGCCCTGGGCGTACATGCCGTTGACCCGGCTCAAGACCGCCTATGAGGATTACGGCTTCAAGCTGGATGTGCTGGAAAGCCGCCCCCCGATGGACAAGATCAAGATGGGGCTGCCGGGGCGCGACGAGCAGATCGAGTCGGTCATCACGCTCATCCGTAATATGGGAAGCATCGGCATTGCCTGCTGGTGCTACGAATGGATGCCGTTCCTGAACTGGACGCGTACCTCGACGACGATCCCGTCGCGCGGTGGTGCGCTGGCTACGGGCTTTGACTATGAACTGATCCGCGACGCCCCGCTGACCGAGTATGGCGTCGTCACCGAAGAGACGCTATGGGATGGCCTGGATTACTTCCTGAAGGCTGTCGTCCCAGAGGCCGAAAAGGCGAACGTCCAGCTTGCCATGCACCCGGACGATCCGCCCTTGTCGCCGATTCGCGGGCTGAGCCGCATTATGAGCAGCCTGGACAACTATCAACGGCTGCTAGATATGTACCCCAGCCCGGTCAATGGTATCGCGCTGTGCCAGGGCAACTTTGCGCTGATGACCGACGATCTGCCCGCCGCGATTCGCCATTTCGGCAAACAGAACAAGATATTCTTTGTGCATTTCCGCGACATACGCGGCAACAAGTACAAGTATGTGGAGACGTTCCACGACGACGGCCAGACGAACATGCTGGAATGCATGCGGGCCTACCGGGACATTAACTTTGAGGGCGTCTTGCGGCCCGACCATGTGCCCACGATGGAGGGCGATAGCAACGACAATCCCTCCTATTCGGCCATTGGGCGGCTGTTCGCCATCGGCTATGTGAAGGGTCTGCGTGAGGCGGTCTACGAGCAAAAGTAGCAAGTGACCCTTTTGCGCGAATGAAACAAGCCCTCACCCCCGCCTCTGGATGCGCAGCATCCGGAGGCGGGGGTGAGGGTAGGGGCGGCGGCCCGTAGAGGAGCAACGGCACGTGAGTGACAGGGGCCTCATCGGCATCGACATCGGTGGCACGGCAGTCAAGGTGGCCCTTTTCGATACGGAAGGGCGTTTGCTGGCGCTGCATAGCACGCCGGTGCCGATGCACGCGCCCCAGCCGGGGCAAGCCGAGATGGACCCGCATTGCTGGCAAGAGGCTGTTGCCAATGGGACGCGCAGCGTCCTGGCTCAGGCTGGTTTCCTGCCGCAGCAGGTGGCGGGCATCGGCCTGAGCAACATGATCGGGACGGTGACCCCGCTGGATGCGGACCACCGCCCCTTGCGCCCGGCCATCGCCTACCTGGACATGCGCAGCGTCGCGCAGGCCGAGTGGATGCTGGCCCAGGCCCCCCAGATCACCGAGATCACCGGAAACCGCGTGCTCCCCGGCAATACCAGCCTGGCCACTATCCTGTGGCTGCAAACGCACGAACCCTGGCTGGCGGAGCGCACGGCTACCTTTGCCACGGTGAACACCCTGCTCTTCGCCTGGTTGACGGGCGAACGACGGGCCGACTATACCAACGCGAGCTTTATGGGGCTGATGGACTATCAGCGCCGAGCCTGGTCGCCTGCATTGGCGGCCAGGCTCGGCTTTGACCTGGACCTGCTTGCGCCGCTGTATCCTTCGGAAAGCACGGCGCCTCTCACGGCGCGTGCGGCGGAAACCCTGGGCCTGTCAGCCGGTGTGCCGGTGGCCCTGGGGGGGCTGGATGGAGCGATGACCTCGCTGGGCGTGGGGGCTATCGAGGTGGGCGACTGTTTTGATGCCAGCGGCACCTCCGAGATGGTGGCTGTCTGCCTGGACCGCCCGCTGGCCTGCCCAGAGTTGTTGGGGCGCTGGCACGTGGTTCCCGACCGCTGGACGCTGATCGGGGCCATGACGACGTCGGGCGCCTGCCTGCAATGGCTGCACGATCAGGTCTATGCGCCCGGCGCTGAGGGAGAGTTGGCCTCTTCTTATGAGAGGATGCTTGCCGAGGCCAGCGCTGCGCCGCCCGGCGCTCACGGCGTCGTCTTTTTGCCGCACCTCATGGGCGAGCGCGCGCCCATCTGGGACCCGTATGCGCGAGGGGTCTTTTTCGGGTTGACCCGGAGCACCACGCGAGGCGACATGGCGCGGGCCATTATCGAAGGGACTGCCTATGCCGTGCGGCACCTGCTGGAACTGATTCAGGAACGCAGCGGTGTGGAGTTGCGTCGTATCCTCATGGTCGGTGGGGCGGCCCGCGACCCCCTCTGGCGACAGATTCGTGCCGACATCTGGGGATTACAGGTAGTGGCGTCGCCCGTGGCTGAAGCGGCGGCCCTGGGCGCGGCGTTGACCGCCGGGGTGGGTGCGGGGCTGTACGCGGATTATGCTGCTGCGGCCAGACGTTGCGCTGCCCAGGGCGGGGAGGTTAGCGCCCCCGACCCTGCCCAGGCGGCGGCCTATCAACACGGCTATGCGGTTTATCGGCGGCTGTACCCCGCCCTGGCCGAGACGATGCGCCTGGCCGCCCACCCCGAGAACCCGTAGTGTCCAGACGATCTGCCGCGCAAGACGGACCCCTGCCGTCCCTTTCCCTCCCTCTGATTGCACGTAGCCAATCTCTCGCTGGCATTGCCCATGCACCCCATTGCCGCGTCGGTGATCCACTCCTGGCGCATCCAAACTGTCATCGCTTTGTCATCGCTTTCAGAACTTGAACTCCTGTAAGATGGAGTTAGCCGAGGTCGCGCCGGCCATGAGCGAAGCAAACAGGGGGGGAAGAGATGACGGATGCGCTGAAGGGCAAGGGCACCAAGCCTGGTGTGGGCCAAGTAGTAGAGGCTACCGTAGAGCAGGTCCAGCCCTACGGGGTGTTTGTGCGCCTGGGGGACAACACGCCAGCTTATATCCGCCGCCGTCAGTTGTCGCTGGAAGGGGACATCGATCCTCGCACCCTGGTCAAGCCGGGTCAAGTGCTCATGGCCCGAGTGATCTACCTGGGTTCGGACACTCGACTCATGGAACTCAGCGTGAAGCATATGTCGCCAGACCGTTGGACAGAAGCCGTCCGACACATTCGACCAGGCATAGTGGTGGATGGAACGGTGAAAAAGCTGACCGCCGACGGCATTTATCTGCAAATGGTGCCCGGCGTCGAAGGCTTCGTGCCCATCAGCGAGATGCCGATGGGCAAGGAGGCGCTGGACCAGCTTTTCTGGAAGGGCGACCTCACCGAGGCGGTTGTGTTGAGTGTGGATATCAGTAGCAGGCGCATGACGCTGAGTATCCGAGAGCGCATCAGACAACTGGTGCGCGTCGATGGCGTGCTGGAAGCATTAAGGCCAGCGGTCCCTCGCGCCCCCAAGCCAGAGCCGCTGTTCGCCGAAGGCGCAGGCAGCCTGGACCTGGCGCAGGCCGGTCCGGTGCTCGTGGTGGATGACTGTGCGCTGGTGAGGAAAGCGTTGGAGGACGCGCTGGCAGGCTATGGCTGTGAGGCGCACAGCGCGGCAACGGGGAGCGAGGCGCTTGCGCTGCTGAATCAGCATCACTACAAGCTGATCCTGGTCGATTTACAGCTTGGTCAGGAAGATGGGCTGGACTTGATCGCCGAGATTTCGGCCCAGGGGATAGATGCTGTTCTGGCCGTGATGAGCACCCCTGAATGTCTCCAGGAGCGCATGGACAGAATTCACGCGCTGAAGATCAGCGAGGCGTTATCTAAATTCCAGGTTACTTCCGAGTTGGAGCAGCTTTTGCGGCGGGTGGCTTCCGGTAGGCCGCTGGGGGCTGTGCCGAAACTCCAAGCCCGCCAGACAGAGCAGGACTCGACCTCTGAATGGGCCTTGCCGGTGCGCTCCACCGAATCGGCCACGATTGACCTGCAGCAGGTAGTGGACCAGGTCCGGCGGGCAGCGCGGGCTGACTATGCGGTCCTCTTTCACCTCGACCCGGTCGCCCAGACCATTTCGGTTATGGTACAATCGGGTAGCCAGCCGCTCGATGCATCGCAGGCGTATAGCCTGATAGCCAGCCCGGTGAAGGATGTCATTCAAGAGGGGCAATCCATCTGGGAGGGACGGATAGACCCGGACCACGAGCCCCGGTTTCGCAAGCTGCTGGATTGGGTCGAGTTTGAATCCTGTATCGGCTTGCCCATCGAGGCCAACGGGCAGGTAGAGCATGCCCTGTTTGTGTTCTCCACACGGCGGGGGTGGTTTCCCGGGCAGATTATGCGCAGGGTGCGTACGCTCGCCGTACGCTTTAGCCTGGCGTTGGAAAGCCAGAACATGGATAGCCGCCTGCGGTTGGCGGGCCGCATTCTCTTGAGTGGACAACTCGCCGCCGGGTATGGGCACGAGGTATACAACAAGACCAGCGCTCTGCAACTGCAATGCGAAGCACTGTTGGGAGACATGCAGCGCCTGGAACGCAGCCCTGCTCGGCTGGAGGCCCTGGCGGGGTTTCAGGAGATGCGCGATTCGGTTACGATGGTGGCGGAAACGGTGCGCGACCTGACCCACTTTGTGACCGAGTTCCGGGGGCTGATGGATACCCGCGAGGAAACGTTCGTCGATGTAAACCTGGTCATTCGCCAGACAGAGACCTTGATTTGGCCCGTGGCGAACAAGGCGCGAGTGGACATCCGCCTGCACCTGTCGCCCGACCTGCCTCCGGTGCGCGGGGGTAGCACTTCTTTGAAGAATGTCTTTCTGAACCTGATGCTGAACGCCGTTCAACAGATGGAGCGCAAGGCAGATGGCCACCGTACGCTAGAGGTGACCACGACGTACGTCGCAACTGCTCCAGAGCGCCCGGTCCAGTTACGTTTCAGCGACCGCGGCCCCGGCATCCATCGACAACTATGGGAGCGGATTTTCGCCGCGGGCTTTACCACGCGGCCGGGGGGTACGGGGCTGGGGCTGTATATCGCCCGCAATCTGCTTGATCTGTTCGGGGCAACCGTCCGGGTAGAGCAAAGCCTGGTTCCCTTGGGAACAACGTTCCTGATCGAACTCGCCGCCCAGCCGACGGAATAGGGTTTCTGGCCAACCGGCAATGGGTCTAATCGCACCAGCAAGGGAGGTCGGCGCGATGGAAGAGAAACGGCTGCGGATCTTGTTGCTTGACGATGAGCGGGCGATGCGCGAGCCGCTCAAGAGCGCACTCCAACGCAGCTTTGGCTATCAGGTAGACGTCGCGGCAACCGCCGAAGGTGCCCTGCTGTTGGTCGCCGAGGCGGGTGGCCAATACGATGTGGCCCTCCTGGATGCCACGCTGGTGCCCGTCAATGGAAATGCACAAGATGGCGTCGATGTGATGGAGACCATCCGCAGCTACTATCCCAACATCGAGTGTATTATCTTTACGGGTTACGGCGATGAGGAGACCAGACACCGGGCGCTGAAGGCTGGCGCCTTCCGGTACGTGCAAAAACCCTTCGATCTGCGGGAACTGGGCACGCTCATCCGAATTGCCGGGCAGCAGGTACGTTTGCAGCAGATCGAGCATTCCATCCTGGAGATGCAAGATCTGGATCAAGTGCTGGATAGCGTGGTCAAAGCTGCCTGTTCCTTAACATTGGCTGATGATGCGGCGATTGTGTTGGTGGATGCCACGACGGGTCGGTGCGACATCCATACCCGAACCTCCGAGTCCGCCGCCCAGTTTGGGCGACACCTGAAAGGTGTGCGCCTTTCCCGCAGAATCGTGACAACAGGTCGGGTGGAACGTGTGTTGGAAACCACTACTGACCCACGCATACATCCGGATCTCCTAGAAGCGAGCATTAGGACGTTCGTGGGGGTACCTATTCCGGGGGAGGCACGCAACCAGGGAGTCATCTATATCTATAGTCACGATTCGGGGCGTTTTGACGAGTGGGGTACCGTGGTTGTGCTGCAAACGCTTGCCGATCTGGCCGGGATGGCCATCCATAACGCCAGAGTGTATGGACAAATCAACCGGAGAGCCGGACACATGGCAGCCCTGGTCGCTGCCGGTCAGGGGCTGACCAGGGCCAAGACTGTAGAAGCGCAGATGGAGCACATATCGCGCTTTGTCCGACACCAGCTTGCCAGGCCCGAGTTCTTTGTTGCGCTCTATGATTCGGTAACCGATGTGCTGCACTTTCCCCTCGCCTTTGATCATGGCAAGCCCGTGAAGGTCCTTGATCGCAGATTGGGCGATGACCGCCGCACCTGGGGTATCGCAGGGCTCGTGATCCATACAGGACAAGAGTGCGATTGGGGGACGCGGGAGGGCCTGGAGACCCTGTGCGCCAGTGAAGGGATTGAGGTGGTGCCTGCCGGAGATGGCCCCATGGTTCAATCCGGTTTCTGTCTGCCTCTCAAGGTTGGGGAGCAGGTAATCGGGGTACTATCGGTCCAGAGTTATGACAGACGCGCATTCGATGATGACTGGATGGCAACGTGTCGAGCGCTCGCCAGCCAGCTATCGGTGGCGCTGGAGAATGCGCGGCTGCTTGGCGAACTGGGACAACGTATTGACCAGGCTACCGAAGTACAAAACTATATCCAGTCCCTGCACGACGCCAGCGGCGCTATTATTGCCTCCGATGATCCGAAACAGGTTCTGCAGAGTGTAGTGGATGCCGTCTGCGAGCGAATTAGGGGGCTGCGTTGCCTGATCCTGTTGCCCGATGAGCACGGCCACTTTCAAACGCTGGTGCAATCTGCTTGCGGTTTCGAGGACAGAATCAATCCGGCTACCGACATTCGCCCGCAAGGGGTATCCAGGCGAGTGCTCACTTCGGGAGAACCCGAATTCTTCCCGAGCACGTGGGCAATGCAACACAAGCTCAACCGAAAGTTGCTGGAACAGGAGATTGTCAGCGCGGCCTGCCTGCCCCTGGCACTCCGCGGGAAGACTATTGGTGTGCTATGGGTCGAGTTCTTTAATCCGTGCGATTTTGCCGATGCGGTGCAGCATGCGCTACTCACCTACGCGAACCAGGCTGCCATCGCCTACGACGCAGCCCTGCAGCGGCGGGCGCAGGAAGCCTTGCAGGCACGACTGGTGACAGCTCAGGATGGCATTACCCTGGCGGCTCAGGCGGTAGCTGCGGCAGACCTGGACGCGGCTTTGTGTGCCATCGTAGAACAGGCCAAGCGGGTGCTGTACGCAGATTCAGTGGTACTTTATCCTTACGATGAGAGTACGGGGAAATTCGCCCATCCGCCCACCATGATCGGAGTGCAACACGAGGAGCCTATCCTTCTCCCCGGTAACATCAGGCGGGGTGCAGTGCCCTGGAAGATCCTGGAGTTGGAGAGTATCCATTACGCGCAGGATGCGCAGAACGATGAATACATGGCGGGGCGATTCGTGCGGGATGAAGGCGTAGTCTCCTCGATTGGCGTTCCGCTGCGCTATGGGCGGTACCGAGTGGGCGCAATGTTCGTGAACTACCGCTCGCGGCATGAGTTCAGCGAGCACGACCGCACGAACACGACGCTGTTTGCCAACCAGGCGGCGGTAGCGGTGCGCAACGCGCAGCTTACGGATCGGTTACGGCGCAAGGCCGAGAACCTGCAGTCGCTCTACGAGGCGGGCAAACTGGTGACCGGTAGCCTCGGGATTGCCGACATCCTGCGCCAGATCTGCGTGCAAGCCTGGGAGCTTTGCGGAAAGCATGGGAAACCGGCTTGCCTCAGCCAGATCGCCCTGAAGAGGGGGACTCGACTCTGCTTTGAGCCAGCCCATGTGCCTGATCCCTCCAGCACGTGGCACATTCCTGTTCACGAGATTGATCTGGAGGGTGATAGGGTCGGAATCACGGGACGTGCTATTCTCTCCAAGGTAGCTCAGTTGGTGGCGGACGTTGGCAACAATGGGGATTACATCGAGGCCTGCCATCATTCCAGGTCCGAGCTGGCAGTACCCATCCTCTTGGACGGCGAGGCCATCGGAGTGATTGACGTGCAGCATCCGGAGGTTGGCGCCTTTGACCAGGAAGATCAAGAGATGCTAGAGTTCTTGGCGGAACAGGCTGCCATTGCCATCCGGAATGCGCGGCAGTATGAGGAATTGAGAAATGTACGAAATCGCGCCGAGTCCAGCACGGCATTAGCGTATATGGGCATGGCCAGCAGCGCCTGGCAGCACAGGGCACATTCGAAAGTTGCTACAATTGAGGGACAATTGAAGCTGCTGCGTCAGCATCTTCGGACCTTGCTCTTGGATTCCGAACAGTATCCCAAATTGGTGGAACGCCTGGATGTCATCCAACGGGCGTGCGAGGGACTCAATATCCAGCCCATCGGTGCTCGCCTGAGCAATGAGGACAAACAAGCGACGCTCGTGCCACTGAACGAACTCATCGGGGAGCGTGTTGATCAACTCTGGTCCAAGGAGCCATACCGCGACCTTCAGCGAGAAGTCTCTCTTAGTCTGGAGAACTCGGTGGCAGTACGCGCCAGCCCGGAGTGGTTGCGAGAGGCTTTCAATATCGTGATGGAGAATGCTGCCAAGGCCGCAGCAGAGGGTATGTGCAAGCAAGTTTTGGTGATCACGCAACCCGCTGAGCGAGATGGAGTCAGGGGGGCAGAGATTGTGGTAATTGATACGGGCAAGGGTATACCCTCCGAAGTACGACCTTATCTATTCGAACGCATCGTCCCCAAGACCAATGAAGAACCTGGCCTGGGGATGGGACTTATTGTAGCACGACTCATTGTCGAGACTTACGGCGGTGTCATCGAACCCCGAACGACAGGACCGCAAGGCACGACGATGGCCATATGGCTGCCCATAGCCTGAACGCCGGGAGGTGTCTTGTGCGGTATTTATTTATTCTGTGTTCTACGTTGATCGAATCCGAGTGGAGCAATCTAATCGAGCAGATGCTGATGCCCTATGGGGCGGTGGAAAGGTCAGACCCCGGAACCGTAGGGTTGCGGCTCGCCGTCTGCCCGGATCGCGCGGTGGTGATTATGGATGCGGAACCGGGGGGTGATCTTGCACTGCTTGCGAGCGTGAAGCAATCCTGCCCGCAAGCCAGAGTGCTGGTGGCTACTGCTTCTCCTACCTGGAGACGCGCCAGGGATGCGTTCCGGCTCGGAGCTTCTGGCTACATTCGCAAGTCCCTGGACCGCTGGTCCATGGCGGCAGAATTGCGCGAGGCGTTGCCGGACATCTTCTCTACTCCATTATCAGCTATGCTGGGTTGCGGAGGTGCATATGAGCCAGAGCCTGCCAATCATTCTGTTTGTGGACGATGATGAGGATTTGGCGAAAACCCAGGCCGAACTGCTCGGGAATGAGGGTTATCGCGTGCTGTGCGCGACAAATGTCTCACAGGCACGCCGACACTTTGACGCAGCAGAAAGCCAGATCGACCTGGCGATTATCGACATCCGGCTGACTAACGGGGGAGATCCTACGGACATCAGTGGGCTAGAGTTTGCCAGGCAGTTACCGCCCACTCTGCCCAAGATTATCCTCACGGCCCACGGTTCCGTCGAACTGGCAGGGCAAGTGCTTGCTATTCTGGATGGACCACCGATTGCGGTGGGCTTTGTCAGCAAGGCGGACTCGAACCTGGGGGAGAAGTTGATCTGCACTGTGCGGAAGGCATTGACGACGGGCGTGTCGGGGCTCAAAGAGTGGGCGGCAATGATGCAAGGCGTTGACGAGCAACTGGAGAAGGACTATGCCCACGAGCAGAAGCACCTGACGTTTTGTCGGCACACAACTCTAATAGCGGCGATCTTGGCGGGAGCCGTGTTCGCCGCGGGTATTATCCTGACGTATCTCCAATATGTTGAGTTAGCCATCGTCAGCGCGGTAGGAACTGGATTATCCGTTTTCATCGGCTCGGTGTTCCTGAAGCAAGTACATACGTCAGACCAATTGGTGGCTCGCTACCATGTCGAGCGCGTTCAGAGACGTTGGTTCTCCATGCTACTGCAAGCCTGTAGCAGCATCGAACCAACTGCGCGACGTAATCAGTGTCGCGAACAACTGATTTCCATGGTAGCCGGGCGGGTCTTTGCTGTACACCAAGACGTACAGCCAGTGCTCACAGAGGAGGCAGCATAACCGATGCACAACATCCTGTTCATGGACGATGATCGCGATTTTCTCGATACGTGGGCCGAATTTCTCGTACCCCAATACCGGGTTTTCAAAGCGTACACGGTGGCCGAGGCCCGGCGATTGCTTGCCTTTGAATGCGTTCATCTGGCCATTCTGGACATCAGTATGGAACTGGGTAATGGGAACGAGTTATCTGGCCTGATTCTGGCCAAGGAGGATGCGTATCGGCGGTTACCCAAGATTATCTTGACGGGTTACCCTGACGATTACCGGAAGGTGCGTCAGTCAATGTCGCCCGCGCTGGATGGTCTGCCTCCGGCGTTAGAGTTCCTGTCCAAAAAAGATGGGCCGGACGCGCTCATCGCTGCGGTAGAAGATACCATTGCCAAATATGTCCAGGGGAATGACGCGCTCCGCATCCTCGCCGCAGAATCGGGGCAGTTGTCCCTGGCCCACCTGGTGGCAAGCGTAGACCCGGCGCTGGAGCAGCGGCTTTACCCCGGCAGGATGCAGGAACTGGATGATCTCTTGCGGAAGCTGCATCCGACGGGTCGCGAGTTGTGCCTGGGACGGATGCTATGGACCCGCGCAGGGCGCATTTGTATCACCAGCACAGCCTGCGACACGGAAGGTGTGCGGCGGGATGCGCTCATGGTGATTGGCGACGTGGAAAGCATCCGACAGGATTTGGCGCGCTATCGCAGGTATGCCCCCAAGGGCGAACGGGGAACCCTGTTGAGCGATCACGCCGAGACGTTGCACTATGGCGCTTACCGGCTCTGGTTGCCCGGTGTCGATCTGGAACAGTGCCAGAGCCTGCGCGAGTTCTATGGGCAGGCGACTGATAAGCAGTTGCGTGAGGTGATACGCGTTCTGTTGCAGGAAGTGCTGGGCTCCTGGCGGGGCCATGAACCTGTGCTGCAGGAGGGTTTGACGCTCGCGCAATTTGCCGCGGAGCGGTTTGCTCAGGACACCACGCGTCTGGCGGATGAGGATGGTCTGATCCGTGCGCTGCAATCGCTCGCGCGACAGTCCCCGCGGCTGGGCCCCACGAGGCTAGAGTGGGTAGGGGATACTCTGCGGGTGGATTTCCCCACCAGGCCAACCGTCGCATATCCTATCGCACCGAGTTGCTGGCGCGATTTGCTGGAGGCTCCTCAAACGGGCGTCCGTGTCGCATCTCCCGGCCTTTTGACCGATGAGAACATCCTGATAGACCTAAGCGGTCAGCCGTGGCTCACCGATTTCCACCAGGCAGGGCTGGCCCCATTGCTGTGGGATGCAGCCCAGTTGGAAGCACTGATCCGTTTTGCCTGCATCCAATCAGCAGATCTGAACGAGATGGCGAAATTCGAGGAGCGCTTGGTGAAGGCGGCTCCCCTGAGCGCTCCCCTGGACCGGGCCGATCTCGAACAGTCGCTGCGCAAGGCGGTAGGCGGAGCCCAGGAGGTTCGGCAGCAATCCGCGCAGATCGCGGGCGACGATTGGCAGCCCTACCACAGGATGGTGCAGTTTCAGGCCCTGACCTATCTCGCCAGGCTGCGCGCCGAGAGCGCGCTCGGTCAGCAAGAGTTGGCACGCGCCTTGCACACATTGCTGGCGCTCTCCATGATGCCGCAAGATGTCTCGAGTGATCCCCCTGATGCGCAAGACGAGACAACGGCCGGTATGGTGATCGATAGCAAGTCCCATCAGGTGTGGGTAGATGGACGCTCTGTGTGGCTGAGTGATCAGGAGCTTGACGTGTTGTGCTATCTTGACAGGTGTGCCAACATGGTCTGTTCTGAGTGCGACATCACCGAGCAGGGCCTGCATGAAGATTATCTCGGTGACAAACAGGCCCGGAACCGCATCGCCAAGATCATTAACCGCATCCGGGCCAAAGTCGAGTGTGATCGGACACAACCCCGGTATCTTGTGAACGTTCGCGGGGAAGGGTACAAATTAGTCAAGCGGTGAGAGTGGTTCCGGCCCGGAACCATCCTACTGCACGTTCTCAACAAGTCGTCCTAACGTGTCATCAGAATCGATGACAGTGTCAACTAACAGGCAGTGACTTGTCAACATCAGGCTCCACCTCCTTATAGTATGCTGTAGACAGGGTAAGGCGGAAATTTTCCATCAAGAAACCTCTGTCGATCAGGAAAGGAGGCGGAGCCGATGGAACTGAGCTTGAGTCTGAGCGAGTTGTTGGTCTCGATGTTGGTGATGCTGGTAGTAGGCATGGTGTTGGGCATCGGACTGACCAGAGGCCGGAGTGTGAGCTATTCGGCGCCTGCCACGATGGAAAGCGCGTCCGGTGGTGACATCGGAGTCGGCGGGGTATTGCTGATTATCGTGTGGGTCGTGATCCTGGTCGTCATCCTCACGCAGTTGCTGTAGGAATCAACCCGTTGGGGGCAGGTCTCGCCTGCCCCCAGTTCAGCCAATCCCCTGCCGGGCAAAGCGTCAACCGGCGACGCATTGCAGGGCCCTGGTCCGTGGCTTCCCCCGCCACGAGTTGCCCTCATCCATCAAGTTTTAGGCGAATCGCGCCATGTTGCGACCCGTAGGCGCGGCATCCTGCCGCATTTGGGGATGCGCGCCACGATGGCGCGGCTACACCAACTGAATGCACCCATCCGTAGATCGCCTGTTGCTACCCTGTGATGTATTTCATATAATAGAACTATCATTTGGATGATATGTTGGGGGATAGGCTCGGCGTTTCCCTCGGGCGAACCCATTCACTCTCCTGCGATGATACTCCGTTACGCTCTCACCCGGTTTTGGCGTCTTGCGCACCAGAATGTCCCTGCTCATTTACGCAAGCGCTCATGAGCATTTTGCTCACCACCGTGCATGAAAATGGGCTATTTCAGAGCAGCGGGAAGGAATCGGGCCATTTTCGCTCCAGTGTTGCGTCTGATAATCCCGAACGCAGGTCAGATGGTTGGCTGAAGAAGGGTGACGTAATGGTTAGTCATTGGTGTGTTGTGCAGACCAAGGTATACAACGAGGAACAGGCGGCTGCGGCATTGGCGGGCAAGGAACTGGCGGTGTATCTGCCGAGAGTGAAAGCCAGGCGGGTCAACCCGCGCGCGCGGCCAGTGGTGCCCCTGTTTCCCGGCTATCTGTTTGTACGGCTGGATCTCGAGCAAGTGGGCATATCTGCCATCAATTGGTTGCCGGGTGTGGTGCGCCTGGTGGATTTCGGCGATGGGCCGGTGGTGGTGCCCGATGAGGTCATTGAGCACGTCAAGCGCCGGGTGGCCGAGGTGCAGGCAAGCGATGCGTCGGGCATGGAGCCATTACAGCCCGGCGATACGGTGCGGATTACCAGCGGCCCGCTGCGTGACCTGGATGCAGTGTTTGATCAGCACCTGACGGGCAAGGGGCGCGCGCGTGTGCTCATCGAGCTTTTGGGCCGCCTGACGAGCGCCGAGGTGGAGCTGACTGTGTTGGAGAAGGCGGATCTGGCCAGCAGGTAATGGGAGGCAAAGGCCAACGGACCACAGATGCCCCTGGACGGACTGGTCCGTCCAGGGGCCTTTGCAACAGGAGCGGCATGGGTTCCCGATCAGGAGTCGGGTTCTAGTCTGGAATCAAGATGACATCTCGGAAGTAGTTGGCGTTGCGCCACACCTGGGTAGGCATGCTTCCTCGCGCAGGCGAGTATACCCCGCTGCCCACATAGGTTATCAGGTGGCCGTTGCTGATGGGGGTATCAAAGCCATACTGCTCGGAGGCATAGTAGTTCTCGGTAGAGATGGCTATGATATAGTCGGTTTCGGCGGTGATATTTACCGGCGAAGGCAGGGTATAGACCCGCCAGCCAGTTGTTCCGCTATCCAGGGTCCAGTAGTAGGGGCCTGCGATGATCGTGCTGTCCGCAGCCCGCCAGATGCGAATCGCGTGCTCCCCATACTCCGCGTCGTTGGTGTATACGCGCACGCGGGTAATCTGCCCGCTTACGGTGCTCTTGAAGCGCGTCCCCAGCTCCCAGAACTGGTTGTCATTCTCGTATGTGCTGGGTATTTGCGTGGTCAATATGGTCTCCTCCACCAGCACCGGCGTGGCGGTGGGGGTGGGAGCTATCGTGTAGGTTGGTGTAGGCGTCGGGGTGTATGTCGGCGTTGGCGGCATCACTGTGCTCGTTGGCGTGCTCGTTGGTGTGCTGGTGAGTGTCGCCGTAGGAATCGGCGTTGGCGTGTCCGTCGGCGTTAGGCCCGGTGTGTAGGTTGGCGTCGGCGTAGCGCCCGCTTCCAGGGCGATCTGCTGGTAGAGGGCCTTGGCCTGGAGGTATCGCTCGTGCGCAGCCTCCCGGCTGTTGACGAAATACTCCTCCCACTCGCCTCCGATGGACGTCTTGGCCAGGAGGTTGTCGATCCAGCTCACAAAGAACTGGGCATCCTCTACACTGGCCCGAATGGGGGTGTTATTCACCAGCACAAACACCGCTGCCGTGTGCACCTGATGACCATTGTTGCCCATCCGCCGCGCGGCCAGCCAGCCGCTCTTGGTGAATTCAACAGTGGCTGTTAGCGTCGCTGGCGAGCCGGGGGCCGCTGATGCCTGCTGGCTGGCGATGACCACTCCGTTCTGCACCAATTCCAGGTCGCCCGACAGGTTCTCTTGCGCCGTCCAGGTCACCTCAACCTGCACCGTTCCCGCTTCTGCCAGTTGGATCTCGTCGCCCGGCGTGGCGGTGCCATTGACCCGCAGCAGCACGAACTCGTTGTGTCCGTTGCGCGAGACGACCGTCCTCCCGTCGGCAATGCCCTCGATCCAGTTGCGATAGGTCAGCGCACCGCCGTCTATCTGGACGTAGGTCAACAGGGATCCCAGCGGCGCTCCATAGTTGCAGGGTGAGTCAGTCCCCGCCGCCAGGCCAGGCCGGAAGCCGGTGTTCAGGAGGCGATAGTATGCCTGGATGGCAGACTCGCTCCCTTCGACGTCCTCCGAGATGAAATCGGCGGTACCGAGCGCCACTTCCACCGGGTATTCCAGGGGAGTACAACAGTCTAGCGTCTGGGGGAACGTGTCACCCAGGTATTGCATGTGGGCAAACCCGGCGATCCCGTTCTGCTGCCTGGCCCACTGGAAGATGGGATAGGTGTATTCCTCCCAGATTTGGTGCGCTTCGCTGAGGCCAAGGGCAAGGACATGTCCTCCCAATGCTTGATGCTCGTACTGGGTGTAGACCGCGTCCCAGTGCCATTCGGCGTCCCAGTGCACGATGCGGCCAGGTGTCGAAATGGGATCATCCTCCCCATTGACGCGGGGCAGGTCCTCCGCCGGGTCCTGTACCTCGCCGTTGCCCATGTCCGCCAGTAGCGAGACTACCGCCAAGTTGTGGACGCTCATCCCGTCATAGATTTCCTGGATGGACACGGGCGGGCCACCGCAGCTCCGATGGACGTGCATATCCCCGGCGAACCAACCCGCAGGCTCTGGGCCCGTGGCAGTCTGCGTCGTGGTGCTCAAGGTCCAGACATAGTCCTCCATCAACGCGTTCCCGGCAAGATCGCGGATGCCATCGGCGCCGCCTACCAGCCGGACGGTATAGGTTGCCCCAGAGGCCAGAAGGGCGCCCGGCGTCAGAGTGGCCGTATGGGATATCGAGTCATAGCTGACGGTGGCCGGTACGATGGCGCTAGAGGGATCGGTCAGCACAAAGGTGGCGGCGTTGACCGTAGCAGCATTCAATGCCTCGCTGAAGGTGGCGGTAACGACGCTATCAACCGGTACGTCGGTTGCACCGTTGACCGGATCGGTTGCGGTGACGGTGGGGGGAGTGGTATCTGGCTCGGTTGCAGGCAGAGTAAAGACGACATCTACCCAGTAGTTGGAGGAACGGAAGGTGTGGATGGGAAAGCCGCCGGAACCATAGAGATAGACGCCGTTGCCTCCGTTTTCCCCGTCGCGCAAGGCGTGCAGCGGCGAGTTATCCACCCCCGCCGTGGCAAAGTAGTCGTTATCGCCCGAATAGAACCCCACTTCGGTGTGGTACGAAGCGATATAGACAGTGTTGGCCGTGATCGCTACGGGTTCGTCGAACGACACCTCCTGCCAGCCGGAGGGGCTCTCGTTCACAAAGGTGGCCTGGGCCAATAACTGCCCGGAGGTGTTCCACAGGCTGCCCACATGGTTACCGGTTTTTTGGGGTCCCTTGTAGAAGCGAATGCCACTGATCAAGCCGTCCAGCTCTGACCGGAATTTGACGCCCAACTCCACGGCGTTGGGATCATTGTCTGTTATGTTGCCCGGCGTGACGGAACTGTCCCAGATGCTACATGGGCAGCCTGGCCCTGTTGCTGTGGTAAACGACCAGCTATAGTCGGCTTCCAGCGCATGGCCCGCCAGGTCCTTGATGCGTGGATCGCTCGTTCCGCCCTTGAGCGTCACGTGATACGTAGCGCCGGGGGTCAACGAGGCGTCTGGTTGCAGAGTGGCGGTGCGGGTGGCTTCATCATAGGACACGCTGGCATTGACCAGCGCGTCGCTGGCATCGCGCAGTTGCATCGTGTCGGCGTTAATGGTAGTAGGGTCTATCGGTTCGCTGAACGTGGCGTGGACGGACGCCGCCAGGTTTACCCCAGTTGCCCCGTCCGTGGGATCGGTTGCCGCGACGGTTGGGGCAGTTGTATCCACGCCGTAGGTGGCGACGTAGGTTCCGCTATCGGCAGCGAATACCGCGTACTCGATGCCTTTTATCCCCGCTACGGTGTAGCTTACCGGCGTCCCATTGCGCGTTACCCCGGTGAGCACGCTGTTGGTAGAGTGCGTTGGCAACAGCGCCTGCAAGCCGGTCGCTCCGTCACCTGGCGTGATGGTAAATTGCAGCGAGGTACCGTCCCAGCTCAGCGAGCCGAACGACGAACTGTTGCGCCCATCCAGCCAGGTCAGCATTTGCTTTGCCGTGATAACCGGCACTCCACGGGCCTGGGCCGAGGCGACCACCGCGTCTGATACTTCCGATTCAATCACGTCCAGGTGCGCATTGACGGTGAACACGCCATAGTACCCCTCTGGCCCCAGCGCCCTGTCTAACAGGGTGTCGATGGTATAGGGGAAGCTCTGCCCCGATTCGTCGGTCAACTGGGTGGCTGCCTGATAGACGTCCAGCAGCGCGCCATCCCGGTCGGCAAAGCGCATCGGAATCCCCGATCCGGTAAAGAATCCCGGTCGGTTCTGCACCCAGGTCGGCGGCCAGTAGTAGTAGTTGGTGTCCAGGCGAATGCCGTAGGATAGTTCCACCGCCGCCTGGGTAGCCCAGTCGCTCCAGACGATGCAGTGCAACCGATTCGTCTGCGGCGAGGGGAGACTGGGGAATTCGGCTGCCCAATCGTTGAGACTGGCGCTATAGAACGCATCCAGCGATTCCGGGTCCCAGTTCTGACAGTTGGAACTGACGTGCGCCGCTATTTCAAAGCCCTGTGCCACATAGGCTGCTGCGTCGGCATCGCTGATGGGGGTGTTGGGGTACATATACGAGGTGCCCCGGATGCACTCCCAGTTGTCCACGCTACAACCCGCCGGGCTGAGGGCCAAATACTGGTCGAACCGCGCCGCGGTCGCGTTGTTACCGTGGTCGTCGCCGGTCATGATTACCGCCGCCTTGTGCCCAAACGGCAGATACCAGAACCTTGGCAGCGGCTTTTTCGCCAGGTTCATCTGTAGCAGCAGGTTCGCCAGCAAGCGCTGTTGCTCATCCGCTTGCGGGATGGCCACCTTGTTCAGATCGACCCAGTCCGGCTGTGGGTCGCCCGCCATATTGCCATAGTACATATCGTCGGAGCGGACCGGCGCATAGCCGTCTCGCTCTTGCCCCTCCCAGGCCAGCTTACCCTGCCGGGTGTAGATCACCGACCGGGCCAGGTCATAGGTAAAGGCCGCCGCCTGCCCGCTGCCCACCGCGCGCAGCGTCACCGCCGGGTTGGCGGTGGCCGTGGTTGCATTGCTGTACAGCGTGGCGAGGGCAGTCGCGCCGTTCAAGGTATAGCGGTCGGCGGTGTCGTGGAACTGGATGGTTTCCCCGGTCAGTCCGCTCCCTGGCGTGCGGGAGGTGTCCATCTGCAGATAGGCGTCGGACAGGGTCGTCCCGCTGTTGCTCAGGCCTAGCAACCCGGCCAACTGCTTGTCGGGGCGCATGGCAATTAGGTTGCCGCCGCCTTGCACCCACCCACTGAGGAGCGTTACCTGGTCAGCGGTGAGTGACATCTCGGCCAGGATGGCGATGTCATAGGCTGCCAGCAACCCGGCGTCCACGTCGGTGATATCCGCCACAGCGAATGCGTTCAACCCTTCCGCGCGCAGGATTTCGGTATAGTAGTGGGTCATGGGGTTGGCCGAGGTGACGATCACCAGGATCGGCCCGCCTGGCGCTTGGTTCAGTGACATGGCAGCCCCGTCTGCTTTCAGGCTGGGGGCTGGCGCGCTCGCGCTGTCTGCCTGGCTTACCTCTGGCATCAAGTCGCGCTGCGGGTTGGCCGGTGGCGTGATGACCCGGATCGACTTGTTCCGGTCCATATCCCATAGGACAATTCGGCCCCGGCTGCTGCTCGCCAGCGTCCTGTTATTGGGCAGGAACGCAAGCCCGGTCACGGGATCGTTGTGCCCGCGTAGTATGCGTTGTATCCGGCCCGTGGCCTGGTTCCACAGCGTGATCTGGTTGTCTTCCCCGCCGCTGGCCAGCGCGCTCCCATCCGGGCTAAAGCGTGCCTGGGTGATCTTGTCTGGCCCGCGTAGCACCTGGCGCTGCTGTCCGATCTCGACGTCCCACAGGCGCAGCGTCTTGTCGGCGCTGGCGCTGACCAATGTCTTGCCATCTGGGCTGAAGGACACATCCGTTACTGCCTGCATGTGCCCCAGCAGAGTCCGCTGTTCTTCCCCGCTGGCCGCGTCCCACAGGGTGATGCGGGCGTCCTCACTCCCACTGGCCAGCAATGTCCCATCCGGAGAAAAAGCGAGGGAGGTGACAAAAGCGGCGGGCTTGTTCATGCTGCGAAGCAGCCGCCCCGTTGTCACCTCCCACAAAAAGACGCGCGTATCCTCACCGCCGGAGGCCAATAGCGTGCCATCCGGGCTGAAAACCAGCGCCTGCACCGCTTGCGCGTGACCATGTAGCTCGCGGAGCAGTTGCCCGCTTGCCACATCCCACAGACGCACCACGCTATCCCGCCCGGCGCTTGCCAACAAGCTACCGTCAGGGCCAAAGGCCACCGCGGTTACTGGCGCGCCTGCGTGGCCCCTGAAGCTGCGGCGCAACTCGCCGGTGGCAACGTCCCACAGGTAAATGTGGGTGGCCTCGTCGCCTGCCGCCAGGAGCGCCCCATTGCCGCTGAGAGCTATGGTGGTCAGACCTTGGCGCGCCGGGCCCTGCGGCCCATTGGGGGGCGGCGCAGCTTCCGATACTGGTGCTGCGACATGGATGCCCAAGGCGATTAATAGCATACAACATAGCAACGCAATGCGAACGCACTTGCGAATCATGACGATGCCTCCTTAACGGCATTGGGAATACTATGTACGGTGGGCCATACAGGCAATGAAGAGAGGCGCCAACTGGCGACCTGGGTCATTTCGATCAGTATCGAGAAGAGGCAAAGCTAGGCGGTATGCTACAATGGAATCACTTCCATTGTAGCATACCGCCAGATACAGACCATACACATTTCGGATGATTATCCATAGGGGGAAATGCGTAAATTGTGACCGTTTAGCCGCGCCAAGTGGTCGCGCGATTCGCGGGGCATCACTTTGGCCGCGGGTTATGCCTGGCTACCAGTGAGGGCGCAAGCCTGGAAGAGTTTGGTGATGACATAGTCTTGTTCCTCTCCAGTCATCTGGTAGTACAGCGGCAGGAGCAGACAGGTATCCTGGGCGCGCTCACTCTCGGCCAGCTTCGCGCAGCTTCCCGGCGGACAGGCGCATGCCTCTGGCCCGCTCCCGCACGACCACGGCTCTTGCCGATAGGCTGGTTCGCGATGGGCGCACATGATCCCGCGTCGGGTCGCTACCCCGGCGTCGAGCATACTCTGCATAACCTGGCGCTGGTCGCAGTGATCGGGTAGGCGTACGCAAAAGCTTTGCCAGTTGCTGCGCGCCCACTCTGGCTCGCGGGGCAACACCAGTCCCGAGATGGTCGCCAGCCCCTCGCGGTAACGCTGGGCCAACTCGCGACGGCGGGCGATGATTTCGGGCAGACGTTTGAGCTGCTCGCGCCCCACTGCTGCCTGGATGTCTGTCAGGCGATAGTTATAGCCCAGCGCGGGATACGACTCGACGATGACCTCGCGCGCGCCATGCCGAACAGTGTCGGGCACGCTCATGGTGTGCTGCCGCCACAGGCGGAACTGCTGGTCCCACTCTGGGCGGGAGGTGGTGAGCATGCCGCCGTCCCCCGTGGTGATCACCTTGCGGGGGTGGAACGAGAAACAAGCCACGTCGCCGTGGGGTCTGCCGATTTTCTCCCATGTCCCTTGCCAGAACATTTCACTGCCAGTCGCGCAGGCGGCATCCTCGATGACCGGCAGGTCGTGGCGCCGGGCAATCTCCACAATGGCTGCCACGTCACAGGGCATACCCATCTGGTGCACGCACAGGATCGCCCTGGTTTGGGGAGTGATGGCGCGCTCGATGCGCAGGGGGTCCAGGTTATAGGTGTCTGGCTGGATGTCCACGAACACCGGAGTAGCCTGGCAGTAGCGGATGCTGTTGGCGGTGGCGATAAAGGAGTGGCTGACGGTGATGATCTCATCGCCGGGTTGCGTGCCAGCGGCCAGAAGCGCCAGGTGCAGGGCGACAGTACAGTTCGAGACAGCGCAGGCGTGGGATGTGCCCACCGTGGCCGCAAACTCGCGTTCAAAGGCGGCTACCTCCGGCCCCTGCGTGACCCAGCCGGACAGGATCGGTCGGCTGGCGGCGGTGACTTCCTGGTCATCCATCCAGGGTTTAGCGAGCGGGATATTGAACGGTTGCTCTCCCACGGTCGTTTTCCTCCAAGGATGCGCCATAGCGCCAGCGCACCAGTTGGCGCAGCCCCTCTTCCAACGAGACGTGCGCCTTGAATCCCAATAGTTGTTGCGCTTTGGACACGTCGGCCAGGCGGCGCGGTACGGGGTTGACCTTGCGCTCCGGGCCATACTCCGGCTGTAGCTCGGACCCCATCACCCGCAGCAAGGCATAGGCCAGGTCGTTCAAGCTCGTTTCGACCCCGCTGGCGATATTGAACACCTGGTCGGTGGCATCCGCCTGCGCCGCCAGGATGTTGGCGCGGGCAATATCCTGTACAAAGACAAAATCCATCGTTTGCGTGCCGTCGCCAAAGATCAGCGGTGGTTGCCCTTCGGTGATGCGTTCCATCCAGCGAATCAGGACTTCGGTGTAGGCGCCGTGCGTGTCCATGCGCGGCCCGTAGACGTTAAAGTAGCGCAGCGCCACATAGTCCAGGCCATACATATCGTAAAAGCTCCGCAGCAACAACTCGTCAAAGGCCTTGGCGGCTCCGTACAGCGTTCGGTTGTTGTAGGGATGGTGCTCCTCGTCGGTGGGAAATGTGCTCGCCATCCCATAGACCGAAGCAGACGAGGCCGCTACGACCTTTTTTACGTCCGCGTTGACCGCTGCCTCGAGCACGTTAAAGGTTCCGTCTACCAAAACCTGGAGCGCCAGACGCGGCTCCTCGGCGCATTGGGTGATGCGGATTGCGGCCTGATGAAAGACCAGATCGATCCCATGCATCACCTGGGCCAGATGCTTCCCGTCGCGGATGTCCCCCTCGACAATGCGGACCCGTTTATCATCCAGCGACGAAGCCAGGTTTTCCCGCCGCCCGCGCACGAAATTGTCGAACACGACGATTTCGCTCACAGGCAGTCGCACCAGCTCGTCGACAATGTGCGAGCCAATCAGTCCAGCACCCCCGGTAACCAGGGCGCGCTCAAATTGCACGTTCCTCACTCCCTTCTGGCACTTGCTCTGTGCGCCAGCGTATGACGCGAGCAGGGACGCCAGCCACTATGGCAAACGGAGGCACGTCTTGGGTGACAACTGCCCCCGCGCCCACAATACTCCCCCTTCCGACTGTTACACCGGGCAGAAGCACGGCGTTCGTGCCAATGTCTGCCCACGCTTCCACCCGCACCGGCTTGATCTCCAGATCCGTCTGGATCACCGGCACGTCGACGGGGCTGCCAGTGTGCGCGGAACCCAGCACTTTGGCCCCCGGTCCCCAGCCGACATATTCCTCGATGACCAGATTGCGCGCGTCGAAATAGCTTTGTGGCCCAATCCAAACGTGGTTGCGGATCACGCATTGTCCGTCAAAGCGGCCCTGGATATATGTCTGCGCGCCGATGAACACCGCATTACCGATCTCGAACGTCTCAAGATGCTTGAACCCGACGCCAGCGCCGACCGAGACACCCTGCCCGAACTCGCGGGCGACGGCGCGCCAGATGGCCCGACGCATCAGCATGTCCAATGGCCCTTCGCCCACGGCGAACCGGCCATACAGCTCCACCAATGCCTCGCGGGTATAGGCGGTCCGCAGGTGCTCCGCCAGCCCCAGCTCAAAGTCGGGGTCTGGCTGGACCTCTTGCCGTCCGTGAACCGCTTGGACTACCCGTGTAAGCTCTCCGGTGTCAGGCATACCACCTCCCACTTGATGCAGTGCTTGTCCTCCTGGTGCTCGACGCCGATTGCCTGCGGTCACGCGGCAAGCTGGGATAGGACGTCATGCCGGTACCCTTTCCCACTGCAACTCGATGGGCAGCCCCTTTTGCTTCAGCGAGAGGTCGGCAGCCTCCAGAATGCGCACCACACGCAGGCCAGCGTCCCCATTGGTGTCTGGCTGCTGGCCCTGAGTGATACACTGCACGAAATGGCGCGACTCGTCTTGCAGCGCTTCCGAGGTGCTCAACTTGGGCGCCCACATATCACCTGTGCGATAGCCCACCAGCATCTGATACACGCTATCGCCATCGCCATTACCAGCGCTCACCGTCACCCCCCGATCATAGACCTTGACCTTTTCGCTCGGTTCCAGGTCGTCGTATACGATCATCTGTTGCCCCCCGCCGATCAGCGTGCGACGAACCTTGACCGGCGCCAACCAGCTCACGTGGATGTGGGCGATGGCGCTGTCTTCCATGAGGCAGGTCAGATAAGCGACGTCCTCCTTCCCGCCAAAGTGCGAGATTCCTGTGGCAGATACGGCATAGGGGCGGGCATCCAGCACGTAATCCATGATGGCCAGATCGTGCACCGCCAGGTCCCAAAGCACGTTGATGTCGCGCTGGAACAGCCCCAGGTTGATGCGCACCGAGTCATAGTAGTAAATCGGCCCCAACTCTCCCGAAGCGGCGATTTCCCTGATCTTGCGGACCGCGCCGGTATAGACAAACGTGTGATCCACCATCAGGACGAGGTTCCGGCGAGCGGCCTCATCCAGCAGACGCAACCCCTGATCCAATGTCGACACGAGTGGCTTTTCCACCAGGACATGCTTGCCCGATTGGAGAGCCTGCATGGACAACTCGAAATGCGTGGACACAGGGGTAGCAACCGCGATGGCGTCGATGGCCGAGTCGGCAAACAGGTCGCGGCAATCGGTGGTGGTGCGGATGGCCGGATAGCGCGACTGCACCTGGGCCAGTCGCTCCTGGCTCAGGTCGCTGACGGCAACCACTCGCGCGCCGGGCGTTTCCGCCATGTTGCGGACCAGGTTGGGTCCCCAGTAGCCATACCCGATGACGCCGATTCCAATCATCTTTCGTCCTTCCTCTTGTCCATATGCTCGCCGGACCGCAGGTCCGTTGCCTCTGACCGCAGCCCGCTTGTGGGAGAGTGGTCAGGTGTAGGAGGCAGGGGATGCGCTCGGATCCCCCGCTCCTGCCCGTGACCACGCGCCCTGTCTACAAGCCCAAGCCTGCGTACTTTCCAGGCGACTAATGCTACCGATACCGCGCTACAGCCCAACAACGCGGCGACGACCATTCCAAAGGATGGCGTGTGCGCTATCTGCGGCATGACCAGGAACATCGTCACATTCGCCAGGCCGTGCGCCAGGGAGACACCGAGAATAGAGCGGCTTGCGTTTACGAACAGCGCCAGGAGCACGCTGAGGCCAAACGCTAGCAGCACATCCGCCAGAGAGCCATAGCCGATGTGCAAGACGGCAAAGAGCATTGACACATAAACGATCCCCCAGCCCTTTAGGTCGGACTGGGCCAGTGGCAGGAGCAGCCCGCGAAAAACAAGCTCTTCCCCAAACCCGATCAGGATGATCAGGGTCAGCGCGGCCAATACATACATGCCCCACGTATCACCGGGGACGAGGGACGGGGGTCGGAGAATCAGATACTGGATGACACCGATCCCCAGTCCGGCGGGCGCCGCCATGAGCTGAAGCGGCAGGTTGTTCGCGCGCAGGCCCATGTCCTCACGGGACAGGCCCAACGTGCGGGCGGCGATGCGGGCTGCGTTCATCATCGGCAACATGATCAACGGGTACCACAGTAAGCGGGGGAACGCGGCCAGCGGCAGCGAGAGCGAAAGCAGGCGCAGCAGTGGGGCCAGCGACAGGCCCAGCACCAGGTCGCGCTCTGGTCCCGGCCGCCCCATCGCCCCATAGATCAGCATCCCGACGAGCAGCAACGCGTGCAGCATCAGGCCCAGTGGTGGGTTGACAGTAGTGAGCAACTCGGCGATCACGACGAGCGACAGGCCCAGCCACGCGCGCCAGGGTGTCGAAACGCCCCTCTCCTGCGCTCTGGTATCCATTATCTCCCGCGGCAGTTCGAGGGGGTGCGCGCCTGCAGGTTCCCCGTCTGTTAGTTTCCCTCTCTCAGTCCAAAAGACAGGCGGTTTGTCAGGCATGGCGCTAACCCCACACGGCGATAAGCTTGAGGGTCACGGTGAGCACAAAGACCAGGGCGAGGGGGAGCAGGGCGATGTTCAGGGCTTGACTCCAACGCCTGGCGCGTGGGCCGGGAAGCCCGCTGACCGCCTCTTTCTGGATGAGTAGCGCTGCCAGTGTCAGGATGGCAATCAAGGCGAGCGACGTTGCTGCTGTCGTTGGCAGGACGTCGCTCACGGTTGTCGTTACCGAAACAATCATCACTCTTTTTCCTTCAAGCGGTATAGCTTTTCGTAACCCAACAGGTGGAGTACCAGCTTACAATATTCGAGGGCAGTGGTTTGCCGCCCCCGCGCGGTTGTCCACCAGCGTGCAGGGGTGTACCAGTGGGCGGAAACGGGCTGCACGCGGAGGACGACCCCGGTGTCGCGGAACACGCCGCGCAGGATCAGCCGCGCCCGCCGCGTGTGGAATGGGCTGGTGACCACGATGAGCGAGTGCCATCGGTGCGCCTGTGCCATCCCGCGCAAGTTTAGCGCCTCCTCGTAGGTGGTGCTGGCCTGGCCGGGAGCCAGGCGGATGCGCTCGACAGGCACGCCGGCCTGGATGGCCTGGGCCTGGACCGCGTCGGCATAGCTCTGGGTGGGATTGGGTGGCTCGACCCGCATGTCGGTGATGACAAACCACTGTGCCTGGCCCTGCGCCAGCAACCTGGCCGCGTAGAACACGCGGGAGCGCTCACCTGCCAGAGGCACAATCGCCTCTGTTGGTTGGAGCGGATCGGCAACAACGAGAAACCTGCCGATGAGCGGCAACCATCGGTGGTGTGAGAGGGCCGCGGCCAAAAGCGCCCCGGCGATCGCGCAAATCGCCCGTATGCGCCTGTGCCTCCCCCGACGCGCCAAGCGATCCCCCTGGCCCTGCTGCGAGAACGCGGACGCGGTCTTGATCAACGTTCCGACGAGGGGGCGAGCACGTTGACCCATAGCCTCAAGCTGCGGTACGGCTGCGTGATTTTGCCGTCCATGAGCGCAAGCTCGATCTGCTGATCGCCAACTGCCCACGGCATACGCCAGGAGATGGGTTGCTCGTAGCGTTGCCCTGAGGCCAGGGTAATCGCGTCAACTCGCGCTACCAGCACTCTATGCTCGGGGTCCCAGGGATCGATCATCCAGATGTCGATGTCATACGTGCGCTCGTCCCGCTCCCGGTTTGTGATCCCCACGGTGGTAGTCACTTGCTCGCCGGGGAGCGCCTCGGCCATATAGCCTTCCGCCATGCCGTCCGGGCCTAGCACATAGAACTCGGTCATGTATGTCTTTTGCGAGGGTACGAGCATCGTCCAGGTCAGGGAGAATAGCGCGATGAGCAAGAGGCCGCTGGATAGCAGCATCAGGCGGCGCTGGAAAGGCGACAGAGAGCCCAACCAGAGCCGCAATTGCCCAAGCGGGCGAGCGATATAGACTTCGTGGGCCGCCAGCCGAGCGCGCCGCCAGAGCGTCAGGCCGATGAAAACTGTCGTGGCGATATACTCGGCCACCAGAACAGGCCAGAGGCGAATGCCCAAAGAGAACTGGTCGACAATCGGCGCGAGCACGGCAACGATGGCCATACTCAGCCCAAGGCTCAGGCCGAGCCGCTCCATGCCATCCAGGTCGTGCTGGCGCGGGAACAAGGCGGCTGTCAGACAGTAGCCGGGCACAAAGAGCAGATAGAGCGCAGCCAGAATCGCCCTGGGCACTGCCAGAAACGCGACCCGCTGGCCGATGACGATCAGGATCACCAGCACAGCCGCCCCACCCGCGATGATCGCCAGGTCGCTCCAAAAGATCGAGGATAATCTGCCAGATACCTGAGAGAGCGTGTTTTTCGTGAATCGCATTACCTACTGTCCCCCGTTACAGATCTGCCCAAGACCTGCTCGTATACGGCGATGGTCTCTTGGGCTGTCCGTTCCCAACTAAACTGCTGTGCCCGATGCAGCCCCCTTGCGCGCAGGTCAGCCGCCAGGCTGGCATCCTCCAATACCCGGCGCATCGCCTGGGCGATGGCCTCGACGTCCAGGGGGTCTACCTGTAACCCTGCATCTCCCGCAACCTCCGGGAGCGACGACGTGTTCGATGTTACTACGGGCGTGCCGCAGGCCATTGCCTCTAAAACGGGTAGCCCAAATCCTTCGTACAACGAGGGAAAGATGAACAGGTCCGCACCGTTGTACAGGGCGGGCAACGCTTCCTCTGCGACAAAGCCGGGCAGATGCACGTACTCCTGGAGTTTCAGGCGTTGCAGGGTATCCAGCACCGGACCCGCCTGCCACTTGCGGGCGCCTACGATCACCAGTTCCCAGCCTTGCGACCAGGTGCGGAGATGGGCGTACGCCTCCAGCAGCCGAACGAGATTTTTGCGCGCCTCAATAGAGCCGACGTAGAGGATGTAGGGAAAGTTGATCCCGTAGCGCTGCAACATGGCCTGCGTCTTGGCCGCTTCCAGCGGGCGATAGCCCGGATTGGCGGCTTCGCCGATGACGCTCACCTGCTCCGGCTGCACCCCGAGCACGCGCACGATATCCGCCTTGGAGCATTCGCTGACGGTGATGATGGCGTCTACCTGGCGCAGCGCGAAGGGGAGCCAGGTGCGGTAGATGAGCCGATCCAGCCGGGTGCTGGCCGTCGGGTAGATGTAGGGGATGACATCGTGGATGGTCACGACCCGGCGCGCGCGGGCAAGGCCTAGAGGCGTGGTGCCGGTGGGGTCGTGGATCACGTCCAGGTGTTGCTGGCGGGCAATCCAGGCGATCTCGACCTGGCCGACGGTCAACAACCCTGGCAGCAACCCGGCAGCGGGCAGGCCAATCGCCTGCTCGTCGTCGTGGGTTCGCCCGGCTTGCAGGGTGATGGGCGCCAGCCCATTCCGGCGCAGGGCGTCCAGTAGCTCGCGGGTATAGCGCCCAATCCCGCCGGGCGCCCGGTCAAGGGCATAGGTGAGAAACCCGATGTTTGCGGTCATTTCTGGAAAGGGGTGTGCGGGCGGCGATGGTACAGCCGCGCGTCGCCGTTGTCATAGACGAGGTTGCGGTTCGCGACGGCGGGCAGGGACGCCCCGATCCGGTTTGCCTGCCAGATGGTCAGCTCGGTCAGCAGGATGTGCGATAGCTGTTCGTTCTCCGCATCGATGGAAGGGCCGACGTGATAGTTGTTAGCAGGCTGCCAGCCAATTCCTTTGCGAAGCTGTTGTATCTCGATCTGATGATACCACGTATCCACCCACGTATTACGACCAACGAGGTGGTCGTCCACCCAGTCAAACGCTACCTGCTCGCCGGGGCTGTAGAATAGCCACAGGTTCCCGACTGCCGGGTCGTTGGTGACCTTGAGCAGCGCCGCCCCCAGGGCCACGCAGACCAGCAGCGTGGATGCCCGGTACATTACCGGACGCACCACCGCAGCCCGCTGCCAGGGCAAGCGTTTGATCTCGCCCAACCAGGTGGCCGCCATCGGGCTGGCGACCAGCGCAAAGGGCGTTAACAGGCGCACCTGCAGGTTGGATCCCAGCGCGCCCGAAAGGTCCGCCAGGATGCCGAGCGCCATTTGGGCCCCAAAGCCGAGGTAGAACAGCCAGAGGAATAGCCGCGTGCGGGACAGGGTAGACTGCCCATGCTTGAGGAGCCGGAAGCCATCCCGCAGCCAGGCGGCCATAGAACTCAACAGAATGGCCCACTGGAAGCCCGTCAGGACAAGATAGACTGTCGAGTTGACCCACGCATCGGGGATGTGCCCATAGGTCTCGCTGCCTGCCGCGCTCTCTGACCCCAGCAGCAACACCGCGATTTTCTGCGCAATCGTTTCCAGCGTGTGGTAGTAGCTCTCCGCGGGGGCGTAAATATACGTGGTGAACACAAAGAGCAGAATGAAACCGGTGGCAAAAACGTACCGCATGCGCTTTTCGCCTGAACCCGCCCAGGCGGTCCGTGAGATCAGGGGGGCAATGCGTCCCAGGATGGCGCTCGCCAGGATCGCGAACAGGAAGGTGACAATAATCGTCGAGCCAAAGAAGGCGTTATTGGCGATAATCGCCGTCAGCAACAGATAGAAGGATACCATCATGGGCAGCCGTAGCCTGAGGGCGTGGGTTCGGCTGCTACGCGCCCACAGCCACAGGATGAGCAGCCCAAACGTCCAGGTGGTGCGTTCGTGCGAACTGCGCAGGATGTAAAAGAGGAAATCGGGATGGAGCAGCAGGAGGATCACTGCCAGTGCAGCGACCCGCACCTCGGCCAGCAGTTCCCGATAAGCCAGGTAGGCCACCAGGGCAATCACACAGAGCCAGAGGCTACCGAAAAATTGCAGCCTCGACACGGACAACCCGGTTGTCTCGGACAGAAACACCAGTAATGCCGGGTAACCGTAGCCATTGGAATAGCTTTGGCGGTTAACCAGCCTCCCCTCACGCGCAATCCCTTCGGCGGCCAGCGTCAGTTGGGTGGCATCTCCCTCCATGATCGGCCCGCCATAGCGCGCTAACCAGAACACGGCGATGAGCAGCGCGATGCTCAGCAACAGAATCAGCAGCAGCCTTTCGTGCTGCTTGGCTTGGATTTCCACGCATCCACCTCACTCGATTACTCACTCATCAGTATCTTGAACATCCGTGGAGCGAAGACGCAGCAGGTAAGCCAGCCCCGCGCCGGATAGAACCAGGGCGGAGACGAACAGGCTCAGGATCATCGGCGATGGCACGAGGCCAAAGGCGCTCAATGTCTGTTGGAGGGATGGCAAAGGGGCCTGCGCGACCTGTACCAATTCCTCATATTCCGCCAAGACAGCAGTCGTCCCGCGCTCCCCATCGGCGGACAAGATGGTGCCCCGGATCGTCCATTCGCCTGCGTGGGGCGGACTCCAGGGCAGGGCAACGTGGGTTGTCTTCCCGGCGAGCACTGTCACCTCGCGCTCGTCCACGATGACGGGTTCGCCCGTTTCCCATGCGGTGACCTTGAGGAGTACATCCGTCGCGTCTTGCAGCCCCGTATTGCTGAGATGCAGACCGATGGTGTTGGCATGAAACTCGACGGCAGAGTCCAGCAGCAGCCCTTTGGGCATCGGCGAGATAGCCAACTGCGCGGGAGTCAGGGGTTCGATAACAAGTTCGCCCTGATAGGTCACGAGGTAGCTTCCGGGTTCGAGTTGCGACAGGGGCAGTAGCTCCGCGCCCTCGGAGTAAAAGCCGGGCTGCAAATCGAGCACAAAGCGGAACCCATCTTCTGCGAGCGGGCGATAGGCAGACAGGGTGGCGTGATGGATGGTCATGGCGGATTCGCCAGACGCCTGAGACATTGCCTCCAGGTCATCGGGCACCAGATCGCGCCGATGGGCGGCGAGTTGTGCGCTGAGGCTGGCCCATTCCGCGTGCTGGGTGGGCTGCTGGGTGCGAAAGAGCTGGGGCGGCAGATTCGTGGGGCGCAGCGTCACCTGCTCACCCTGGCCAAAGAGGAGGAAATGGCGGGATTGTTGTAGCTGCGCGACTGGTTCATTGTCCACGAACAACTGCCAGGTGTCAATAAAGGCATCCCCATCCAGGTTGTGGTACTCCAGCCGGTGGCCGTTGCCGCCGTCATAAACCCCCCAACTGGCGCCCACCAGGTGCAGTCGCGCATCCACAGGGCTAAAGTATAGCCAGGCTTTGCCGTTGATCTCGGCATACTCCCCGCGATAGCCGTCCGGGATGGTCTGGTATAGCTTGGCGAGGGATTGCGACGATATTCCAGCAAGATAGTCGCGCTGGACCTGTTCAAAATGCGGCCCGGCAGTTCCGCGCCCGCCGGTATAGTCCCCCACTCCTTCCAGTGTCGACCACTCGTAGATGCCTTCCGAACTCTGATATCCCTGGCCGGTCTCGTATGCCACCAGGGTCGCGAATCCCCAGGACCTGTCCGTCACCCAACCTGGTAGCTCGGCGTGGGGTACTGTTTCCATGACCATCTCTCCCAGGGTAACTGTTCTGGAGAGTGGGTTGGTTCCGGCCAGGTCTAGCTTGTAATCCCAGAGCAATGCCGCATGATCTTGTTGGTTCCACGAGTATTGCACCATTTCGAAAGGCGAGTTGGTGGGGCCGCCCGATACGAAAAACGGGACGCCGGGCGGGGTGTAGGCCATGCGGATGAACATCTCGGGACGGCCATCGCGGTCTTGAGCGAGGTCGTAGTAGGCCATGGGGTTTTCAAAGCGCAGCGGATTGACGCGCCCGCGTTTGAGAGGGCTGGACGAGTTGAGGTGATAGCCCTCCTCAATCGGGTAGCCGCGAAAGCTGAAGGATTGGATCATGCCGGACTCCCAGTCCATCCCCAGAAACAGGGGTGTATCAAAGTAGTTGCCCCCGTTCGGGTTGTCCGGTCGGCTAAGCAGAGGCCAAAAGACCACATGGGCAAGGTCCGCGGGGCGGTACTTGCCCGAATTGACCTGCGCGCTGGAGCGGGAGATGCCTTCGCTTTCGGGGACTGCTGCCAGCAGGGTGTACCACAGGTACTCCGGCACGCCGTCGCGGTTCTCGTCGCGCACCTCGCCCTCGGCCTCCGGGTTGCCGTCCAGCACAAACGCCCTTGGGTAGCGCTCGGCATGCTCCCAGTTCATCATTGGGCCATCGCACTGCCAGGTCAGGTTATAGTTCAGCGTTCCGTTCGCGTGGACCCACCCTCCGGTGGCGCGGATGATCATGGTGGGATAGGCGGGTTCGATCACCTGCACGCCTGTACCTGCTGGTACATAGCGGACCACTCCGCCGGTCGCGCTGCCGTCATAGATGCGGGCCAGGGCATTACCGCCCTCCGTAGAGAAGGCAACGATCAGTCGCGTGTGCTCTCGCTCACCCCCGCCGACCTGAAAGACCCAGGTATCGTCGGTGAAATCGGTGGCCTCCTCCCAGTTGTCCGAACTGCGCATGTTCCCGGCCCCGTCGTACACCAGCACCCGGTCTTCCGGGGTCTCGATGGTGCAGCGGATGGTGGTGAGGTCGGGAATGCCATCGCGATTGCGATCCTGCTGGTTGATCCCCAGGATTTGGACATCACTCAGCGGCTCGTCGGCTTGGGCCGCAGTGGGTGGGGCGCAAACCATCAAGGTTGCGGCCAGCAGGAGCCATATGGCCAATACAGGTCGCCATTTCTCATGTTTTGCCCGGTTCATTCCCATCAGTCCTCTACCTTATCGGTTACTGTGCCACTCGCCGGGACGCACTGGAGCGCCTGCTCGTAAATGGTGGCGACCCGGCCAGCCAGCACCCGCCAATCGAACTGTGCGGCCAGCTCTTGGGCCGCGCTGCCCATCTGTCGGCACAGGTCGGGGTCATGCATCAGTTTCAGCAGCGCCTCGGCCAACGCCTGGGCATCGCCGGGTGGCACGAGCAGGCCGGTCTGGCCATGTATGACGGCTTCGGGGGTACCGCCCACGGCGGAAGCGACTACCGGTAAACCCGCGGCTGCCGCCTCGATATTGACCAGGGCCGCCGGTTCCTGATAGATCGACGGGCACACAAACAGGTCTGCCGCGCGGTAAAGGGCGGGCAGATCGGACCGGGGTACCGCCCCCAGTAAGCGCACCGGCAAACGTTGCGCGCGCTGGCGCACCTCCTGCCAATACTCCTGCCGCTCTTGCCACGCCGCCGGGTACCCCTCAAAGCCCAGCCTGGCTGAGCCTGCGACCAGCAGCAGCGGGGCCAGGTCGGAAAGCCAGGTTGCGCGCTGCGCGATGATCTGCTCCATCGCCTCGATCAGCACAAGCAGCCCCTTTTCCGGCCCAATCCGCCCGGCGTAGAGCATGGTGAACTGGTCATCTGGGAGATTCAGGGCGGCCCGCGCGCTGGCGCGGCTGATCTGGGCATAGACCTGGTGGTCTGCGCCGTTGGGAACCACGCCTACTTGGGCCGAGGGATAGGCCACCGTTTCGAGCAGCTTGTTTCGGATAAAGTGCGAACAGCAGATGATGCGATCTGCCCGCGCAACGGCCTGGTTCATCCTGGGGGAGGATTGGATGGATAGGTCCTGTACGTGGAGCACCCGCGCGCGGGACCGGAGGCGCGGCAGGAAGTAGGGGTTGCCGTGGACGTGAGTCACGTCGACGGGCCGGGATGTAAGCGTCAAGAGCGTCAGCGGGGCGAGAAAGCTGAAATCGTAGCGCGGGGTGTTGAGCCCCGACCAGGGCGCAAGCCAGCGCACCTTTACCCCGGCAATCGTGCGATACCGGGAGCGTCCTTGCCCTGGCGCGACGATCTCTACCTCGTGGCCCATCGCTGCCTGTTGAACGGCCAGGCTCCAGGCGGCGCCGACCAGGCCGGTCAAGGCGGCGTTCGGCGGGTCATCCGGCAGGTTGCCCATGGCAAGTTGTGGCAATACGTGGCGAATACGCATCTTCTCCCTCCCTCTCTCCCTCTCTCGATCTGACCAGGGCGATCTCTCCGCCGCCCACTATTACGCTCCAGCGATGGACGCGCGGCATTGGCACCCGCTCAGCCACTGGCGTTCCCCCTGAGCGAAAGGGGAGCCGGGAAGCCGTGGCTCCCTTGTATATGGGCCTGGGTTGTGTTGAGGTTGGTTGCCAGGGCCTCGACCCACAACACCAAATGCAACAGCGTCCAGATTTGCTCCTGTCGCACCGGAACCCCCTGCCGAAAGCGCTCGGCAATCCCCTGCACCGTGCCGGAATCCACGCCGAGCAGCCGGGCCAGCGCGTCGGATGCCAGCGATTGCAGCACCAGGGGGCGCAACGTGCCGTGCATCCAGGCGGTGGCCGGTGCAGCAAAGGGGCGCTTGGGGCGCTCCAGGACAATCGCGGGCAAGCTATTGGCAAACGCAGCCCGTAGTGGCGCCTTCCCCATGCCGCTCCTCAGCTTGTCCTTGAAGGGCATGGACAGCGCGAGATCAACCACGGCGTTATCCTGAAAGGGCACCCGGCCTTCGACAGAGACCGCCATCGTCATCCGGTCGAGCCGCTGGTTAAAGTGTTCGCCGACCCACAGGACAAGCTCGGTAAGGGCCAGGCGTGCGGCGAGTGAGGAGGAGGCAGCGCCTTCAAACAAGGGGCCGACCAATTCGTCCAGCGGGTCCGCCGGATGGGAGCGGCCAACCAGGCGCCCCCGCGTTTCCGCGTCAAACACGTCATATTGGGCGTGATACTTGGCGGTGTCGCTGCGATGATACCTGCGGGTGAGGTCGCGCACCTTGGGAGCGATAGCTGCGGGGAGCGGAGCGCGCGCCAACAGCGCCAGCAAGGGCGACAGTCCGGGGATGCGCTCGATCTGTTCGAGCCGCATGATGGCCGGGTGCCAGGGGTACCCGCCAAATAGCTCGTCGCTGCCATCACCGTTCAGCAGCACCTTGACGCCATGCTCCCTGGCGAGGGTGCTGATCAGCAGAATCGAGACGAACGACGGCTCCCAGACCGGCTCGTCGAGCTGGGCCACAAGTTGCCGGAGCTGCCCTTCCAGGCTGGCGGAATCGGTGGCGGTGATCTCGTGATGCACCGTGCCCAGCGCCACGGCGACCTGGCGCGCATAGTCGCGGTCCAGGTTGTAGATCGGCTCCAGCTTGGATTGGCGCGTCTCAAAGCCGATGGAGAAGGTGTGTAGTGGCTCGGACGCGGCTTGTTGGGCGACGGCGGCGACGATGGAGGAATCTAGCCCCCCGCTCAGCATGACGCCGACCGGCACATCGCTCATCATCTGGCGGGTGACGGCGTCGGTGATGGCAGAGCGGGTCGCCGCGACGGTCTCCTCCCAGCTTGGGCAGGGGCGAGGGGCTGGCTCCAGAACGGGTCGCCAAAAACGCTCCGTGGTCAGCCGATTGCCGTCATAGATGGCATAGGTTCCGGCAGTCAGCTTGCGGACGCCCCGCAGGAGGGCATAGGGCGCTGGGACATAGCCCAGAGCCAGGTAGATCTCCAGGGCGGTGGGATCGACCTCCGGGGCCACGAGGCCAGTGTGCACCAGCGCCTTGAGCTCGGACGCGCAGACAAGCTGCCCCGCCCGCTCTACATAGTACAGCGGCTTGACCCCCGTGCGGTCCCGCGCGATGATGACCCGCTCCTGGCGGCTGTCATAGACGATACAGGCGAAAATACCGTTGAACAGGGCGAAACAATCCGGCCCATACTCCTCGTAGGCGTGTAACACCGTTTCTGTGTCGGTTCGCGAGCGGTAGCGATGTCCGCGGCGTTCCAGGTCCGCCCGGATTTCCTGATGATTGTACACCTCGCCGTTGTAGACGATCCAGACGCTTTCGTCCTCGTTTGGCATGGGCATTCTCCCGGCGGGCGAGAGGTCGAGGATACTGAGGCGCTGGGAGCCCAGCCCGACCGCAAAGCGGCGGCCCTGCGTGGTGAATGTGCCGCCATCATCGGGGCCGCGATGCACAATCGAGGCGCGCATCCGGTCAATCAGGTCAGCCGGTACCGTCTGGTTGGCGTCCAGGATCGCGACAATACCACACATGAATCAGTCCACCTCATGCAAATGTCTAGGCACAGAAGCATCCTCTCACACGCGAGCTTGTCACCGGATGGGCCGCTTCAGGCGGAGCCTGGACACCGATACACCCAGCCATTCGGAGAACAAGAGACCGGGAGACAGGGCGGGGTTCGTTTTTCGCAGGTCCAGCCAATTCGCCACACGCAGGCGCAGGGGCATGAGTTGCAGGTGAAACTGGATGATCTGCTCCAGGCCCGGCTCCGCTCGAAAGATATGAGGCAGCCACAGGTCCACCTCATCCGTGATGCAGCAATCTTCTATATCGGACAACGGGATGGCAGGGGGCAAGTTGGCCGCCTGCTGGTAGAGCGCTTCCAGCGTACGCTGCCAGCCAGGCGGCTGGTGCACCGCTCGAATCGCTTCCAGGGTCCATTCCCCGGCGTGGGTCCGATAGCCCGCATCGCTGATCAGCCGGGACAGGGCAGCCCGGTAGCCTGCATCGTCGTTGGCCCGAATCAAGCACCTGTCCAGGCCCTGTGTGTCTGCGCCCAGGATGCTGCTCTCGGCGGCGGGCCAGCAGCGACTCAGGAGGGGCGTGCCATAGCTCCCGGCTTCGAGTAAGGAGGTAATAGAGGCGATGGGAAACGAGTCTACATAAATATCTGCTGCCTGGTAAAACAGGGCGGTGTCTTCGCGCCTGCCCAGAGCTTGCACGCGCCCCTGGGTGCGCTCGCTGGCCTGCGCCCACGACCCGCTCTGCTCCGGGCCGATGGCCCACAGCCTGCTCTGGGGACGCTGCTCCAGCACAGGCAGCAGCGTCCCCAGGAAATCCAACTCCCCCAGCGGCTCGTACTTGTGCGGGCGAGCAATCGAGAGCAACAGGACGGAATCCTCGGGCAGGCCGAGACGTTGTTTCGCCTCGGAGCGTGCGACGGTCCGTTCCGTGGGAGGCATAATAATCGGCAGGATGGCAGACCGCGCCGAGGGAATCCCGCGCCGCTCTTGCGCCAGCCGTGCCCCCGACTCGCGCAGCCCGGCCACCACGTCGCTGATGCCAGCGCCGACCCAAAAGGCGTGGTCGGCGTGGTCCGCATAGACCACCGGCGGGCTATTTTGCTTGTCCGCGAACGCCAGCATGGGGATCACGTCACACGGATGCACGTGCAAGATGACCATGTCGGCGGAGGTGGCCGTATCGCGCAGGGCGCGCGCCCAGGTGAGCAGGTTCCCCCGCTGCGCGTTCAGCACGCGCACCTGGCCCCCGGCGGCTGCAATAGCCTCCTGAAGCGGCTGTGGCACGGGCACGGCCCCTTGCCGGGTCAGGACCAGGGAATGCTGCCGCCCGGCATCCTGCTGCGCCCAGCGCCAGACCATGCGCGCATCCCCGCCGACACCCTGGGCGCGGGTCAACACGTGCAGGATGTGATGAGGCCCCTGGCCCGAGCGGGCACCCTTCACCGCCGGGCGACCTGGGCGAATACTCTGGCTGCCGATGGCCAACAGGATGCGCTCCAGGCGCGGGCTGACGAACAGGCCGGGATGCCTGCACATCGCATAGTTGGCGGCTATCTCTGCGCAGACGGCGGCTGCCTGGTAGCGTCCAGCGATCAAATACCAGTCGGCGTGCGCGACCAGTTGTTGGAATACGCCGAAATGCTGTTCTATCAGGTGACGGCTCGATGCCGGGTCATTCATAATCTATATTTCGTCCTCAAGCAGAGCGCGCCCGTCCCAGCCAGGCGCGCACGTAATTTCGCAGTCCTGCTTCCTGCCAGATCACGCGGATACTCCACGCGCCTGCCAACAGCCCCAGCGATAGCGCCACCGGGGTTCTGAGGTGCTCCAGGCCGAGGGTTGGCAAAATCCGCACCAGAAAGGCGGCCAGCGAGGCGGCCAGCAGCATGAGCTTGTTTTCCATCGTCCAGACCAGCCCGATGTCCTTGCGGACGATCAGCCAGACGACCACGTAATGGACAACGTAGGTCAGCAGATACGCGAGGCCCAGGCCCGCCAGCCCGAACCAGTGAATGCCCAGCCGAGACATGACCAGGATATTCACGCCCGCCAGTAGTTCGACGAGGAACAGGGTCAGGCTGTAGCGGCGCGCCAGGATGATGAAACCCATCGTCCAACTGGAGAACTTGAACAGGTCTCCGATGAGTTGCCACTCCAACACCTGGGATGCGGGCGCAAACTCGGCAGAGTAGATGAGCGGGATCAGGTAGGGGGTGACAGCCAGGGTGATCAAGATCAGGGGGGCGGCGATCAGCATCACCAGCCGGTGCTGCTGATTGATGAGCAGGGCAAGCTCGGCGGACTGATCGCTCACCGCGGAAACGCGCGGATAGTAATCCTGGCCCATCGCCAGCAGCAGGAACCCCAGGTAGACCCCCGAGACGGACATGGCGGCCCGGTAATAGCCCACGCTCTCCACGCTGAGGGTGTGCAACACCAGGGCGGGCAGGGCGAATTGCACGCCTGCCCCGACCATTTGGCTCGCGGCATACGGCACGCCAAAGCGAAATAGGGAGCGCGTTGCGTCGGCCACCTCGTTACGGGCGGGCCGCGTCGGAGCGGGGCCTATCTCGCGCCGCAGGAAATAGGCCGAGACTCCCCAACTAGCCGCGGCACTGGCGATGACGGACGGCGCGATCCCCTGTACGCCCCAGACCCCCACGATAGCCAGGCTGACGGCAGCGCCCAGCAGGCTGCTGAGTACCCCAATTCTAGCCAGGGCTGAGACCCGGTGGTGGGCGTTCAAGAGGCTGGTCTGGATGGAGGAGGCGAGGTGAAAGAGCAGCGCCAGGCCCATCAGCAACACCACCCCGGCGTATTCCGGCCCGCCCAGCATCCAACGGCTGATGGGCACGCGGAACACCGCCATCAGGAACAGTGCCAGGCCGCTCGCAACCCAATTCAACCGCCAGCCCGCCCGACTGAGGGCGGCGATCCGATCCACGTTGCCCTGCGCCAGGGCGTTCGCGCCCATACTGACCAGGCCCGAACCGATGCCCAACCCCGCCACCAGCGCGACCAGCCCCACCAGGCCCTGCAATAGCCCCATATACCCCACCCCGCTCGGCCCCAGCAGGACGGCCCAAACCTTGGCCGAAACGAGGCCGACCAGGATGCTCACAAAGGAACTGCCGCTCAACACGAGGGTAGCCCGCAAAACGGATCTCATCGATGCGCCACCTGTTGCATAACCTCCAAATACCTTTCTGCCGCCTGCGAGATAGTAAACGCCTGCGCGCGGGCCTGCCCCTGTTGCACCCGCTCTACCATGCGGGGGTCGTTCAGGGCACGGAGAGTCGCCTGGGTAAACAACTGCACCTCAGGCTCCACCACCCACCCTGCCTGTCCCACCACTTCGGGGAAGGAGCCACAGTTGGTGACCAGGACGGGGATGCCCACCGCCATCGCCTCCAGGGCAGGCAGCCCAAAGCCTTCGTAGAGGCTTGTGGAGACGAACAGGTCCGCTGCGCGATAGGCATCGGCCAACAGTGGGTCGTCGATGTCTTCGAGAAGCAGGATATCCCGCCCTGTTTCGAGCTTGAGCGCCTGGGCTACCGCGAGGGTGCGGGTACGCCAATGGGCCGAGCCAGCCCGCCCGACCTTGAGGAGTTGTGCGCCGGGATAGCTTTCCTTGACTCGCCGGAGCACTTGCAGCAGCAACGGGATATTCTTCCGGGCGATCTCGGTGCCGACATAGATCAACAGAGGCTCTCCCAGAGCGCGGCCAATGTACCCCGCAAGCCGATCTCTGGATGCACCTTTGCTGGCCTGGTGGCGGAGGAACACGGGCGCGATGGCGTCGGGGATGACGGTCAGCCTGGGCGCGAGTTCGGGCAAGTAGTGTAGCAACCGGTCTCGCGTAAAGCGGGAGACGGCGATGACGTGGGAGGCGTGCCGCAGCCCCCAAAAACTGCGCAGGATGGACTGATAGGTCAGCCAGCTCATCCCCTCGCGGTCCCCCGCATAGTCCTTGATGCCGATGTCGTGCACCAGGACGATGCCTGGCACGTTGCCCGCATCGCGTAGCGCCTGCGCGCCGGTCAGCCTGGGGAGCAACACCAGGTCGGCCCGGCCCTGCACCCGGATGCCGTAGGGCAGGTTGCGCAGCACGGGGAGCGGGAGCGCCCGCTGTTGGGCGTTGGCCCACTGCACTCGCTCGCCCCAGCAGGCCCGGAGGCTGGACAAGACCCGCCCGATGCCCGTGTGCGGATTGTAGGCGTCCGCGTCGGGGACTGCGATGGTTAACTGCCCCTGAAATCGCTGTGGCTGTTCCAAATGCCGGGTATCCTCCCCTTCCATCTCTTGCTGGCCCATCGCGCCTTCTGCCGGTGTGGCGCGAGTTCTAGGCAAGTGTCTGATAGATCGCGCGAATTTTGGCGATCGAATCCCCGCTGCCGAACCTGGCCGCCTGTTGGATTCCCTGGGAGCGCAGGTGGGCGCGCAGGTCTTGGTCGTCGAGCACCTGCTCCATCGCCAGCGCCAGGGAGTCTACGCTATGCGGATCGATGAATCGGGCGGCGTCTCCCGCAACTTCGGGCAAAGAGGCGGCCTGAGAGCAAACCACTGGCGTGCCACAGGCCATCGCCTCTATCACCGGGATGCCAAAGCCCTCGTAGAAGGAAGGGAACGCCAGCAACCGACCCACGTTGTAGAACAGCGCCAGATCCGCATCCGGGACGCCCTCGAAGGACAGGATGTGCTGCTGCAAATTCCAGCGCGCAACCAGCCGCTGCACAAAGGCCCGCTCGCGGGCAAAGGGGTCCGCTCCGATCTTGAGCAGTTTGACGTTCCCCCGTCTGGCCCGCAAAATGGCAAGCGCCTGTACCACCGCAGGCAGGTTCTTGCGCGGGTCGTTGGTGCCGACATAAAGAATGTATTCGGTGTTGCGGTCCAGCCCGTATTTACCCAGGAAAGAGTCGGGCACCGGCTGGGGCTGGAAAAGGGACAGGTCCATGTGCGGGTGGGCAATATGGACTTTGTGCGGTGGCAGCCCAAGGGCTTCCACCAGCGTGCGCCCGGTGTAGTCGGACACGGCGAGCAGCGCGTCCGCCCGCTTGAGGCCCGCCAGGGAAAGCCGGTAAAAGCTCGCGTCCAGGGAGTGTTGGAAGATGTTTAGCGCGGGGTCGTGCCGAACCAGGTAGGGGATGATGTCATGGACCGTGACGACGACCGGGCGGCGAAAGCGTTGGGTCAGCAGCAGGCTGGCAAAGGTCTGCGTCGCCAGGTGATAGAGGTCGGCTGGCTCCACGGCGACTCGCAGCGGATAGCTGGCAAGGAACGTATTCACGTCCAGGCCCAACCGTTCGAGTCCGTTCTGGAGAGGCGCCCAGGTCAGGGCCGGTGCGGGAAACGCCAGACTCACATCGAGGCCGCTGGCTGCAAGCCCGTGGTAGAGGTTCTCGGTATATCGCGAGGTTCCGGTAACCCCCGACCCTGGCTTGACGATCAGTTGTACTTGCATCCGTCACCACCTCATCTCTGTATGGCTCGCCCTTGTGTGGTTCGCCAGGGTGCGCTATGATAGCGCCAATATGTAGCGCCAAGCCTACTCCGGTAACATACACCTCTCATCATAGATTCCTCGTCGATTGGATCATTCGCCTTACCCCCGAACGAGGGCCATTCGGAGCTTGTTGAGGGTTATCGATTTGCCAGCCTAACCTTTGGGGGGGAGCGTATGAAATTGTCCTGGGGAACGAGGGCCTGGGTGATGATCGTGTTGGGCGTGCTGCTGCTGGCTGTCGCGCCATATTTGTTCGCTGCGGAGCAGACTGTTGGGCGCAGGGCGGCCAGGTTATGGGCAACGGCCAGCCCCCTCCCCGATACGCCTGCCTCCCCGCCGGTGGGCGCTACCCCCGCCTATAGGGACCCCGGCAGCTACCTGCTGAGCCTGCCCATGCTGTTGCGGGAATATCGCGACCCCTCTGAGAAAGAGGGCGGGGTGCCCCGGTATCTGGCGGACTATACACAGGATGTGGAAACGTGGTGGGCCAGTCATCCCCTCAATCCCGCCAACCCCGAGGGCATCCCCATCGGCGAGATCGAGAACCTCGAAGGTCTCCCGACGATTAACGTGCGCCAGCATTACGGCAGCGATCTGCAGGCGGCCATCGATGCCCTGCCCGCGAAGGGGGGCACGCTGGTGTTGGACCCCGGGGTGTATGACGGATTTCGCATCATCGGGCGAAATAACATCCATATCGTCTCGGATGGCGGCGCGATTATCAGGAATGCCGGGTCCGGCCCGGTGGATGATCGGGGCAGCAACAAGATCGCAGGCTGCCCGCAAGCGTTGGACTATGGGACGTTCAATGCCTGCGCGTTTTGGAATGACCCCGATTGCCTGAGTTGCCTGCGTCGACGCGCGGGAAACATCTATTTCAAGAATATCACCTTTGACGGCGCAGGTGTGGCCGTCGAAGCCGTCGGGCTGCACGCAGTGCGGGGAGTCGTGTTCGATTCGGTGACTTTTCAGAATTACTATGACCCTGAGGCCCGCCACAATGGCCTGGTGGGCGGCAATGCCTGGCTCGACAATATCTGGTGTCGGGACTGTGATTTCGTGGGCAACGGGCGCTGGGCGGTTTACCTGGATGGCGCGCACGCTTCGGGCATTATCCGGTCCAGGATCGGCACGTTTGGTTCTGGCAATTTCCTCTTTTTGAGCAACAACGATTTCGACCTCGACGTGAACCACAACGACACGTTTGATCCGAATGAAATCCGGCAGGCCAACTATATCGTCATTGAGGGGAACACGATAGAGGGCGGCCATACGGTCGTCAATCTGGAGGGCGGGCACTCGCTGATCAGGGATAACCTGGTGACGGGACAGCCCCATCATTTTGTCTGGCAGAACTCGCCCGAATCCTTCCGAGGCGTGCCGCTCGTCGACTATTACGGCAATCGGATAGTCGGCAACCAGGTGGACAGCGTATACACCTTCTTTGCCCTGAATGGAGCAGTCAACGCGCAAGCCCAGGCCGGGCAATATGAGGTTCGCAACAATACCATCTGGGATATGCGCGGCGCGTTCATCAGTGAAAGCGAGACGGTGGATGGCCCCAATCGGGTGTGTGGCAACATCGTGAGCAACTCGCCGATAGATGAGCCTTGCTACGAGCTGCCCCCAGACTCCACGCCTGACGATTCCGCGCCGTTCCCGGCGGCGGTGTTTCCGCTGGGCGTCGTCGAGGATGGGAACGTGCTAGATCACTCGGCGTTTGGCCCGATGATCGATGATCTGCGCGCCCACCATCTGGATACGGTCTTTTTCGTCAACACGTGGGCCAGCGGGGCAGATATCTTGGATATCTCGGACGCCAAGGGGTTTGATGTCTACTATAACCTCAATGAGGTGTGGGAGCAGTGGTTTAGCGGTGAGGTGATGGAGGATATCGACACGGCGCGGGCGATTATTCACCCTCAAGTAGATGCGGTGAAGGATCATCCCAGCTTGAAGGGCTACAATGCTCTGGATGAACCGACTACCGGCCAAAAGAACAAATTGGCGCTGGCCGTGCAAGCCTACCGAGAACGCGACCCGGAGCGGAAACTCATGCCCACGTTGATCGGCATCGACCGGGCGTGCGCTGTCTTTGCGGCGGCCCAGCCGGACGTAATGTTGCTCAATGTCTATCCCTTTTCCTACAACAACCCCGCCTGTGATACGACCATGCACGCGTTCGGCTATCCCGGCTATGATCTGGTGGAATACGTGCGGGCCATCGCCCAAACCAGAACGGCGGGCGCTCCCTTGTGGGTGATCCTCCAGACGCACCAATTCCAAGATGGGAGCAGCCCGTGGCATCTGCGCGAGCCGACGGTGGCCGAGCTTCGGGAAGAACACTGGCTGGCGATTGGCGAGGGAGCGACGGGTATCTTCTGGTTTCTGTACAGCAGCGAGCAAGGCTGGCTCGGTTTGAAGGACAATCCCGTCCTCTTTACCGAGGTCGCATCGCTGGCCCGACGGATCGGGCCTTTGCGCGGCCTGCTCGTCTCTCTACATAAAATGGCAGATCAGTACAGCGTCACGGGCAGCCAAGGGGCAGCGTATGTCAGCACGTTGACGAATCAGGACGGTAGCGAGAGCTATTTGGTGATCGTCAATAGAGAGTGCGCGCCCCAATACCTGACCGTCACACCTCCCTCCGGGCCACAGCGGCTGCGAGATGTCGAGACAGGGGAGCTGTACACGACTGGCTCTGCCCTGTTGCTCGCCGGGGGGGATGGTAGAATTCTCCAGGTGTTGCCAGACGAGTGATGCGCGGCGCGTCAGCCTTCACACCATTGGAGAATGGTCTGCTCTGCCCGCTCGACATTGCGCCGGGCGTCAAAACGCTGCAAGGCATACTCTCGCGCTGCGTGCGACATTTCCTGGTGTTGCGCCGGGTCGTTGAGCAGCGCGGCCATTGCGTCGGCCAACGCGGCCGGGTCGCGTTCCGGCACGAGGATGCCCACGTCGGGGGGAGTGAACTCGTCCATGCAGCCGGTGCGCGTGGCGATGATGGGCAGCCCGCAGCCCATCGCCTGCCAGGCGGTCATGCTCAACTGCTGGACCCACAGCTTGGTGGTGATGCTCGGCAATACCAGGAACCTGGCCGCGCGCATATAGGGCGGCAGGTCGGCGTTTTTGACCGTCCCAAACCAGGTGATGCGGCTGTCGATGCCAAGCTGCCGGGCCTGCGCCTCCAGATTGGCGCGCTCCTGCCCATCTCCCACAATCGCCAGATGGGCCTGGGTTCCCCGCTCCAGCAATTCCTGGAACGCTTCTAGCAAGTACGAGACCCCCTTCACATAGCTCAGCCGCCCCACATAGAGAATGACCGGATCGGTGGTCGGCACCTCCACCGTCTCACCCACAGGGGAAAACTCGTCCGGCTCGATGCCCCAGGAGCCATAGATGAGCTGGACCATCTTGGCCGGGTCCGCGCCGTTCGCCAACAGGTTGCGCTGCGACCCCGAATCAAACCAAAAGATCACCGTCGCGCGGCGGAACCAGGCGCTCAGAATTACCCGGAAGAGCGGCACGATGAGCGGATGGTATTTGTGCGCCAGGGGGATTGGCTCCAGGCTGAGCGTCACGAGCTTGACGCGAGGGTGCAGCCACAGATAAACCAGCGTGGCAAAGAGATAGGGGAGCATCAACAGTGAGAGGGGTTCCGGCCCCTGCACAATGTCCGGCCTGGCGGCATACAGCTTGCCCAGCAGATCAGAGGGCAGCCGGAACCGGATGGTCCGCTCATCAAACTCGGACGCTTTCATATCATTCCAGGGTGCGCTACGGTAAAAGTGATAGATGCCCAACTGCTGGAAATAGGCCAGCGGTCCTTGCAGGTCGCGGCGGATTTCGCTGCTGATCATGGCGTAGCGATAGCGCATCTGCGAGCGCATCTGCGTTGTCTCCTGGCTATCGGTTGTCTCACGTACTGCCGAAGTATCAGTCATCCTCGCATTTCCCCTTTGGGCTGCTGTTGCCTTACCATCGTCCCCGACGTTGGGTGGTGGCCGAGTCCCGGACTGCCAGGAATGCCGCCATCATATCCAGGCATGTATAGAGTGGAAGACCCAGCACATTTTGCCAGGAGAGTTGTTTGCCTGCCAGTCGCGCGCCAATTGCCAGGCGGTACAGGCGGTTGGCGATGGCGATGCCAAACAAGAGCGCCCCCATTTCCAACGCGATGGGTCCCAGGAATGGCGACAAGAACACCAGGAGCAGGATCGAGCCGTACAGCGCGAGCGCACTGGCTATCCCGCGCACATCCTTCCACGCGCGAAAGTTCAGGCCGTGGATGATCAGGTTCTTGTTCCAGCGTCGCCACATGCGCAGGTAGGCGCGCGGTGTTGCGGGGTATTCTGTGGCAATGCGGCTGTGGGGCGCGGCGTGGATGGTATAGCCTCCCTGCACCAGCAGCCTGCTCAGGTAATAGTCGGTGCCGGTGCGCACAGGGGTCTTGAACTCGCCAATGGCCGTCAGCACATCGCGGCGCAAGGCGCAATTGCGTCCCAGAACCCCGTCCACGGTTGGCGGCATGCGGTACGACCACCAGAGATCGCCGAACCATTGATACTGAACCAGCGGGTTATCCTGTTGGTCCGTCCTGGGCTGCGAGACGCCAGTCACGACCTGCGCGTCCCTCTGTGCCAGTGGCTCCAGTAGCCTGATAAAGGCCTCGTCGGAGAACTCGCAGTCCGCGTCGGTCAGCAGGATGGTCGTGCCCTGGGCTTGCGTCAGGCAGTGTTGCAGGGCACGTTGTTTGCCCTCGCCGGGCTGCTGCTCCAGCACGGTCACCTGTGGCCCCGCCCAGCGCCGCGCCAGATCGTAGGTGCCATCAGGGCCACCGGCGCACAGCACCAGTTCCTTGTGCAGATAATCTAGTTCTAGAAAGCTGCGCAGGTGACGCTCGATATTCTCCGCCTCGTTCCAGGCTGCCACCAACACGCTCACCTGCGGCTGGCGGGGCCACTCGTCTGCCGAGGTAAGCATTGGAATCGGCGGATTGGTCCAGCGCGCGCGATCATGCCGCCACCGCCGCCAGGTAGTCAGGGCGATGCCCAACATACCCGCGAGTATTAGCAGGTCCGCATAGGGGCGGACCTTTTCCGTTATTCGTGTGATCAGATCAAATAGCACCAATCAATCGCCCGTTCTCAATCCGTTTCGGCCATTTATCCTATCTGGCATCAACGCAGCCAGAATGCGGGGGATGCTGTTTCCGCCCAAGAATTTCCGGCTCCTTGGACGCCCGCCCCACGGGCGCTCGCCTCTCGGGCGCTCTTGCGCCAGCGATAGCAGAGGCGTCCGCTGGTCGAGATTTCCAGCGCGTCGGGCGTCTCTACCAGGTGCATCGGCTGTCCCCGGAAGGCGCACGCCACCTCAAAGGGGGCGCTGGTGCCGGTGGGCAGCTCCGCGCTGACGTGGGATGCCAGGTAGCGGAATGCCTTGTCGCACCAGCCGACCACATGCAGCACATCGCGCACATCCGGCGTGGATGCAGAGTGCCCGCCCGCCTGCCTTGCAAAGCCACGTGCCGTCTGGATACCACCCGATGCATCTTGACCACCGAGCAGCCGCTTCTTGGTAGCGCTCAGGTCCGCGCCCCAGCCGTATGGTTGTAGCTCGTCGGCAGCCCGCAGCACGTCGCCCAGAGGCGCAACCCAGGTCGGGTAGCGGTTGACTCGCTGGTTTGGGTAGATCACCGTAGGCAGCGAGCCGTCCTCCTGGAGCCATCGCGCGATGAACTCTATCGCTTGCAACGCGCTGGCGGCGTACCGTTCCTCGTTGGTCCAGCGATAGCCGCGCAGCAGCGCCGGGATGCAGCGAGCGATATAGAGCGGAAAGTATTTCTCGATACGTCGTTGGCCCAGGCTGTTCTGTGCAATAGCGCCTCGGAGCCTATTCTCGCCCTGGACCTGATGGGCGATGATTCGATGGAGTGTCGGGAGGGCGTAGCGCTCTATCCACAGCGCATCCCCGGTTAGTTCTGAGAGCAGGAATAGCGCCTCGGCGGCCGTTGCGGCTTTGTTGGGCACGAACGAGTCAATCCTTGGGGCGTCAGCGAATGCCCGTGCTTCCGCGTCCCACAGTTGGGCGATGTAGAAGGAGCGCAGGTTGAGCTCGGCGCAGGTGGCATAGGCGTCCCATCCGGGTCGTCCAGCCTGTCGCAGCGCCAGGGCCAGCGCCAGCAAACCGGCGTCACAGGCCGCTTCGTGTGGGGTTCCCGCGGTGGCCGGGTTGATCTCAAAGGCCGAAGCGGGATAATGCCCGCTGGCAAGCTGGCCCGAAACAAGATCGTTGCCTGCCCGGCAAGCCTTGTCGAGCCATCGTGCGTCGCCTGTGCGCTCCCAGAGCTGGAGATAGCCGGTGATCAGCCCCTCATAGCGCCAATCCAGCCCCGCGCCGGTGTATAGCAGGCTTTGCTGCCACCAGTGGACTACCGGCCCCCCATAGCCGCCCGGCACCCGCATCTGCTCGAACCAGGCATCGAGGGCCGCGACAGCATGGTCTATGCGCGCTGTGGAAATCGGGGGGTGGGTCATCAGCGCGTCCTGGTAGCGATCAGCAGCGCGACGGTGGAGAGCGTCGCGAGCGGGCCGCACGCGCAATAGTGCAGACGCGCCGCAAAGTGTAGCCGGTCTCCCAGGTCGGGGCGGCCTCGCTGGGTAAGCTGCTGGCTCATCAAGTTCAACCCCATCGCCGCCATCGTATGGATGCCATAGATCGCGTCCAGCCGCAAGCCCGCGCGAGATAGCGCGCCCCGCAACTGGCGAATGCCTCCCAGCCGCGTGCCCAGCGCGTGGATACCCCAGGCGCGACGTTCTGGTAGCAGGAGCGCCAGAGGCCGGGAGAGGGTGATGATCAGTTGGCCGTTTGCGGCCAGGCGAGCGCTGAGCAATGCGAGGTCGTCTTGCCAATTCGCGGCTAGCGGCTCGACCCAGAGCGCGACATCATTGGTGGGGGATTCGACAGCGGGCAGATGCCACGCTGCGGCTGCTAGCTGCGGGGCGTGGCAGAGAACGAGTGGTGCCTGCGCCTGGGCCAACAGCGGCATGGCGGCGTCAAGCGCGTAGCGATAGTCCAGCGGGGCAAGGCCCGAGACGCTTGGATGGCCAAAGGGCTGGTTTTGTGCGCTATCCCTATCCGCCACCAGGTTCAACCGAGGACCTCCCGATAGATCGTTTCCAGGCGAGCGCCGATCACCGGCCAGGCATAGCGGGTCTGCACCTTGGCGCGCCCGCGCTGGCCCATCGCTTGCCGCGCGGTGTCGTCGGCCAGAATACGCTGAATCGCCGCGGCGAGGTCGGCGGGGTTATCCGCGTCCACCAACAACCCATCGCTGCCGTGCTCTACCACCGTCCGCACCCCCGGGATGTTGGCGGCGACAACCGGCGTGCCGCAAGCCAGCGACTCGACGAGCACCAGGCCGAAGGATTCGGGCGGCGTCGAGGGCATGACGGTTAGATGCGCGCCGCGAAAGAACGGGGGCATTGCCTCGTGCTCCACGGAGCCGACGAACACGGTGCGCTCTGCGAGACCTAGCGCACGTGCCTCTTGTTCATAGCCCGCCCGCAAATCCCCATCCCCCACGATGAGCAGCCATACATCAGGCGGCAGATGCCGGGCGGCCTGCAAGAGCCGGTCCAGCCGTTTGAAATGGTGGGCGCGGTCCAGTGCCGCGACAAAGAGCACGACCTTTGTGCTGGAAGGGATACCGTAGGCTGCGAGGTCCGCAGCCGGGCCGGAAGGATTAAAGTGCTCCACGTCTACGCCGTTTGGAAGCTCCACGGCCAGCTCGCGCCGGTCTTCCAACGCATGCCCCAGGTTGCTGGCGTAGTAGTGGTCGAGCGAGACGGCGCAGATGCGCGCCGCGCCGGATACAGTCAGCGCGCCCGAAGCGCGTTGATAGAGGGCCAGTATCGCCGCGCGTGCGCCATCGCCGATCAGGTCGTTGTGAAACGAGATGACCAGAGGCGTGTGGTACAGAGCGGCGGCGGCGCGGGCCATCTCGGCGCCCAGGATGAACGGGTAGTGCAGGTGGATCAGGTCCAGGCCGCGCAAGGCGCGCACGAGCCCTGGCAGAACCGGCGCATTGCCGATTTGCAGCAACGCGGGCAGGCGGTGGATGCGCATGCCGTCGGTTAGCTCGGTCCGGGGTGCCCCGCGCATGGCTGCGGTGAAAACCTCCACCATGTGTCCGCGCCGGGCCAGTTCGCGCGCCTGGTAATAGCAGACATTGCCGGTCCCCCCTTGATACGGGCGAAAGGTTGCCGTCACATGGGCCACATGCATCGTTTCAACGCTCCATGATCGCCAGAGCAATCCGCTGCGACACGAGGAACAGGGGATCGAGCAGCGCATGAGCCAGGCGGGCGGCCAGGCCATTTCCCGTCTGCTCGTACATCAGGCGATGCGTGCAGCAGGCAAGCAACTCGCGATCGCTGATTCGCCGCAGGGTTTGCGTCTGTCTCCGGCTCGCCATCACCTGGGGCCAGTGCTGGGCGATCCACGCATAGGCCCGCAGCTTGTTTTGCGGACGGTTTCGCTCGCGCAACAGGACAAATCCCCAGGTGACGACCTCGGCCAGCAGCAGAGCCGGCAAGATGCCGAGCAGCGTGCGCCAGCGCAATACCTTGAGCAGCATCAGGTAGCGGTTGCGCTCCTGGTAAAAGGTCTTTTGCGGGCCAAAGCGCAGGGCATAGTCGTGGTAAACGATCGAGTCGGGCACATACAGCAGATGTTGGCCCAGCAGGCGCGCCCGCCAGGACAGGTCGGTGTCTTCCATGTACAGGAAAAAGGTCTCGTCGAACCCGCCGAGCAGTTCGTACAGCTCCCGGCGCATGGCGAAGGCTGCCCCCGAGACGGCGCCGACCTCCACCGGCTCGTTGAGCATGTCGCGGGGCAGGCCCAGACCGCGGCAGAGCGTCAATCCGCTATAGTGCGTGTCGTTGCCACAGGTATTGATGCGCTCGCGGTCGCTGAGCAACAGGATCTTGGAGGTAGTTAGCCCGACCTGCGGGCGCTGGTCCAGCGCCGAGAGCAGTGGTTCCAGCCAGCCGGGGCTGACCAGGGTGTCCGGGTTCAGGAATACCAGGTATTTTCCGGTGCTATACCGGGCGCCCAGATTGTTGCCCCCGCCAAAGCCCAGATTGGTCTCGCTGCGGAGGACGCGCACATGTGGAAAAGCCTGTTCCGCGGCATCGGCGCTGCCATCCACGGAAGCGTTGTCCACCAGGATAATCTCATCATTGGCGGCCCATTCCGTCGCCAGGGAGCGAAGGCACTGCACCAGACCCTCCCCGCCATTGTAGTTGACAATGATTACGCTCGCGCGCATTTCGGGCGGCGCGATGGCATCAGAGCCCGTGGCGGTCTGCATAGCCGGGACTTGGGTGCTGTCCATCGGCCTAAGAGCCACGATGCAGGAGGTCGATCAACAAGCCGCGAACCGAGTGCAGGATGAGGCCAGCAAACAAGCTCACTGTGCCAAGCGTAATCAGTAATACGCTGATAAATACATAGCCAACAGGCAAGACTTGATGCTGATTGTAGAGGCCGATGATCCGTAGCCCCCATATCAGGCCGATCAGTGACACGATGATCCCGGGCACCCCAAAGTAGAGCAGGGGGCGATGCTGGCCGACCAGCCGCAGAATGCCGCCCAAAACAACCAACCCTTGAGAGATGACCGAGCGCTTGGGCTTGTCCAGGTATTTGATCGTGATGGGAACTTCGTGGACGCGCAGATTGCAGTCGTTGGCTACGAACTGCATCTCGGATTCTACTGAGAAACCTTTGGAGCGAAGGGAAATCGCATCCAGTGCTCGCCGGGAGAACGCCCGGAATCCACTTTGCGAATCCGTGACTGCTACTCCGGAGAGTTGGTTCGTGACGATGTTGAAGAAGCGATGCCCCCAGACGCGGTGCTGCGGCACGTCCGATTGCTCTTCCAGGTAACGGGAACCCACCACGATGTCCGCCTGATCTTCCAAGACAGGCTTGATCACCAGGCACAACTCTTCAGGGAAGTGCTGTCCATCACCGTCCAGGGTGACGACGACATCAGGGGCCAGCTCACGCGCGCGGGAAAAACCCGTATTGAGGGCGGCCCCTTTCCCCTGGTTTTGCTCGTGGCGAATTATCTCGGCCCCGGCTGCTCTGGCCACGGCAGAGGTACCATCAGTCGAGCCATCATCTATCACCAGGACGACATCGGCAAATTCTTTCGTCTTGAGAACGACGCTGCCGATAAAGCGCTCCTCATTGTAGACGGGGACAATTACCACGATCTTGTGGTCGTGGAGCGTATCGGTACAGGTTGAGCTTGTCGAGTGTGCCTGTTCATCGGCAGGCTCAGGTGACAGTGGATCTAATTGCTCCCGCGTTACTGTCACTTTGGACACGGTTCAACTCCCCCTTTATTAGACTGTGGCAGAAGGGCGGGGAAGTAAGCGAAGGGAGAGATCTCTTCTGTCACCAAGGCAAGCTCCGCCACTCCGACACGAGGGTGTCGGCTCAAGTGGGTTGATCGTTTATACGGATCATGTGATCAGTGCAGGCGAGCGAATGGGGTAACGGAATGGAGGGTCGGGAGGGACCGGAGCAACACAAAAGGCCCGGGCGCCAAGCCCGGTTTCTTGGTATGCATCCTGAACTATGGACGCTAACGGAACACAAAGCAATCGTTGGGAAAACGCGGATGTTGGCCAACCACCCTGCCGGACCTTGGTTCTAGAGTTTTTACACCAGTTGGCCGCAACTTCCTGAGGGGAGATGATGCCGCTTGATGAGGGAAGAGCGTGTCTTGATTCAAGCGTTCACTCGCACAATTCTACCAGAATCGCGTGATGTTGGCAAAAAGTAGTATATCTTCTAGTTGACCGCCCGACTGTTGCTTTGGGCGCGACCCCGTTCTCACCGGCCCGTTCATCCGCGTTTGCGATCCAGCAAGTAGAAAAAGTTCTCCACCGCCTGCGCGGGGACGTGCCTGCACGTAGCGGTGCCCGAAACGGAGAGGATGAACCCGCCTTGCTGCCAATCGGCAAAGGTGTCTAGCAGGGCATCCACCTGGCGGGCAATCTCGGTCGTGGGGGCGCGCAGCATATCGTCGAGCTGGATGTTGCCTACCCAGCAGACCTGCCGGTCTTGGCGATGCATCTGGGCGCATAGCTCCTGTGGGGTAATATCGCCCATTGGCGGGGCCTCGAAGGGATGAGAGGCGTCGATGCCCGTTCCCACATAGAGGTCCAGGATGGCCCGCAGCCTGCCGTGGCAATGGCTGAGCACGGGGCAGCCGTGGTGATGGGCAATGGCGGTCATCCGGGCGAGATAAGGCGCGACCAGCGTTTTAAAAGTCGTGGGTCCGGCATAGGGCGGGGTCACCCATTCCGCCCCGCTGGTCCACAGCGCAGTCTGGATGCCACTGTTCAAGATCGTTTCCAAACTCTCATAGATAGGTTGAGCAACGATCTCTACCAATTCCTGTAGCACCGCCGGATGCTCGGCCAGCAACAGGGCAAAGGTCTCCGCGCCCATCAGCCCAACCACCTGTTCAATCGGCTCGGTCTGGACCAACAACGGCAGGGTGTGGGGATGCTGGAGAACATCCTGATAGCAGGCGTGCGTTGCCGCTACGTCCACGGACAGCCGCTGGCCCAGCACCCAGCGAGCGGCTGGCAGGTCTTCCGGGGAGGTGACGGCGTGCTTGAGCGTGGCCCCGGTGAGGAACTGGTTGCGGCGCACCGACGTCAGCGAGCCGGAAGGCGTCTCGTAGCGGGTCTCCCAATCCTCATGGTCAGCGGTGCGCGCCAACAGCTGCGTGGTCACCTTGACCGTGTCATCGGATGGTGCTGTGGTAATTGGAAACATATGGAGCACATCACCGACCTCGGCGTACCGGTCCAGGACCGGGTCCCAACTCGCGTCGCGATAGACCCGACTGGGCTGGCTGGGAGCCAGTCCCTGCAGAGATACCGGCAGTTCGTCCACTTGCTGGCAGCACAAAGCCGCCCACAGTCTCTCTCGGCCATTCATTGGCGTAACCCCTTACCAGACGGGCGGCGTAATCACGCCCATCCGAATTTCGTTGGTGTTATTGGGGCGGGCAGCCTCAAAGTAGACATATAGGCTGTTTTCCACTGGCAGCCAATGGGAATAGCGCCAGGTTTGGCAACTGCCGGGAGTGGTGCTCTGTAGCAATGGCGCGTCGGGCGTCAGATCGTAGAATGTGCGCAGGTCCGGGGAGTAGGCCAGGCCGGTGGCGATATTGTAGACCGGATCGTGCCAGGAGAGATGCGACCCCTCGTAGACGAACAGATAGCCCACCCGCAAAGGCACCACGCAAGCGGGACGCGTGTAAAAATTGTGCCAGCCGGTATTCTCCAGCACGGGCTGAGGCCCTGCGGACTGCCACTGCTCGCCGTCCTCGCTCACATGGTGGGCAATCCGTTCCACGCGGTCCGTGCCAATGGTGAACATGTGCCAGATAGCCCCATCCCAAAAGACAAACGGGTCCTTGTGGCCAGTGCGGTAAATCAGGCCATCCTCCGGATAGTCCTCCCAGAGCACGCGATGCACAGTCTGGGGATCAAACTGGTCGGGGCGCTCCGCGTCCTCCAGCTTCAAGATGGTCCAGCCCCGCTCCAGGCCAGAACAGAGATAGAGCTTGAACCGGCCGGTATGCGGGTCGCGCGCCAGGGCGGGCCGCTCAAAGACAGGCACCCCCACGACATCCCTGTGTAGCTCGTGGATGGGAGTAAAGTGACGTCCATCGGGGCTGGCGAGAATCCGCACGCAGTAGCCGCGCAGCCCGCGTGGCGAGCGCCCCTCACGCATGCGCGCAGCCAGGTAAAACGTACCGTCGTCTCCCCGCGTGACAGAGGGCGCACCGGCCCACCACTCGGGGATATTCTCGTCCGGTTCCAAGATGGTTTCATAGTGTGCTAATGCGGCAGCGATGTCTGAAAGCATGTGTTCCTCCTGAGGGTGCGTCGCCAATGACAGGTTGCCAATTCTTCGCGGTGCGCTATGACGCCGTCCCCTCGTAGGCGGTATACTCGGGGTCAATCTCTTCGACGCGGACGGGCCGCCCCTCGCGTGCCGAGCGAATGGCCGCCAGGGTGCACTGCACGGTGTGGACTCCATCTTGGCCGGTGTAGCGCGGCTCCTGGTCATTCAGGATGCAGTCGATCAAGTGGTGTACCTGGTGGATATGCCCCTGACTGTAATAGGCAATGTCTGACTCCCAGACGTCGTCGCCCCCTTCGTCAAAGCGCCAGCATTGCGTCTCGTGTCCCTCGCGGTGCAGGATGAGGTGTTGCTGCTGCCCTTCCCAGAGCAGGTTGTGTCCTCCTTCGCCGAGCACTTCCAGCATGCCCGTCTGGCCGCAGACTGTGGTGCTAAAGCCACGCATGAAATCATACTTGCCGTTCAGCCGCTCTGCCCGCATCCAGACGCCCTGGCATGCCGGGTCGGCGTACTTCCAGGTGATGATGGGGATATCGACCTCTGCCGTGGTGTAGGGGTCGTGGGCGGCTCCGCTCTGGGCGGGGAGCGTCCGGTTGCTGCCGCTCAAGGCATAGACCTCGGCAATCGGCTGGTCCAGCATCAGGTACTCGGCTGTAGCAAAGAAGTGTACCGCATGGTCAAAGATCCAGTAATAGTCACCGCCTCCCGACTTGATGGGGTCCACGCGCCAGCTACGATCCACCGGCACGCCCTCTGCCAGCCCTCGCTGACGCTCCAACCAGGCCCCGTGGCGCTGGCGCACCTGTAGCGGACGCCCGATTTCCCCCGCCGCGATCAACTCGCGGGCCTTCTGGTGCGCCGAGATAAAGACGTATGTCTCGCCGACCACCAGCTTGACGCCTTGTTGGCGCACGGCGGCAACGGCTTCCATCCCCTCGCGGCGGCTGCGGCAGAACGGCTTTTCGCAGTGGATGTGCTTGCCCGCCAGGGCAGCCTGCCGGGTCATTGCTGCGTGGAGGTGGGTGGGCGTGGCGATATCGATGATGTTGATGTCGGGGTCTGCCAGTAGTTCCTCGTAGGCGGTGTAGATGCGTGGAATACCGTGCTCTGCGGCGAACTGGGTGGCGCGCGCGCGATCGACGTCGCACACGGCGCCTACCTCTGCCTGGGGATGGGTTTCATATCCTTTGACGTGCGCCCGCGCCGCCAGGCCAAGCCCGACGATGCCTGCGGTAACCTTGGATGGTGTCATTGTTGTATGACCTCCTTTGATTTGCTGTATCCGAGCTAATGTGGGAAAAGTCGTGATAGCGCGTTATCTTGCTCTGCCGAGCAACGAGGGTGGCGGTCCGGCTGGGACGCAGCCCTGTTGCCCTATACGGCGGTATGCATCTGGCGCGCGATCACATGCTCCTGGTATTCGGCCCCCAGGTCGGTAAAGTAGGCGCTCCAGCCCCACACGCGCACGATGAGACTGCGGTGCCGCTCCGGGTGCAAGCGGGCATCCTCGAGCGTCTCCAGCTTGACAGTGTTGAGCTGCAACTGCTGGCAGCCCAGCCGGGCAAAGGCGCTCACCAACAGGGCCACCTTGCGGATCGCGTCCGCGTCACGAAAAATGACGTCGGACAGCTCCATCGTGATGGGGCCGCCGTTGAACACCCGGCGATAATCGATGTGGCTAAAAGATTGCAGGACGGCAGTTGGCCCATAGGCGCGGGCATTGTGGGCCGGAGCGAGGTTGGCGCTGAAAAAGTCGCCCTGCCGCCGTCCGTTGGCCGTAGCGCCCACCACCGGCTCGCGCATGCCCTCGTGGCCTCTGGCCAGCCAGACGTAATACATGGCGGACCCTGTGCCGGGGCGGACGCGGCCTCCGCGCCCGTTGTCGGGGATTTCCTCGCAGGCCGCGGCAAACATCTCGAAAAGCTGCGCCAGCAGTGCATCGGCCTCGGCATCGTTGCAGCCCACCTTGGGCGCCCGGTTCGCCAGTTGAGCGCGCAGCACGTCATACCCCGTATAGTTCGCGTCCAGGGCGCGCAGCAATTCCTGGGGGCTGATGCTCTTGTCCTCGAACACCAGCTTCTTGACCGCAGCCAGGGCGTCAGCGGCATCGGCGGAGCAAGCGCCGTGCACGCCATAGTTGTTGTACTTGCAACCCAGCGAGAGATCCCGCCCGCTTTCCAGGCAACCCTCCATGAGCACCGAGTAGTAGGGGGCGGGTGGCAATACCAGCTTGCCATATGCCTCCATCAGCCCGGCAAGCTGGCGGTGGATGTCCTGGGCCGTGCATTCCAGCACGCGGGCAAAATCGCCCCCGGCCCCCAGCGCCTCGCGGATGCCCCGGTCGACAGCCGCGGGCAGCGACAGGGCGCCGATGTTCACCACCTCCATACCCCTGCCTGGAATAATGAACTCCCAGCAGGCCGCCACGGTATAGTCGCGCGCATCCTCCGGCGCATAGCCGTGGGCGATCAGGGCCGGGATCACCAGATCATCGTTCGAATATTGCGGAAAGCCCAGCCCTGCGCGCGTTAGCTCGCTGGCCAGGCACAGCAGGTCCAGGTCGGTGTGGGCGTTGATGCGCAGGTTGATCTTCGGATCGATCATGCTGGTAGCCAGGGCCACGCGCAGCACCATGCGTGTCAGCTCGTTGACGCCATCTGTCCCATCGGGTCGCATCCCGCCAACCGTCAGGCTTTGCCCGTTGTCGCCCTGTTGCACGCCCGGATAGAGATCGGAATCCCTGTTGAGTGCGATAAAGAACTCGGCCAACAACTCTTCGGCGCTGGTGATGGTCTCGCGGCCCGCGTCCAGGTCGGCCTGCAAATAGGGCCACAGGTATTGATCGAGACGCCCCAGGCCGACGTGATAGTGCCCGCTCAGCCAGGCCACGGCCTGCAAAAGGCGCAGCGATTGCAGCGCTTCGTGAAAGGTGCGCGGCGGGTGCGCCGGTACGTGCGTGAGGATGGCGGCCAGGTCCTCTCGACCCTGCGCGCGGGCGGCCTCGGCATAACGCGCGGCCAGCCCGAGCACAGCGTCAATGGTCTGGATCGCGCAATCGGCAAACTCGACTGCCGCCGCGTCGTGGGCCAGATGCTGCCGGGTATCAAGGGCCACCCGCCGCCTTGCCAGCAGTCCTTGCGCGAGTACCATCCCCCAACCGGCGCAGATGTTACTGATGGGACCTAGCTCGTGCAGGGTACGCCCGGCGATGACACGCGCGTACTCGTCCGGCGGATATAGCGCCGGAATGGCCGCGGGCAGCGTGCGGGTAAAGACGATTTTCTCATCCGGCCCGATAATCGGCGTTTCCGCCGCGCACTGGCGCACCGTCAGTCGCGCCGCGCGTTGCATCCAGGAGAGGTTTTCGGCCTCACATTCCTCCAGAATGCGGATCGGGTCGGACCGACGCAGCCCGCGATGCTCGCCATCGCGCACGCGTCGTTTCATCGTTTCCAGTCGTTGTTCCATCGCTGTATGCTCCTCTGGGGGAATCGCGCAAACTCCTTGCATGGTATCGAGTTACAGCCGGCTATCGCTGTTGAATGACCCTGAACCCGACCACGCCATATCTGACCTTGGGCGATAGCCGCCGCCGATAGGTGGCGCGGATGTACCTTGGATACCGGTCGTAGGCTCCTCCGCGCAGAATACGGTAATAGGTATAGTCCGCTTCGGTATTCTGGCGGCCGTCCGTGGGATCGAATGGGTAAGGAAATTCGCACGCCACAGACTCGCGCCCCCATAGGGTACTCGTCCACTCCCATACATTGCCGGCCATATCGAGGACACCGTAAGGGCTGGCCCCCTTGGGATACGCATCCCCAGGAGTCGTGCTCCCCACGTTCGAGTCATAGTTACACAGCCGTTTGTCAGGGGGCTGATTTCCCCACGGGTACTTGCGGCCATCCACGCCACGAGCCGCTTTCTCCCATTCGGCCTCATTGGGCAGTCTAACTCCGGCCCATTCACAGAACGCCTGGGCATCCCACCAATCTATGCCGACAACTGGATGGTTCTCCCTGCCTTCTGGAATGCGGCCATCCTGCCAATAACCCGGCAAGCTATGTCCTGTTTCATCGGTGAATACCCTATATTGCTCATTGGTGACGGCCACACGTGCGATACTATACTCTGGAAGGGCAACGCTATGCTGGGGTGACTCGTTATCCCATGCTTCTGGGTCCTTATCTGCGTTGGTTCCCATGATGAAAACGCCCTCGGGGATGGTCACCCAATCAAAGTGAACTTGGTCCGCCGGTCTGGTTCCCAGGACAGGGACAGTGGGGCCTATACCATGCAGCGTACGGAGAAGAAGCCTGTACTGCTCATCAGGGTACGGGCTTCCGCGTAGATCAACATAGTACTTGCCCATAAGCCAAGAGGGAGCCGACTCCTTCCACAGCCCTCTACAGAGAATCGGGATAAACTTGCGGTGATTCCCCGATATGTATACTTCGGCTGTCATGATGTCCCCCTCGTAGCCCACGCCGCCTATGCGGCTATCCGACTTGGCCTTGTACGCCGGGGTGCACACAATCAACACAAAGTCATTCTCACGGACACACCGCTCCATGAACTGCGGGATTTGATCTCCAGGAAGTGCATGCCACTGGTCAAGCGTTACGTCTATGCCATCCCTTCTCAGGTTGATAGCGAGATCTTGGACCCATGCGCGGTGTTCATCGGTCTCCCATGAGTACGATATAAAAGCCCTCGGAGCGCTCATATGTCCTCCCGCGTGAGAGTTTTCCAGTCGCTCGTTCATGTTACGCGCACCGCGATTTTCACGTATTCAGCTAGTTCGGCAATGGCGCGGGCAGGTTGAGCTTCGCCATGCCTTTCACTGATGTGTGTACGTGGATGCTGACTGTGTAGACCAAGGTTGTCCCCTATCTCTGGCGGCAGGCGCCGGGCTTTATCCGTGTATGGACTCTAGCTCGTGGATGTTCAGCGAGACAATCCGCACGCTCCCTTCCTTTGCATAGAACTCGAGCGGATGATCGCAGGAGCCGGGCAGGAAGCAGAAGGAAGCGGAAACTCGACCCTCCCCGACGAACAATTCCAACGAGGTCCGGTCCACCAGGATTTGGAACCGCAGCCGTCCATCGTCCTCAGGCTCCGCCGGGATCGTGCGGCCCAGGTACGTGAATTGCTTGTGGGCTACATCGTATTGCAGGTGTTGCCCGTGAATGATTGCCCCAAAGGCGGTGGCATCGCCCGGCTCGAACTCGGCGCGGATGTCGAACAGGTCCCAGGTGGTATCGGGGATGAGGTGCGCCTGCGCGTCCGGCATGTGCTCCCGCCAGTTGGGACCATAGCGCACGAGCAGCGCGCGCCTGTCCATCCCCGATCGGAGCACATCATCCTTCCATGCGTGTTTGTGGGTGTGCAGACGCTCGATCTCTCGCACCGGCCTGCGGAGCAGCCGAATGCCCTCGCGGGTGGTGCGCAAGGAAAGCTCTACCGGGAAGGACAACTGCTGGTTGAAGGGCATGGACGGGTATTTGCCGCCCGCCATCCAGGAGATTTGGATCTGCCGTCCGTCCTCGGCGGGCACGTTGCTCCAGGTCTGAGCAGCATAGCCGTTGGCCCCGTACTCGGCGCGGAGCGCGGGCGTCTCGGGGGTGAATGTTTTGCCGTCAAAAGTGCCGATGCGGTATACTCCAGCCGCTCCCCAGAACACCCAGCGGGCGTTGTAGGGGTCACCGTCGACTGGTAGTTCGAACAAGTCGGGACACTCGCCGGTACCCTCGACGGGCAGGTCGCACAAATGGTCCCACGTTTTGAGGTCTTGTGAGGCAAAGAGGGCATAGTCGTTGCCATCCAGGAACAGCGCCATCACCCAACGGTTGGTGGGCGCATGCCAGATGACCTTGGGGTCGCGGTTCGCGGCGCGGATGTGCCCCAGCACCGGATTGCCGACGTACTTGGTAAAGGTTCTGCCACGGTCCGTGCTGTAGGCGATGGATTGTACGCAAGGCGTGCCAGGCTCGCCGAACCCGCCGGTGGTATAGATGGCGACAATCGGCTCTTCGTCCCCCTGCTGAAACCCGGCGGTGTTGTGGCGATCTACCACAGCAGAGCCGGACCAAATCCAGCCGTACTCGTCCGGTTCCAGGCCATTCTCGATCTGCTGCCAGTGGAGCAGGTCTGTGCTTACGGCATGGCCCCAGGAATTGGGCGCGTGGTTGATAAAGCCGGGGGAGTACTGGAAAAACAGGTGGAACTCGCCCTTGTAGTAGACCAAGCCGTTGGGGTCGTTCATCCAATCTCGCTGTGGGGTAAAGTGAAACTGAGGGCGGTGTAGTTCGCTATAGAGGTTCGGCGCTGCCTGTGCGTTCATCTTGGTCCCTCATTTTCGGATGTTGGGTGGCATGCTATCGTCCAGGAGGTGCTTGCACCCTGGATTTGCCACTGGCCCCTGGCACGGACCTCATGCAAGGGGCTATGTCATCCCCTGCTCTATCTCGTGCGGTAGCTGATGGCATCAGCCAATGATGGCATCAGTGCTGATGGTGCCATTGTAGGACGCAACCAGCTCCCGTGCAACCTGGATGGCGAGGTGCGCCGGGGAGCTGCGTGTGACCCGCCGGATTATGCGCTCCACTCTGCCCCTCTCCTCACCCGATTGGGCCACGATTCGGCGCAAGGCGAACACGCCGCAGACTGGCCCGCGCGCGCGCGCAAGCTACAAGCTATTGGCAACGAATTGGTCGGGCGGGCAAAGAGACGGACAGGAATAGCAGCCAGACGGCGTATCCAACGATTCGCGACTAATATTCCACCTTAGATAGTATTTACTTATTATGTGGTATAACATGGCTTCCTCCGTTGCTAAGGACTTGCTGTTTGGGAATGTTGTATTGATGCCAAAGGATGGGTAGAATCATGCGATGTCATGCTTATCCCAGACAGCGAGAGAAATCCTGTCTGCACCTGCTGCACGCCGAACGGCTATCCGCGATTCATACGATGGTACATAGGAGCAAGATCATGGTTGAACTCTTAACGTTTCATGTCATGCCGTTACTACCTGGTCGCGAGGCCGAACTCGCTGCCGACGCGGAACTCCTCCTCAAGACCGGTGTCTGCACCGATATTGCCTGCATCATGACGCTCGTGCCCGAGGGCGATCCTCCTGAGGACAAGGCTCGGATTCTCGGTGAGCGATTCCTCGCTTTCCGCGACGCCTTCAAGGGTGACGTCTCCCGGCTCGGCATCCTCGCGCAGGCCACCATCGGCCACGGCTGGATCCCCGATGAGCCTGCGCCCTATCAGAAGATTATTCGTCCCGATGGGACCCCTGCCTATCAGATGTGCCCGCTCGATCCGGCGTTTCAGGATTATATCCGCGAGGCGTTTCGCCACCTCGCCGCGCTGAAACCGGCGTTCTTGATGATCGATGACGATTTCCGGTTGCTGACCGGACGCAACGGCTGCTACTGCCCCCTCCATCTCGCCGAGATGGAGCGCCGTTTGGGTAGCCCCGTCACCCGCGAAAGCTTGCTCGGCAAGTTACGCACAGACCCCGCCGTCTCGCGCGCATATGACGCCCTTTTGCTGGATTCGCTGATGCAGCTTGCCGGAATCATCCGTGGCGCGATCGATGACGTGGACCCTGCCATCCCCGGAAGCTTTTGCGCCTGTTACGGGGACATCCGCCACGCTGGCCCGCTTTCTCGGCGTCTCGCCGGAACAGGCCATCCCCGCGTTGTCCGCATCAACAACGCGCGCTACCTGAGCCCCGAAATGCGCACGTTCCCCATCCGGATGTACCACGGAGCGGCGCAAATCGCCGGTCTGGATGCCGACGTGAGGATCCTTGCGGAGACCGACACCTGTCCTCAGAACCGGTACAGCACCGGCGCGGCTCTGATGCACGCGCACTATACCGGTTCGATCCTGGAGGGTTGTCACGGCGCCAAGCACTGGATTACCCGCACCCGCTCCTATCAACCCGCAAGCGGCGCTGCCTATCGCGCGACCCTTACCAAATACCACGGTTTCTACGAGACCCTCTTCAACGCCGTGCAGGACAGCGTGCCTTCTGGGTATGTCGCCGCTGTGCTGCCCGACACGCCGTTCTTCAATGCCGCGCCGGATCATGGCGACAGTTGCGCATCGATTAAGACCTGGGGTGCGCTGCTGGGCGTGCTAGGCCTGCCGTGTAACTATGCGCGGATGCCCGATCTGCCCGCCCTGATGACCGGGCCCGACGTGGATCTATTTTCGGATGACGAGCTACAACAACTTCTGAAGCACGGTTTGATCCTGGAGGGGCTTGCCGCCGAGAGATTCTGCCAACGTGGCCTGGCGTCCGAGATCGGCGTTGTGGCCAAGCCCTGGGAGGGACCGCGGGTTTCCGCTGAGCAGTGGGGCCAGGTGGTGCTTGGCTCTGATATCACCTACTCGCGCCTGACACCCATTCACTCAGAGACCAAGACGCACTCGGTGCTGCTGCACCGCAAATCCGGCGTGAGTGAGGCATTCACGGAAATCGGACCCGCCGTCACGCTGTTCGAGAACACGGTGGGCGGGCGCGTCGCCGTGTTGGCAGGGAATTTCGGCCCCAACAATGCGTTGTCCTCCTTTGGATTCTACGATGAGGGCCGCAAGCGCGAATTGATCGAACTGCTCCAATTCGTCTGCGACAAGCCTGTCGAGTTCTACTATCCGGGCGATGCAGAAGTCTATCTCAAGGTGCGCCGGTTCGCTGACGGTCGGTATCTGCTGGCCTATTTCAACCTCGGACACGATCCCCTGGACGTCCTGCCGGTTGCTTCGGCGTTCGACATTACCACCGTGGAAGTCATCGCACCGGATGGTTCCTGGGAACCGGTCGGCTTGAGGGAGGCATGTTTTCAAACGCCGCTCCTCCCTGCCGAGCCGAAGGTATTCCGCGTTACAGTGAAGGGGGGCCAGCGGGACTCGAGCCAAGTCGGTCTATATGGAGAGTGATTCGATGAAATACAAACCCGATTGGCCTGAAGCGAAACAGCGGCTAACCGCGCTCTGGCAACGGGAACGGCTTGACCGCCCCTGCATCGCGGTGCGAGCATCATTGACCGACCCCGCGCCCCTCCCTGAACCGGCCGACGACGAAGCGCGCTGGTTGGACCCTGATTACTGGATTGCCCTGCTGCGCCGGACGCTGGAAAGCACCTGGTGGGGCGGCGAAGCGCTGCCTGGCATTACGCTCATGGCGAACTGGGTGATTTGTCTGGGCGGCACGCCGCATTTTGACGCAGCCACGATCTGGTTCGAGACGCAGCGACTAGATTTCAACCAGCCGTCGCCGTTCCGGCACGATCCCGACAGTCCGTGGATGGACAAATACCGGCGCTTGCTGGTGGCACTGTGCCGGGTAGCCGGGCAGGAAGATTTCGTGATCGGTACGCCTGGGGGCTTGCCCGCTAACGATCTCCTGTCCATGCTGATGGGGCCGCAGGAATTCCTGTTCGCCCTGATGGATCATCCTGAGTGGATGGCTGACGCCATCGTCACGGGCGCCCGCGACCAGCGGCAGGCGCGACAGGAGCTACAGCAGCTCATGCGTGACCAGGGGCATGCGTTCTGGTACGGCTACGCCGGCTGGATGCCCTTCTGGGTGCCCGAGCCCTATAACTTGACCCAGTCGGACGTCTCCTGCATGCTCTCGCCGGAGCTGTTCGAGCGCTTTGTCGTTCCGGAATTGGACATCTATGGGCAGGAGCACGGGGCGCTCTGGTATCATCTGGATGGAGGGGACGCCAGGCAGCACTTGCCGCGCTTGCTGTCCTTGCCTTACATGCGGGTGATCCAGTATACGCCCGCTCCCTGTGAACCCCCCAACGGCCCCGCTCATCTGGAAATGTACAGACAAATCCAGGCCGCCGGGCGCATCGTCCATATCGAACTGCCTGCCGACCATGTGGAGCCATTGGTGCGCGAGTTGGACCCGGCGTTGCTCATGCTGGATACCTGGTGTCCAAGCCGCGCGGAAGGCGAGCAGCTGTTGGAACAGAGTGCCGAGTGGGCAAGCTCGGCCAAGTGACCGGGAGAAGCTGAGAGGAAACCCCTTTGTCGTTGGTAAAGGAGTGACAAGTAAGGACAAGTCGGCGTGGAGGCCGAAGACGGACCTGCACTTGTCTATCACAGGACTAGAGGTCTTATGATGGGGGAAGAGTCCTATGGTGCACCGGAACGTGTCCGTATCATCTTTGATGGTCAGCCGCCCGATTCGCTCGCCTGCCGACGGTATCCTGCGCGTGTTGCCGGACGGCTCGTGGGTGATGATCATGCTTGGCGGTGGCCATACCGAACCGCTGCCGCAGAACCGGATTTGCCTGACGCGCAGCCTGGACCAGGGCCATACCTGGGCGCCGATGGAACCGATTGATCTTGGAATCAAGAGACAGAACCTGATCACGGCGCTGGTCCCTTCGGAACACTTGGTCCACAACGGGCGCTGTACCCTGTTTGTCTCCACGCACGACGGCACCTTTGGAGGGTGGCAGGCGTAGATGACGCACAGCGACGACCTGTGCCGGACATGGTCGCCGCTGGTTCCGGCTGCCGTACTCAGCGCGATCTTTGCCTGATCCGCAGTCAGAGTTGGCGCTGTGTGCCCCAGGCCATGCGCCACTATGCCGCCTGTCCCGACATGGCCTGGGCTGCTCTCGGCGTTCAGCTTTCTTGACACCGCCCCGGGGGTTCGCTAAACAGCTATCTTTGCCTTCCACAGAAAACAGCGGGACTGGTGGACGCCAGTCCCGCTGCGATACAAAGTGTTGGGTCTAGCTGCGATGAGAGGCGCAGAGCAAGCCGTTGTTGTAGTCATCCAGCATGAGGGACAACGGCTCGCCAATCTTCCAGGCTTCGCTGTTACCTTTCACGGCCATGTCGTCGTCCACAGGGCCGTACTCGGCCATCCATGCATCCGCAGCGGCGATAGTGTCTGCGATGCAACTGGCTTCATTGCCGATAAGCACGTTCAGCTTGGCCGAAACCAGCGCGTTAAACATCGTGTAGGTTTTGTCGCTTTTGCCAGAGCTATTCATGATCTCGATGGCGTAATCTTTCCCGTAGACTACCCCACCTATACTGATTTCGTCGACAGGCCAAGCATCAGAATGGTTCTTCCAATAGCCAGGCGTGCCGGTTCCCGCCGCATAGATTGGCCGGTAGCCAAAGTCCAGATTGAGGAACGCTTCGCCGCACGCCAGGTTGTACTGGGCCCGGTTGTCCAGCACCCCATCGTAATCATAAGTCTGGTTGTACCCGTAGAGTGGTGCACCTGCGTTAAAGTTGACATCTGGGACCACGACGGTATAGCAACCGATCGGCAGATCGGTGAACGCGTAGTAGCCGGTGCTGTCCGTAGTTGCGGTCGCCAGCACGACATTTTCACAGTTCCGTAACTCTACGATGACTCCGGCGATGCCCGGCTCGCCGGCATCCTGGACGCCGTCACCGTCTAGGTCTTTCCAGACATAGTCACCGAGGCTGCCTGCGCAAGGAGTGAGGGTAAAGTCGAAGCGGAGCAGGCTTTGCTTCTCACCGTGTCCAAGAGCGGAGTTAAATAAACCAGTGTACAGCCAGGGGAAAGCCCCGTTGTTCGTATCGGGGGTTACTTCCCAAATATAAGCATCCGCCACACTTCCCAATCCCCCACGTTGGATGGTGACACAGGTTATGGCCGAATCGCCCACCTTGTAGCAGATTTCCAGCTTGGGGCGTCGGCTAAGATCAGAGAACTCGCTGCTAGAGTACTCAGTGAACCACGCTAGTGGGTCTTGCTCAATCAGGAACCCATAGTTCGAAGCGCCATTCACCCAGTCTTGCACCAAGCTGGTTACTTCGACAGATCGCCACTCCCCTTCGGCGGCTACTATACCGGGTAGGAAGGAGTTGATGATCGCGGGCTCATAGCTGCTAGCAAAGGTATTCCAAGTCACACCGGGCTCGCCGGGCTTGTCGACTTCGTTCCATGGGGCCGTGATGCGGTGCACGTTCACGCTTGCGCTCTTGTCGATGGCACGGGTGATATAGAGTGAGAGCGTTGCCGAGGTAACCGTTGCTCCCATGGGGATGCTAGGCTCGGCGACGGCGGGCCCTGAGAATAACCCGAGGGCCGATAGGACCATAGCCAGTACGATGAGAATCTTGCCCGTTCTGTGTAGGTGCTTCATGTGAAAACTCCCTTCGAATACGTTGAGACAAATAGGTTGCGGTCAGCGAACAATACAAGGTACTTGAGAATTGCGGACGCGCTATCTCATATCCAATGGTAACATAGACAGGTTACTTGCGAGTTTCCAGTAGGTTACAATACCCTTGAAATCGCCGCTTTCGTGTTTCGGCTGATTTTGCAGTGGTCAGTCGTGCTGGTCGTTGTCATGAGTCGGAATAACTGGCCACTTGCGCTGCCAGTTTTTTGCCGGCATGACTGGGCCATGGAGGTTCTCTGTCCTAACCCATACTCCGGTGCTTGGTAGCAGCTGTACCCAGGTGCGTTCAAAGATAAACGCGACCCCATATTAACCTAATATTAACCTCTATCTGGTATACTCAGCTCAAGTGAGAGTCTCTGCCAATCCTCTATGTCAGCCAACTTACTCACATTTTGCGACTGGCTATCTTGGGCATTACGAGTCGCTTTCCGAGTTTTCGGGTCCACCAAGCGATTTCTGCCACTGACCAAGGGGCGTCCGGCAAACAGGCAATTGGGCAAAGTGGTCTGCCGCCAAGCTGCTAATTCCAGCAAGAAGGCTATCGCTTCCACGTGAACAGTACTAGGGTTCTTTGCTAACATCTTAGACCACATATTCTGCCACGGGCAGGGAGTGCAGGGTGACGTCGACATCCGTTAAGAAGGGTGATCAGAGTTTAATGTGCTTTCCACCCCACGTTTACTAGACCGAGACGTTAGTGCGCTACTGTATTAGTGAGGAATCATGGGCAGTCTATGATGAAGATGGGCTCAAAGGGGTTGCCCAAGTCAACCACGTTCGTTCTCCTGATGTAGATAGCAGCAAACCATCTCATATCTGGATGACTCGGGCGATGGCATGGATTTGCTTTGTCGGGACTATCTTCTGCAAATCCAACCATGAAACGCAAGGGGGCAACGATGGAAAGTGTCGATGGCGCGGATCGTGCGTTAGCAACTCCGGATGCAGAGCCGGGCCTACGCCATTATTGGAATCGCTTTTGGGAGAATGGTGCGGACTATCGGCGATGGATCATCCCGCAAGCCATTCGGGGTCTCACGTGCAGGCGCAAGTTTGATTCCCCTTATCTCGTAGCTATTGGGCGCAATGTTGTAATTCATCATCAGCGGGGTGGCCGACTTCTAACAGGTAGCGGCGTAATCGTTGCCGACGGGTGTTTTTTGGACGTAGGGCCAAGAGGTCTTCTCTCCATAGGGACTCGCACGATCATTGGTCCTAACACGCGCATTATGGCAGCGACCCAGGTGCGTATTGGAGCTCGTTGCATGTTCAGTTGGAATCTCAGTATCTTTGACTCCATCGGGCATGGTCTCATTCTTGAGGATTCTGGTGAGGCAGAGATCGAGAAGCCTATCACTATCGGTGATGATGTCTGGATTGGACCGTACTCCATCATCATGAAGGGTGTAACGATTGGCAATAACTCAGTCATTGGCGCGGGGTCGGTGGTGCGTAGGGATGTCCCCCCAAACTCACTGGTCTATGGCAATCCGGCGCGAGTTGCTGGCAAGGTGGAGAGTTGGAGGCGATGAAATACAAGATGCCTGTTATCTTGCTCGGCTTGGGCGTGGCTGCGGTGTTGCTGGTTTTGGGTGGCTTGTCCCTGCGGGGTCGTGGAATCCGCATGGCAGCCGAACACCGGGTACAGGCGCTTCTTGAGCACCGGCGTACGTTGGAAAGTCAGGCAGGGACAAGTGTGGTCTTTTTGCATCACTCTGTGGGGCACAATCTTATCCGCCAGGGAATGGTGAGGGAGAAGCTGACTGGTGCCGGTCTGCAATTCTGGGATCATGACTATAACTATGAGGGACTCATCCGCCCCGACGGTACGCGTGCCGGGTACAGTTACGGCATTCCCGACGATAACACGGACCCGAATGGTCTGGTGAAGCTGTTCTCGCAGCGTGTGTACGATTGGCCTGTGAATGCGCTAAGCGGGCTGATGCAGCATCAGGTGATTCTGTTCAAGTCGTGTTATCCGGCCAGCAACATCACGAGCGATGAGCAATTGGAGCAGTATAGAGCCTGGTACTTGGGGATGCGGGATATGATGGATCGCCACCTGGATCACTTGTTCATCGTGGTCACGTCACCACCTTTGAATCCCAGTGAGACCACACCCGAAGCGGCAGCTCGTGCGCGGGAGTTTGCGAACTGGTTACAGTCCGATAGCTTTTTGCAGGGCCATCCGAATGTGCGCACAATCGATCTCTTTGGGCTGTTGAGCGAGGGGGATGCCACTTCTCCCACAGCGAATATGTTGCGTGCCGAGTATCGAACAGGAGATGATTCGCACCCGAATGAGCAGGCGAACCAGGAGGTCGGTCCAGTGTTTGCCGACCTGATTCTGGAGGCGGTGCAATCGTATTGGACTGCGTGGGATACGATTCCGTCTGGTGTGGGGAGCAGACTGACAAGTGCCAATTGAAAATCCGAGTTCACCTGCAAAGCACAGGAAAGTGGGGATTGGGGAAACCCAAGATAGCAGTTGTCGAGCTCTAGGCTCAAAAGGGGGATCAGTATGGACGCTCGTACAGAGATACACCAGTTTCTAGAAGAGTATTTTGTCCTCGACGGCAAGCTCGCCAGCCTGGGCGATGACGCCTCTTTCTTGGAAAACGGAATTATCGACTCTACCGGCATGCTCGAGCTAGTGCTCTTTGTGGAGGAGCACTTTGGGGTTGAGGTGGAGGATGATGAAGTGTTGCCCTCCAACTTTGATTCGGTGAATCGGCTGAATGCCTACGTTACTCGCAAACAACCGGTTCCCAGCATTGGGTCTTGACAAGGGGCTGTGAGGTGCTAGTTCGCGATTTCCTCGAGCAGAGCGCTCGGCTTACTCCCGACAAAGTAGCCCTGATCTTTGAGAACGAACGGCTAACCTACAGCCAGATTGACACGATGGCTAGCCGCTTGGCAAACGCGCTGATAGACAATGGGGTCCAGCGCGGCGACAGAGTAGGCGTTTTCCTGGGCAATTCGGTCGAGGCAGTCGTCAGCGTCTTTGCGATCCTCAAGGCCAATGCTGTTTTTGTAGTTATCAACGTCAATACGAAAGCCGACAAACTGGCTTTTGTGTTGAACAATTGCCGCGCCACGGCGTTGATCAGCCACGTGCGTTTGCGGGATGTCGTGGCGGAAGCTTGTCCATCCGTGTCTTCGTTGCACTATCTGGTTCTGGCCGGTTCAGCGAAGCAGACCCATCCTTCGGCCGATATTCCTACAACCGGTTGGGATGCGGCATTGGAAGCATACCCGGCGGACCAGCCCCCGCGCCGATGTATCGATATGGACCTGGCCGCTCTGATCTACACGTCGGGCAGCACTGGTGTGTCCAAAGGGGTGATGGTCACCCACTTGAACATGGTTAGCGCCGCGACATCCGTCGTAGCCTACCTGGAGAATACATCGCAAGACATTCTCCTGAACGCGCTGCCGCTGTCTTTCAGTTATGGGTTGTACCAAGTACTGACGGCGTTTATGGTGGGGGGCACGCTGGTGTTGGAGCGGGGTTTTGTGTTCCCGCAAGCTGTCCTGGACCGCATGGCCGGGGAGCGAGTTACCGGTTTTGCCGGAGTGCCAACGGTCTTTGCACTAATCCTGCAACAGAAGCATCTTGACCGTTTGGCATTCCCCCATTTGCGCTATATCACGAACGCAGCGGCGGCTTTGCCGGTTGACCATATCCGACGTCTGCGCGAAATATTCCCCCATGCCGCCATCTATTCCATGTACGGTCTGACCGAGTGCAAGCGGGCTACCTACCTTCCGCCGGATGAGTTGGATCGTCGCCCCGATTCGGTGGGTATCGCCATCCCGAATACCGAGGTATGGATTGAGAATGAGGATGGGCAGCGGTTGGGTCCGAACACGGTGGGCGAGCTCATTGTTCGCGGGGCGCATGTGGCACGTGGATATTGGGAGAATCCCGAGGAAACGGCCAGGATGTTCAGGCCTGGCCCTATTCCTGGCGAAACGGTGCTACATACCGGAGATCTCTTCAGGATGGACCAAGAAGGCTTTCTCTACTTTGTGTCCCGCAAGGACGATATCATTAAAACCCGCGGGGAGAAGGTCAGCCCCAAGGAGGTAGAGAATGTTCTTTGTGCATTGCCCGGCGTCATGGAGGTAGCAGTGGTTGGGTTGCCCGATCCTATGCTGGGAGAGGCTATTCACGCCTTTGTTGTTCCAGAGGATGGCCAGATTCTGGCAGAGCAGGAAGTAATCCTGCATTGCCGGCGCCATCTTGAGGATTTCATGATACCAGCGCATATCGAGTTCCGCAGCGAGTTGCCCAAAACCGAATCGGGCAAGATTCGCAGAGCATCGTTGCGCTAGAGGGGCCTATTCTATGTGCGGCATCGTGGGCAAGCTGAATATCAGCCGGGAAGAGCCAATTGAGGTCCAAGAATTGGCCCAGATGCTCGGCATGATTCGGCACCGAGGTCCCGACGAGTTTGGGGTATACCTCGATGACCAGGTAGGCTTGGGGAGTGCTCGACTGAGCATCATTGACTTGAGTTCGGGACATCAACCGATCCACAATGAGGACGAGACTGTTTGGTTGGTTTTCAACGGGGAAATCTTTAACTACATCGAGTTGCGCGCCGAACTGGAAGCCGCTGGACATCGGTTCTACACCCACACTGATACTGAGGTCATCGTTCATCTTTACGAGGAGCATGGCCCGGATTGTGTGCAGCGGATGAACGGCCAGTTCGCCGTGGCCCTGTGGGACACTCGGCAGCGCACGCTGTTTCTCATGCGAGACCGTGTAGGTATCCGCCCCCTCTACTACACGTTTGCTGGGGGAAGGCTCCTCTTCGCATCCGAGATTAAGGCTCTGATGGTTGCCTCCGAAACAACCGCCGAGATAGAACCGGAGGCACTGGCTCAACTTCTCACCTTCTGGACGACGTTGTCACCCCATACTGCGTTCCGTGATGTGCATACCGTGCCGCCAGGCCATATTCAGGCTATTCATGAGGGCCAGACACAGTTGCAGCCCTACTGGAGGCCGGACTTTGCCCCCGATGAGAATGGTCCCCGCGACACGCAAGAGGCTGCCCACCAACTGCGCGAGCTACTGATTGACGCGACGCGCCTGCAACTGCGGGCGGACGTTCCCGTGGGCGCCTATCTCAGTGGGGGGCTGGATTCCTCCACGACGGCGACAGTGGTCAGACATTACACCGGAAACCACCTGCGCACCTTTGGAATCGGGTTTGAGGATCCCGCGTTTGATGAGTCTCCTCACCAAACAGGTATGGTGGAGCACTTGGGCACTGATCACAGTCAGATTCGCTGTAGTTCGCAGGATGTTGGCCGGGTGCTCCCGGATGTGATCTGGCACACAGAATTGCCCATCCTGCGGACATCGCCAGCTCCCATGTTTCTCCTGTCCGATTTAGTACATCAACATGGCTTCAAAGTCGTGCTCACCGGTGAAGGGGCCGACGAGATACTTGGGGGTTATAACATTTTCAAGGAGGTTGCCATCCGGCGTTTCTGGGCACGGCAACCCGAATCTACGCTGCGCCCGCAACTCTTGCGTCGCATCTACCCGTACATTGGCAGGCTGAGTCAGGGAAACGATGCCTACCTGCGGGCCTTTTTCGGCCAAGGCCTTACGGACACGGGGGATCCCTTCTACTCCCATCGGCTTCGCTGGCGCAACACGGCGCGTTGCCAGCGATTCCTCACATCGGAGGTGCGTCAGGCGCTGACCACATATGACCCGCTGGAGGAATTGGCTTCTGCCTTGCCCGGCGAGTTTACGGCATGGGATTCGCTGGCGCAGGCCCAGTATCTGGAGATGTCCATCTTCCTGCCCGAGTACCTGCTATCCTCCCAGGGGGATCGGATGACGATGGCCCATTCTGTGGAGGGCCGCTACCCCTTCCTGGACCATCGTGTCATCGAGTTCTGTATCAGACTGCCGAAGCGGTACAAGCTAACTGGACTCCGCGAGAAGTGGCTTCTGAAGCGGGCTATGGCTGACCTCCTGCCAGAGGATGTGTTGCAGCGGCCCAAGCAGCCCTATCGCGCTCCAATTGCCGCTTCCTTCTTTGGACCACAGGCACCGGAATATGTCGAAGAGTGCCTCTCGCCCACGGCCATCCGCCAGGCAGGGATTTTTGACCCTTTAAACGTATCCCGGCTGGAGAAAAAAGGGCGGGAGGGTTTTCCATTGGGGGAGACAGACGAGATGGCGCTGATGGGGATCATCTCTACACAACTCCTATATGCATTATTCGTTGGCAATCTACAAGAGCAGCCGCCCATATCTCTGGAGAGCCTGTATTTGTGCGATAACCGGTCGGCTGTGGTCAGGGAGCAGGCTCGCGGGACATGCTGAGGCGACTGACGTCATTCTAGCCAGGAATTGGCAGGGAGAAGAGTTAATGCGAATCTGCAGGATTTGTGTGTTACCGGAGAGCTTTCCGGGCGTCACACTGGACGATACGGGAGTTTGCAACTATTGCCGTCAATATGAGGCACGTCGGCCCCGCCTGGAGAAGCAGCGAACCACGATGCAGCAGCGGTTCGAGGACCTGGTGCGGGAGCATCGTGGTCACCAAACCTATGATTGCCTGGCAGCCTGGAGTGGGGGGAAGGATAGCACCTATACGCTATGGCTACTCCGCGAGCGATATCATCTCAACGTGCTGGCTTATACGTTTGATAACGGGTTTGTATCTCCCACGGCGTTCCAGAATATGGAGCGCGTGTCCGATCGGTTGGGAGTAGATCATGTCATCTTTCGGCCCCGGTTTGATCTCCTGCGGCGCATCTTCAGTGAGGTGGCTGAGCAGCCAGATGTCTATGCAGAGGTTGCGTTGAGTCGGGCGAGCGCAGTGTGCAACGCCTGCATGGGCCTGGCCAAAGGCATTGCTTTGCAGTTGGCTCTGGAGCGGGATATTCCGATGATGGTCTTTGGTTGGTCACCGGGGCAGGTGCCGTTGACCTCAGCCCTGTTTCATCGCACGCCGGAGATGTTGGCAGCCATGATCCGAACGTTGGTGGATCCTCTGCAGCAGGTGGTCGCGGAGGCAGCATGGGCCTATTTCCCCTCGGAAGAGCTTTTGTCACGGGCCGGTCAGATTCCGTACGATGTGGCACCGCTGGCTTTCCTGGATTACGATGAGGGGCAAATCTTCCAGACCATCAACACATTCGGTTGGCAGCTGCCCAGTGATACGGATCCCAACTCGACGAACTGCCTGCTGAATGCCTTTGGCAATACTACGCATCTAGCCAAGAAGAGCTATCATCCCTACGCTATGGAGTTGGCCGGATTGGTGCGCCAGGGCCACATGAGCCGGGAGGAGGCGCTGGCACGCCTGGAAACTCCCTCGCACCCGGATTGTGTGCAATGCGTGAAGGCAAAACTGCACATAGACTGACTGTTAGCTTCGATGGGCGGACCAGCCGCCGCTCAAAGTACCGGTGTTTCGTTATATCTAACGTCTCGCGATAGGCGGACTGAATTGGAGTATCACTGATGGCAGGCAAACGATTGACCAGACGGCACGTATTGATGGCAGCCGTAACGGCGGGAGGACTAGCTCTAGGCCAGGTCTTGTATAGCGGCCTGGTAAAGGCGGGGTTACTAGCTGATCGTGTCAGTTCGTTGTTCTTGCCTTTTGTCAGCAGGGAGGCTACCTCACGGCCTACCGACACATCTACTCCCACACCCAGCAGCACCTTGTCCGAGCCGACTGTGCCAAGTGCTACAGTCACACGTACAGCCACCAGTACTATCACTCCCGATATCCCCACGTTGACCACCACACCATCCAGCGCACCCAGCGCCACAGATACTCCAAGATCGATCGAGACAGGAACCAACACGCCAACAGCTACTGATATGCCGACTGCAATCAACACACCCACAGTGACCACTGAGCCGACAGCGACCGCAACTCCAACCCAGACAGTGACCAGCACCCCAACCACGACTGTGACCTCGTCTCCCGCACCTACCACTCCCCCCTCCGGCAAGCCGCGGGTAGTGCACGTCTTTGATGCCCAGGCGACCAGTTGGGACTATGCTACCGGATACTATGGCGACTATGTGGACCAGGATATCGTGAACGCGATGGTGGATGTGGGGGTCACAACCCTCACTGGCGCGTCTACAGCTGCCCAAGCGTGGCAGCAATTACTCTCAGCCGTGTCTCCCTACTCTCCAGGTAAGCGCATTGCCATCAAGGTGAATTTCAACAATCACGGTAGCTGTGATACGACAAGCACCCCATCGGATGCGCTGGTTCATCCAGTGAACGCCGTTATTCAGGGCCTGCAGTCGGCTGGCGTCCAGCTTGCTGATATTTGGGTCGTGGAACCGTCGCGCGCTTTATCTGCGCGTTTCATCAATGGGTGTCCCTACAAGAACCAGATTCATCTCTTGGATAAGAATGGGAGCACGAATTGCGGTGCGACGGTGATATCTGGCACATGGAAGAGTTCAGATCCGCATGCGACCATCCAGTTTAGCGCTGCGGGACTGGAAGCGCAACGCATATCTGATGCGTTGATTGACGCGACTTACTTCATTAACATCCCCCTTCTGCGGGTTCATGGCATCACAGGCGTTACGCTGGGATTCAAGAATCTTATGGGTTGTATCCCAAGTCCCATTGATCTGCATGACTATATTGACGTTTCGGGTGTCTCGGCTAGCCCAAGTACACATCCCTGGGTCGATATCTTCCAAAACCCGCACGTGCGCAATAAGCTTGTCCTGACTCTTGATGATGGGTTGTATGGGCAGAGATCGTCTCACACGAAACCCCCCGATACCTGGGATACATTCCAAACACATTTGGGTACCCCAAGTCCCAACAGTCTATTCTTTGCCACCGATCCGGTAGCAGCAGATAGTGTCATGGCAGACATTATCCGGGCTGAGACCAGTTGGCGAGTCGAGGATTGGGTGCTTCGCTACCTCCAAGTGGCCGAAGCGGCGGGACTTGGTCTCTTTGAGAAAGGCGATCCTTGGGGGGCGGGATATAGTCGATTGGATTATGTGCGTCTTCTCCTGTAGTTACTGTATATTCTCGGCTCGCTTCCTCTGACAGATGAGGTGCTTCCCCTTGACTCTTCTCGTTCGGACAGACCTCTCTGGGGCGCATCCAGAACTCTAATCGGACCGTGGTAATTCGCGAACCCGTAGGTGCACTTTTCATAAAGTCCGCCAGTAGTCTTCTCCATACCGCGCTACGGAAAGCGTACCTACAAGACACGACACCTCGCTGTAATCACCCAAAGTATGGGGTACATCCCCGCTCTCCGCGACTATCGGCCTTCGTTCGTCAAACATGCTATATGTAATAATTCTCATCTTCCTTGCTTGCCGTTTTCATGTAGCGTTAACGCACAGGTGTTATCCTACTGGTATCCTACGTAAGAACGAATTGATTGCTCACAGAGCGATTCGTGCTATGCGAGCACAAGGCTGGAAAGCTCATCGTCAGGGAGCTTGCAGCCCAAACCCACCACACTTCCATCGCAGCACACCATCGAACTCCGAGTGAACCCCGACCAAGCCAGACCCGCTGGCTCGGCTGGGCAGTGGGCGTAAAGCGTCGTTGGCCTGCGGGCGCTACGTCATCTGTTTCGGCATGAGCAAGCTGGACAAGGTAATCACTGTACCCATGAGCATTGTAAGACCAAAACAACCTGCTGTTAACCGAATGTTAACCTCGATTTGTTATACTCAGCTAGAGAGTGGCTGTGCAGATACTTTTGTCTCCTGCAGAGCCAGCGTGAACGGCAACCTAGGATGGTTTGTTGGGGGCAGAGCGCGCTCGGCGGTCCCTGGGTCCGATGAAGGGACGCCTCCTATCCAGCACGTCGCAACTCGCGTGTTGGGTGGCGCGATGATGCGAAAGGCCCCATCTCGGGACTCCTTGGGGTGTGCCAGGTTGCCTGTCATCTCCAATGACCTGGATACACCTCTTGTCCAAGGACTTGTACCTTGCGCAATGGCTTGTCCAGTTCCCCATGCGCAGGGCTTCCAATATCGTAGAGATGCGGGTGACATCAGCGCAGCACCCCCCTTTTACCCTAGCGAGCCTGGCCTTGTGTGCCAGGAATCGGTGTGCGCCTGCGGGGTGATCGCAGTGGATGGAACGAGCAGCCATCTACACGGGCGGGGGTAGGATTAAGGTTTTCCGATAAAATTAACGCTCTGTTAACTCCGGTTAACTGGTTGAAAACGTCTATATGGTAGTATCTTGTTGTATGTGAGCCTGGGCGTATGCACGAGGAGAGCACACATCGTGGAACAATGGTATGTCCTCTATAGCAAACCGCACGGAGAATTCCGCTTGCGAGAGGAGTTGGCCCAGAAGGGGATCCAGGCTTACCTGCCAACCTGTCCGCCGAAGGGGCGGCAAAAGTCTCCGCAGCCCTTGTTTTTCCGGTATTTGTTCGCCCGGCTCGATCTGGAACAGGCCACCCCGCAGATCGTGCGGTGGCTCCCAGGACTGACCTGCTTTGTGATGTTCGGTGGCGAGTATGCCACGGTGCCGGATCAGGTCATGCACTATATCCGGCACCGTACCTCCGAAATGGCGCAACAGGAGGCGGAACCCTTCCGCCGCGGGCAGCACGTGCGGATTACTGGGGACCATCTCCTGGCCCAACTGGACGCGGTGTTTGAGCGAAACTTGTCCAGTGGCGCGCGAGCGCATGTGCTGGTTGAGACTTTGGGGCGGCTGGTCCGCTGTGAGATCGACCTCAATGCGTTAGAGGCGGTTGCTCAGGCACACTGAACCAAATTAGCTTTGCTAGCGATAATCGTTGGCCAGAAGTTTATCCTGGTCGGCGTCAGAAGTGCAGGCTTTTGCAGGGGCCAGGCAGGAGAAAAAACTGCAAGCAGAGCCCAGGCTGTTGTAGGGTAATGGCGCCTTTTCTGATCTCAGTCCCATTGATTACTGCAAGCCACTGTGGAAGCATTCAACGGAGAATACCCACAGCCGCCGAGAGCGCATGTAGGTGCGGCCACGGCTCTCTTGGCGGATCGAATAGCGTATCACTCCTCTCTGTGACACCAAGTGTGCATGGAGGGGCGGAGCCTGCAGAGCTATCACTTGCCCAGCCCCTGACAGCCCTAGTGCTTTGCGTAGCATGCGTTCGGTAGTCGACAGTCAAGGCGTACGGTTTAGGGAGGCTCGATGCCACGTCCTCTTAAGAGACTGGGAACGGCGATTATCCTGGTTGGGGTCATCTTGACGGTAGTCTATGTGCTCTTTTACCAGGAGTTGTTCTGCCTTCTTCAGAGGTTCTTTTCCTCTGACGGGGTTATCTCCTCCGCTGGCGAGCGCGTCTTGACATCTGCGTTTTTCTTCCTGGTAACCGCAATGACCGCTGTTGGCATCTTGCTCATCAAGGCTGAGAACGCAGCGTGGCGACGTCAAATCCGACTTGCGTTCTGGGAAGATCCGATCCTGCAAGACATCTCCAGATGGGCTGCCCCTCGCAGGCTGTTTTTTGCATCTTCTCTGGTTGGTGTAATTCTGGTTGTGGTCATGATAGCCAGTGCTCACTCGTCGGATTTGTGGAATCTGCTCTATCAAGAAGATGGTATCTTGGAATCACTGACTGCAGTGCTGTTTGTCGTAGCTTCTTTCGTGCTACTAAAAGCGGTGATTTCGATCAGAGGGCGATTGAGAGAACCTGGGCCAGCGCGATGGCTGGCATTCTGCTATTCAGCTATGGCGTTGTTGTTCTTTGCCTATGCCATGGAAGAGATCAGCTGGGGGCAGAGGATTTTCGGGTGGGGAACGCCATCCGCGTTCGAGGATAATCTGCAGAACGAAACTAACCTCCATAATTATATAGGATATCCTTTCCCGTTTCTCTACATATATATAGGACTAGCAGTTATTCCATTGGTTATAATCTTTTCCATCTGGCTTTCCATGAATGGATATTATCCTGTATTGACAAAGTTGGTCCTTCCCGCTCCCTACATGCTGGGACTGGGTATTATTATAGGTTTCATTGCAATTGTCTACTACCAGGAACAGGAGCTACTCGAAGAGCTTCTATCGGTGTTTGTGTTCTTCTATAGCCTCAGAATCTCCCACATTGTGCCAGCCTATTTTGGACCTTCCAGTGCCAAGATCGCAGCCGATGGGCGAGCAGCCACGGATGGGAAGCAGTTAGCCGTTTAGGCTTGATTAATAGATGGCCCCAGTTTACCTGGGGAGATATTGCGCCTAGCCCATGTTTTCCAGAGAAGAAGGTTGACGCGCTTCGCAGGAGCAGTTGGAATGAACAATCAGTTGACGGTATCCACGGCCTCTTCACCGCCTGTGCTTCATCCAGAACCAGAGCCTAAAACATGTCGGATCGTTGCCCCGCCCCTTTCGACGGATGCCACGCCTGTGCACGGCCCTCGACAGCGGCTGGCGGGCCTGCATATCTCGGAGCGGCGTATCGTCTTGATGCTGGGTGATCTGATTATGGTGAGCCTGGCTCTGTTGGCGGCGTTGTGGTTGCGAATTCCCGGCATCAGCGACCTGTATGCGATCCCTACTCGACTGTTCGTTCTAAAGCTGCATTGGTGGTTGGTGCTCTGGGGGGTGTGGATTCCGGTATCGATCACCGCAGACTGCTATGACCTCAAGCGGTCTTCGTCGGCCAGAGGAGCTATCTATACGGCCACCTGTGCGTTGGCCGCCAGCGCGCTCTATTTCATCGTGCCGTCCATTTCCGCCCCGCTCACCTACTCCCGGCTGGCCTGGTTCATCTTTGCGTTATTGGCGATGATCGGAGTGGGTGGATGGCGAGTCATCTATGTGATCCTGCTCTCTCAATCGACCTTTTCTCGGTTAGTGCTCATCGTTGGAGCCGGGTATTCGGGTTGTGTGATGGCAAAAGCCGTCGATGCCCTGGCAGAGGCTACCGGAGTAGAACTGGTAGGTTTTGTGGATGACAACCCCGTTCTACAGGGGCAAGAGATCGCTGGCAAGAAGGTGCTGGGCACCAGCAAGGATCTGGTGTCCTTGGCCAAACAGGCGGGGGTAAGTGAGGTCATTGTAGCTATTACCGACCCCCATCGGATCGGTCCCGATCTACTAGCGTCCCTGGTAGATTGCTGGAAACAGGGTGTCAGCGTCATCCCCATGTCGTTGTATTTCGAAGAACTGACTGGTTCAGTCCCCGTAGAGCATATCGGGCAGAACCTCTTTGCGTTGGTGGACCACCAGAACCAGGGTTTGTTACGCGTGTGGAGCGCTGTCCGCCGGGTAATCGATATTGGCATCGGCCTGGTGGGCCTGCTTTTCCTGGCGCCCCTGATACCGATCATCGCGCTGTCCATCTGGCTCGACTGCCCTGGGCCGGTCTTTTATCGGCAGGATCGCATCGGGCAGGGCGGGCGCACCTTCCGTCTATTCAAGTTTCGCTCGATGATCCCGAACGCAGAGAAGAATGGGGTCCAGTGGGCACAGACGAACGATGACCGCGTCACGCGCGTGGGGCGGTTCCTGCGCAAGGCCCGCATTGACGAGCTACCCCAGTTCTGGAACCTGCTGGTGGGGGATATGTCGCTCATTGGCCCTCGCCCGGAGCGGCCCGAGTTCGTCCAGCAGTTGGACGGTTTGCTTCCCTACTATGCCATCCGTCACTCTATCAAGCCGGGTATTACTGGTTGGGCGCAGGTGCGCTACCAGTACGGCAACAGCGTGGATGATTCCCTGAACAAGCTCCAGTACGACCTGTACTATGTGAAGCATCGCGGTCCCGCGATGGATGCCCTGATCGCTTTGCACACCCTGCGCATCATGGCGCTGATGAAGGGCACCTGAGTGGAGATCAGTGGCGGGCCGGGGCTGTACCTGCGGCGTCAGGCGGATGGGCTGGGGCGGTACCTCCTGGAGCAAACGCTACAGGCGCTGGTGGGGTGGGTGCCGACCATTGTGGGGATCGGGCTGCGGGCGGTGCTCTACCGGCTGATGCTGCGGATGGATGGCCTGGCGGCCATCGAGGCGGGGGTGCGGTTGCGGTTCGCCAACCATGTCCGGTTAGGCAATCGGGCTTATCTCGACCAGGGGGTCTATATCCACGCCTGCCCCAACGGGGTCGAGATTGGCCCCGGCACGCTGGTGATGCACGGGTCGGTTCTGCACGTGTACAACTTTCGCGGTATCCCTCATTCGGGCATTCGGATTGGTCGCGACAGCCTCTTGGGCGAGTACACGGTCATTCGCGGCCAGGGTGGGGTGACTATCGGCGATCGGGTGTATACCTCGCCGCTGGTGCAGATTATGGCGGTAAACCACGTGTTCGACGACCCACAACGTCCCTTTGTAGAGCAGGGCATCACCGCTGAAGGGATCGTCATCGAGGATGATGTCTGGATCGGGTCAGGGGCCGTGATTACAGATGGCGTGCGTGTGGGGCGTGGGGCGGTGATCGCCGCCGGGGCCGTAGTGACCCGCGATGTCCCGCCGCATACAGTGGTGGGTGGGGTGCCCGCTCGCGTGATTCGCGAGATTGATGGGCGGCCTATGCAAGCCCAGGGACCGAACATTTACCAGAACCAGACGATTCAGCGTCCGGTCGCAGAGAAATAGAGGATTTGTCCATGACAGTTGCCCAAGTCGCAATCGATCGAGGTGCCAGACCTCATCCGCTTTCCGCGCCCACGTTATCCGTGGTGATCCCGGCCTACAACGAAGAGGACGGCATCGCGGACATCATCGAGCGGGTGCTGGCTGTGCGTCCTGCCCTGGCATGCGCGGGAGTTCCTCATCTGGAACTGATCGTCGTGGACGACGGTTCAGCGGATGGCACAGCCGAGATCGTGGCGCGTTATTCCGAGGTGCGGCTGGTGAAACATCCAGTCAACAAGGGGTACGGGGCCGCGCTCAAAACCGGTTTCTGCGCTGCCGGTGGCGAGTTGGTTGGTTTCCTCGATGCGGATGGCACTTATCCGCCGGAGCTGTTCCCCACGCTCTGCCAGGAGGCGATCCAGGGAGCAGACCTGGTGGTTGGCTCGCGGCGTTCGGGCAGCGACAGCAAGATGCCGGTGGTGCGCCAGATTGGCAATTTCGTTTGGGCGAATTTGGTGACGCTGCTGGGCAACCATCGCGTGCTCGATCCGGCCAGCGGGATGCGCGTCTTTCGCAAGACGGTGTTCGAGGACCTGTGCCCGCTGCCCGATGGCCTCAATTTTACGCCGGTGATGAGCACGCGCGCGGTGCACGAGGGGCTGCGCATGGTGGAGGTGCCCATCCCCTACGAGGAACGGGCGGGCCGCTCCAAGCTGAACGTCATCAAAGACGGAACCCGCTTTCTCCAGACCATCATCTGGACCTCGTTGACCTACAATCCGGTGCGCATCCTGGGGGGGGTGGGGCTCTTTGGTTGCCTGATGGCCGCAACCATCGCGCTGGGGCTGATCGCGGCCCGCTTGCGAGGCGTGACCAGCCTGAGTCCGCTGGGGGTCGCCAGCACCTTTACCGCCGTCGTGCTGGGCATCGCTGGGGTGGACCTGTTTGCCCTGGGAGCTACGTTCAACTATCTGGTCTCCCTGTTCCATCGGCGACCGGTACGCCAGGGATTATTCGGGCGGCCCCTGTTCCGCACGCCGATTGATCGGCATTTCTGGTGGATGGGGGGGCTGATGGTGGTAGCGGGCCTTATCTTTGGGGTAGTTAGCCTGATCCTGGCCCTTGGTCCCTGGCCCATCGAGCGGTTGTGGCTCTACCTGCTGGCCGGGGTCATGCTCATCCTGGTGGGAGTGCAGTTGATTCTCTTCTGGGTGATTGCTCGCGTGTTGGAAGAGCTCAGCCAGCGCGAGGCGTTGGCACAGGTAGACCTGGGGACGAGGGCGTGAGCGTGACGGACTATCGCAATCGCGCCCAACAGACGCACGAGCTGCTCGACAATTCGCCCGCGCCGCAAGCAGACCAGGCGGTCATGGAAGCTATGAACGCGCGGCCTGCGGGAGCGGTGGACATCTTGTTCGTGAATCCCCCCGCGCCGGATCGGGCGATCTGGATTCGTAGCCAGCATCGCGTAGGGCGGCGCTCGCGGGAGGGGATGATCTGGCCGCAGGTGAGCCTGGCCCAGATGGCAGCCCTGTTTCCCGACTTGTCCGTGGATGTGGTGGATGCCATCCCTGGCCGGATGAGCTGGAAGGCGTTTGAAGAACTGCTGCGCCAAAAGCGCCCTCGTTACTATGTCACGCAAGTCACCGCGCCGACTTTACAGAACGATATGTACGGTGTGTTCCTGGCCAAAGCCCAAGGGGCCACGACCATCAGCTTTGGCACGCATGTGACCCCTATGCCTGTGGCGACGATGGAAACCTATCCGGCGCTGGATTACGTGTTGCGCGGCGAGCCGGAACTCACGCTGCGGGAGTTGGTGGACACCTTGGACCATCTGGCGGGCCGCACCTCACCTTCTCCGGAAAACTGGTGGCCAGCCGTCGGGTCATCTTTTGCGGCGTGCTTGCGCAGGCTCTTTGCCGAGACAGACCCCACGTGGCAACCGGCCTGGTTGATGGAATCTCTCCCTCTCCCAGAGGGCGAGGGGGTTGGATGTTCTCTCTCCCTCCCAGAGGGAGACGGGACAGGGATGGATGCCCGGCTTGCCCGTATTCAGGGATTGGTCTGGCGGCGGGGGCGCGAGGTTGTCATTAACCCGGAGCGGCCTTACATTCGCAACCTGGACGACTTGCCTCTACCCCGCCATGATCTGCTGCCGCTGAAGCAGTATTGCGCTCCGCTGGTGCGCGGGCCGTATGCGTTTGTGGTCACCAGTCGAGGCTGCCCGGCGGGCTGTCGGTTTTGCATCAAGCACGTTTCCTATGGGCGCTGTGTGCGCTTTCGCTCCCCCGAGCATGTGCTGGCCGAGATCGAGCAGTTGGTGGGTTTGGGCGTGCGCAGCATCCACATGTACGCGGACCTGTTCACGGTAAACCGAGAGCACGTGTTGGGCATCTGCGAGGGTATCTTGCAACGGCAACTCCCCGTGCGCTGGACCTGCAACAGCCGGGTGGATTTCGTGGACGAGGAGATGTTGCAGATGATGGGCCGGGCCGGATGCTGGATGATCTCCTGGGGGATCGAGTCGGGGGACGATGCCATGCTGCGGCGCATGCACAAGGGCACGACCACCACCCTGGTGGAGCAGGCCTTGCGCTGGTCCCATCAGGCGGGGATCAAGAACTGGGGCTATTTCATCATTGGCCTGCCCGGCGAGACGGAGGAGAGCATCCGCAAATCCATCGCCTTTGCCAAGCGGCTGCCGCTGGACCTGGTCTTGTTCCATATTGCCGCCCCGCATCCCGGTACCCCCTTCTTCTTCGAGGTGGTAGAAAACGGCTGGTTCCGACCCGGCACCCGTTGGGAAGAAGTGGACATGGACCGCTCGACGGTACTGGATTACCCCGAGCTAAAAGCGGAAGACCTGGAGCGCTGGGCGCGACAAGCATTTCGGGAATGGGCGTTTCGCCCCGGCCCCATGCTCACCTATGTGAAGATGCTGTTGGGCAGCCCTTCCTTGTGGCGTGCGGCGGTGGACATCGGATTGGAGACGTTGGGTTGGGTACGGGCGTGATCTCGGCGGCTCAGGCCGCACCCAGGAAGGGCTGGACAGGCCAGGCGCTCCTGCCCCTGGTCGAGTTGCTGCTTGCGGTTGCGGCTGCTGGCCTGTGGTACGTGGCAGGCGAGGGGCTGGTGGGCCAGGCGGGAGGCATTGGTCCCTGGCCGCTCGTGTTGCTGGCGCTGCTGTGGGGCGCGCGCTGGGCAGCCACCAGACTGCGCCTGGATCTATCTACTTTCAGCGTGCCGCTGGCGCTGTTTCTACTCTCGGCGGCCGTTGGCGTGTGGGCCGCTTATGATCGCAATCTGGCCTGTGCGGGCTTTTGGTCCAGCGTGTCTGCCGTGGGAATCTACTGGGCCGTATCGCACCAGCCCTCTGTGCGTCATCTCTATGTGGCCCTGGCCATGCTGGGGTTGCTGGCCCCTTTGCTGACCCTGTACTTCCTGGCGAGCAACGTGTGGGACCAGTATCCGGTCAAGATCCCTCTGCTGTTCGACGCCGAAACCGCCATCGCCCGGTTCCTGCCGAAGATTGGCAGCCATCCCATCCATCCCAACATCATCGGGGGGACCGTAGCGACCCTGTTTCCCCTGTATGTGCCGTTGATCGCCCTGACCCGGGGCGACAGTGTGCAGCGGCGGTGGCTCAAGGGGATAGTGCGGGCGGGCTGGACGCTCTGTGGGGCTATCTCGGCGCTCGGGTTGGTGCTCAGTGTGTCGCGCGGCGCCTGGGCGGCGTTGGCAATCGTGGCGGGGTTGTGGGTTATCTGGCGGATCTACGGTCACCGCGCGTACCGTCGGTTTGGTTTATCCGACGAGGCGTGGCGCTGGCGCGTGACGACGCTGGTGGTGCTCATCGCCCTGGGCGCCGGGCTGGTGGTCCTGTTGGCGGGCCTGATCCTGCTCGGAAACCTGCCCGGTTCAGATGCACTGCGTAATCGCCTATCGCTGTTACAGGATGCGCTGCTGCTGGCCCGCGACTATTTCCCCATCGGGACGGGGCCGGGCACGTTCGAGATGCAGTACTCGATCTATACCCTGCTGATCCACGTGGGACACACCACCCACAGCCATAACCTGTTCGTGGACTTGCTGATCGAGCAGGGGTTGTTGGGGCTGCTGAGTTACCTCTGGTTGACTGTAGCGGCGGTAGGCTATGCGCTCCATCGGCTTAGGAAAGCGCCGCTTGCTACGACCTGGCTGCTGGAGGCGGGGTTGGCCGTCCTGGGGGTGCAACTGCTCCACGGGTTGGTGGACGACATCCAGTACGGCAGTCGGGTGTTCATGTTGCTGCCTTTGGGGTTGATCCTGGCGACCTCACACATGGCGCCGCAGCGAACCCTCTCGGAACGCGCCGGTTCTGGGCGAATGGGCGTGCGGCGCTGGTTGCCCGTACTGGCAGCTTTGTTGCCGCTTCTGGTGTTGGGCTTTTACTGCCGAGGGCCGCTGGCTGCCCGATGCTACGCCAGCCTGGGCGCAGTGGAGCAGTCTCGGGTGGAGTTGGGCAGCTACGATCAGACCCGTTTCAACGAGCGGCCGATGGAGCTTGTGCGGCGAGAGGAAAACCTGGATCGCGCCATTGGCCTGCTGGAAAGGGCCGTGCAGCTCGACCCGACCCAGGTGACCGCCAGGCAGCGACTGGCGACTATCCTACTGGCGCGTGGAGAGTACGATCAGGCGCGGGAGCACATGGAAGCCGTGTGGGGCGCTGGGTGCCGCGATTCGGTCACCCGATTACTATTGGGGGATACGCTGGTGGCTACCGGCGACGTTGATCGCGCCGCCGAGGTGATTCTCGGGTTGGCTTGGGCACATTCCCGGTTGCTGGGACAAGGGTGGTCGTATTACGTAGGCGAACGCTGGCAGCAGGCGTACGACACCTGGCAGACGGCGCTGCTGCTTACGCCGGATGACGAATACGCCACCTATTGGAGTGCCGAAGCGAAAAAGCACTTGACGGCAAACTAGGCTGCATAGAGAAGTCACGACCAAGATGATGACGGTTCACCCAAAGGCAATCAAAACGATACTGCTCTCCCTGTTTTGGCTGGCGGCTGCCTTGCTCCCTTGTGGGGCGGCGCGCGCCCAGTCCGGCGAGAACGCCTGGGGCCAGGCCGTCAATCTATCCAGCGCGCCAGCGGCCACGGCCCCAGTTATAGTTGCGGGGCCAGAAGGCTTGGCCCAGGTCTTTTGGTGGGATGAGGGTGAGGGATTGACCACGGCCATCTATGATGGCAACCAGTGGCTTGCCCCCGAACCGGCATCGATCCTGCTTTCGCCTCCCTCAGAGGAACAGGTCAACCCCATACCTGTTGCTGAAATGCCTACCATCGTGGAGGATTCCCTTGGATGGGTACATGCCCTATGGCTCGGGGAGGAAGATGCGGAAACTGCCCATCGTCCCTTGATGCATAGCCGTCTGGCTCTTGGTTCGACGGTCTGGGATATTCCGAATCAGGTAACAGATTCCGCTTCGGTCTGGGAGATGACATCCACCACTGGTGGGGCGCTCTACTTGGTCTATTTTCGCCCAGCAGAAACGACTTATCGACCGGCCGGGCTGTATCATCAACGTTCCTTCGATGGAGGTATGAACTGGACGGACCCCATTGCGCTGTCTACTTCTCCCGATTTCAGCACTACCTTGCAGAGTACCAGTTTCCTGGATGTCGCGGTGAGTGCTCAGGGTAGCGTCTACGTTACCTGGGATGATCCCCAGTCCAACCGTGCTATGTACACCTTGTCCGCTGATGGTGGGAGAAGTTGGAGGGAGCCTCAACTCGTGAACTCCTCCCGGCTCAACGCCCGTCACGCGCGAATTGCTTTCGGGTCAGAGAAAGAGATTTTGCTCTTGTGGGAAGCGACCCGCTCCGAGTTGGCTGTTGGCCTCTATCAGCAGTTCTCCCAAGATGGCGGTCAGACGTGGCGAAATCCAGAACAGGTTATGCAAGACCGGGTGACGAGCGTTCAGGGAATAGACCTTATCCCTCTGGCCGATGGTAGGATATTGATGACCATAGGGGGCCAGGCTGGAATCCTGGGGCTATCCGTTTGGGACGAAGCACAGGCTGTTCAACCAGCGAACGGATGGTCGGATATACAGGCTATCGAGCTGCGCGCAGACGATCAAACAGTAGGGGCTGTCGGCGTCAGTGGGTGGCATGCCGCACTGCGGGGTAACATTGTCACTGTAGTAGGCCGTGCGCCAGACAACAAAATCTGGGCCTTGCGTATCCCCATCGATCAGGTCGAGGCGACGTATGTTCCTGTTCCTACCATGCCCCAGCCTACGGCTACCCCACTCAGGCCACAGAGCGATTGGGGAGAGCCGGTGAACCTGTCGCACTCTGGCTCTGCCTCGCAGCCGGCCTTGATCACCGGCGAGGGCGGAACTCGCCAGGTCTTTTGGTGGGACCAATTCGACGGGCTGATGAGTGCCCATTATGACAGTCAATCCTGGTCCCCGGCGATGGCCAGCCCTATCCTGATCCCCGAGATCGTGGAACGGGTGCTGGGACAGCCCGAGATCGTGCGCACACCTCTTGCCCAGATGCCCCAGATAGTGGGGGATCAAGGGGGACGCGCTCATGCCTTCTGGCTTATGCGACCGCAGAGCGCTTTAGAGGAGGAGGAGCAGCAACAGCAGCCAACATTATATGCACTGATGCATAGTATGTTGGCTCTCGGCGGGACAGCTTGGTCGGAGCCACAGCCAGTTGCGGAATCGGTCCTTACTTGGCGAACATTCAGCGATCCAACCGGACGGCTGCACCTGCTCTACGTGCGCCCTACGCACATTGCGCAGGCACCAGCAGGCGTTTACTACACCTCTCTCACCCAAGATGCTGCCGACTGGTCCATATCCAAGGTCCTATATCCATCCATCTATATGCGGCTGCATACGGCGGAGCAGATGCACCTGACCGGCGCAGCAGATGCTGACGGAAATGTCATTGTTGCCTGGAATGATCCTCGGCTGGAAGCTGCCTTCATGGCCCGCTCCGAGGACGCAGGGGCCAGTTGGGAGCAGCCGGCTCAGGTTAGCCTTCCCGACGTTACTCTGCCGCAGTTGGCTGCGGTAGGAGAGAGCGGGTTCCTGGTTCTCTGGCAGGCTGCTCGAACGGGCTATGCAGCAGCGTTGTATGAGCAACACTCGCAGGATGGGGGTATCACCTGGACGACTCCCCGGCGCGTTTTGGAGAACCTGAACACAAATACCGATGACATTACTTTCCAGGTGAGTTCTGATGGGAGTCTGATATTAATTGCAGGAATGGGTAGCCCCAGCCTGACGCTTGCCGTTTGGGACGATTCAACTGGAGATGGCAGCGATCCTGAATGGTCGGAACCACAGGTTCTCGACATGACTGTCCGAGACTCTGAAACGCAAGAGACCATCTGGTTGGACGCACTGCAAATAGCGGTGAGTGAAGAGCAATTTGTCCTGACAGGCCAGGGACAAGATGGAGAGCTCTGGGTTCTCCAGCGAGAGAACGTGGGCTTTGATTGGTTCTTCGCCCCACCCCCGCCCTGGTCGGAGCTTGCGCGTATTTCTCTGGGGCCAGGGAATTCCAGCCTGCCTACGATGGCAACGGATATGGAGAGGCAGGTGCACGTGCTCTGGGGCGAATCGTCCGGTGAAGGACTGTCGCCCACAGCACTTACCTATACCCGGTGGGATGGTACACGCTGGACTCAGCCCGCACAGGTACTACGTTCTCCCGATGGCGCTGCCGAGTATCCCTGCTTGGTGGCGGCCGGGGAATATCTGCATACCGTGTGGAGTGGTGGACAGAATGGCCAGATTTACTACAGCCGGGCTTTTGTGCGGGACGGCGGGACCCCCACTGGATGGAGTACTCCGCTGGCCTTGCCGGGGACAGCCCAAGCCCCGGGTGTTGGCTCTGCTCCCCACCTAGTGACCGATCTGGGCGGCAATTTGCATCTAGTGTACGCGGTTCCCTTCAACGAGGGGCGCGGCATCTATTATCTGCGCTCGGACGATGGCGGGGAATCGTGGTCGGCCCCCCAACGCATATTTGACGCCTCAGCGGCTGGTTGGGCTAGCGCCAACCGGCCTGCCCTGGCGGTGGACGTGGATGGTACGGTGTATATCGCCTGGGTGCGAGCCCCGCTGACCGGCACTGTGGCGCAAGGGATTTATTTCGCCCGTTCGACCGATGGAGGCAAAATTTGGTCCGAGGCCTTCCCCATCGCCGAAGGAGACGCCGACCAGCCGCAGATTGCTATCGCCCGGGAAGGCAAAGTGCATGTCCTATGGCGTGAGGTTGCGGGCAGCGATCGTTGGTTTCATCGTTGGTCTGTTGATCAGGGGCGCAACTGGGCCCCTGCCACGCAAGTGCGTGGATTCACCAACCTGCAAGGGCAACCGTCTCTCGCTTACGATCGGGTTGGCAGCTTGTATCTGATGGGAATTGCGCTGGATGAGGTAGGCGAGCCAGAACTGCTCTTCACGACCTGGGACAATGAATCGCACCAATGGGTTAACTTTGAGTATCTTCGTGTGGGCCATACGCTTAGTGGCAGCGCAGATGTGGTGTCCGCTTTGCTCGCCCCGCGTGGACAGTTGCACATTGTCTTGCAGGGAGTCGTCCCTGATGGGGAGAGCGACGAGCAGACCATCTTGCTCCATTCCCAGCGTACAGTTACAGCGGTGGAGCAGATGCCGATGCTGCTGGTGACACCAGGTCCCACGCCGACGCTAACGCCCGTGCCCGGCCAGACGCCCACCCTGCGTCCGACTCCTACCGTGAACCCCGCGCCACCATCGAGCATTCAGGAAGTGGGATTTGGGCCTCTGTCGTTGCCGCTGTTGGGGGTAGGGGGGGTACTGGCAATCGTGATGCTGCTCGGCGGGCTCCTGCTCCTGCGCTCATTGCGGAAGCAGGGCGGCAGGTATTACAAAAGACGGAATTGAGCGAGAGGAGCGCATGTCGAGTTCGGAATCGGAAATGACATTGCCGGGCGATTTGGCAGGAGCTGTCAAGCCCACCGTAGCCATCCGCCCTACGCGCGGCATCGCCACGCTGCATCTGCGGGCGGTGTGGGAATATCGCGAGCTGCTCTACTTTCTGGTGTGGCGCGATGTTAAAGTGCGCTATAAGCAGACAGCTCTAGGTGTAGCCTGGGTGATCTTGCAGCCCATAGTCAGCATGGCTATTTTCTCTGTCTTGTTTGGGCTATTGTTGCAGGTACCTACTGGCGATGTGCCCTACCCTGTATTCGCCTTCGCTGGACTACTTCCCTGGAACTATTTCTCATCGGCGCTGAATCGCTCGTCCATGAGCGTGGTAAACAGCGCTCACCTGGTTACCAAGGTTTATTTCCCTCGATTGGTCATCCCCCTGGCAGGGGCATTATCCAGTTTGGTGGATCTCCTGGTTTCGTTCGTGGTCCTGGTCGGCGTAATGATCATTTTTGGGGTAGCGCCCTCTTTGCGGGTTTTTGTGCTCCCCCTACTCGTTCTGCTGGCTATGGTCACTGCCACAGGTTTTGGCCTGTGGCTCTCGGCGCTCAATGTGCGCTATCGGGATGTGAACTATTTGCTACCTTTCCTGATTCAAATCTGGATGTATCTGACCCCGGTGGTTTACGGATCCGACTTGATCCCCGAGCAGTATCGATTCCTACTGAGCTTGAACCCAATGACCGGCGTGGTAGAAGGATTTCGGTGGGCGCTGTTGGGGCAAGGAACAACCCCGCTATCAGGGCCGCTGTTTGCTATCTCGGTAGTCATCGCGCTGGGCGTGTTGGTCAGTGGGGCTTATTTCTACCGGTCCACCGAGCGTTTCTTTGCCGATATCGTGTGAGGGGATGATCTGCTATGAGTGATGTTGCGATCCGCGTGGAAAACCTGGGCAAAAAATATAGCATCGGGGCGGCCAAGGAACGCCATGATACGCTGCGGGATGCCCTGGTCCACCTGCTACATAACCCCTTGGGGCGTAACGGAGATGCCGATACCATCTGGGCATTGCGGGACGTTTCCTTCGAGGTGAATCGGGGCGAAGTGGTGGGGGTGATTGGGCGCAATGGCGCAGGCAAGTCCACCCTGCTCAAGATTTTGTCTCGCATTACCGAGCCGAGCGAGGGGCTGGCCGACCTGTACGGCCGGGTGGGGTCGCTGTTGGAGGTGGGCACCGGTTTTCACCCAGAATTGACCGGACGAGAGAATATCTACCTGAGTGGGGCCATTCTGGGTATGCACAAGGCCGAGATCGATCGGCGCTTTGACGAGATCGTGGCTTTTGCTGAGATTGACAAGTTCTTGGATACCCCTGTGAAGCGCTATTCGAGCGGGATGTATGTGCGGCTGGCGTTTGCCGTGGCCGCCCATTTGGAGCCAGAGATTTTGCTGGTGGACGAGGTGTTGGCGGTCGGCGATGCCGAGTTCCAGAAGAAGTGCCTGGGGAAGATGGGGGATGTGGCGCGCGAGGGGCGGACGGTGTTGTTCGTGAGCCATAACATGAGCGCAGTGCAACGGCTGTGCAGCCGATGCATGCTGATTAGTAGCGGGAAGCTTATCGCCTTCGAGCCCACTGCTGAGGTTGTGCATTGTTATCTGTCAGAAGGTAACTCTGCGACTTCTCCCTTATCCTGGGTGAACCTATCCGGTGCAAATCGTGAGGGATTGCAGGAAGCACGTTTCGTGGCGGCTTGGTATAGTAGCGATGAAGAGACGGTAGGCTGTCAGCCCTATTCGCTTGGGGTACTCAGGTTCCAGCTAAGTATCGAATCGAATAGGGCTTATTCCGTCAGTAGCTTTGCTGTTGCTCTATGCAATATGCATGGCGAGTTACTGGTCAATGCTGATGTGATATCCCTGGGACGGCCCCTGAATTTCACAGAGGGATCGAATACTGTCTCCTTGGAGATAGAAGAACTATATCTCAACAGTGGTACATATACGGTAAGCCTTTATATGGCCGATCGTGCTGGTTACACGCTGGATTATATTCCGTATGCTTTTAACATTGGCGTCATTGAAAAGCCTGTGGCTGAGAGTTTCGGCGTCAAGCCTGGCAAAGATGGCCTGATTCCGTGTCGGTTCGACGTGCAATTGGTGTCGGGCTGATAACAAGAGCAGATAGCAGCCTGGCGGTCAAACGGCTCAGGTAAAGGCCTGGATAGCGCTACATGCGGCGCTCGACGACTGATCTGGTTAATCCTATCTGGCAGGCTATGGATGCCCTAGTGGTTGACCACGATAGTTATGAGGCATGTTCTATCCTGGATAGAATCGAGGGAACGATTAGCCCAGGAGGAACTCATGCCGGAGAAAAAGTACGTTATCGATCTCACCGAAGCCGAACGCCAGTAATTGCTGCACTTGGTCAAGAAAGGCAAGCTGTCGGCCCGCAAACTGAATCGCGCTCATATCTTGCTCCAAGCGGCCGACGGCGCCACGGACGATGCCATCGCCACCGCCCTACATGTTGGCCGGGCCACCGTGGAGCGTATCCGTAGACGCTTTGTGGAGGGCAATCTGGAGGGGGCCTTGAACGAGAAACAGCGCCCAGGCGCACGGCGCAAACTAGATGGCAAGCAGGAAGCCTTTTTGATAGCCACCGCTTGCAGTACGCCGCCGAAGGGTCGGGACCACTGAACCATGCAACTGTTAGCCGACAGATTGGTGGAACTGCAGGTCATCGAGTCGATCTCGGACGAGACGGTACGCTGCGTGCTAAAAAAAGCGACCTCAAGCCCTGGCTGAAGGAAGCCTGGTGCTTGCCCGAAGTCAGTGCTGAGTTTGTCTATCATATGGAGGATGTGCTGGACCTGTATGCGGAGCCTCCCGATGCGCGGCGACCGCTGGTTTGCTTTGATGAACGGCCTTGTCAGTTGATCAGCGAGACGCGCGAGGCCGTAGCGGCCAAACCGGGGCAGCCAGGGCGCCATGATTACGAGTACAAGCGGGAAGGCACCTGCAATCTGTTCTTGTGCTTTGCCCCTGGCGAGGGTTGGCGGCAGGTGAAGGTCACCAAACGGCGCACTGCCCAGGACTTTGCTTGGTGCATGCAGGAACTGGTAGCCGAGCACTTTGCGGAGGCTGACGTGATCGCGTCGTGCTGGACAATCTCAATACCCATACACCAGCGGCGTTGTACAAGACCTTTGCGCCCGCCGAGGCGCGACGAACTGCGCGTAAGCTCGAATTTCATTTCACACCCAAACATGGTAGTTGGCTCAACATGGCGGAGATCGAACTAGCTATTCTATTCAAGCAGTGCCTGAATCGGCGTATTCCCAGCATTGACAGGATGCAACAGGAGACTGCTGCCTGGGAAGCCCAACGCAATGCCCAACACGCGACGGTCCATTGGCGGTTCACGACATCCGATGCTCGGATCAGGCTCGCCCGTTTTTATCCATCATAATCACTGTGGTGAACCAGTAGTCAGATAGCCATTACTTGTGAATGCTGGTTGTTGGATTGGCGTGCAGGCAGAGTTTCCTGTAGGCTCGACTAACCGGTTCTAGCTATCGTGACTAAAACCTCATTACTGCATTGTGACACGAGAGGAATGGCGAGAATGGATCTTGTTACAATAATCCTTACAACACTTAATAGTGAGAAATTCATTGCTCGCTCGATTGAGAGCTGTCTGAACCAGACATATCCCGAGATTGAGCTGATCATCGTCGATGGTGGGTCCAGAGACCGCACCATCGAAATCGTTCAGGGCTATAGCGATCCGCGCCTCCGCGTAGTTCACCAACGAGATAACTCTGGCAAACTTCCAGGAGCGATTAACCTTGGTATGGCGAACGCGCGCGGCCAATATATCACCTGGACACAGGATGATAGCTGGTATGAGCCGAACGCGATTGAAACGTTGCTGAACTACCTGGAGACACATGGAGAGATTGCTCTAGTGTACACAGATTTCTGGGTAGTGGATGAAAATGGCAAGCGGCTTGAGTACCGATCAGTGAATACATCCGAGTATATACTCAAGGAAGATGTGGTGGGGCAATGTTTCCTGTTCCGCCGCCAGGTATACGATACAGTTGGCCCTCAGGACACCCAGTATTTTCCAGTTCATGAGGTACCATGGCGTGTCAAGATAAGTAGCCTGTTTCAGATAGAGCCATTGCACAGAGCCTTGATGTACTGGACGCTGCATCCTGCTTCTTTGACAGGGAGATATGGCCCCTGGAAGATACAGTATATGATGCTGGAAGCGCTATTCCAGGAGGGGCTTTTGGACAGGCGCACGCACTCCAGGCAACTGGCAGAAACTCACATCCATAACGCCTATGAAGACTTTATCTTGAGGGCGGATTACCTGGGGTTCTGGCGGCACCTTATCGCGGGCTTGGGGTGCGATGCCCGCTATATCCGGAACCGTGGTTTATGCAAGCTGATGCTCCTATCGTTGTTGCCAGGCAGGCGCAGGTATCGAGAGAAGCTGTACGGGAGCTGGAAAGAGGACTTTGATGCGCGCCAGGCGCAGTTGATTCGAAACTGCGCCTCAGGATGAAGGAGCCTCTCCTGCTGTGACCCTCATCAAGCTGTGGATGGTGTGCTTTGCCTGATGGAATGGACTCCTGGCGTACTCGCCGATCCTGCGCATTGTCTGGAGACCTACTGTGTTCAGGCAGCAAGTGGACGGGTTGCGTCTGCCTGCTGTTGCTCTTTGCCCTGACGCTGATGGGTCCTGCTACTCCACGCGTACTGACTGTCTATGCGCAGGAACCTGGCACAGGCTGGGCCATACCATGGGACATAACCGGGACAAACGTTACGGATGGAGTACACCAATACTGCACCCTTCTCGTAGATGGGCAGCAGAATGTCCATCTGCTCTGGGTCCACAACATGACTGGTTCTGATGAGACTAGCGAAGGGAGCGGGGCGGCGCTTTTCTACCGCACGGATATCCAGGGAGATTGGTCTCCTTCTGTTGACGTTGTAGCAATCTCCGGGCACGTAATGGCCGATCTATCGGCAGCTATCTCTCCCGTCAATGATACCATTCACGTGTTCTGGCATGACCAGTATATTGGGGGAGATTTGTACCACGCGCGAGTTTGGTTACGCGATGCCGGCAATCCGCGAGCATGGTCATCCCCTAGCCTAGTTGGCACCAATGTAGGGGGGACTTGTGCAATTGATGCAGAAGGGGTTCTACACACTGTTTTGTACGATGCGCCGGAGGCCGAGCAGCAGGCGAGTAATGTGTATTACGCCCGGTCGGAGGATGATGGGAAGACGTGGTCCGATCCCATTCCGGTCTACCAGGCGATAACGCCCGTGCCGGCATCAGTGAGTGGCGAAATTGCGGTAGACCCGGCGGGTCGTATTCACATCGGCATTACCATCCGGTCGTTAGAGTATAGCGAGTATTCTGAACTTGGATATATCAGGTCAGAAGATGGCGGCAAAAGTTGGACTCCCTACGAGCAGGTTGCTTTTGAAGGCACGGGCTGGCAGGGCGTTAACCGTATTAAGGTGTTTGCGTTCAGCACCGACGAGATTCACCGAACCTGGCATGACCCCAGGCGCATGCATCAATGGTCGCATGATGGTGGGGCCACGTGGAGCCATCCGGTAGAGATTATCGATTTGGGCGCTGCATTCGGGGGCGCCAATCAGCTCGTAAAGGATAGTGCTGGCAGGCTGTACGCGGTAACAGCCACAGGTGGCGGGGTATACGTGTCTACCTGGGACAAGGACCGATGGCGGTTGTTCGCCCAGGTCGAAGATCGCTTCATAGACCCGCATGGCCAGTATATCGCCGCCTCTCAGGGGAACAGGCTGCATGTAGCCTATTATGATCGCACTTACTTGGGAAAGGTGTGGTACTCCAGTTGCCAGATTTCTGCTCCTGGCATACCTCGTCAGCCCTATCCGACCCGGACACTTGATCCTACGGCGGCTCCTACAGTAGTGCCCGATCTTTCGACAGCCCGGGAGACTCCCTCTCCTGCTGACGCGAATTACCATCTGCGCGCAGGCGAGGCACACTTGGCAGACGCAACCAGGCCCTTGATATGGGCGGTATTCCCGGTGCTGCTTCTGGTAGGTGGTGCGCTCTTGCTCAGGCGCAGATAGCAGGAGCAGGTCCACGTGTCGGGTTCTTGATTCTGCACGTGGAATCGGTATTCAGGTACAGTACGGACCATACAGGATGGAGCAGTGATGCTAGAACGAGTTGATTGTCTCGACCATCAGGGTAAAAACAGTGTCAGTGTCATCATGCCGGCTTTTAATGCGGAACGGTTCGTTGCTCAAGCAGTCGGGAGTTTGCTTGAGCAGACATATGACAACTGGCATCTGATCGTTGTGGATGATGGTTCGACGGACGGGACACCAGAGGTTCTACGGCAATTCACGGATCCAAGGATTACCGTCATCCACCAGGAGAACTGTGGCGAGGCAGCGGCTCGTAATGCAGGGCTGGCACATGCGCAAGGGATATACATCGCGTTCCTGGATGCGGATGATCTGTATCTGCCAAATGCACTGGCAGATCATGTTCGCTTTTTGAGTAAACACCCCGAATTCGACGTATCTTTCTCGGATGGGTTCTTTTGCGATACCCGAGGAGAGCGATTGATGCGATTGTCGGAGCATCGACCAGGAGTTCACACCGGGATCATCCTTGAACCGCTGTTGCTCAATGCAAGCGTGCTATCTGGCATCATCTGTACGATGACTCGCCGCCTGGCAATTGAGAAATCTGGGGTCCACTTTGATGAGCGCCTGGTGATCGGCCCAGACTGGGATTTCTGGATTCACCTGGCCAGACATGCGCGGTTTGGCTATCTCGATACGCCAACTTGTATGTATCGGATTCATGCGACGAACATCACCAGGACTACCAACCGCAAGAAGCGAACGCTCGATTTGCTACAGGGGCGACTCAAGATCATGCACTCGGAATGGTTTGGGGACCTCCCCCCGTCCACGCGACAGGACTTTTTCCAGCAGATACTCGTAGAGTTGCTGTCTGGCGATGTAGAGAGGCAGCAGGCCATATTCGATGCCGAGGCTTTTCGCGGCCTGCCTGACCAGCAACGAGCGAACCTTCTGCGGCTGGTGGCGGCCCACTATTTGCGGCGAAAGCGGGAACTGGCATTCGCGCAGGCCTGCCTGCTGGGGGCGTTGGCTGCCTGCCCGGGTGAGCGCAAGAGCCGGGCGCTGATGTCGCTCTTGCGGTTGGGCCCAAGTGTATGTGCGGCTACTCTGCAAGGGTGGCATCTGGCCCGGGGTGTTTGGGGCAGAGTCAAGTCAGTAGGACGACGCAGGCCCCGGCCTGTGCCTACTGCTCTTGCGCCAATTTCAGACTGACGACTGGGGCGAAGGGATGGAAAACATCAGCCGACTAGATAGATTGGAGACTAGCGTCGAGCGCAAGTTGCAGTTGTTACGTGGGTGGTGGATGCATCGGCGAGGTGCCCAGGCTGGCAAGCGCTTCGGCCTGGGGCGCGCGGTTCGGATTCTGTTTCCCAAGTATCTCATCGTGGGTGATGATGTTACCATTGAGGAGTATAGCTACTTGCATTGTCTATCCGCTCGTGAAGTGCGGTTTGGCAGCCGTACCAGCATCGGTCGTAATCTTTGGTTACACTGTGGCGGGATGCCGGACAACTGTGCGCACGGTTGGTTCACCATTGGAAATGACTCGTTCATTGGCTGCAATGCGGTGATCGGAGCGGGTGGTGGCATTGCCATCGGCAACTGGGTCCAGATTGGGCAATGCGTGAACATGCACGCAGAGAATCACGAGTTTGCCGACCCGCAGCGGTTGATCCGAGATCAGGGGGTCAGCTACAAGGGCATTGTCATCCAGGATGATGTGTGGATTGGGTCGAAGGTCACCATCCTGGATGGCGTGACCATTGGAACAGGCGCAGTGGTGGGGGCAGGGGCGGTGGTAACCAGGTCAGTCGATCCCTATACGATTGTGGCGGGAGTGCCGGCGCGGGTCATTGGCATGCGAGGAAGCCAGACGTGAGAATTGCAGTCTACCATAACCTTCCATCTGGAGGGGGCAAGCGCGCGCTATACGAGCAGGTACGTGGTTTGATCGCACGGCATGAACTTGATGTCTACACTCTTTCTTGCGCCAACCACGATTTCTGCGATCTGCGCCCCCACGTTCATCAGTATGTGGTGCTGCCGTTCGACTCCCTTCCCCTGGCTCGCTCGCCCTTTGGGCGCTTGAACCAGGGCATTCGCGCGTGCGATTTGTGGCGCCTTCGGGAAACGCAGAAGCAGCTCGCCAGCCAGATCGATGCACAAGGATATGATGTGGTCCTGGTCGGTAACTGCCAGTATAGTACAACCCCTGCCGTTTTGCAGTTCCTGCAGACGCCGTCTGTCTACTACTGTCAGGAGCCACCCAGGGTAATCTATGAGCCGCGGATACTCCGGCCCTATACCGAATTCTCTAGCTTGCAGCGAATAGGCAACTGGCTGGACCCATTCCCTGGGATATACCGCCGAACGCTGGCGAGGTTGGACAAGGCCAGCGCCTTGTCTGCTACCTCCGTCCTTGTCAACTCGGCCTATTCCCGCGAAAGCCTGTATCGCACGTACGGTCTCTATGCCCATGTGGCTTATCTAGGCGTAGACCTGCAACGGTTCCGCCCCTTGGAGCTTGCCAAAGGGGATTTTGTGCTCTCGGTGGGAGCTATCACCCCATCGAAGGGTTTCGATTTCCTGTTGCACAGTCTCTCTTTGATAGATGCGGATCGTCGCCCCAAGTTGTGCATTGTAGGCAATGCTGTCTTTGCGCCGGAATGCACATACCTCCAGAGGCTGGCGGATGATTTGGGAGTACAGATGACATTCCGAACCCAGATATCCGACGACGAACTGCTCACTCTCTATAACCAGGCCCTATTTACAGTCTACACGCCGATTATGGAACCGTTTGGCTTTGTGGCTATCGAGTCCATGGCATGCGGTACGCCGGTTGTGGGCGTACGCGAGGGGGGACTACGCGAGACGGTTCTGGATAACGTAACGGGGATCCTTACGGACCGCGACCCTCGCCAGTTTGCCCAGGCCGTTGAGGGTTTGATGCATGACGAGGAGCGACGGTGGCTGTATGGTCAGCGCGGGCGCGCCTATGTGGAAGAGTGCTGGACATGGGAGCGTTCCGTATGTGCCCTGGAATCTTACCTGAGTCAGGCAGGGGGAGCATGACTACGTCAAGCGTTGCGATCATCATCCTCAACTGGAATAATGCTCCTGACACGCTCGTTTGTCTGCGGTCATTGGAAAAACTACAGTATCCGAATTGCCAGCTATTCGTCGTAGATAACGGATCGACGGATAACTCAGTTGCAGCGCTACGCCAGGCTTTCCCATCTGTTACTATCCTGGAAACCGGCAAGAACCTGGGTTATGCTGGGGGCAACAACGTGGGGATACGCCATGCTCTGGACTGTGGATCTGAGTACGTTTGCATCCTGAACAATGACGTGACCGTTGCCCCTGATTTCCTGAACTCGCTGCTGGCACTCTTTGCAGCGGAGGAGAACTTGGGCGTGACCTGCCCGCTGATTGCCGAGATGAATGACCCGGAAACGATCTGGGCGCTGGGAGCCTCGGTCAGGCAGGGCAAAGGGGATACGATTCGTCATTACGAAGGGGAGCGCGTTTCTGCCTTTCGTAACGCTTCTGCCCTGGAAGTACAGGTGGCCCCTGGCACGGCAATGCTGATCAAGCGGGAGGTGTTCGGGAAAGTAGGTCTCCTGGACGAGTCCTTTTTCCTGTATTACGAAGAGACCGATTGGTGCTTAAAGGTACGACGAGCAGGGTATCGCATCCTGGCAGTACCGGCGTCTGTGGTATGGCACAAGGTGTCCTCCACCCTGGGGCAAACCTCGCCAGTCATAGATTACTACATGTTACGCAATCAACTGCTTTTTACCAGCCATCATTGGTCAGGCCTGGCGCTTCTAGGTGTGCAAGGACGTATTGTGCTACGCAATGTCGCTACCATTATGGCATACACCGTGCATAGTCATAGTGGACAGCGACAGCCGCACCGGAATGCCCGCTTGTTGGCCCTGCGCGACGCGATCCTTGGCCGCTGGGGGAAAATGGGGTTAGATGTGCAAGCTGTCTGTTATCCTGCCAAACGATGAAAATCCTCTTTCTCTCCACCTGGTTCCCCTATCCCCCGGATAACGGCTCCAAGATCAGGGCCTACTATCTGCTGCGGGCGCTCGCTCGGTCTCACAAAGTCACGGCCGTTGCTTTTTGTCCCGATGGTAACGGGAACGCGATATCGGCTTCTATCCCTGGTTGCGAGAATGTCCTGTTGTACTCTGTCGCAGCGGATCCTTTCCGTTACGTTACGCTGCCACAATGGCGCAAGTTTTTATCGCCCGTACCCGTTTCCTTGTGGTCCATGGACGAGATGCAGCAGGTGTTGACACCCATAGCCGCTACAGAGCGATTTGACGCCGTGGTCGCGGTGCAGTCGCCGGTGGCCCGCTACGGGCGGCAGTTTGCCGATGCTGCCCGCGTCCTGGATATAGATACGGCGCTCTGCTATCAGATGCGGGCGAGATACCTGGAGCAGACAACTCGCGCGGCCCGGTTGCGTACCTGGACAAGCTGGCAAAAGGCGCAGGCTGCCGAGGGGCGGTTATTTCGACATTACCATGCATGCACCGTCGTTTCTGATACCGAGATGGACTGTTTGCGGCAGGTTACCCGTTCAGCGGGTTGTCATCTTGCGACCATCCCAAACGGCGTGGACTGCCAACACAACTACCCTGATTTGGTGGAGAAGCGGCCTTATAGCCTGATCTACAATGGCGCTCTCACCTATAGTGCTAACTATGACGCGATGCAGTACTTCCTGGCCGGGATTTACCCGCTTATCCGGCAGCAGCAGCCGATGGCATCGCTGACCATCACCGGGTCGGTGGGGGGCGTTGATCTACACGGTCTGTATTTGGATGAGAGCGTGCACCTAAGCGGATATGTAGGTGACGTCCGTCCGCTGGTTGCCGGTAGTGCAGTCTGCGTGGTGCCTTTGCGCGAAGGAGGCGGAACGCGGATCAAGATCCTGGAGGCGATGGCTCTGGGCACGCCGGTAGTGGCCACGACCAAAGGAGCCGAAGGACTGGATGTGGTGGATGGGGAGCATCTGCTGCTATCCGACGACCCGGCCCAGTTCGCCACGCTCACCCTGCGCCTGCTGGCGGACGATGGTCTACGGAGCTATCTGGCGACGAACGCTCGTCGCCTGGTGGAAGATCAGTATGATTGGGGTGCTATCGGCCAGCGTTTTGTCGAGTTGGTGGAGCAGGCGGTAGGACGCAAAAAGGGCGCTGATCGTAATGATTAGTCTGAAGTGGAGGCATGCAGACCTGCGTCGGTGGCAGACGGGGCTCACGATCTTGGGGATACTATTGGTTGCCGCGTATCTGGGCCTGCATCCCCGCCGGATGTTCTTGGCCTTGCCGGTGGGGATATTGGGAGGCGCGTTCATCCTCTGGCACCCCTCCTTGGGCTTGGGGCTGCTCATCGTGGCCGCCCTGGCCGTGCGCTTGGAAATTTACACTGGCACCGAGGTTCTGCTGAATCCGGCTTCCCTCCTTGTGCCTGCCCTGCTTGTCCTATGGGTGGCGGACATGCTTCGACGGCGGGCTCTGCACTTGGCTCCATCGCGCACAAACAAGCCCCTGTTCTTTTTCCTGCTTGCCGGGCTGTTGTCTATTCTGGTCGGCAATGCCTTCTGGGATCCGGCAGTTCCTCGCCCGGGTAACATGACCATTGTGCAACTCGCCCAGTGGGCCATTTTTGCCTTTTCCGCTGGGGTGTGCTGGTTGATGGGCAACTTGGTAACCTCCGAGGCTGTACTGCAGCGCCTCACCTGGACTTTTCTACTTCTGGCAGGTGGACTGGCGATTCTCAGGGTATTGCCGGTGAGTGCGCCCATCATCGTGAGCGCCACTACCGGGGCGGTGGACCGCGCGCCCTTCTGGGCGCTGTTGGCTGCCATTGCTGGCGGGCAGCTTCTCTTCAACCGCGAACTGAGTGATACGCGGCGGCTGTACCTCTGCGCAGTGCTGGCTGCTGTGCTGTACTATGCGTTCATCGACCAAAGGCAGACAGCATCAAACTGGATCGGGGTCGCCGCTGTTGCTGGGACTCTGATTTGGTTGCGTTTCCCGCGGGTTCGCGTGATGGTAGTCATCTTGGGATTAGTCCTCTCCCCATTCCTGTTGCCTCGACTCTACGAGTTCGGCGGCGGGGAAGCCGAATGGGAGGAGAGCGGGGGTTCGCGCCTGGTATTGATCGGCCGAGTAGTGGAGGTAACTATGCATAATCCCATTACCGGCCTAGGGCCTGCTTCCTATCGTCCCTACGCGGGCATGGAACCGTTAAGTTATCAGCGAGCCTTCTGGGTGAACCCACAGATCAACTCACACAATAACTATGTGGACTTGTTCGCCCATGTGGGCCTGCTAGGTCTGGGCGTCTTTGTCTGGCTCATCGGAGAGTTGGGCCATCTCGGATGGCGTATGGGCCAACGCCTGCGAACGGGTTTCTTGGCCGGCTATGTGCATGGCATGCTGGCCCTGTTGGCAGCCTCTCTGGTACTTATGGCCTTTGCCGACTGGATCTTGCCTTTCGTCTACAATATTGGTTTCCCTGGCTTTCAGGCGAGCTTATTAGTATGGCTGTTCCTGGGCGGGTTAATAGCCATAGATCAATGGCAGCAACTGGAGGACCCTGGGTGATAGACCTCTCGATCATCATTGTCAATTGGAATACTCGGGAGTTACTGGCAGACTGCCTGCGATCAGTCCTCCATGACGCGGGAGCCCTCGCTTTGCAGGTCGTAGTAGTAGACAACGCCTCGACCGATGGCAGTGCGGCGATGGTACGACACCAATTCCCAGAAGTGCATCTGATCGAGAATACGGAGAACGTTGGCTTTGCTCGTGCTAACAATCAGGGCATGCGATTGGGCAATGGCCGGTACATCATGCTTCTGAACAGCGACACCGAGATCAGACCTGGCGCGCTGGGAAGGTTTGTCGAGTTCATGGACTCTTATCTAGAAGTGGGCGCGTCAGGGCCGTATCTACTCAATGAAGATGGGTCTCTGCAGCCCTCCTGCCACCCAGTGCTCACGCCAGGCAGGGAATTTTGGCGACTTCTATTTCTTGACCGGGTCGTTCCACGGGCAACGTACCCGATGGAGCGATGGGATACTTCCAGGCCTCGTGAGGTTGAGGTTATCAAGGGGGCTTGCCTTCTACTGCGGCAAGAGACAATTGACCAGGTGGGCTTGCTCGATGAGCGCTATTTTATGTATACGGAAGAGATGGATCTTTGCTATCGCATCGCGCAGGCTGGTTGGAAATTGTATTGGGTTCCGCAGGCCCAGGTTGTACACTATGGAGGGGCCAGCACTCGGCAAGTGGCTGAAGCGATGTACCTGGAACTCTACCATAGCAAGATACAGTTTCAGCGCAAGTTCTGGGGGGAAGGCCAGGCGCGAAGGTTCAAGGTGCTGCTGTTTCTAGCCTATGTACCACGCTGGCTGGTGGTTTCTGTCGGCAGGCTGACCAGCGCGTCCCTGGCCCTTCGTGCCCAGACGTACCGCCATCTATTGGCTCGCCTGTCCGCTATGTAGAGCATAGATTCATTAGGAGTATCCTGTTGCGTATTTGTTATGTTCTTCTCTCCCCTACCTTTGGTATGCACCAGTATGCTGCCGACCTTGCCAATCGCATGATGCGGCTAGGCCATGAGGTCCACCTAGTCACGAGTATGCGCTACCCCACTGACCGCTATCTGCCGGATATCCAGGTGCATACACCCGTGGAGACGCGCGATACGGGTTTTTCCCTCGATGCTCTGCAGCCTCGCGCCCCAGGTCGGATCGCGGCGACGTTAAAGTCCATTCGTCCCGATCTCGCGCATTTCACCGGCCCGCACATCTGGAACACAGCAATCATCAAGTATTTGCATCGTTGGGGGATTCCGGCGCTCCATACCTTGCACGATCTGGACCCCCACCCGGGGAGCGTTTATGGCCCACTGCTCCACCTGTGGAATTGGTCCATTCTGCGCCATGCTGACCACATCCTGGTGCACGGTCTGCGATATTGGGAAAAGTTGTTCAGCCGGGGTATCCCCCAAGAGCGGGTGAGCAGCGTGCCGTTGCTGCACCTGTTTCTCGGGTACCGATGGCTGGATGACCTGGAGCGGTTGTCGGCGGATGTGCACTATCAGCCGATGGTCCTCTTTTTCGGGCGGTTGGAGCGATATAAAGGAGTTCAGGAGTTACTCGCCGCCTGGTCCTTGCTCGGGGGCGATTCGGCCAAGCTTGTACTGGCTGGTTCGGGAGATTTGACCAAGTTTTGGTCTGGCCCGCTACCTTTGGGTGTGGAGGCGCACAACCACCTGATCGATGATGATGAGGCTTTGGAACTTTTTCGGCGTTGTGCTTTGGTGGTACTGCCCTATACTGGAGCGACCCAGTCGGCTCTGATTCCGGCAGCCTACTACTTTCGTAAGCCGGTGATCGCCTCCCGCTCCGGCGCTCTGCCGGAATATGTGCAAGTGGGCGTCACCGGCTGGAATGTCGAGCCAGCGGACTCGGAGGCGCTAGCTGAGTGCCTGTCAGAGGCTCTGACCGATGTTGACCGTCTGCGTTGCATGGGAGAGGCTGGCCGAGCCTGGTATGATGAGCAACGCAGGTGCGAGGGAGAGACATTGCTCCAACTGTACGAGCGCCTGGCAGGGCAGGTCATGCCGAGCAAGCGGGCTTTTCCCAAGTGCAAATCCGCGGTAAAGTGGATTATGGAGGGGTAATCTTGGCGCGTGTCTTGTTTCTGACTCAGGTTCTCCCCTATCCACTAGATGCTGGCCCCAAGATTCGGGCCTATTACGTCTTGCGGCATTTGGCGCAACAGCATGAGGTGACGCTCGTCTCTTTTGTGCGCGATGAAGACCGGCCCGAATGGGTAACCCATCTGGCTTCGATCTGCCAGCATGTGCACACAGTGCCTATGCGGCGTTCTCGGCTGCAAGATGCCCGTGCACTTTTCAAGGCGGCGGTCCATGCCATGCCTGTTATCATCGTGAGGGACGAAGTCGCGGCCATGCACGCTATGCTGCGGCTTTTGATTGAAAACGAGACCTATGACATTATCCATGCGGATCAGACCTCCATGGCACAGTATGCGCAATTCGCTCGCAATTGGGCGATACGCAGCAAGCCGCATGTGCCAGTCAGGCTAGTTCTGGATGCTCACAATGCGCTGTTTCGGGTTTTTCAGCAACTTGCCGTGGAAGAATCCAGTACCTTGAAGCGGCTTTTTTTGTCACGAGAAGCGCATGCCCTGGAGCGCTATGAGCGTCATACCTATTCCCAGTTCGACCAGGTGGTTTTCGTCACAGAGCAAGATCGGATCAGCCTCGGGGAAGCCGGTTCTGAAAGGGCGGCAAGAACGACAACAATCCCTATTTGTATCGATCCTGCTGAACGCCGTTGTGTTATACCCAAGCCCGAGCAGCGATTGGTCACCCATTTGGGAACGATGTTCTGGCCCCCAAACGTTGAAGGGGTGCTATGGTTCGCGCAGCAAGTACTCCCGCGAGTGATAGCCCAAGTTCCAGACGCCCAATTGGCCATTATCGGTAAGCGGCCTCCAGCAGAGATTCAGGCTCTCGGCAAGGACGAGTCTATTCAGGTATTGGGCTATATTCCTGACCCTGAACCTTACCTCGCAGAGACAGCGGCATTTATCGTGCCCCTGCACGCGGGAGCAGGCATGCGAGTCAAGATTCTCGATGCCTGGAACTGGGGGCTGCCCATCATCTCGACAACCTTGGGCGCGGAGGGTATCGACGCTCACGATGGAGAGGATCTACTGATTGCCGATGGCGCTGAAGCTTACGCAGAGGCTGTTATCAGGCTGTTGGTGGACCCTGGCCTGCGGTCCAGCTTGCGGGAGCGTGGTAGGCGACGAGCGATGGAAGACTATAACTGGCGCACCGTGTATCAGAAGTGGGATGTGGTTTACAGGAGCATTCTCCGATGAGCCTAGTCACGTGTATACATAATACTTGGACGCGAACTGGATTCCGGCGCTGGATACGTAGTTGGTGGGTTCTGCGCGTTCTATCGGAATATGCGGAGCATGACTGATCGCAAATGGCTATGGGCCGTTCTGGCGGTTTCTGTACTGCTGAGAGTCGGCGTAGCGCTATATCTGGGCAACATGGTCGACGCGCCCCCTTTGCTGACCGACCAGCGCTCCTATCATGCCCTGGGGCAGCGTCTCCTGGCCGGGTATGGTTTCAGTTTTGACACCGGCTGGTATCCCTTTACCCCGGCCGATACCCCTACGGCGCACTGGTCGTTCCTGTACTCGCTTTTCGTAGCTACCATATACGCCCTTTTTGGAGCTAACCCTCTAGCCGTCCGACTGGTGCAGGCCGTTTTGGGAGGGTTGCTTTTACCCTGGATGGTCTATCGTCTCGCCCGCCAGTCCTTCCCGGATCGGGCTGCCCTGGCGCTGGTGGCGGCGGGGCTGGCCGCAGGGTATGGATATCTCGTCCTCTACGCTGCTACGTTGATGACCGAGACCTTGTTCATCATTCTGCTACTCTGGTCGCTGGAGACCAGCCTGCGCATAGGACAACACCTTCATTCGGGGGAAAAAGTACCCGCGAGAGAGACTCTGCTCTTGGGCTTGTGTCTGGGCTTGGCAACTCTCATTCGACAGTCTATCCTCCCCTGGCTGCCGGTCTTGTTTTTATGGCTGGTTTGGCAGGCGCGGGGAAGCCAAAGTCTTGTCAGGACAGTGCGCGCTCTAGTCCCGTCCGGTTTGATCGTGTTGTCACTCATCTTGCCGTGGACCATCCGTAACTATCACGTATACGGTCAATTCCTCCTGTTGAACTCGAATACGGGATATGCCATGTATGCCGCGCAACATCCCATGCATGGCGTTCAGTTCAGCGAGTTCGCTACAGCCCCTCTACCGGAGGGCATCCTAGAGGATTTTGGGGGCAATGAGGCACAGATGGATCGCGCATTGCTACGGCGCGGTATACAGTTTATTCTTGATGACCCTTGGCGGTATCTATTACTGAGTCTCAGCCGCGTGCGGGCCTATTTCGAGTTTTGGCCCACGCCAGATACAAGCCTGTTGCATAATCTGGGCCGTACTGGCTCGTTTGGATTGAGCTTGCCCTTTATGGTGTATGGCTTGATCCTGGTCTTGCGAGAGCGAAACCTCCGGCAAGGGAACGCCCTGCTCCTGCTCTTTCTGGTGTTCTACTCCGGCCTGCACATCCTCACCTGGGCCATGGTCCGCTACCGACTGCCTGTGGATGCTGTGTGTCTACTCTTCGCGGCTCTGGCTGTACAGGATCTCTATGGGCGGGGGCGTTCTTGGCTTGCCAGGCGGGGCACCTCTGGCTCTACTCGCGTGCCTGCCGAACATTAGCGGTGTTTGCTATCTCCGGGCGGGTTTGTGAGAGGCCGAGAAGGACTTGTGCAGTTCGCACGGATCATGTAATCTAGAGAAAAAGACAGGGCTGAACCAATTCGATGGATAACAATCAGACGTTAGCACAGTACTTGGTTATTCTGCGCAAATGGTGGTGGCTGATGATAGCCTGTACGCTGATCGCCAGTGTCTCCAGTTATATGGGCACACGGCAAATGCCCCGTGTCTATCAGGCCACATCCACGGTAATGGTAGGACAAAGCCTGCAGAAGCTCAACCCGAGCAGCAACGACTTTTATATCAGCCAGCAATTGGCCCAAACCTATTCCCAGTTGGTTCAGCGCCGTCCGATCCTGGCCGGGGCAGCTCAGGCGTTGGGGTTGAACTATATCCCTTCCCCTGCCAGCATATCTACCCGCCAGGTACCGGGCACTCAGTTGTTGGAGATCAGCGTGCGGGATACTGACCCGGAACGGGCCCGCGCCTTGGCGGACGAGATTGCCAATCAGTTGATCCTGGCGACTCCTGCCGCGGGTGAGACGGAGGAACGTCGAGCTTTTGTCCAAGGACAACTCAAGGACCTGGAGGCCAAGATCGAGAGCACTGACGCCGAAATCGAGGATGAGCAGCGCAAGCTCGAGGCAGCCAACAGCGCCCGAGCTATCCAGCAATACCAGGCCAACGTCAGTGCGCTGGAGCAAAAGAGGGATTCTTACCGGTCTACATATGCTTCACTGCTTGGCACGGTGCAGGAGGCAACGAACTATGTTGCCATCGTGGAGCGGGCCATCACACCAGGGTGGCCTATCAGTCCTAATGTACCCCAAACGGTGCTGCTAGCAGCGGCCATTGGGCTGGCGTTGGCGATGGCCGGAGCGTTTCTGATCGAGTTCCTGGATGATACGGTGCGTTCGATCGAAGACGTCACTCGCCTGACGAACTTGCCTTTGATGGCAGCCATCGCACGCATTGATGGGGGGCGCGATGACAGTAAGCTGATTACCCATCGAGAGCCTCTCTCGCCCATCTCTGAATCTTATCGGCTGCTGTTTACCAACATCCGGTTTTCTTTAGTTGACAAGCAGTCGTTCGCCTTGATGGTGACGAGTGCTGGACCCTCGGAGGGCAAGAGTGTTACCCTGAGCAATCTGGCTGTCGCCTGTTCCGAGTTTGGCAAAAAGGTGCTGGTAGTGGATGCCGATTTGCGCCGTCCTATGCAGCACCGCATCTTTGATAGCCCCAACGCGACTGGTCTTTCTGACGCGATCCTGAATGCTGGCACTAGCGCGATGGAGTATGTCCAGCAAACGCAGCTCTCAAACGTGTACCTGCTCGCAGCCGGTCAGTTACCGCCCAATCCGGCTGAGCTGTTGGCCTCAGAGCGGATGGGAAGAATCCTGGAGGAACTTCGTCAGCATATGGATGTGGTGCTTCTGGATACCCCACCTGCGTTGGTGGTTGCGGATGCGGCCCTCCTTGGCTCCCAGGTGGATGGTACCCTCTTGGTTACCGACCGGGGTCAGACACGACGGAATATGGCTAAACAGGCGGTGAAGGAACTGCGGCGGGTGGGCGCCAATCCCGTAGGTGTTATTCTCAATCGGGCTACATCGGGCCGTACGGGCTACAGTTACTACAACTACACAGACCAGGGTGGAAAGCGGACTCGGACACGCCGGCCACGCAAATCCGAACAGCCTTCGCAACGGGCCAACAAATCACATGGCACATTGTCCAACCCCTCTGCTGAATCGTAACCCAAGCCAGAACGTTCGGCATCATCGATAGTCGAGTGAATAGCGCTAGACTGAGCGTGTAGGCATAGTTTGTGCCACCTTCCCCAAATAAGGAACGGGTCTGCCATGTACCATCACATGGCAGACCCGTTCCTTATTTCAACGCTTCCCCTTGCTCCTGCTCCACCTCTCTGCCAACCACTCCCGTCCAAGTATCATTCTACCCCTAACGTTTTGCGCCAAGTCATAATATAGTTGGTGATCTCGCTTTGGGTCTGGTTATGCCCCAGGCATCCCATCTACGAGTCTAAACATCACCTTTACGTTGCTTGGCCTCAGTTCAGTTATTATGGAAGTAGGAACAAGATTTATGGGGGCGACTGGACATAGGGAGGGCAAGTGTAGAAAATGGAGTAGTTGCCTTGCTAGAGGTTTCCCCGATTGCTGGTTCGAATCGTCCCAGAGTGCCAATTGGGCAGTGGCTGTAACTTTTTCAACCAACAACCGTTACACTATCCGATGATCGCTTGACAGGTCATGGGGCTGTATACTGGCAGTGCGAGTATACATTGAGCGGAGGCATAATGATTCCTTTTCACTCGTACATCCGTCGAGTACTAGGCTTTTTGATTGTATGCACAATCTTGGTTTCCACCATCGCTCGGTTCCAACCTCTTTCCTTAGCGGACACGCCCACGAATCCCAGTGACGTTTCTGCGCCAAGTGCGGTAACCACCGACTCGGCGACCAACCGAGTCTCCATACCTTTCGTGGTCAGCGAGTCGAGGCCTTTGCAGCTTGAGGAGAACCCTTGGCCGATGCTGGCTGCCAATCCCCAGAGGACATCCTGGACACCCGAAGAAGTGCGCGGCGCACTAGATCCCGCCTGGTATAGGCCCATTGAGCCTTACATCCCCGCCAAGGTTCAGATAATCGCCGCTTACGGTTTGCTTTATGTATCCACCGCCAATGGACTCTATGCTCTGAACGCAGAAGATGGTAGAATCGCCTGGGTATATCCCACCGAGATGCCTCTAGGACATTCCCCAACTGTGTACAGTGGTGCAGTTTATGTGGGGGGATTTGATAAGAGAATCCACGCACTTGAGGCTACGCCGGATGTCAATGGGCTTCCAGTGGATGCAGAGACCGGATACAGGATTAATAACCATGTCTTGTGGACCTTTGAGGCTGAGGCGGGTTTTGATACGAATCCTCTCGTTATAGAGGACAAGCTTTTCGCAGGGAACCGTGATGGCAGCATGTATGCGATCTATATTAGCGGCCCACAAACAGGCCGATTGGCCTGGAGGTTCCAGACGGACGGCCCGATCCATTTCTCGGCAGCCTATCAAGATGGCATCGTCTACTTTGCCTCGAACGATGCCTATGCATATGCCCTTCAGGCGGATACGGGCGAACTTGTTTGGAAGTCAGCGAAATTGCCTGTGGGTAATGGCTTCCACTCCTGGTGGCCAGTCATTACAGGGAGTACCGTTGTGTTGGCGAGTAGTCGTAGCTACCGCGTCGGTGTTCCTCCTCAGACTGGTGCGGGAAGCCTGTTCCTCTCCAAGCATGATGACGGTTACTGGCCTCCCGCAGAGGCCATGGGGCCCGTACTCCCTGATGGTAGCATGGATGCTACCAGAGCCATGCAGTATCTGGAGGAGAAACCCTGGCGCCGGTCCTACTATCTTCTGGACCTGAATTCGGGCCTTGAGATCACCTATGATCTTGATACTGATGGGAATCCAGAGTATGCGCCCCTTATGTGGACCGGCACTAACTCGGGTAATCGTTATCCCCCAGCCATTGGCTCTGATGGAAAACTGTACACTTTTAACCTCTATTCCGCATCAGGCTATGGGAATGGCATGTCAGCATGGCAGTTGGGTGCGTCATCGATTACTCCTGTGGGGTCGGTAACAGCTCCCGATGAGCCTTTGGCTTACTCGATTGGAGGCAACGTCATATACTATACCCACTGTTGCGACAGATCAGCAGGCGGGATAGAGATCAGTGGAAGCGGACGATGGTTCTACATTCGGTACAACCTAGCGACATTGTGTTCTGGTTACAATGTGATGACTGCGGGCACGGCTGAAGACAATCTGGCCCAGGTGTATGGTGGATGGAATGGGGTGTATGGGAGTCATGGAGACCAGAACGCACCCATACCTTATAGAGGCAAGCTTTATCTCCACAGGGGCAACGCGATTATTGCTCTATCAGCCGAAGGTGGAGCAATGTCGCTGCCGTTGGCTAAATCAATAGCAGTAATGTCTACGCCGGAAAGTGTCACCAGAAGCGCGTTGGAGCAGAAACTTGTAGTTGAAATTCAGAAGATTCTGGATGCCGGCCATCTCAGGCCCGGATTTGACGTTAGCTTCGGTCAAGTTGGCAAGGTCTTGGGGGACAAGATGGGAGATGTCTGGCATAACCCGGCAGACACCATCTATACACTAGTCGTTGCTCTGCCCCATCTGCCCTCTGATATGCAGGATGAACTGCGGGCCTATATCCAGAACGAGTTCGTCAACTATCCTCCCTACGAGTACACGCATATCGGCTGGCGAGACGGGGCTGAGCGTGATGACTTTGTCAGGCCACCTGAGATTGCCGAAGACCTTCCAAACTATGGGCCGAACAAATATAGTTCCATGGGGTTTGATGGCTGGACTGGCCCAGATTGGAAGTGGACGCCCTACACGTTCTATGCTCTTTGGAAGTATGCCGAGGCGTTTGGTGGAGCCAGGGACATCTTTGATAAAAGTAGGCACCTGCTATGGACTCCTCCAAGCGATGAGGTTCTCAAGGAATATCCCTTTGCCCACAACGCCTGGATTTCTGGATATTGGGGTTATCTGGAATTGGAAAAACTCGCCGGATATCCAGAGTCAGCTGACAAAAGGGTGGAGCTAGATCGTTTGCTGGCGTTAAGGGTTGCAAACTTTGAGAAGGATAATCCCTGGGGGCCTGACGATGGGAATCCTGAGCAGGCTTTCAGTATCGCTCGGAATTTCACCTGGCTTACTCCAGAGCTTGGCCAGTATCTTCGGGATCACGCGTTGGGCCAAATGCAGGAAGCAGTGGACGAGTATACGGAGGTGGCTCCCTATTGGTTTGTGACCCGATTCGAGGCAACCTTCCGTGAATACGTCATTCACCACCTCTACGACTACAATGCTCTGTTTGCGGCCAAGGCCTATATCTTCCAGGAACCAGCAGAGGAATTGGTCAAGTACATCGACGTTCCCGCTTTTGCCAGGGGCGACCTTTTCTACATACAGAATTTGGTCTCAGCCATTGAGGCGGCGGAGCAGGTAACAGGTTCCGTTACTCTGCACCAAGACTGGAATTTGATTTCGCTCCCGGTGGCTCCCGTGAGTTCCGCAATCACTGATACCCTTTCGACAATCGCAGGCAAATATGATCAGGCTTGTGTCTACAATCGCTCAGGAGCAACGGGGACCTGGGTGTGCTATTGCCCGTTGGACCCAACACCAGATGCCAGTCAGATTGCGCTAGACCAGACACACGGGATATGGATCCATGCAACACAGCCTGTAACTCTGACGATGCAGGGATCACTGACGGATCCCACCAGTATCTCTCTCAGATCTGGCTGGAATATGGTAGGCTATCCCAGCCGTTCCGCAAGGCCAGTTCAGGAAGCCCTAGCAAGCATTCAGGGGAAGTACGATCTTGTCTACGCGTATGACCCTTTGGAGGTTGCCAAACCTTGGAAAACCTATCAACCAGACCGTATGCCAGCCATCAACAACCTGACGCAGATGATTCCTGGCCAAGGGTACTGGCTGAAGGTCAATCAGGACTGCATATGGGTTGTCCCGACATAGGTTGACCGTTCTAGAATGTAGCGATTCTCCTACGGATGGCCTATATGATGGGCCATCCGTAGGGGGCAACTGCCCTATGATCGAAGCACAGAACCTTACCCGTGCTTGCCCCTGCGTACTCACCTCTACGGCCTTTGCCAACTGATCCAAACTGACCAAGTCGGGCGCCTCGGTCTATCTTACGTAGGCATAGTCTATTTCAAACTGCTCGGTCATACGGAAGTTGTCCCCGGAATTCGCGTGTTTCTGTCGGACCTGGTAGGCCTACGTTTACGTCGTTTTAATCTTCGAGTTAGCGGCTTTTTACGCCATCCCAGTGCATCTTGGGATATGATCATAGTAGTTAGGCTTGGTCGTATCTCAGCTCAGACCGAGTTGCTCGCCGCAGGTGGAGGTATCAGGCTATCAGTCAGGATGGGGGCAAAGGATGAGGGTACTGGACTATCTTGTCGGATTCCGCCGCACACCGCTCAATGCCAAGATACACAGACGCTTCTGTATCGGCATGCTGTTGTTCCTCGCCCTATGCCTGAATTCCCCCCTGGTCACCCTGGCTTCTACTCGGTCGGTGAACTCCCAAGTTAGATCAGAGTGGCTCTCCTTTCTCCCTGCGGGCATGCAATCAATTAGATCGCCCTTGTCGCTGACAGGGCCAATACTTGGCCCTGTCAGCGAGCTCACGCCTAGCCCCGTAGAAAAATATGCTCGATATGAGGTCTCCTTTTCTGTTCGTACGGTGGCTACCAACCCCTATTTCCCTTACGACGCGACTGCTCCCCAAGAGGTCGACAGGGGGACGGGCATTACAGTGGATATGTTGCTCTTACCCCCTGGCGAGAGCAATTGGGGTAATGCGTTGAGTCTCCCCTGCTTCTACTACCAGCCAGTCGAGCAGATGGGCAGCGGTAGCTCTGTCGCCCTGCTCCCTGTTGGCCAGCCAGAGTGGAGGGCGCGCTTTACTCCTGAGCAGACAGGCGCCTGGCAGTACAAGATACGAGCCACAGATGCTTCAGGTACACAAGAGAGCGCCATTCAGCAATTCGCAGTCGTCACTTCCGATAAGAAGGGATTCGTCCGCGTCAGCCCGACTGATTCCAGGTTCTTCGAGCTCTCGGATGGCACACCGCTTGTAGCGCCGCTAATCAGTCTGGAGCAGGGTAGCCCGTTCAACACGTTGGCCTCTATCCGAGCGAACATTCGTAAGCTGGGGGAGAACGGTTTGCGGTTCGTGCGCTGGTTCCCCACCGGCGAGGGAGCTAACTACTTTGTGGCTCCCTTTGGCGATACCATGCGCATTAACTGGGGCTTTGGGGCTTCCTGGACCACTATCGATGATGTCGATACAGTAGCAGGGAAGCGCTTCAGCTTCACTCCCTATTACTACTCCGGGCAGACGATTCCTGCTGTGCCTGGTGCCGAGTACCGGCTGTCTTTCAGCGCCAAGGTGAGCGGCGAGCGAATGCTGCGCGCTGAACTGGGGAACCTGGGGCGTATTGATATCGGCTCAGCGACCAGTACCTACCATGAGGCCAATGGGCGGGGCGATGTGTGCTCCTACAAGCAAGATGGCTGGCACGACTATGTGCTGGAGGTCACCAACTCTACGGCAACAACGCTCAGCGCGTATCTCCGTGGTCTGTATGTTTCCTCTGATGCGCCGACGCCGTACAATAGTGAGCAGTCCGGCAGTATCCGCATGCACTCCATCCAGTTGCAGCGCGATGAAACCGGGAACGGGGATTGGGGGCCGAACTTGCTTACGCGCTCTGATCCCGACACGTACAACTATGTCGATCAGCGCAGCGCCGCGCGCCTGGATGAGATCATGCGCCTCTCCGAGCAGTACGGCGTGTATCACAAATTGCCTCTGTTCCACAAGAACGACTATGTGCTCAACCGATTCCAGCCTGATGGGTCCGTAGGCTCGGATACCGGGGTGTATAATAGCAACTTTTATTCCTTGCAGGGGCAGGCAGCGCGCTGGTACGAGTACGCGTATGCACGGTACTTTATCGCGCGCTGGTCCTATTCCCCCGCGCTGCACTCGCTAGAACTGGCGAACGAAAATCATCTGCGCACGGACAGCTATGAGGCCGGATTTGCTCTGGCCGAGTATGTACATCGCACATCGCCCCGCCATATCCTGATGACAAACTCGTTTTGGGGATACTTTGTGAGTAACGTCTTCTGCGATCCTGATCGGGGGCATCTCTTCGACTATGCAGACAAACACTGGTATGCCAATACGAACAGCACCAATGGGGAGGTAATCAGCACCATCTGGAATGACTCGGCGGCCTATGTGCGGGAGGGCTGGGTGCGGTTCAATGATTACCGGGTAGGATTCAAGTACAACAAGCCTATTGTGCGGGGCGAGGGTGGTGTCGCGCAGTATGCCACCGAACCCCAACACCCGGATATCCTGCGCGATCCGACGGGCACCTACTACCACAAAAAGCTGTGGGCGCACGTTGGCACGCTGGGATACACCTGCGATGGCGAATGGTACCCTCGGTTGTTTGTGCTGTCCGTAGTTGGGCAATTCCCCAGCCCAGATAATGACCTGGGACGGATGTTTGCCGCCTATGACCGATTCGTGCAAGGGGAGCCTCTATCGAACGGCAAATATGAGGCTATTGGTACGGACCTGCGATGGACGAATCAGGTGTTGATGGCAGATTCCACTGGCAACCTCAGGGCGTGGGGGGCACGCGACGCGTTGGCGGGCAGGGCGTTGCTGTGGATTGATAATGCCGATCAGACCTGGAAGAACGTGGTAGATGGAGTGACGATTAGTCCGGCCAGTGGCACACTGACGTTGCAGGGATTGCCGCAGGGGACATACACTGTCGAATGGTGGGATACCAGGACGGGCCTGGTGACAGGGAGTGATACGGCCAGCGTCGCGGCGGATGGGTGCCTCAACCTTCGCGTAGACAACCTCACGACGGACAAAGCCGTCAAGGTGCGTCGTGAGGTGACGACCTCGATCATTTTGCATCAAGGCTGGAACCTGATCTCACTGCCGGTGGCTCCCATCAGTGGCTCCATTTCTGACATACTCTCGACAGTTGTGGGGAATTACGATCGGGTTTGTACCTATGATCGATCAGGGACAACAGGTGTGTGGACGTGCTATTGCCCATCTGATCCAGCGTCGATGGATAGCCAGATAGTGGTCGATCCAGCCCGAGGGGTATGGGTTCACATGACACAGTCTGCAAGCCTCCAGGTTCGAGGCTCCATAGTGGACTCGGTGAGTATTCCCCTCCGTGCTGGCTGGAATATGGTGGGGTATCCGGGCAGTTCCGCCCAGCCCGTTCAAGAAGCTCTGGCGAGCATTCAAGGAAAGTATGAGCTGGTGTACACATATGATCCCCTGGCTGCCGACCAGTGGAAGAAATACCAACCGGACCGTATGCCAGCCCTCAATAGCCTGACAGAAATGACCCCTGGACAAGGGTACTGGCTGAAGGTTAACCAGGACTGTACATGGGTCGTTCCCATATAAACCGCCCCCTTGCTTTTTGTTGGTTTCCCACTGCGGGTGGTCGCTCAAGGAGAGCGACCACCCGCAGTGGCATTCTCGGGCTGATGCCAGTCAGTTGATGCCAGATACATTTCCCTCTGTGTGAGGCTGCTGACAGGCTTCTGGTCTCACGCCCCAAGAGTACTCGATTCACCTTTTTACCTTTTCTACAGTCTTGGAAACTTGGTTCCCCAATAGGAGTATGCACATCTCTTGTATGAAAAAAAAGCAAGACAACTTGCCCCATTCTGTAACCCTATATTTACTTTCATGTGTTATACTGCGGTAAGTGAGGTGGAAGAGGTCATCCAAACTGATCGCAAAATGGGATCTACATGGACGTACCCTTCAAGCATGTGGGTTTCGTCGTGCGATCAGTTTAGACAGTTAGGTGTGTAGAGCGCCGTAGCAAAGCGATGCTGGCTACGGCCGGCAAGACTGTGGATAGACATTGCGAGACTCTTTCACCGATTGTCCACTATATACGGTTATCCGTATCGTTTGAATGATCTTTTGCGTCATGTATGTTGCCAATCTCTGGATGAACCTTGATCCCAGTTCTGTTTTTGGAGTTTTCATGATATCCCTTTCTTCTGTCGTGCGACCGTCTGATGGCCAGATCTCTGCCGATCTCGATGGGGAAGCGGTCATCCTTGACCTGAAATCTGGTACGTATTATGGTCTAGATGAAGTGGGTGCTTTGGTTTGGAGCTTGATTCAGGAGCCTCGTAAGGTCGGCGAAATTAGGGACGCTATTCTGGAGACCTATGACGTGGCACCTGCGCAATGCGAACGTGATCTATTGGCCTTGATTGATGAGCTGATCACTGCGGGGCTGGTGGAGATTCGGGATCAAGCAAATGCATAGGTTTCTGCGTCTGCCAGCGGCAAAGCGATATCTACTTGTCAACACGCTATTCGTGATGATTGCAATCAGGTTAGGATTGTGGGTTTTGCCGTTTCGAGCCATCACACGGTTGGTTACGTGGGCTTGCAGTTCCAGGCGTTCAGGGCAGCCCAAGTCCGGTTCCGTAGCTGATATTGTCTGGGCAGTAGCTGTGGTGGCACGGCGCTTGCCTGCGGCAACTTGTTTGGTGCAGGCGTTGACTGGTCAGGTATTGATGAATAGAGCTGGCTACGTCCCTCAGATTGAGTTTGGGGTAGTCAGAGATGCGGAAGGGCACCTCAGGGCCCATGCATGGATCCGATGCGAAGGCGAGGTGGTGATCGGCGGACTGGAGTCGGCGCTCAAGCAGTATGTTCCCTTGCGTGCTGGGGAGAGATCAACCCCATGAGCGGAATCGCTGGTATCTTTTATTTCGATGGCCAGCCTGTTGATCGATCCACCCTAGAGCGCATGGGGGATGTGTTAGCCCATAGAGGTCCGGACAATCAGGGTTTGTGGTATCAAAGGCCTGTTGGGCTGGTGCATCGCATGCTCCGGACAACGCCCGAGTCTCTACAAGAACAACTCCCGCTGGTCAGTACCGATGGGATGTTGGCTATTACAGCGGATGCTCGTATTGACAATCGCGACGAACTCATCTCTGCCCTTGGCTTGGCAGACCACGTTGGTCGGGCCATGCCCGATAGCGCCTTGATCCTGGCGACCTATGAGCAGTGGGGCGAGAGTTGCCCAAAAAGGCTGTTGGGCGATTTCGCGTTTGTGATTTGGGATGGTCGTAAGGAGGCCCTGTTCTGCGCCAGGGACCACTTTGGCGTCAAGCCATTCTATTACTATCGCTCTAGCCGGTTCTTTGTATTCGCTTCAGAGATCAAGGGATTACTTTGTCTGCCCGAAGTACCGCGTCATCTCAACGAGGTCCGAGTGGGCGAGTATCTGGTGCCGATGGTCGAAGACAAGACCATCACGTTCTATGAGGACATCTTGCGCCTTGCTCCCGCACATAGCATGGTTGTGAGCCGCGAGGGGGGCAAGTTGGAGCGCTATTGGTCGCTGGACCCCTCGCGGGAATTATATCTGGGCTCAGATGACGAATACGCCGAAGCGTTTCGAGAGCTATTTGCCGAGACGGTACGATGCCGGTTAAGGAGCGCTTTTCCGGTAGGCTCCCAGCTAAGTGGGGGATTGGACTCCTCTTCGGTGACCTGTATGGCTCGGGAGTTGTATCAGGGAACTGGAAGTCTATTGCACACATTCTCGGCAGTCTTTGACCAAGTCAAAGAGTGTGATGAACGGCCCTACATTGAGGAGGTTCTCGCTCAAGGGAATCTAGAGTCCTGTTACACGTTTGCGGACCAAATCGGCCCGCTAAATGACATGGAGCGCATGTTCTGGCACCAAGATGAGCCTTTCGCCATTCCCAACCTGTTCATGAACTGGGCAATGCTCTCAGAGACCAAGGCATGTGGTGTGCGCGTATTGCTAGATGGTATGGATGGCGATACCACGGTATCTCACGGGGATGCCTACCTGGGCGAACTGGCCCAGTTGGGGGAGTGGGCGGGCTTCGCGGAGGAGTTGCGAGCCTTTGCCCAAGTGCGTGGCATCTCCCCTTGGCCCTATCTGGAGTACTATGGATTATCCCATTTGCGCGATCTACTGCGCAGAGGCAGATGGGAGGCTTACGGTCTGGGCGTCAGAGAGATTGCGAATCGATACGACGTTTCCTGGTGGAACCTGACTCTCAATCATGGCCTGAAAAGGTTGCTGCCCAAGTGGGTGACCAGAGTTGGACGTGGCATAACCTACGGAAGGAACAGGCTGCGGAATCCAGATCAGGCCAGTCCAGGTCTGAATCCAATCATCCGACGGGACTTTGCACGGCGAATCGGCCTTGGTGAACGCCATCGACAGTATGATCGTCTTCTGACGCCAGCTCGAACAGAGAGAGCATGGCATCATCGTCGTCTGAACATGGGCGTTCATCCCTTCTCGCTAGAGGTTTGCGATCGTGCCAGCGCGGCCTTTGGAGTGGAATCCCGCCATCCTTTCTACGATAGGAGATTGGCTGAATTCTGTTTATCTTTGCCGCCTCAGCAAAAGCTGCACCAGGGCTGGGAGCGCTTGGTGATGAGGCGGGCAATGCAAGGCATTCTCCCGCCTCAAGTCCAGTGGCGGGCTGACAAGTCTCGTCTTTCACCGAACTTTCTGCGAGGGTTGCTGACTTTTGAACGCGAGCGTATGGACCATCTGATACTCCATCATTCTGCCGCGATACAGGAATACATGGATGTAGATGTTTTGCGGCAGCGATACAGCCGTTTTGTGACAAAGCCAACAACTTCTGAGGCAGATACGATCATCTGGCCGGTAGTGAGTCTGGGTCTGTGGTTGGATCATGTTGGGTTTGCTTAAGAGCATCAAGCTGGCACGTACGTAACTGAGATGAATAGCTAGTTTTCCAGCAGTCAGGTGTTGATTTTGACGATTGCATTGCGGAATCATAAGGAGGTCAACGTGAAAAAGCCATACGCTTCACCTAAATTGACCGTTCACGGAACGGTCAGCAAGCTCACGCAGGATTGCCTCGCTTTAGGGGCAAACGATGCGTGGGCGCAGCAAAACTGCCCCGAGTGCACCAACTGCTTGAGCGCGAATTGCTAACCGCCCTGACGGCGTGATCGTCAGCGGCACCCCCAACCTGTTCCCTGGGGGGATAATACGGCAGATCAGATTGATTAGACTGCCGTAGGAAGGGGACACTAATGAAGTGGCCTATTGTTTGCTTCGTCAGCTCGATACCGACTGCTGGAAAGCTACCTGTTCATCTCTGACGAATGTGAAGCCGGTGCCAATGAGTGCATTCGGGTTTGGTGTGGCCAAGTTTCACAGAAGCCTGGTTGTCGAAAGATGACGAAAGCATCTCAGAGCGAGTGCTGATGGCCATTGCCGTAACGTGCATCATCACATGAGAGGAAACCATCACGTTTGTGTATGTTGCTTACGGCCTGAGTATCTGCTCCGAAGTCGAGTTGCCGGAACTGCTAATAGGTTCTTCAGGGAGCGATATAGCCATTCGCTGCCAGGCTGTGGATCCTTCCCTTGTTGAGAAAGCTGAGGATCCGCCTGGCTACGTCCGAGTAGACCCCAGTTCTTACTGCCTCCACCTACCGGAAATAGGCACATTTCTGGCTCGGGAGGGGAAAGAGGTCCTGGTCGATGCCGCCCCCGGCTCGGACGAGCGTATCATCCGTCTGGCCATCTTGGGGCCAATGCTCGGTATGCTGCTGGCTCAGCGAGGTTTTTTGGTACTGCATGGCAGCGCCATCCTGGGGCCTGATGGGGCAGTGGTTTTTTTAGGCCCCAAGGGCTGGGGCAAGTCTACTATAGCGGCAGCTCTGCACTTACGAGGCTATCCACTGGTGGCCGATGACGTCATCGCAGTCGAGATTGGTGCTGGGGAATATCCCAGGGTACTGCCGGGGTTCCCTCAGCTCAAGCTGTGGCCAGAGGTTCTGTCTCATCTGGGAGAGGATCCCGAGACCTTGCCTCGGCTTGCAGCTTCTATGGAGAAAAGATCTCATGCTGTGAAGGACGGATTTGCCTCCACGCCGCTACGGCTATCGCGCATCTATGTGCTGGATGCGGGCTCGCATCTCGCCATTGAGCCAATTCCTGCCGCAACAGGCATTTTGGAGCTTGTTCGAAACACTTTTACGCTACGGTTTGTGCAGCTACCGGAAATCAGGCCACGGCATTTTCGGCAATGCGCTGACTTGGCCGCTTTCGTGCCGCTAAGCCGTTTGAGAAGGCCATATTCGCTGCTCAAGTTGCGGGAGCTTGTAGACCTCATCGAGCAGGATCTAGGGTGCGATGCCAAGACAGGAGGTGGATCGCTGTGACTTCTCCTGTCGGTGCCTTTCCGGTCCATAAGACAGATACAATGACCGCGCGTTATGCCATCGAGACTACCTCCCTGATCAAAAAGTTTCCTAACCGGACGGGATATCGCGCGATGCTCCCTTTTGGTCGTCGTGAGGAGCTCACAGCGGTTGATGACGTGAGTTTGCGCGTGCGCGAGCGGGAACTGCTTGGCTTGCTGGGGCCAAATGGTGCGGGCAAGACGACCCTTGTCAAGATGCTGTCCACGCTAATTCTGCCTACAGCCGGGCACGCTCAGGTCTGCGGTCATGATGTGGTATCCGAAGCTTCTGTCGTGAGGCGGGATATCGGTTTGGTGGATTGTCAGGAGCGTAGCTTCTTCTGGCGGCTGTCAGGACGTCAGAATCTCGAGTTCTTTGCAGCCTTGCAAGGCTTACATGGTGGTAGGGCAAAGGAACGTATTGCGGAGCTGCTGGCATTCGTTGGCCTGGCGGAGCATGCAGAACGTTGGTATATGACCTACTCCAGCGGAATGCGTCAGAGATTGGCCATCGCCCGAGGTCTACTGACTTTGCCTCGTGTGCTCTTCCTTGATGAGGTCACGCGTGGTGTCGATCCGCAGAGCGCACGTGATCTCAGAATCTTTGTGCGAGAACAGCTTATCTCCAAGATGGGCTGCACGATCATCTGGGTGACTCATCAGTTAAGGGAGGTGGAGGAGATCTGTGACCGCGTGGCCATTATGAATCGAGGACGCCTTATTGCTTGTGAGTCTATTGCCGATATCAAGAGGCTCATACCAGGAGGACAGATCTATCACCTCCAAGTTTATAACTTGTCCCCTTCCTCTGTGATCCAAGTTCGTACTCTCCCTGGCGTGATGCAGGTGGAACCTATGGACGGTGATCCTCAGGGATCGAGTTGGCAGCTAGCCCTTGCAGGTGAGAACGGCAATCTATCTTCGGTCATTCACGCGCTTGTAGAGCAAGGAGGTAGCATCCACCACTGTGCTGCTCGTGATGTGTCGCTGGAAGAGGTTTTCATTAGCCTAGTGGGAAATCAAGATGGTGCATAAAGCTCTAGCTTTCATCCGGTGTGATTTCCAGATGCAGGCTAGTTACCGCCTTAGTTTCTTGGCCCAGGTTGCCGGAGTTCTGGTTCAGGTAGCCATCTTTTATTTTATCTCACAGACTGTGGGTATAGCGATCAACCCTCATCTCCAGCAATATGGGGGAGATTACTTCCATTTTGCTCTAATCGGGATTGTTTTCTATCCACTTATCTCTTTGAGCAGCAACTCTCTGTCCGAGGCGGTCTCTACAAACCAGCATCGAGGCACGTTGGAAGTGCTGGCCCTGAGTTCAACACCTCTCTTGACGCTGCTCATGATGTCCACCCTCTGGCGATATCTGTGGACTCTGACTGTATCCATTGCCTATGTGATAGCAGCAGTACTGCTCTTCGATGCGCAATTCGTGCGAGTCGGCATTGCTCCCGCCTTGGTGGTGGTAGGGTTTGGCGTTCTTGCCCACGTGGGCCTGGGGTTGATCAACGCGAGTTTTACCCTGATCACCAAGAAGCCTAGCCCTTTGGCCCAGATATTGCCCACATTGATGGGGTTGTTGGCAGGAGTGTACTATCCTGTGGACATCCTGCCCATTTGGCTTCGCTCGCTGGGGCAGTTCCTGCCAGCAACTTACGCCTTTCGTGCGCTCAGGCTGACGACGCTACAGGGAGCATCGCTTGTTGATGTGGAGTCCGATTTGATGATGCTTGCCGTTTTCACAGTTCTGCTCGTGCCTATTGGCTTGCTCTCATTTCAGTATGCGCTGCATCGGGCCAAGATGGACGCAAGCCTTACCCAGTTCTAAAGGAGTCAACAGTTTGGCGACAATTGCTCCAGAGACACTTCTGCCTGTTCCTCTCTCAGAGAGAACCCGCACGCTGTTGTTTGATCTGGCTGCGGGAGACTTGCAGAGGCCGCTCAGTGTACTAGATATTGACTGGCAAGAGGCTTTTGAGGGGGTATGCCATCATGGATTACTGGGGCTAACTCAGCGATATCTGAAGTATGGCGAATCCCGAGAGCTACTGTCACCGCAGTTCAATTCCTGGGTAGAGAATGCGTACCGCCAACGTGCCGTCGGGATGATCTTCATGCAGGGCAAAGCCTACCAAGTTCTATCTTTGTTAGCTGACAAAGTAGAGTTCATGGTGTTGAAAGGGCCAGCCATTGGGTATGCTGTCTATCCCGATCCCATATTGCGTGTTTTTACGGATTTGGACTTGGTAGTGCGAGAGAGAGACTGGCCAACGGTTCATCACATTTTGCTGGAAGCAGGCTTCGAGTCGGAGGATAACCTTCCCGAACCGCCGCCCAAGCTCGTGCAGAGTTGGGTTCTTCACGAGCAGACATACAATCATCAGCGACTCGGTCTGACTGTCGAGGTACACTACGAGGATATCCTGAACGCTGGGCTCAGGTCGAGAGATATCGATGGTTTCTGGGAGCGGGCCATGACAGTCACCACGCCTGGAATTGCTTTCAAAACACTCTCTTTTGGAGACTCGTTGATCTACCTCTCTGCGCATGTTCATGCGCATGGCTATTTTCGCCTGACCTGGCTTTCTGACCTGGCTTTTCTTCTTCGGGACCACGGACACCAGATTTCCTGGCCTCAAGTTCTCGAGACAATCCACAAAGAAGAGGCCCAGGTGCCTGTTTACTATACTCTCTGGTTCCTAGAAAGATTCTTGGGAGTGTCGGCTCCAGATGGCGTGGCAGATGCCATCAAGCCTGATAGATTTCGGCTGTGGGTGCACGAACAGTATTTCCCCTCCCATACCGTATTGTCTGATCATCCCAAGTGGCCACCCATCTTTAGCTTCTATCACACGCCTTTCTTTGCTCGGTTGCTTCCCGATCTGCTGGTCATGGGCCGTCGGAAGGACAAGCTGCACTATCTCTTCCGACTGCTTACGCCCCCTCGCGACTGGCTGATTTACTACTATGCGCTCAAGGATACTCCTTTCGTCTGGATACACTACCTCCTCAACCCGATGAAGTTAAGCTTCCACATCTTGGAGGAGATATGGGAGAGGGGGCAGAAAAGGATTCGACGTGTGGCCCAACGCATTTCCCTTCGGCGTAGTGTCTCAACTCAATAGAGTTTGGTCGTATTGACAACCGGGTCCAAGATGGAGATTACGGGCGTCGACTTATCTGGCTGATTGGCTTTTACGCTTTGTACCCATAGGAACACGTCTGTGAAGACGATCATCGCAAGAACAGCCAGATTCCTCATTGCGGCAGGCATCTTGCTATTCCTGACCAATGTAGTGGCGGGAAGGGCACTCACTAGTTCCGTGTCTGAAGGTTCGGCCAGGGTAGTCGCTGTCCCAGCGTTGGTTTTTTGTGGTCACGATGAATAGCCCTAGAACCTCACCGTGGCAACTTGTCTCGTCGAGACTGTTAGCCCAGAGGGCTATGTTCAGCAACACCTGGTCTATGCTGGTCCCCCGTGCTGCAATGGTGTCCTACCAACCTTACTGCGCAACCCAGCCTTGCTGATTCCAAGGTTGTCTGGATTCTGCGTCACCACTACCCAATGGTACCTACCGAGCCGTATGCTTTGGCAACGGATGGCGAGAAGGCTGCTGTTGTGCAATTCGCCATCTGGTACTACACCAGTGGGCTGAATTTCATGGATGATCAGAGTGGAGAGCCAGCCAATGTGTTTGCTGCTGCTCGCGACATTGTCCATCAGGCCGAAGGCACCAGGTGGACCGTCCTGCCGACAACCCCTGCCGCCCTGGAACTTTTGTCAGAGACAGCGGACCTCACCAAAGAAAAACAAGCGGTAGTCGCCACCGTCCTCGACGCAGCCGGAAGTCCAGTCGTGGGTGTCCAGGTGGAGTTCGCTGTAACAGGTGCCGACAGCATAGGTTCCGTCCAGGTTACAATCGGTGTAGATGGCGCGGCAGTCTTTGCCTACACCGGCACTGCCACTGGGGATGACTCGATCAGGGCAGTTGTAGCCTGTAATGTGCCCATTGGCCGGGTATGGGGTAGAGAGGGTTGCCAGGACATGGTCGTCGCTGGTTCCGTCGCCGGGCAGATCTCCGCGATCGCACACTCATCCGCAACCATATCGTAACCCACGATGGGCGTATGCTACTGCCGTTCCAGCACTATACTCGGGTGAAGACGCCGCCGGTGGAGATTTCTCAGGGGTGGCTGTTCTCCGCGCCCACCGACCCGCGCAACGACGTGCTGATGAGCGAGGACGAGGGCGAGACGTGGACACTTCACGGTGACATTCGCCTGACAGAGGACGACGACTACCACGGTTGGACGGAGAACAACATCGCAGAGTTGGCCGATGGGCGGATCGCGATGATCATCCGCGCCGACCGTCTGGGGGGCGTGCTCTACTATGCCGAGTCCTCCGACGCTGGTCGAACCTGGCCGACCTTTGCCCGCAAGACCGACATCCCGAATCCGGGCTCCAAGGCCACGCTGTATAGCCTTGGTGGCGACTGTCGCGCTGCTGCATAATCCGGAATCCCCACCATCGCAGCCCGTCGGCACTCTGGATCAGCTACGACGGGCTCAGGACGTGGCCGTACAAACGCGTGTTGGTGCCCGAGTCCTGTGGCGGCCCAGAGGGGGGCTGAATATTCTGACGGTTTCCTCAGTGCCGACCGTACCTTTCTGCACTTGGCCTTGTGACGACAACCGCCACCGGGCGGTATATATAGAGACGAAACTGCCATGAGTACGTTGGATCAGCACAACAGCATTGGAGGTTGACCCATGAATGCTCTGACATTGAACTACCACCTGATGCATCCGGGAGGCGATAGCCTGCCGGGCGATCCGAACGCCGCCTTTTACCTGGATGGCGTGTATCACCTGCACTACATCCTGGGCCATCCGTGGAAGGACCAGCACTCCTTCAGCTTTGTGCATGTCACGAGTCCCGACATGCTGCACTGGACATGGCAGCCGACCACGCTCCAGCCAGCCTTGACCGGCCACGGCATGTTCAGCGGCACGGGATTCCTGACGAAGGAAAGGCGGCCAGCGATCATCTACCACGGCCAGGGGTCGGGCCGGAACCAGATCGTGGTGGCCAAAGACCGGCATCTGTCCGCCTGGGAGAAGCCTTATCCAGTGGAAGTGCAAGCCCCCGATGGCAGCGAGGCATCGATCAGTAGGCACTGGGATCCGGATTGCTTCCTGATTGGCGATACCTATTACGCCATCTCGGGGGGAGAGCATCCGCCGATTTTCAAATCAAAAAACCTTCGGAGTTGGACGCTTATCGGTGACTTTTTGCGGCACGAACTGCCGGACACCATGATCGGCGAGGATATCTCCTGTCCAAACTTTTTCCAACTCGGGAATAAGTGGATGCTCCTCTGCATCAGCCACCCGCTCGGCTGCCGCTACTATATTGGCGATTGGGATGTAGAGGCGGAACAATTCGTGCCGCAGAAACACGGTCGTATGAACTGGCGACGTGATGAACAACCCATCTTTGGGGTGCTCGAACGTACCGATTTTTTCGCCCCAGAAAGCGTGCTCACACCGGATGGCCGCCGCGTCATGTGGGCCTGGTTAACCTCCGTAGGGTCCGACAACGCATTGCTCAAGAGAACGATCCAATCCCTTCCGCGCGAGTTGGCCCTGCCTGCCGACGGTATCCTGCGCATCAAGCCGCTGCGTGAACTCGAAGCGCAGCGTTTCGATCCGGTCGCCCTGACCGATGTCACGATTGCCACACCCATCACCGGACACCGCGACCAGGTCCCGCCATCAAGCACCCCCGCTCTGCAGCGCATCGCCGAACTCGACGGTGACGCGTGCGAGATTCGCATCGTGGTTCCCCGCGAACAGGCGGCGCGGAAACTTTTCGGGTTCACCCTTTTCGCCGACGACCACAGCGGCGGGTTGCCCATCATGCTCCGGCCGGAAAACGGTACGCTACGGGTCGGTACGACCGAGGCGCCATTCGCCGTCGCCGATCTTCCTGCGGGCGAGGATGTGGAACTGCGCATCTTTGTCGACAAATACCTCGTCGAAGTCTTTGCGAACGATCGTCAGGCGTTGCTTGCGGCCCATCTGGACTATACTGGGAAGCCGGGTCTCGACGCCTTCACGGTCGGCGCTCCAACGACGCTCAAGAGCCTCGAAATCTGGAAGTTGCGGCCTACGAATGAGGGTTTCCTCGACGCTCAAAACAACGGCATCTGGGAGCCAGCCCGACAATGAACAAGCTCAACCCATTTCCTCTACCCTCGGGGCATCTCTCAGGGGATACCTTTCCCATCTTTCGCGATGGTGTCTGCCATCTCTTTCACATGATGCCGCCGGTCATCGCCCACCACGTAAGTTGCGACCTGCTGCACTGGGAAGAGCGGCCAGTAGTGGTCGCGCCGGGGTCGCCCGGCGAGCCGGACTGCCATAACAACGCGACAGGCAACGTGGTCGAACAGGATGGACGCTTTTACCTCTTCTATACGGGCAACCAGAATGTTTGCCTTGCTATCAGCGACGACCTGGACCACTGGGTGAAACATCCCACCAACCCGCTGGTGGCGGGGGATGACCGGCTTTACGCCTCGGCGGATTTCCGCGATCCTTTCGTGTTTTGGAACGAGGAGGAGGCGCGTTGGTGGATGTTGATTGGCACGCGCGTGACGGGCGTGACGGCGGCGCGCGGCGGTTGTATTGGGCTGGCGGTCTCGGATGATTTGTTGCACTGGACGCTGCGGCCACCGCTATGGGCGCCGGGCATAGGGCCGCATTGTGACTGCCCGCAACTCCTCCGTGTTGAGGATCGCTGGCACTTGCTCTATCTGCAACGCAACACTCGTTGCCGGGTGGCGCCGTCACCGGCCGGGCGGTTCCGCCGTCCGCCTGTGCGGAGCCTGGGCACCATGCAGATGGCCGCGGGTTCGCGCCCGGCCTGGGATGGCCGCCGCTGGGTGAGCTTTCCCTTCCTCTTTGGCTTGCAGGGGGAGATGGATCTGGGAACTCCCAGCTATGGAGGGCCGCTGGCCATTCCCCGGCAACTCGCGTTTCATCGGGATGGCACGGTCAGCGAGCGCCCCGTCGAAGAGGTGCTCGCCGCAGTGCGAGCGCTGCCCGATCCTGGGGATCCGCTTGCCCAGGCGCAATCGTTGGTCGGAAGATGGACGATCTTGCCACGCAAGGCTGCCAGCACCGGGCCTGATGGTGGCACGTTGCTGCTACCTGGCATCGCCGCCGATGCCTACCTCGAGTTTTCGGTTTGCTTGGAAACGGCGGACAGCGATTTTCACTTGCTGTTACGTACGGATGCCGAGTTGCGCCAAGGCTACCAGCTCGCGCTGCACCCACGCACCGGGCAGGTCTCCTTTCGTTCGATCTCCAAGTGGGACACCGATCGTGTGCTGGCCAGCCGCTCGGTGGATCTATGCCCAGGGCGTTCCATCTCGCTGCGCGCATTTCTCTGCGGTAGCCTTCTCGAAGTGTTCATTGACGACCGCGTCTCGCTGACCTGCCGTGTGTATGACCATGTCGCCGGTATGCCCGCCCTGGAGCTACGCGATGGTGCGGGCGTGGTGGATAGTATCTGTTGGCGACCACTCACGAAGGAATGAATCAGGAGAGGGTTTTGCAGACCTTGTTGTTTTGAGACGGCGAGCCACTGACGTATCGTGACAACGTGGTACGGTGGCGCGAACTCCTACGATCAGGTCCACTTGGCCCGTGCAGCCCAGACAGGAGATGATCCGCTCTATGTGCTCTCGGGCTTGATCCAGGTCCCCCCGGAGCAGGAGCACGAGGGCGACGGTGAACTCCGTCTCCGGGCACAGCGTTCGGATCTCATCCTCCGTGAGTGTGTGCGGGCAGGGGAAGCCGTTAAGAGCCGTTAGCCTAACTGACGACACTGTTAGGCGCGGGGCAAAGGTTATTTTGGTAGGGCAGCGAGGAGGTAGAGCCTGATGCCGGGCTGACCCGGGGCATTGCAGGCATTATGGGCAGTCAGACGATTGGCTGGGGACGGTAGGAAGGGGTAGTACAGTTAGTTCAAAAAGGAAACCCTTGTGCCAGATGGAGAGAGGAGCTACACTATTGTCGGATCAATCAGAACGGGCAGGGGGGACCAAGCTCACGGCTGCCTACGTGGTTTGCGGGGTACCAGGCTGGGATCGCGGGCGATGAGTGGGTGAGGAGATCATCACTGTAGCCCGTTAGTGCATATAGTAGGAGGTCAGGCAATAATGGCACAGGCCGAGGCACGGTTCGCCGAGCAACGCCTTCAGATGGAGATGGCGGACCTACGAGACAGCTTGCTACATCACTTCCTGATTACTCTGGTCGCTCTCGGTTGGGCATGGTATCCCTATATGATGTTCAACAACTGGGCACTGGGACCTAATGTGATCCCGACAGTCATCGCCATGTTAGGATGCGTGTTCGCCTACGCGGCCTATCGTAGAAGCTATGCTCTAGGAGCATGGCTACTCCTGCTGAGTGGCGTAGGTTTCCATATTAGTATCATTCTGGCACACCCTGGCTCCAACATCTTGTCCTTTGGCGTGCTATTGATCATAGTCGCACAGACCTTGCTGGGGACTGGGGCAGCCAGCGCCACAGCGTCTCTACTTTGGACGGTTGCCTCCCTGGCACGTGCTCGCGGGCTGGGCATGGCATTGCTTGACTGGCCTGCGACAATAGACATGCTCGTTCTGTATGCATCGGCCTTTCTGGTATCCTGGATTGCCGCTCGGCCCCTGCAGGCGATGGCCGAGTCTGCTCTGGCCGGTTGGGCTGAAGCCCGACAGGCGCTGACCGAGACGCGCCAACGCCGAGCAGAGGTATACCGGGCATTGCGGGCACTGGAGGAGGCGACGGCTCGCATACAGAGGATGAACGATGAACTCATGGTGGCCCGCCACGAGGCGGAACTGGCCCGTGCCCAAAAGGCCAAGCTGGCCGCGACTATCAGCCACGAACTGAGGGGGCCACTGAACCTGATCTTGGGATTCAGCAAGATGATGGTCGTCTCACCAGACCTGTACGATACGCCGCTGCCGGAAGAGTATCGAGCAGATATTGATGCCGTCTACCGTAACAGCCAGCACCTTTCTGCTCTAATCGATGACGTGTTGGATCTCTCTCAGCTCGAGGCAGAGAAATTGCCTCTGGTGAAGGATCGGACGGATCTGGAGCAGGATGTGATTAGCAAGGCAGTGGAAATCGTTCGGCCCTTGGCTGAGCGGAAGGGTCTATACTTGCATGAGCAATTGACTGGCCCGCTACCCTGGGTCCTCGCCGACGCAGTACGACTGCGCCAGGTTCTCCTCAACCTGTTGACCAATGCTATTCGCTTTACAGAAAGCGGTGGGATTACGGTGAGCAGTGCGCAGGTGGATGGCAAGCTCCTGGTGCAGGTTGCAGATACCGGTCTGGGGATTCCTGCCGATGAAATCCCCAAGCTGTTTCAGGAATTTCGCCAGGTGCACCCAACGGAGAGCCGCGAGTCGGCCGGAAGTGGGCTGGGATTGAGCATCTGCAAGCATCTTGTGCAACTGCATGGCGGAGAGATTTGGGTGGAAAGCGAGGTGAGTCTGGGCACTACCTTCTCTTTCACCATACCACTCCCTGGGTCCGTACCGTTGACTGGAAGCCTCAAGATAGGTACCCGATTGCCGCCCAAGAAAATCCATCAAACATGCTTAATTCTTCACAATGATGCCAGATTGGTCAAGTTGCTGGCCCGTTATATCGAGGGATACCGCGTGGTGGGTGTGCCGGACCTGGATGAAGCCATTTCCCTTGTGGATCAACTGCATCCCTGCGCAATCCTGACTACCCCCGACTGTGTTAGGCAGCTTGAGCAGCAGTTGGCGGCTAGGTCGTTCGATGTGCCTATCATCAGCTGCGGATTGTCGGGTGCTTCGCAACAAGTGGCAACGGAAGGAGTCCTCAGTTATCTGGTCAAGCCCATCACAGCAGACATGGTTACAGCCGTCATGCATCAGATTGGGAGCAAGGACGAGATGACTATCTTGCTTGTGGATGATGACCCCGATACTTTACGGCTGCTGGAACTGATGCTGACTACTATCCCCCGACCATACAAGATTCTCAAGGCCCAAAACGGTCGCCAGGCCCTCGAGTGTATGCAGACCACAATCCCAGATATGGTGTTCATTGACCTGCTGATGCCCGAAATGGATGGTTGGGAGACCATCGCACGGATGCGGGGTAGCGATCATCTAAAAAGCGTACCTGTGGTCGTAGTATCCGCGCGAGATTGGTCCGAGGAAGGGGTTGTTCTGGACATGCCGCTGTGTCTGCATGCCCAACAGGAGGTGGATATCGCCAAAGGTGCCAAGTATTTGCAGTCTCTGTTTGATCTGGTCACCCCGCGCTATCTACCTGAGCCAGGAACTCTTCAACAGTCCTGACCAGTGTGTCCGAACTCACGGGCTTGCGTAGCACGCGGGCGGCCCCCAGAGCGAGCGCCAGACGCTCTTGGCTGAGCACGGAGCAGATTACCACTGGGATACGCGCCATCTCGGGAAGGGTCTTGAGTTGCTGGAGAATCGTCCAGCCATCGAGGCGAGGCATCAGTACGTCCAGCAGAATCAGGTCCGGTCTGGTATCTGCCAGCAGGGCATCCAACTGCTCTTGGGAACGTGCCACCTGGACGACGTAGTTGGTTCTACGCAGGTACCTGCGATACAGGTTGATCGTATCGGTGTCATCTTCGATAATCAGGATCATCTTGGGCGAGATGACTGGCAGGGTGAATCTCAGGACATCTCCCTCGGCTTCGCAAGACAGCCAGACTTGACCCCCATAGAACTCTAATAGCGCACTACCCACCAGGAAACCGGTGAGTTGCCGGAGCGCCTGGTCGGCAACGCTTCCCTCCAATCCGCGGATTTCCCAGACAATCTCCGCTTCTTGAGGCCGAACGGCAACCTGCAGAAGACCACTCTTTGACAGACGCAGAGCGTCTGTCAGGACATTGAGAATGGCGTGGCGGATCATGCTTGGCTCCGCAAAGACACGGGGTAAAGCGTCCGGAAGATCTAGTGTGAGCGTGACACGCTGCTCTGCGGCCAAGGGCAAGATGGTTTGGCGCACGCTCTCAACCACAGCGAGCAGGTCGATAGACTGTCGGGGCAACGTGCGGGCCAGTCTCAGGGCCTCCTCTTTGGCACGTTCATCATGGGAGAGTTGCGGCTTCGAGGAGTCATCCTGTGCAGCTACTTGTTTCTGATAACGATTCCCCAGAATGCTAACTACGGCCTCGACTGCCTCCTGATGCCGGCGGTAATAGGAAGCGCGGCTGAGAGCCAGTTGCTTGGCGACGTATGCGTGCTCATGTGCTTCAGCATAGCGCAGCACAAGAATTCGATAGCCAGTTGCCTCATGGCTGTGGAGGGGTATGTTCGCAGCTGGTTGTAGGGATTCGATGATCTCCAGAAGTAATGCCCGCAAACAGGCTGCCGCGTTTTCCTCCGATGCAGGTTCCAACACGAGCAGCTTGGCGAGCGGGTTGGTTTGAAGGCACACCGGGTCGTGAAGGTTCGCCAGAGCGTCTTTCACATAGCCAGCAAAAGCCCCCTTGTCGATCGGTGATTCCTCCCCTAGGTCAGGCTCTGATAGTTGATTTGTCATGGCTCTCTTGAGACAGACTGAGAATGAATTGAGACGAAACCCCTTCCAACATCATGGCCTCTATGATAGACTAAAAGCATTCCCTCTGCCATCTAGTCGGCGCGCGTGATTTTCTGAGGCTGGTACTTCACCCGGTGTCTGGGCATGAAAACGGTGAACCTGCCGACGGGCCAACCACCTATCCTGGCAATATGACAACCATTGGCGTCTGTAGAGTGGCCAGCCTTACTATTCCATGTTACCTGTTTTGTTCGCCTTAGCCAAGTCAGCCCGATCGAGTCTTGGTTGTTCCTTTCGGGGGAGAGGAGGTGAGGGGTCGCGGAGATGTGCGAGGTCGGATCTGTCCATTCGTTATTGTTGACCAACAGGAGGTTCAGGGAGCATGGCTAGCAAACTATCGCGTCGTGAGCTAATCAAGCGGGGCAGCATCGCAGCGACGGGCGTTCTCCTAAGTGCCTGCCAGCCCAAGGTGGTCGAAAAAGTTGTCGAGGTAACGCGCGAAGTCGAGAAGGTGGTCGAGAAAGAGAAGGTCGTCAAGGAGACGGTCGAGGTTGAGAAGGTCGTCGAGAAGGAAAAGGTCGTCAAAGAAACCGTAGTGGTCGATGCTCAGGCCCAGAAGAAAGCGGCCATGAAGGCCGAGATGAGTTGGGCGTTTCGGGCAGATATCGAGCAGCCTTGGCCTACCGAGCGGGCCGATTCGTTCACCGACATGTATCCCGATGTTCATATCGAGCAAGTTGTACTGGCGCGCAGCGATATGTACCCCAAGGAATATGCGATGCACGCTGCGGGCACTCTGCCGGATATCTGCTTCTTCTACCACTCGCACTTCCAGCAATGGCGTGCCATTGAGAACGGGGTAGTCATGCCGGTGGACGAGTTTGCGAATAATGACCAGCTGGATCTCAACGAATGGTTCCCCGTTTTCATCGATATGGGCATGTACAAGGGAAAACTCTATGGCCTGCCAAGCTGGGGATGGAGTGGCTGGGACTGCATCACGATCAACTCGCTGCTCTTGGAGGAGGCCGGTATTGAGGCTCCCGAACCAACCAGCCACGCTACGAGCATGGACACGATCACCGAATGGATTTTCAAGTTCTATGACCCCCCCAAGGGCGATGGACCTGCGGAACGTTTTGGTATCAGCATCGGTATCGGGGATATCAGCTTTGAGACGCTTTGTCGTGCCTTCAATGGCTATTTCATTAGTCCAGATGGCACGAAATGCCTGATCGGAGAGGATGAGAACGCCAACCAGGCTGTGAAATGGTGGTACGATCTGGCTGTCACCGAAAAGGTCACACCTGTTGCGGGCGAACTCGCCGCAGGAGAGTATGTCGCTTGGGCGGAAGGCAAGTTGGCCATGTTCATGACAGGTTCCCTGGGTGTTATTAATGCCGAGAGGACTACCAGGGATCCCCAAGTTTGCAAGCTAGGCAATATCATGTTCCCCACCCGCAAAGATGGCAAGATTCCTTCCCAGATGCGTGGCGGGCATTGGAACATCAGTGCCGCGAGCAAGAATGGCGCGGTGGCTTGGGAGTTCATCAAGCACCTGAGTGGGAAGGATGGCACTATCGGGTTCAACTTGGTGGCGAATCAAGGCGCTTTGGTACGTCCTGATGCGCTCCCCTACTTGAAGGGCAAGAGTCCTGTCTATAACTGGTTTGAACAGAACCTGATGGACGGTATGATAATTCATGCTCCGGCTAACTCACGTGGGTCGGAGCTGGGAGATGCGATCGCGCAGAATGCCACGCGTTGGTTCGACCGCAGGGACCCCATGCCCTTTGAAGAAGGCATGATGATGTTCCACGATGCGGTGCAAAAGGTGCTGGATCTACCCATGGGCTGATTGTTCGCCTGGACTGTTGTGGGGCAACCTGCCTGCGCGTAGGTGGGTTGCCCCGAGGAAGCTACTATTCGCAGAGGAGGTCGTCAACATGACGACGGCTGCTACTGTGTCGACAGCCCGCCGCAAGAGATGGACTGCAATGCGGCGGGAGGCGTGGTGGGGATACTTTTTCATGGCTCCCTGGCTCATTGGATTCATCGGGCTGACGCTAGGGCCTGGTCTGGCCTCTCTGGTCCTTACCCTCACTCGGTACAACGTGCTGAGACCGCCGGAATTCATAGGCCTGGACAACTATGTGCAGGTGCTAACGCAGGATGAATTGTTTTACCCTTCGATTGCTCGAACGTTTTACTTTGCGGCTCTCTTTGTGCCTCTAGCTATTGGAGGCTCTTTGCTCGTAGCCGTGCTGCTGAACAGCAAAGTCAACGGCACGGTGCTCTTCCGTACCTTGTTTTTCGTGCCATCGCTCGTGCCGGTAGTTGCAGCAGCGGTGTTATGGGGATGGCTGTTCAACGCCGATTGGGGAATCGTCAACCAGGGTCTACGGGCACTTGGTATCCCTGCACCGGGATGGTTCAGCGACCGCCAATGGGCGCTGCCTACTTTGGTGCTCATGTCACTTTGGGGCAGCGTAGGTGGTACGCGGATGATCATTTTCCTGGCTGGTTTGCAGGGCGTACCCGAGGAGCTGTATGACGCAGCAGCTATCGACGGCGCCAATGCCTGGCAGCGCGCCCGCCACGTGACTTTGCCGTTGATGACGCCTACCATCTTCTTTAATCTCATCCTAGGAGTCATAGGCGCGCTTCAGGTATTCACCTCAGCGTTTGTCGCGACGCGCGGGGGGCCATCCTATGCGACGTGGTTCATCGGTCTACATATCTACAAGCATGCTTTCGAGTACTTTAACATGGGCTATGCTTGCACGTTGGCCTGGCTCTTTGCGGTCGTCATTATCGGTCTTACGATCATCCAACAGCGCTTATCGTCCCGTTGGGTGTTTTACTATGGGGAGCAATGAACGATGATGATCAATGCCGCAACCCTATCGGCAAGCCGTTCAGCATCCGAGCAGGCTCGCAGGAGGCGACGCATCACGCGCCTCCTGACCTATGCGCTCCTGATTACCTGCGGGTTGATATTCGCTTTCCCCCTGTTCTGGACTCTATCCAGCTCGTTACAGACCTGGCAGGAATTGCGTTCATACAAGCCGCATCTCATTCCTGCTGTACCCCAATGGGGAAACTACCCGCACTTGTTCCAGATTCAACCCATGGCGCGATGGATGCTGAACAGTTTCATGATCATTTTCCTCTCGCTTCCAGGCGGAATACTGAGTGCTACAATGACTGCCTATGCCTTTGCGCGCTTTCGCTACCCTGGTCGAGACGTATGGTTCATCATCATGCTTGGGACGATGATGATCCCCTCACAAGTTCTGTTGATACCGCAATATCTGCTTTTTTTCAAGTTCGGCTGGATCAATACCTATTACCCGCTGACTGTGCCGAGCTGGCTGGGTGGTGGAGCATTTACGATCTTTTTGTTACGGCAGTTTATTATGAGCATTCCACGTGATCTGGACGAGGCGGCCATCATGGATGGAGCTGGTCCCATTCGCATTCTTTGGCAGATACTCGTACCCTTGATGAAGCCTGCTTTGACAACAGTGGCAGTGCTGGGCTTTCTGGGCACGTGGAACGACTTTTTTGGTCCCTTTATCTATCTCAACAAAGCCAAGCTATTTACTGCGGCAGTAGGCCTGCAATTTCTCACGGCGGCTGAGATGATCGAGACAACCAGGGAACCTCGTGACCATCTCTTGATGGCTGCTGCAGCAGTGATGAGCCTGCCCGTGATTTTGCTATTCATCTTGGCACAGCGTTACTTTGTACAGGGCGTTGTACTTAGCGGAATCAAGATGTGAAATGATGATTATCTGAGCCCATGTCTATCTCCCCGGAAGGCCACGGACAAGACATCTTTGGAAGGGGTATGCGTACATGAACGCACACGAACGTGTGGCGACGGTATTGAACGGCGGCATTCCTGACCGGGTTCCTATTCATGATGGTTACTGGCAGACGACCATCGAGCGTTGGCGGCGAGAAGGGCTGCCAGCCGACGTTGCGCCGCAGGACTACTTTGGGCTGGAAATGGTCTGGATTGCGGGGGATTGGACCTTGCAACTACCGGAGCGGGCGGTCAGCCAGGGGGAGCACAGTCGCACCTACTGGGACGAGATGGGCGCCCTGCGCTCGGACCTGCGCACCGACATTGGCTGGACGTCTCAATGGCGCGATTTCTCCATCAAGTCGAGAGAAGACTGGCTGAAGTACAAGGAGCGAATGGCGTTCAACCCCTCGCGTATCCCGGCATCGGCGATGGCTAGATATGAGCGTGCCCGTGTCCAGGACAAGTTCATCTGCTACCAGGCCCATGGCTGTTTTCATCCCACCTGGATGAAGATCGGCATGGAGCAGGAGATGATGTGGATGCTGGAGCAGCCAGAGTGGATGCACGAGATGTTTGCTGCGCACACCACGTTGATCCTGGATATTTTCGATGCCATGTGGGAGATGGGCATGGCCTTTGACGGCGCACTGATTGCCGACGACCTGGGCTATCAGGCCAGCCCACTGATCTCGCCCCGGCTATATCGAGAGTTAGTGTTGCCCTATCACAAGCAAGTGTGCGATCATTTGGCCGAGCGGGGGCTAAAGGCCATGCTGCACTCGGATGGCAACGTGGCACCGCTGATTCCCCTGTTTATCGACGCGGGGTTTGCAGGGCTGCATCCGCTGGAGGCCAAGGCGGGGCTGGACGTGCGCCAGCTCAAGCCGCAATACGGGGACCGGCTGGTGCTGTTTGGTAACATCGACGCGCGCAAGCTGTCTGGTACCAAAGAGGAGATCGAGGAAGAGATCGCGGACAAGGTCACGGCGGCCAAGCAAGGCGGCGGCTATATCTATCACTCGGACCATTCCGTGCCCAACAGCGTATCGTTTGAGAATTACTGCTTTGCGCTGGATTGCGTCAAGCGGTACGGCGCGTACTGAGTTGGAATATGCCCGTCTGGTCTCCAATCATCCAAGAGTGGGCATGCACTGTTGCTGCATCTGACGCCAGCGCATTTCGAGGATGCGTTATCCAAGCTCTCGCCCAGAGGGCTGGCGCTGATAGCGAGCCAATAGAGTTAGCTGAAGACCGTTCGCTCCGCGGTTCACGGTGGAGCGAACGGTCTGTTTTCCAGAATCTATGCCGTGGGAATATGCCCGCCTCACACCCCCGGCTCTGTCGATGGCTTGCCGCTGGGATGCCAAAAGCATAGCCCGGATCGCAGCGTTTGGCGCGCCAACAGGCCCGCTCCTCGCCAGCCACAGCAGGCGCTAGTGAGTTTCCAGGTACAGGGCTTTGGGGTTGTCGTAGAACAGCGCATGGGCAACATCCATCGCTTGCTCTTCGGTCATCACCCCTTCCTCGATGGTTTCAGCCAGGACGACGGCGACGTTGTCCTGGGCGACCCTCAGATGACCGTAGACCATCTCCGGATGGTACACATCATCGCCAAAGGCGATGATCTTGGTATAGGGCACGGCGCGCAGCCACTCGCGCAGTGCTTCGCGCACTCCCACAGGCGAGACGATGTGGATCCAGGAGAGATCGAGATAGAGGTTCGGGAAGGTCTTGGCCAGTACCGTAGACTCGTGCAAGTAGGGATACCCCGAATGGGACAGGTCGAAGCGGGCCTGGGGAAAGGCGCGCATCAGGGGGACCATGGGGGCTGCCGAGCTCCCCTCCAGACTGCCCCAGTTGCCAGCGCGCAATCCCAGGTGGAACTGGATGGTCAGCCCTTGCTCCGAGGCTGCCCGGCATCCCTCAAACACCAAATAGTCCTCCAGCAACCGCCCATCCGGCGATTCCAAACCCTGATGCGCCCCTCGCAGCAGCTTCTCAAATGCCTGCCTGGCCAGGGAATCGTCCCGCTCGACGAAATCCATGCGCCGGTGATAAGACTGCGAGAGCTTGACCCCAGCGACCCTGGTCCGTTTCCAGTCGGCACAGACCCGGCGCACAAGCTCCAGATAGTCGCCCAGGGAACCGATACTGGCATTGTAGTCACGCTCGATGGCCTGCAGTTGGTCGAGCGACTCTACCATCGTGAAGCGATTCAGACGAGGCATTGGGAGGAACAGCTCGGGGTCCACCTCAACCAGGTCTTCCATCTGCATCACGCTCGTCTCAATGCCGCAGCGGTCTTGGAGGATTTCCTTGTAGAAGCCAGGCACGGCAGAACGGCGCAGAGCATCCGAAAGTGGCTCGACGGTCGCGGCCGTCAGCGCGGAGACGCCAAAGAGGTCGCGAAAGGCGATCAGGATGGATTGGCTATAGCCGGTGAAGCGGATGGCAGGCCAATAGCGCGCGAAAATGCACCAGCGTTCGGCCCAGGGAAGGCCAGGAGATAATGCTCGACGGACCTCGGCCATGGACATACCCGCCGTGATCAGGTCGGCGCGCGGGTAAGGATGGTCAAAGAAGACCAGCGCATCCGCTTCCGTCTCGAGCCGCTTTTGCTCAGGCCACATATGAGAATGGGAGTTGATTACCGGTATCTGCGCGATGGCATCCGAGAGATCTTGAGCCAGCTTGTTGTTCATCAAACTCTCCTTGCGATGGGATAAACGGATTCAGCGTTTGCGCGTATCGCCGGGAAACTGGGGCCTCAATATTGTCATGTGCTCTCGGAAAATTTCCAAGGCGTACCTGTAGCTGTCCTAGTCAACCAAGGCCTGGTCATAATTGGGAAGAGGTGCAAGAAGATAGGCTGCGCTCAAGTGCCCTTGCGCTGCCCCCTCCCTAACATAGAGTTGCTAAACTACCTGCGAGGGAGGCAATCCTATGTTACTACGGGAACCGCTTCTTGTCACGCTGATCAAGCTGGTTGGGCGGAAGGAGATGGAATGCTATTGTGCGACATGACGCTTCTCCCCATGTACGGGTCCTAACTGGCCCTTGGCAGGCGGGTGCATTGACAACCCAGTGCTTCGGGTAAAATGAGGGATTGGTTGGGCGCACCGGCGGGCTTGGCTGATATTGTGAGAACCGTGATTTGTGGCTCTGCAATGGGAATCATGTTCGCTTCGGAGCCCCTATTGCTGCCAGTAAACTGGATGGCTCTTGACAGTCCCAACCTCATAGCAGCATAATCGGCATACCAGCCCACGCCTGAGCCATCCTCCAGGAGGAAGTATATGGCCATAATGGCAGGTATCGACTATTCCGACCGGGATTTGCAGGCCGAATTGCAGAACTTGCGGCGGGAGTTGCTTTCCATCCTGTTGCCGATCACGCTGGCCCTTGCCTGGTTGTGGGTTCCCTACAGCATTTGGGCCCAAGACAGCGTGGACATCGATATTGTTCCCACACTCGTCATCGTAGTAGCCGCGTTCTTTGCCTTGCGGTGGAAGGAGCATAGCTATTATCGGGCCTGCTGGTTGCTCTTTGCGAGTGTGCTCCTGGCCCAGGTTGCGGCCATCCTGCATGATCCCACCATCGTGCCAGCCATTCCGAACGTGTTGATGATTATTGCCGCCAGTGCACTCCTGGGCTCTCTCCCTGCGCTACTCTTGACGGTGCTTACCTGGTCCATTGGCCTGATGATCCCGCACTGGATGGGCATGAGTACCAGCGCGATGGCTAGCAGCTCGAACACCCTCTTTCTCTACCTGGGTACCCTGGGTATGACCTGGCTGACGACGCGTCCTCTACGTACCTCCATTGAATGGGCGATAGCTGGGGACATCCACGCCCGTAATGCCCTGGCTGACGCCCGCGAGCGGCGAGGCGAGCTATACCGCGTGGTACGCGCTCTCGAGGAAGCTACTGCTCGCATCGAACGGATGAATAGTGAGTTAAGCGTGGCACGGAGTGAGGCCGAGGCGGCGCGTATGCTCAAAGCCCGGTTTGTCGCCACGGTGAGCCATGAACTCCGCGGGCCACTGAATCTCATCCTCGGCTTCAGCAAGCTGATGGTGTTCTCTCCGGAGCGATACGGAGAGCCGTTACCCGATGTGTATCGGGCTGATGCCGTAACCATCTTTCGCAACACCCAGCACCTCGCCACCCTCATCGACGACATCCTCGATCTTTCCCAGGTCGAGGCAGAGAAGTTACCCTTGATCAAGGAACAACTCGACGTAAGAGAGGTAATACGCGAAGCTGCGAGTATCGTGCAACCCCTGATCGAGCGCAAGGGGTTATTCCTGCATCAGGAGATGGCTGAAGGATTGTTACCAATCTGGGGAGACCAGGTCCGCTTGCGCCAGGTACTGCTCAACCTGCTGACCAATGCCGTCCGATTCACTGATCAGGGTGGCGTTACGATACGGGCGGTATGTCGGGAAACCGACCTCCTGATTAGTGTACAGGATACTGGCAGAGGCATCGCTCCAGAAGAGATGCCCAAGCTCTTTCGCGAATTCCATCAACTCCATCTGGTTGAGAGACGCGAAGTAGGGGGGAGCGGCCTGGGACTATCAATTAGCAAATATCTGGTCGAATTGCATGGAGGAAAAATCTGGGCAGAGAGCCAGCAGGGCGTGGGAACAATATTCCATTTCACTATCCCGCTGCCAGGCATGAACCTGGATGCAAGTCGTATAGTCAAGACTGGCCCGAGTCATGCCCCAGAAACGCAAGAAGTCTGCCTGATCGTGCACCAGGATCCGTCCATCATCCGACTTCTGACCCGCTATATCACGGGCTATCGAGTAGTTGGGGTGCCGGAAGTACAACACGCTCTGGAGCTAGTTCAGGAATTGCATCCCCGGGCTGTCGTCACGACTCCCAGCTTGGCAGAAGCAATGCGGGCTGGATTGGCGGATCAACCCTTTGACGTTCCAATCATCCACTGCGCTCTGCCTTATCTCTCGAAACCGGGCCAACTCCAGGGAATCCTCGGATATTTGATCAAGCCCATCAAGCCCGAGTTGCTGGCCCCCTTTATACATCGGGTGGAACGGGAGGGGGAAACGACAGTGCTGCTGGTTGATGATGATCCCGATGCTGTGCGATTGCTGGAATCCATGTTGCTGGCCATCCCTCGTCCCTACAGGTTGCTCAAAGCCCATGACGGGAACCAAGCTCTTGCCCTTATGGATGAGATGGTGCCTGATGTGGTCTTTTTGGACCTGGTTATGCCAGGTATGAGCGGGGAACAGGTTCTGGACAGGATGCAGGCCGACGGACGCTTGCGGAGCGTGCCAGTTGTCATCGTTTCGGCGCGCGATTGGGTGGAGGATTCGTTAACGCTGGAAATGCCTTTGAGCGTGACCCGCCAGAAGCCGGTACCCATCTCGCAGGTAGCCAGATGCCTACAGGCGTTGCTCGATCACATCAGCCCAGATTACCTTCCGGAGGTAACAGTCCCTGAACTGTCTTGAGTAACATTCCGGCTTCCACGGGTTTTTGCAGAACCTTGGCTGCGCCCAGTATCAATGCCAGATCGGGCTGAACGAGTACGGAGCAAATGACTACCGGGATGTCTGCTGTCTCGGGCATGGCTTTCAAGCGTTGCAGGATTTTCCAGCCATCCTGACGAGGCATCAACACATCCAGCAGGATGAGATCTGGGGGGCATTCGGCCAAATGCTCGTCCAGTTGCTCCGCACTGCTGGCTGACCGCACAAGATAGTTGCTCGCCTCTAGATGACGACGATACAAGTCGATGGTCTGGGCATCGTCATCCACGATGAGAATGGCTCTGGTCTTGGAGAAGGGGATGGCAAAGCTGGCCGTGACAGCAGATGGGTCTCGTTCGAACCAAAGCCGTCCCCCATAAACATCGAGTAGTCCCTGCGCAATGACAAAGCCACCTACGCGCCAGATGTCTCGGTGAGGTGCTCGCGCTTCATCCAACGGCCCTAGTTGCCATACCACCTCACCGTTCATGATCTCGCCTGTCAGGTTCAGTTTGTCCCCGAATGTGATCTTGATCCCCTCAGTGAGTACATGGAGGAATACTTGATGAATCATGGCTGGGTCGCCATAGACCGCTGGCAAAGAGGCTGGGACGCTGACCTGAACGCTGACTCGCTGTTGATTGCCAAGGGGCAAGACCATCTGGCAGGCGCTCTCCAGCGAATCCCTCAGGTTCACCCATTGACGCTGCGTTTCGCGCGCTAATCTAGTTGCCTCTTCTCTGGCTTTGCGCACAGGTGACAATGCCTCCGGGCTACCTTCGGGCAGTTCTGTTCGCCGGTATCGTTCCCAAAGTATCGTAGTGACAGCTTCCAAGGATTCGCCCTGATAGCGAAAGAAGGAACGCCGGCTGATCCCTAGATCATCACAGACTGCCTGCCAACTGCGAGACTCTAGATAGCGCAATACCAGGAGGCGATAGTGCAACCATTCAGGGCGGTCAGAGGGGAGCGAGCCCCCGGGCCGCAGAGATTCGACAGCTTCCCAGATGAACTCGCGCAGGGCCTCCCCCGCATTTTTCGCGGGCGCATCTGGCAAGTCAAGCAACTCGATCAGTGAGTGTGCCTGCAGATGAACGGGATCATAGAGGTGAGTCAGAGCATCTCTGACCAGGCGGGCAAACGTTTCTTGTTGCATGTTGTTATCGCAGTAAAACCTGCAAATATAGCGATACAAGACAGGCACTATTGAGGCATTTCAGAGCATACCCCGTCGCGTCAGCATGGTAGAATGCAGATATGGACTTGATGGATGCCATCCATCTGGCACCGCCTATATGGCACAGCCTCCGGCCGGGGTATGCCAACGCGAACATTGTAGTTTGGTGTTCAAGTTTCCGCAAACATTTGAGCCAACGTGGCTTCGGGTCCGGCATCGCTAACTTACGGACGCACAGGAACTATATAAGGAGGTGTTCCCCGCAGATTCGCCCTTCTGGCCTGAAATCAGCGTTCGTTTTGGATTCTCTGAAGGAGGAAGGATGCCATGAAATCTCGCATAACGCGTCGCGAATTGCTCCAAGGAGTGGCCATCGGCTCCCTGGGCATGGTACTTGCTGCTTGCCAGCCCAAGGTCGTCGAAAAGATCGTTGAGAAAGAAGTCACCAAGGTTGTCAAAGAGGTCGTCAAAGAAACCGTTGTGGTGGAGGGCGAGTCGAAAGAGGTGACCAAGGTCGTAGAGAAGGTGGTCACCAGCACGCCAGCTCCCAGGGAGCCAGTGAAGCTACGGGTCACGCCGGGGCTGAATCCCGGCCAGGGAGGTGTGGATTACTGGAAGTCGGTTGGAGTCCTCTACCAGGAGACCTATCCTGACCGCGAGTTGGAAATGAACTTTCAGCCTTCCTGGGATACCCTCTGGAGTGCCGTCCGGGGTGATATTGCTGCTGGCGAGCCCCCCGACGCCTGGATGATGCAGGAGAACGGTCCCGGCATCTTCTGGGAGCAGGGCGCTACCCTGGCTTTGGAGGAACTGGCCAACGGTGACTCGCGGATGGGGACGACAGTGAAGTGGTGCAAGGCTGTGACCCCACAGATCACCGACGAGTATACCTACAACCAACACCTGGTTGGCGTTCCCATCTACACTACGCCCTTGATGTGGTTCTACAATAAACCGGCCTTCGAAAAGGCCGGGGTGGCCAGTTACCCCAAGACCGTGGACGAGTTCGTGGAGCAGGGCAGAGCATTCAAGGAGGCCGGATGGGAATATCCGTTCTGGCAAACTGGGCCCTATGGTTGGGGTGGGCATTGGATGATCTGGTCCTTTGGCGCGCCAGGGGTAACCGACGCGACAGGGGCGAAACAGGTAATTGACACGCCCGAATTCCTGGCTTCCTGCGAGTGGTATTGGAACCTGGTGCATGTGGATGAGATCATCAATCCAGCGTATCTGAAACAGTCCCCCCAGGCCATGGTCGAGGCGCAGGCTGAAAAGATCGTGCTCTGGCAAGAGGGCTCGTACAACACCGTGAGGTATATGGAGAACCGCGCTCTCCTCGATGTCCTCGGCGTAGCACCGCGCGCGGCCGGCCCTGGTGGAGCGATCCAGACCATAGGCGGCTCGGCGCTGCTGGTCTCGGCCAAGACCAAGTTCCCGATGGAGGCCTGGGATTTCTGTATGGTGGCCAACGATCCGGAGAACCTGGCCAACAACTGGCTCATCGCCTGCCTGGATACGTGCTCCAATTGTGAGGCCTTTAATCAGCCGCAGGTTCGGGAGCAGGCACCATTGGTCTTTGACATGGCAAACGTCATGGAAAGCGATGGTCGGGTGGTATGGACAGTGCCGTGGTACTGGGATGTGGGCACCATTGCCCAGAGTATGGTGCTCAAGATGTTGGAGATGGATAGCTGGGCCGCGGCGAAGGCCCTCGTCCCTGAATACGCTCTGCAAGCCCAGGCGGCGGCAGATGAAGGCGTCAAGAAGTATGGTCTGAAAGAGTAGGGACTTTAGGGAGCTGGGACTGTCCCAGCTCCCTATAACCTCCTTAGCAAGAAAGGTATCCCAGATGAATTCATCTCAAGCAACAACCTTGCATTCCAGGCCATGGAATGGGGTGGCGACCGGGCTTCGCAAGAGGGAGGCCCGGATGGCTTTACTCTTTCTTCTGCCCAGCCTTATTGGTATGGCTGTCTATGTGTTCTATCCCGTGATATTTGGGATTTATGTCTCTTTCACCGACTACACGGCCATCTCGGCGCCTCAGTGGGTTGGGCTAGAGAACTATCGCAAGATCCTGTTCGAGGACACGGCCTTCTGGCGGGCTCTGCGTATCTCGATCTTGTTCTCCATCATTCTAACCCCGTCGCAGATAGCCCTGGCCCTCCTCATCGCTCTGGGACTGAACCGCCGCATCCCTGGTCGTGATCTGGCTCGCACCGCCTACTATGTGCCCGGCATCATTGCCTGGGTGGCAGCAGCGTTACTCTGGCGGACGCTGATGGATTACCAGTACGGTGTTCTGAACCAGATTCTCAAAGCTTTCGGAGTTGAGCCGATAGCCTGGTTGAACACCGAAAACGTATCCTCCATGTTCTGGTCTATTGTGGTGATCTATCTTTGGAAGAGCTTTGGGGGCACCATGCTCATCTATCTGGCGGCACTACAGGACGTGCCAGAGCAACTCTATGATGCCACCAAGGTGGATGGAGCCAACCGCTGGCAGCGCTTCCTTACCGTGACGGTGCCCGCCATCAGCCCGGTTACCTTGTTTATCTTTGTGATGACAGTGCTGGGAACGCTGCAAACCTTCACGCCGGTCTATATCCTGGCCGGAGCGGACTCTTATAATCCCTCCAAACTGGTCACCGTCCCCATCTTTGTCTATCAAACTGCGTTCCAGAATTTCCTCTATGGCTACGGCACGGCAGTGCAATGGGTCATGTTTCTGATTCTGTTCGTATTTACCTACTTCCAACTGCGATTCCAGGTGACGGGTCGAGCCAGAGTACGTGAGGTGGCATAATGGCAACCAGAGAGACTACCATAACAACGCAGACATCTTCCAGGCGCGGAATCCTGGCCTGGCTACTGCGTCGAGATCTCGAAGGAGAGACACGTTTGCTGCGGGGGATGATCACCCTGATTATCCTCGCTGGCGCTATCTTTATGGTCTTGCCTCTGTATTGGATGGTCCGCACGGCCCTGATGGACTCAACGAGCTATTATAAGGTGCCCATCCTCTGGGTGCCTCCGCGCCTCGAAATACAGAATTTCATCGCCGTCCTGACTAAAACAGCCTTCGTCAGGGGGTACGTGAACACCCTGATCTATGCTGCCCTCACCGTGGTCAATCGCCTGATAGTCAATGTTCCAGCGGCCTATGCCTTTGCCCGGCTGCGCTTCCGCGGGCGAGATGTACTCTTCATGATCTATCTAGCCACGATGATGATTCCAGGAGACGCCACGGCCATCCCGCGCTTTGTCATCCTGCGCAAGATTGGCTTCTATAACAACTGGGCGGGGATGGTCCTACCCCTCAACGCGGCGCCATTCCTCATCTTTTTGCTACGTCAGTTCTTCCTGACCACCCCCAAAGAGCTGGAAGAGGCCGCCTTTCTCGAAGGCTGTTCCGAGTTCAAGGTCATGTGGCACATCGCCATCCCTCTGGCCATGCCCATCCTGGCGGTGATCTCTTTGTGGGCTATCCAGGGAGCCTGGGAAGACTTCTTCTGGCCTTTGATCATCACTCGCTCGGAGGAGATGCGTACTGCTGCCGTCTCTGTGGTGTTTCTGGGTTTCATGCAAAGCATGCCTGGGCACGTTATGGCGGCACTGTTGATGCTCAACTTGCCCATTGCATTCATCGCGCTCAAGTTCCAGAAATATATCGTCCAGGGCTTTGCCCGTAGCCTGGTGATCGGCTGAGAGTAGAAAGGTCTACCCATGTACCTCATCAAGATGCGCCCGGAACAGATCCAGGATGCTGTTCAGCGGAACGTGCCCGTCCTGATGGCCGCGGGCGTGGTGGAGTACCACGGGCCACATTTGCCTGTGGGGACTGACTTTTTGATCGCTAATACGGTCTGCGAGGAAGTGGAAAGACGCTGTGAATGCGTCCTGGCTCCTCCTTTGACCTTCGGTCCCACCATGTCCTGGGCCGCTGGCCCGGAGGATGGCGAGGTTGATTTCGAACCGGAGGCCGTTTTCGTCTACGCACGTGAGGTGCTCAGGCGCATCGCTGCTGTGGGGTTCAGGAGGATTTACATCCTTCAGCATCACCAGGGGCCTGATGGCTTGCAGGTTCTTTGTTTAAAGCGGGCGGCTATGGAGGTGGTGCGCGAAACGACCAGCGGCTGGGGTGTGGCCTGGGGCCGACGGCCTGTTGCTGATTTGCCCATCCCCAAGGTATTCCAGTGGATACAACTGGGATACATTGATTCTTTCTCCGCTCATCCAGACCCCAAAAGCGAGCGGGTACCTGTGGGGCATGGCGGAAAAGGGGAAACGCAACTGATCATGGCGGCCTTGCCCGAGACGGTGCGCATGGAAGCGCTGGATACCATGGAAGAACTGCCTCGCTGGCTGAAGGATGCTGGTCAGGCAGATGCTGTGGAAGGCCGACGCTGGATCGAGTTCTGCGTGCAGGGTTGGGTACAGGAGCTTGCCGCTGTGGCAATCTAGTGCAAACTGGCGAGGAACGCACATGCTTCGTTCAGAACCGGTGAGACCCTACAGCTTTTGCGATAGGCTCATGCAGGTTTGATGATAACGTCACCACAAGCTTGTTCAGGAGGGAGTCGTGGCTAGCGTGGTTCGCATCCATGGACAGAGCGTTGTTTTTCCGGATGTCTGTGCTAACTGCCTGCAGCCAGCTTCTGATCATGCCATACTCAAGGCACAGAGAGCTTTGGGCCGCCATCGTGAGGCGAGAGAGGTCGAGATTCCCCTTTGCAGTTCCTGCTATGACCTTTACCAGGGGCACACCCCATTTCATCGGGCGGCTGAAGCGGCTGCAAAGCGTATGCCCATCGCCCTATCTATCATGGTCGCCAGTGGCATTGTAACCCTTATCTCCGCTGTCACCGGCCTCGTGGGCAGTCTGAATGTCCTGGCCAGTGACCGTCCGGCCTGGCCGTGGATTGTCGCGGGAACTGGGATCGTCTTCCTGGGTATATCGAGCCTCATCTGGTACCTGAGCCGGCGTGCGATGGAATCCCCTCTGCCCCAGGAGGAGGTTGCTGCAAGGGATTGCGTGCGGATCCTCGACTTTTCTCCCGATATCACCACTTTTCGTTTTGGCAATGATGCCTATGCCGACAGGTTCTTGGGGGAGAATCCTGGTAGTTCCCTCGTTGTGGGCTAACTGCTGGGAAGAACGCTGGAAGCATCCCTTGTCCTAACCCTCTTTCAGAGTGCGAGGGAAGTTGAGCTATCTCCGGGCAAGATCCCATTTCATGGAGGTCCAGGTGAATCCTCGAGAGCGTGTTCTGCGTGTGCTGACTGGCCAAGTTCCCGACCGTGTGCCTCTGGCCGGTGGCTGTTGGCAAACGACCATTGAGCGTTGGCGGCGCGAAGGGTTTTCCCAGAAAGCGCTCTCGTGACCCACATTCGCACCAGAAAGGAACGGGATAATGCAATACCGCAAGTTTGGCCGCACAGACATGGTCGTCCCCGAGATCGGGATTGGGGGCGGATATATCACCGGCAAAAATAACGACTCGCCCGACGAGCTTGCCGTGAGTATCGTTCGGCGGGCAATGGAGCTGGGCTGTACCTACATTGACACAGCTCCTCTCTATGGCACAAATCATGGCAAGTTGTATGGTTACCATCGCAGCGAGATATGCATCGGCATGGCACTGAAGGACTGGCATGGCCCCTGTACTATCGCCACCAAAGTGGGTTGCTTTCCCCAGGATTTCGACTATAAGCGGGATTCGGTGCTACGGTCGTGCGAGCAGAGCCTGAAGCGATTGCAGCGGAATACTATTGACTTATTACAGATCCACCAATGCGAGATTCCTGGTTTTGAACGCATCATGGAGACGGGTGGAACGCTGGATGGCTTGCGGGAGCTTCAAAAGCAGGGGATCGTGCGGTACATTGGCGTCACCGGCTATGATCTGGAGATTCTCGTCCGTCTGGTAGATACTGGCATCTTTGACGCAGTGCTGAACTACAACCGCTATGATCTCTACACCCAGGAGGCCAAATGGCGCTTGCTGCCCGTGGCAGCGCGGCATAACGTGGCCTACGTGGCGGGTAGCCCCCTGCATAGCGGGATGCTGGGCGCTCGCCGGGAGTCACGCCTGGAAAGTATGGCGAAGCGTGGGGAGAATGTGCAAGCGGCCACAGAGCGATTGGCCCGCATCGACCAGTTGATCGCGCCCTACCCCGACACGCTGTCGCAGATGGCTCTACGCTACTTGCTTTCCGATCCACAGGTGGCAGTTGTCATTCCCTCCGCGAGCAAGGTGGAGCAGGTCGAGGAAAACGTTCAGGCAGGCGCAAGGGGACCCCTGCCATCCGATCTGGTAGAAGCCCTAGAGGCTCGCGAAGCCTAATCGGGCGGTTGGGGGCGTGAGGGGATGGGGCATCCCTATCGAATCAGAAGGGATAGAAGGTTGCCGCCGTATCGAACATGGCCACGATGTTCTCGGGAGGTGTGTTGGCCTGGATAGCATGGGATGGCCCCAGGATATAGCCTCCCTTTCTACCCAGCACGCTGATGAGGCGCTGCACTTCCCTCTGCACATCGGCCGCATTGCCGAAGGGCAGGGTTGTCTGGACACTCACGCCCCCCTCAAAGCACAGCCTGTCGCCATGTTTCTGTTTCAGTGCCACAGGGTCCATGCCGCTGGCGCTGAACTGGAGGGCTTGCAGGACGTCAATGCCCATATCCATGAGGCCGTCCACGATTTCCATTACCGCCCCATCGGAATGGTAGATCACCTTGACCCCGTCAAACTGGTGGATGGCCTTGTTCAGCCGCACGTGGTAGGGCTTGAGGAATTCGGCCCACGTTTCACGAGACATCAGCAGTCCCTTTTGACCGGCCACATCGTCGGCTGTGAAGACCAGATCAATGCAACCCTGGGCGGCTGATAGCGTCCGGGTGAAATAGTCCACATAAAAGTCTGTAACCCGGCCAAAAATCGCATGTACCAACTCTGGGTTTAGCGCCATGTCGAGGAAGGTCTGCTCGAACCCCCGCATATACCAGGATGTCTCAAAGATGTTCCCGTTCGCGACCATCAGGCAGTACTCTTGATCGGCCTGCATGGCCGCGATGCGCCTGGGCAGCACGGAGTAGTCGAACCAATCGGCACTGGGCCAACGATGCTTCTCCAGATCCCGCGCATCCGAGACGCTCGCCAGGGGGTAGTAGCTGATCTCGTCATAGCTGCCTGCCCCATAGCTCACCGGCTGACGTCGGACGCCCCAGATGTCTTCTCCCCGGTCGATGGTGGGGCCAATATACTGCGGGCCGACATTTTTGATGTCTATGAGGGGGTGCAGGTACTGCGCGACGCCGATGCCTCGCTCGCGCTGCAAGTACTGTTCCAGCGCCTCATAGGCTGGCGGATTGATCCCCGAGCATACCATCGCGATGGGGATGCGGTCGGTCTCCTGGTGCGCCAGCGCGAGACGCACCCTTTCGCGGGGAGAGAGAGTTTGCTTGCTTGTCATGATTGTTGCTCTCCAATTCAAGAGAAGGTTGTGCCGTTCCCTATCTACCTTCGCAATGCTATTCTATACGGGTTTCGCTAGATGCCCGGCGGGTAGGCTACTGCCCGATAGAAAAGAGTCCCCTAGCCAGTGAACAGTCCCCTGGATGGAAAATAACAGAAATGACCAGAGGATTTCGGTCCTCTGGTCGTAATAGGCCTTTGTGGCGGCGACTAGATTTGAACTAGTGACCAAGGACTTGTGTCCCTCGGTTAATAAAATCCAGAGAACCGCTAAGTACGCCGAATCACAGCTAGGGGGCAACATCTCGATTCTAGGAGTCCCTATCTACCTCTACCATCCTATTCTAAGCGGTTTTCGCGAGAGGGCAAGTGCTCGTTAGGCCTAACTGAGTGGCTTGGTTGGTAGTTACTCCCAAGATGTTGTAGTTACTGGCGGGCTAGGGTAAGTAATACAAGTGGGGTTATTGTAACTGGCGAGAGCGTTAGGCGCGGGGTAAAGGTTATTCTGGTAGGGCAGCGAGGAGGTAGAGCCTGATGCTGGGCTGACCAAGGCGCTAGAAGGTATTCAGCCGGATGGATGGGGGAAGCATTCGGGGAACTAGACTGTACAGAGCAAGGCGCATGGGCGGTGGGAACAGCGTACGCTGACGTGCAGTAGCCAATTGCAGGGCACAAACTGGCCCAATGCCGAACCGCTACGCTACTATCGCAAGTGTAATGTCGGGTAAGGTGGATCTGGGCCATTGGCTGCTTGACAGAGAAGCAATTGGAGCTTATACTAATATCTGGAATTATCTTTCACATTGTGGAACCAAGTATAGAGCGGAGCAGACTATGGCTCGAGTTAACCAGTCCATACTGAAAGCGCTCGAGATCCTGGAAATCCTTTCCGGGGCAGAGCGCGGCATGCGTTTGAAGGAACTGGCGGAGCAAGCATCCTACCCGCCAAGTACGACGCATCGCCTGGTGAGCAGCCTGGTAGAGGGAAACTATGTTGAACAGGATCCTCATACCGGCCACTATTATCTGGGAACCAAGATCCTGAGCCTGCAGGCGGAAGCTATTCGCGGTCGGCATATCGGGCGCAGCGCCTTGCCCCACCTGTTGCGCCTCAAGCAGCAGGCGAACGGGACGATCAACCTGGGCGTGCTCAGTGGCAATGGTATCGTTTACCTGGAGAGCCTGGTACCCGATACGATGTTCTCTTTCTATGTTCCTCCTGGCAGCCGTGCGCCGATCCACTGCACGGCTATGGGCAAGCTCCTGCTGGCTTACCAGCCAGCGCAGGTGCAAGAAGCTACGCTGTCCTCGTTAGAGTTGCGACGGTATACAGACAGAACTATTGCCTCCATCGCTACTCTTCAGGCCGAACTAGCCGAGATCGCAAAGATGGGCTATGCAGTGGACGATGAAGAGTACGTTCGTGGCGTTCGTTGCGTGGCGGCCCCCGTGCGCGATCATACTGCTCAGGTGGTGGCAGCCGTCAGTAACACCGCTGTTGCCGATGAGTTGCCGCCCGAGCGCATTAAGGTGGTTGCCGCACTGCTCGGCCAAGCAGGCCTAGATATCTCGGCAAGCCTGGGATTTACAGGTGGAGCCGCTTGAGCCTTGCTGTAGATTCAGGGTGACTCTGCACAGATGGATGGATACTTCATAGCTCGAGGGAGGAAGGCGGATTGGACAGCATAAGAAACGATCCCAGGAGAAGATGGCATGGACACAAGGTCCATCGTGATACAACGTGGGATTTTTCGTTTTACGTGCCGCTAGCATGGAAACGATATGATCTGACGGATCGGTACGGGGTCATCTACGCTCCAGGCGAGGATCCGCGAACGGGCTTCTACGTCTCGGTCGAGGATTTGAGCGACAAGCTAGACGAGCCACTGGCGGAGACCGATCTGACAGCCCTGCACGCTGGGATCTTGGAAGGCATTGAAAAACTCCCCGGCTATCGTGTTCTTCACCAGAAAGAGATCTCGAAAGAGTCGGCATTTGGTCTGGAGATCATGTTGACCTTTACGCTGGACGACGGGCTATGCAAGCGCCGGGCGTTCTTGCTCTACAAGGACCGCCAGCAGTTCACGATCTACTGCCAGGGATGGCCAGCAAGCGAGTACGACGTGTTCCACGATATGATGGGGTTCATGTATACCTCCTTCACCTTCAGTGATCTGCTGGCACAGGTAAAACCGCGGCCGGGCCGCTCCGTTGGGTAGCCCAACGCGGAGTGATTGCATCGTCCTGTTCCCATACCCGCCTTTGCCAGAGGGTTCGTTTTTGGTAATGCCCCGGACTTTTGCTTTGAGCATGCTTTTCGCATACAGCGCGTGCGCTGCACTCCATGTACTGGCGTATGGCCAGGCCAGTCTGCAAGGCCTGTGGTAGCGGCTTTTGCCCACTCGATCCAGGCTGTCTGTCGCATGACCACGTCACTGACAGGGATTAGCACCGCATACCCAAGCCCTGCCACTGTTCTTCCACGTGCAGATAATACCTCAAGCCATCCGGCCCTCATTTCCCCCTGAAAACTATGATCCCGCAGTCGCACTATCTGTTCATTCGGCTGCCTTTTTACGGCTGTGCTTTCACCACCTCACACCGGGAGAACACGCACGATGTGGCCTCCTTTCCTTTCTCCATGTACTGGGATCGGCATGTCATTGCTGGAAATGTTAGCTCGCCCAGTGGTGAGGTTCACCTGTTCTACGTCACCCCTGTCGCCTGACAAGCAACTGTTCAGATTTGGGAATAGGACGGTCAGTCGAAAAGCGATTTCCCACTTGGATAGCCAAGGTGAGGCCAATGGATCACCCCAATCCCACTTTTTGTCTGGATTGCGGGCTTGGAATGGGGCCATCTCACACCGATCATGTTCCTTCGCCGCGAATCTGAACAGGAAAGGCATTGACAATGGGATGCACGTATGCTATACTACTGAATAGAATTGCATTCCACAATGTAGAATAAACTCCACTCCGTTCTTTGCCACATCACGGAGGCACGACAATGACACGTGACGAGCTGAAGCAGCTTATCGTTGGGTCGTTTGCTACGGTGCCCACCGCGTTCAATGAGGACTATGAACTGGACCTGGGTGTTATGACCGAGCTTACCCATTGGTGGATCGCCAATGGGCTGGTTACTGGCAAAGCTGTAATCAAGGTTGCCGCGGCCATGGGCGAAGGCCCGGATCTCAGCGACGAGGAGTGGCCTCATCTGTTGAGTACCGTGGTCCGCGCTGCGGATGGCAGGGTTCCGGTCATCTGCGGGCTCAAGACCAAGAATACCTTGCATACCATCGAGGATATCAAGCAGGCACAGGATCTGGGCGCCATTGCAGTGCAGGTTCTCCTTCCCATTTTCCATCACCCCAACCAGGATGACTTGGTGCGCTACTTCTCCGATATCTCGGCGGCTGTCGACATTGGCATCCTCATCTACAATACCTTCTGGTTCGGCTGCGAGTCGATTACTGCCGATACTATGCTACGTCTCGTTGATGCCGAACATGTTGTGGCGATCAAATGGGACGTGCCCGAAGGTGAGAAATACGACGATATGCGCAAGTTTGCTCACGTGTTTAACGTCATTGATAACGCTGAGCAACCGGTGCGCTGCCATCGAAACGGCGGCCGTGGCTATATCAGTTCTACGGTCCACGCGTACCCACAACACGATCTCCTGATCTGGGAACTGCTCGAAGCGGGCCAGTATGACCAGGCTCGCATCCTCTACGAACGCACAAGTAAGCCTCTGCGAGCGTTCTTTGCCAAAGCGAGCCAGCGTTCGGGTGGTTACCGGGTAACCAAGGCCATGATGGAGGTCATGGGCCATCCGGTAGGACCGCCACGCCCTCCCACGCTTCCATTGGACAATCACGAAATGGGCGAGTTGCGTGATCTCCTGGTCAGCTTCGGTTGGTCCGCTCCGACGAACGAGAGACTGCCATGATACCAGCAACGAATCTTCGAGAACGATGGCAAGGTGCAGTCATCCCCCTGGTTACACCGTTCAAAGAGGACTTGAGCCTGGATTTGGAGGCCCTGGCTTTCAACGTGAGGTGGCTGCTGGAAAAGGGGGCGCGCACGGGAAATACCGTGCTCCTGGCTGCCGGTTCAGGCGGGGATTTCACGGTAATGACCATAGCGGAGCGCGAGCAGGTCATCCGCACCGTGTGCGAGGTGGCAGAGGGTAGGGTCCCAGTTATCGCCAGTGCACAGAGCAATGATATTCGCGATTGCATTGAGCTCTGTCAGTTTGGCGAAGGGGTTGGCCTGGACGCGGTACAACTGTCGGGGCCGTACTACTATGATGGGCGGCCGGATGATGTGCGGGCATGGTTCAGGCAGGTGGCGCAACATACCGGGATTGGGTTTGCCGTCTATAACAATTGGTACACCGGCTACAACATGCCCTTGGACGTCATCGACGAGATTTTGGATATTCCCAACAGCGTGGCCGTCAAGTGGGCCTCACCCGATGTGTTCACGTTCAAGGAGGGCATTCGGCGTTTCCAGACCAAGTCTGTCGTAGTAGACAATGCGCTGCTGCCAGAGGTGTCCTATCCCCTCGGAGTTCGCTGCCACGTCAGTCACCTGCCCAATTTCTACCCTGAGCATTCCTGGCGTGTCCACGACCTGCTGGTCGCCGGCAGGTGGGCCGAGGCCAGGGAGGAGTGGGACCGCTGTATAGTGCCGTGGAGCGAACTGATCGGGCCAGTGCGCGCCAGCACGGCGGCGGAAGCAGTCTTTGTTCGACCGGCTATGAAGGCAGCCGGGCTGCAAGGCGGCTTCTCGCGCCTGCCGTCCCGTGATGAGGTGATCACTCCTCAACTTGCGGCCCGATACGAGAGCCTGTTGACCGAGTTTCGTAAGGGCCAAGCGCCTTTCATTGAATAAAAGCTGCCGTAGTGATTCAACTGTCGGATCGTCTGCACACTGAAGGGGGGTGAGGGATTGGGGAATCGCTGCTTGGTTTCGCTGTCGACCAACCATTCTTTCGCACGAACAGGAAAAGGAGAAGCAGATGAAGAAGCTCGACAGGCGTGATTTCCTGCGTCTTACGGCGATGGCAGCCATTAGCGCTGCAATGGCCGCCTGCCAGCCCAAGGTCATTGAGAAGGTTGTCGAGGTGACCAAGGAGGTCGAGAAGGTCGTTGAGAAGGAAAAGGTTGTCAAGGAGACAGTCGAGGTTGAAAAGGTCGTCGAGAAAGAGAAGGTCGTCAAGGAAACAGTCGTCGTCGAAGCTACCAAGTCGATCCCCTCAGGCGGCACGGTATACCTCAATTTCGCTGAGTGGTATCCTGTGGGGTGGATCCAAGGTAGTGCCCACGTGCCCGTTCGTACGAATCACGAACCTCTTTTCTACACACAACGGGATGGAAGCGTCTATGGGCATCTAGCAGAGTCATACGAGGCCAGCGCCGATGGCACCCAGTTCACCTTCCACCTACGCAAAGGGGTCAAGTGGCACGACGGCGAGGATTTCAATGCCGAAGATGTCGCTTTCACCACCTACTTCTACTGCCGTCCAGCCAACATCATGCCGGGCGGTGCGTGGTCCCCGCTCTACTATGGGGCTATCAAGGGCGCTACGGAATATCACGAAGGAACGGCGGATGACATCGAGGGCCAGGAAGTGTTGGACGACTATACCATTCGCTTCACTCTGGCCAAGCCCAATGCCCCGTGGATAGGGGTTTGCTGGGCCGCCTACGGGGCAGGGATCCCAGCCGGACGCATAGCCCTTCCTGAGCACATCTTCAAGGATGTGAAAAATGAAGATGTCCTGGAGGAGTATGCGGATATCTGGATGGACCCCAAGATCCAGACCGGCACTGGTGCATTCAAGTACGTTGGGGCCGAGATGAAGCAATGGGCCAAGTTCGAGCGCTTTGACGACTATTGGGGCGGCAAACCCTACCTGGATGGGATTACCTGGCAAAACTTTGGCACGGCGGATACGCAGATGATCGCCTTGGAGAAAGGCGAGCTCCACACGACAGGCGCGGGGGCTAAAACCATCAATCTCTTCCTGCAAATGGATAATGTGGAGGTCGTTCTCTACCCGGCGTTCTACGTACAGGGAATAGGGTTCAACCTGGCTGTTCCTGCCATTGCGGATGTCCGCTTTCGGAAGGCAATCAGTCACTGCTTGGATCGACAGGCAATGGTCCAAGGACTACAAGGGGGAATGGGCAAACCGTGGTACTCCTTCGTCGAGTATGATCCCTGGCTCAACGAAGATATGCCCAAATATCCCTACGACCCGGACAAGGCCAAGGCCCTGCTCGCCGAGCTGCAGGCGGAAGGACTGTTCGACCCGGACTACGAATTCCTATTCATCTACCATACCGAAGACCGTGCGAACCCGGTCAACGTCATGGTAGACTACATGAAGGCTGTTGGCATCAAAGCTCGCGGGCAACTCTTCGAGTACGCCGCCGCACAGGCAAAGTGGGATACAGGAGAGGCTCACTTCCAGATGGTGGGCTTGGGGTGGGGCGTAACGGACCCCAGTGCTCAGGCAGGTTATGTCGCCAGCAAAGAGGCCGGCATGATGGGTGGGCAGATGGTAGAACTGGCTACACAGTTCCAGGATCTCTACGACAAAGGGCTGGCGACTACCGTTCACGAAGAACGCAAGGCCATCTATGACGAGATCCAGCGCCTCTTTGGTGAGCATCTCCCGTTCTGCCCCATCTGGCAGTTGACCAGCGCCGCAGCATTCAGAACTGAGTGGCACGCAGAGGACCAGCCTGGGCCAGGTCCTATGGGGCCCAATCAAGACTGGGCGTGGCCTCACACCTGGTATCTGGAAAAGTGAGACTCGTTTCAAAGTAGGGCGAGGGGAATGCGCCCCCTCGCCCGTTCGGCCCTGCCTATTCTACATGGGAGAGGCAGAACGGCGGTACGTCAGAGAGCATTCTGCCAGCGCTAGTGAAACTTGCGAATGGATGCGCTCCTGATAGCCAATCACAGGAGTTGAACCACTGGGGCAAGAAGCGGAATTCGGATTCGTCATGTTGGAATCCGTGCTACTCTAAGGGGTGTGCTATGAGCCAATACATCATACGTCGTTTGTTGATCGCGATCCCGGTCCTATTAGGACTCACCATAGCCACCTTTATGATCGCTAACCTAATGCCCGGTGACTATGTAGATGCCATGATCCCCGAGGAGCAAAGGGTCAGGATGGGCATCAGTAGTGAAGATATGGAGGTGCTGCGCGAGCACTATGGACTCAACAAGCCCGTTGTTGAGCGCTACGTGATCTGGCTGCGCGAACTGGTGCTGCATGGTAACCTGGGCAAGAGCCTCTACACGGGGGAACCGGTCTTTAGCGAGTTCTCCAAGTTCGTATGGTTGACCCTGCAGTTAACGGGCGCTTCACTCTTCCTGGGCATGCTGATTGGCACCACAATCGGCATCTTCCAGGCCTTGCACCCACATTCGTTCTTTGACAACCTGGCCAATTTCCTCACTTTTGTCTGGATCTCGGTGCCCGATTTTGTCTTCGGCATAATAAGTATCTACTTTCTCTCTTTTAAGGTTGCTCTCTTTCCCTTGGGGGGTGCCGGACCGCCAGGCGGTGACTATGGCATACTGACTCGCCTTCACTATATGGGCTTGCCGCTGATAATGCTGACTCTAGGAAGACTCCCAGGGTACATGCGTTTTGCACGCAATAGCATGTTGGACGTGATTCACTCTGATTATGTGACTGTGGCTCGTGCCAAGGGATTGATCGAGCGCATCATCACCATTCGCCATGCCTTGCGCAACGCTCTGATGCCCTTGATCACCATCACTGGTATGAGCATTCCCGGCTTGATCGGCGGCGCCGCCATCGCCGAGTCGATTTTCGTCTGGCCCGGTATGGGACGCTGGGTGGTGGATTCTATCAGGAATCGTGACTATCCGGTGATCGTGGCTATGAACTTGATTACATCCACGTTGGTACTGGGGTTCAATCTGATCACTGACATCGCCTACGCCTGGGCCGATCCCAGGATTCGCTACGACTAGGAGGGGCATTCATGACGACTGAGCCGAAAGGAATCCGGGCAGGGAAGGAATCTGGGCTGTCAGATGTGCTACAGAGGACGGCCCAAGAGCAGGTCAAGCCCCGGGGACGCTTTTGGGGACGTTTCGCGCGTCACAAGCTGGGTGTGGCTGGCGTGGGCTTTCTCTTGGCCCTGATCGTAGTGGCCGTCTTTGCCCCGTTCTTCGCCAGGGGAGACCCGGCAGCGATCCATATGGATCTCATCGATGCGCCTCCCTCCCGCGAGTACTGGCTCGGTAACAACGAGATCGGAAGGGACGTGTGGGCGCGGTTGATCTACGGCTCGCGCGTCTCTCTCAGCGTGGGCATCTTTTCGGTGGCGCTCTATACATCCATTGGCGTGGTGTTGGGCAGTGCAGCCGGTTTCTTTGGCGGTGCGGTGGACATGGTCATTATGCGCGCCACGGATGTCATGATGTGCTTCCCCTCTTTCCTCCTCATCCTCACCGCCGCTGCTGCGTTCGAACCGCGCCTGATCAATATCATCCTCATCCTCGGCTTCTTGAGCTGGACCGGCATGGCGCGCCTGGTGCGGGCACAAATCCTCTCCGTCAAAGAGGAGGACTATATCATGCTGGCCCGTGCTGTTGGTGTCCCACAACGGCGCATCCTGATTCGGCATGTGATTCCCAACGCCCTGACCCCGGTGTTGGTTTCCGCACCTATGGGTATCTCAGGAGCGATCATGGCCGAAGCGGGGCTAAGTTTCTTGGGCATCGGCGTGCAGGATCCCATGGCAAGTTGGGGAGGCATGATGACCAGCGCTTTGTCTTGGCCGATCCTGAGTAGAATGCCCTGGCGCTGGGGGCCGCCGGCCTTGCTGCTCTCTTTGGTCACCCTTTCGGCAAACTTTGCGGCCGATGCCTTGCGCGATGCGCTGGACCCCAGAACTCGGATGCGCTAGAGAAAGGTAAGACCTATGAAACAGCTCTTCGTCGACGATGGCATCGTGCAGGAAATAGATAACCTGGCTCGCAAACTCCACCAGCCCCAAAAATTCCGTGGCAACGCCGTGATCCGCCCTGAGCACCGCTGGGAGAATACTGGCATGCAGATCCGGCAGGCACCGGTCTGGGTTCCTGAGGAGGGGGTGTTCAAGATCATCTACCACGCTGGGGCCGAGTCCGTCGACCCGAATGCCTCGTGGTCGGTTAGCGGCTACCCGCCCGGCGAGGGTTTTGCGTGTTATGCTACCTCTACGGACGGGGTGAACTGGGAGAAACCCTTCCTGGGACTCTACGATTATCCGGCGCTCTTGTGGAATGGGAAACCGATCGGCGGACAGAACAACATTCTACCCAGCGCGCAAGGGCTGTGGATGGCGCCCATCTACGACCCCAGAGACCCCGATCCCCGCAAGAGATATAAAGGTATGGGGGTCAAATCGGGAAACTGGGGAGCGGGCAGGACGCCGGTGGTCTCCGCCGACTGTATACATTGGGAGTTTCTGGACGTGCCTCCCGTCCCTAGCCAGGACGAGGCTCAGCTGACGTATGACGAGGAAAAGGGTCTTTTCATCGCCACCGTCAAGCATGGTGGTCCTTACGGGCGCTCCGTTTACCTGACTACAAGCACGGACCTGGAGCATTGGAGCGAGCAGAAACTGATCTTTCATGCTGACCAGGTGGACCAGGAGAACGGGGAAGAGCGGTTGGCCAGGTTCTTTGACGATCCCCGGTATCTGAGGCCCTACGTCAACCGGCCCGAAGAATACCGCACTGATGTGTACCACATGGGGGTCTTTCCCTATGAGGGACTGTATCTGGGGATGCCCGTCATGCACCACTGGTCCGGCAAACACCTGCCTATGTACGAGAACGTAGACAGCCGCAAGTCCATTGAGCTGACCTCCAGCCGGGACCTACGGCACTGGAACCGAGTAGCGGACCGAGCGCCTTTCATGGAGCTTTCGCCGGTGGGCGACGGCAGCGCCTACGATACCGGCCAGTTGGAGCCGGCGAACCGCCCCATCGTGCGCAACAACGAGCTGTGGTTTTACTATACGGGCTTGCGACACCGGGGGATGCCTCTCCGCGATTACGTGGATAGGAAGCATCTAGACGCGGGGGCGATCTGCCTGGCAAGACTGCGGCTCGATGGCTTTGTCTCCCTGAAGGGTGGCGTCGAGTGGGGTTCGGTGTTGACCAGACCCCTCGTTGTCGATGGTCGGGAGTTGCATATCAACGTCGACTCTTGGCGTGGGCAGGTCAGGGCCGAGATTCTCGATGCCTCGGATGGTACGCCCATCCCCGGATATACCAGGGAAGAGAGTATCCCTGCGGTGATCGACAGCATTGACCAGCGGTTGACATGGAAGGATAACGCCGACCTGAATGCCTTGGTTGGCCGGGCGGTCCGCGTTCGTTTTTCCATCTTCCAGGCAGAGCTATATGCTTTCTGGTTTGCTGGTGGGACGTCCTTTCCATGATCCAGCACATCGTCCGCCGCCTGCTGATTTCTATCCCGCTTCTGGTCGGCGTTACGATTGGCACTTTTGCGATGGCCGAGCTCTTACCTGGGGACTATGTGAATACCATCGTTCCGCCAGAGGTGGCCATGCAGCGAGAGATCACAGAAGAAGAGATGAAGGCGGCGCGAGCGTACTATGGTCTGGACAAGCCAGCTTACCAACGCTACTTGATCTGGCTGTGTGAGTTGGTATTGCGCGGCAACCTGGGAACTTCGTTTGCTAATGGTGAGCCGATTGCCAAGAAGCTTCCAGCCTACGCGTGGAACACAGTTCAGTTAACTGGCTCTGCATTGTTCCTGGCTGTGCTGATAGGTACCACTATCGGTGTGTTTCAGGCTCTGTATCCCTATTCGCTTTTTGATTCGCTGGCCAACTTGTTAACCTTTTTATGGCTATCTATACCCTCCTTTGTCTTTGCCATCACTGCCATCTATATCTTTGCCTTCAAGATTCCCCTCTTCCCCATTGGGGGGGTAGGGCCGCCGAGGCGAGACGTGGGTCTCCTGACCCACCTGCACTACATGGTCCTGCCGGTGGCCATGCTCACCTTTGGAGCCTTGCCCAACTATATACGCTTTTCGCGCAACGCCATGCTGGACGTGATCCGCGCCGATTATGTGACTGCTGCTCGCGCAAAGGGTTTGCTTGAGCGGATCGTCGTCGTCCGTCACGCCTTGCGTAATGCGCTGCTCCCCCTAATCACAATCACCGCCATCAACATGCCCAGTGTGCTTGGAAGTGCGACCATCGCTGAGACGGTCTTCTTCCGGCCTGGTATGGGGGCGTGGATGTTGGATGCGGTCAAGTCACGTGACTATCCAGTGATCGTGGTCATCACCCTACTTACTTCCACGGTGGTGCTGCTCTCCAATCTGGTAGCAGACATCGCCTACGCTGTGGTCGATCCCAGGATCCGTTACCACTGAGGGAGGAAAATCGCATGAAGCAGCTCTTCATTGACGATGGAATCGTCGAACAAATTGATAACCTGGCTCGCAAGCTCCACCAGCCTCAGAAGCCCCGGGAATACGCGGTGGTCCGCCCCGAGCATCGCTGGGAGAATGTGGGCATCCAAATCCGGGGCGCGCCAGCCTGGGTGCCCGAAGAGGGTATCTTCAAGATGATCTACGGCGCTTCGGCCGAGTCCTTGGACCCAGAAGCCAAGCTGACGTCCATGGGTTACCCAACCGGCGAGGGCTTTATGTGCTACGCCACTTCCACGGATGGGGTCAACTGGGAGAAGCCCTTCCTGGGGATCTACGATTATCAGGCGCTCTTGTGGAACGGGAAGCCGATTGGTGGACAGAACAACATCGTGCCCACGGCACAGTGGTTGTCACCGATCTATGACCCTGCCGATCCAGACCCGGCCCGTCGCTACAAGGGAATGGGTTGGTTCGCTGGAGAACATGGCCTCAAGCCGGTGGTCTCCGCGGACTGCCTCGACTGGCACTTCCTGGACGTGCCCGTATTGCCCAGTTCGGACGAAGCCCAGTTCACCTACGACGAATCCAGGGGTCGTTACATTCTTACGGTCAAGCATGGCGGTCCCTACGGGCGGTCTGTCTACCTGACCACCAGCGAGGATCTCGAGCATTGGACCGAGCAAGAGCTCATCTTTCACGCCGATCAGGTGGATCAGGAAAACGGTGTGGAGCGGCTGACCAAGTTCTTTGAGGATCCCCGGTATCTGAGGCCACACGTCAACCGGCCGGAGGAATACCGCACCGACGTGTACCACATGGCCGCGTTTCCCTACGAAGGGCTGTACCTGGGTCTGCCAGTGATGCTCCATCAGTCTGGCAAGCACCCGCCGATGTACGAGAACGTGGATGGGCGCAAATCAGTGGAGTTGACCTGCAGCCGGGATCTGCGGCACTGGAGCCGAGTGGCGAACCGGGTGCCCTTCCTGGAGCTTTCGCCGGTGGGCGACGGCAGCGCCTACGATACCGGGCAGATCGAGCCCACCAGCCGACCGGTCGTACGTAACAACGAGCTGTGGTTCTACTATTCAGGCTTGCGGCACCGCGGCATGTCGATCGCTGACTACCAGGCGCGCAAGCATTTGGATGGCAGCGCGATCTGCTTGGCCAAGCTCCGGTTGGATGGGTTCGTATCGCTCAAGGGCGGCGTCGAGTGGGGCTCGGTGTTGACCAGGCCTCTCGCCATTGAAGACAGGGAGCTGCATATCAACGTCGATTCCTGGCATGGACAAGTTAGGGCCGAGATCGTCGATGCCTCGGATGGCGCGCCCATCGCCGGTTATACCAGGGAGGAGAGCCTCCCTGCAGTAATTGATAGCATCGACCAGTCGTTAAGGTGGAAGGACAAGGCCGATCTTGCCGAGTTATTGGGTAGAACGGTACGCATCCGCTTCTCGATAATGCAGGCGGAGCTGTATGCGTTCTGGTTTGCCAAGTGAGCAAGACCACTACTGGCACGGGACTGCCTGTTCTCACTTGGGCGCACATTGCCCACCTGGAGGCTGAGCAATGTGCGCTGATGCTGATCCCAGACCTTCCAACAACAGGAAACAGGATACAAAGGAGCAACCATGCAGCAGTCAAAGACCCGCTACCCGCAGTGCAACCTGTCAGCCTGTCTGCTCCCGTGGACAAAAGAGTTCGAGTTGGACGTTTCCGTATACGAGGCACACATCCAGGACACTCTTAGCGCGGGATACAAGCACATCTACCTTACTGGGACGGCTGGTGAAGGCTACACCTTATCGGAGAAGCGCTTCCGCCAGGTCGTCGAGATCTTTGCGGACAAGACCGTCAAGCCAGGTATCGACCCGCAGGTCGGCGTCATCTCTACGTCCATGGAGCACATGCTAGAGCGGATGGCCTTTTGCTACGGAAAGGGCATTCGCATGTTTCAGATCACGTTGCCCTGCTGGGGCGCTCTGGATGACGATGAGTTGTTGCTCTTCTTCCAGACAGTATGTGGCACCTTTGCGGATTGCCGGTTTCTCCATTACAACAACCCCCGGTCCAAGCGCAGATTGACCGGTAAGGACTACCGCCGGATCGCCGATCAGGTGCCAAACCTGGTAGCCACAAAAAACAGTTCCTCCGACTATAGCGTTACCTACGAGGTCATCCGTAATGCGCCCGATCTGCAGCATTTCTTCCTGGAGGGGAACTATCCCTTTGGCAGCTTGCTCGGGGAGTGTTCCCTTTTGTGCAGCTACGGCCACGTCTTTCCTCAGACCACCTGGAGATACTATGAGGCTGGCGTCAAAGGAGATAAGGACGAGCTATTTCGGATTCAGGAACTGTTCCACTATGCAGGCGGGAGACTATTCGAGCACTGCAAGCGGGACATGATCGACTCGGCCTTTGACAAAACGTTTGTCTGGTTGCGCATGCCCGAGTTTTCTAACCGCCTTCTCCCTCCCTACATAGGATTGAGCGAGGACGAGTCGCGGGTGTGCCTTGAGCTGTTTCAGAGGGAATTTGCCGACATACCATGAGGGGATAAGCCTTAGTCTTCTGCAGGGCGTAGCCTGGAGGCGATTATGGGGGAAATGACAACCAGGGAACGCTTCAGACGGACTCTCAATTTTCAGCCCGTTGACCGTCTGCCGACCTACGAATGGGTTTCCTACTGGGACAAGACCCTTGAGCGTTGGAAATCAGAGGGACTGCCTCAGCACCTCTGGGAGCATGGCGACGTGGCCAGATATTTTGGCCTCGATGTGGTCAATATGATGTGGGTCTCGCCTCGTATGATGATGGCCGATGAAGAGGAATACGTCCACGATATAGTGAGCTATGAGAAGCGCAAGAAGCAATTCTACCCGCAAGACCCCCTTGAATCGGTGTGGCAGATTGCCGGAGGTCGTTGGGAGCCCGTGACCAAGGCGACAGCCACACGCTGGGCAGAGCAGCAAGCTGCGGGCGATGCGGTCATCTTGATGTGCCTGGAGGGGTACTTCTGGTATCCGAGAACCTTGCTGGGGATCGAGCGTCATCTCTTCTCTTTCTATGACCTCCCCGATTTGCTGCGCCAGATTAACATCGATTTGGCCAAGTTCAACCTGAGGGCCATAGAGCGAATCACCGAGATGGTAACGCCGGACCTTGCGGTTGTGGCCGAGGACATGTCCTACAACCACGGGCCTATGCTCTCGAAGCAGCATTTTGACCAGTTCATGGCTCCCTACTATCGGCAGACTACGGCCAAGCTTAAGGAATACGATATCCTATGTATGGTGGACAGCGATGGCAACATCATGTCCTGTGCTTCCTGGTTCCTGGATGCCGGCGTAGTCGGTTTTGAGCCGCTTGAGCGCCAGGCTGGCGTAGACATCGTCGAACTGCGCCAGCGTTATCCCGATATACGGATCATCGGCGCCTACGACAAGATGGTCATGCCGAAGGGAGAAGCGGCAATGCGCGCAGAATTTGAGCGCATCCTGCCGGTGATGAGGCAGGGCGGGTATATCCCTTCCGTCGATCACCAGACTCCACCTGGCGTGTCACTGGATAACTATCGCATTTACCTGAGATTGCTCCGAGAATACTGCGCGCAAGCTGCGCGTTCCTGAGATAACCTGGGCGCGAACGCGATTGCTGGCTGCCCGCGATGGAGGCTTTATGAGAAGCGCTTATCTGGTTCAATACGGTCAGGCACAATCCGCTATCGTGGTCGGTGAAGGATGCCCCGAGTTCTACCATTTTATCGCCGGGGAGCTGCAAAAATACATTCGGGCCATCAGCGGAGTGACCCTGGAGATTATCTCAGCGAAGGACTCGGAGCCGTTGGGCGCTCGGCCCATCACGGCGATATCGGTCGGAGGACCGGAGGTGAATCCACTCTCTCGAGAGGCCCTGGGGCGAGTTTCCTATAATTGGAACCCGTTGAACCTCGGACCGGAGGGTTTTGTTCTCAAGACCTGCCAGTGGGACGAGAGCACGGTCATCGTCGTGGTGGGAAGCGACGAAGCGGGCACGATGTATGCCGCGTACGAGTTGCTGGAGCGTTACGGCGTCGTATTCGAGATTACCCGCGACATCCTCCCTGAAGCAAAAGATAGCCTCGCTGTGTTAGAATTGGATGTGAGAATAAAGCCCGCCTTCAGATACAGGGGGCTTCAACCCTTCTGGAACCACATGCCAGGTTGCCAGACTTGGTCGCTGGATCAATGGCAACAGTTCATCGACCAATGCGCCAGGCTCAAGTTCAATTACCTGGCCTTCCATTTCTTTCCCTTCGAGCCTGTGCTTTCGTACAGCTACCGGGGGGAGCCCAAACTTGTGGGCGACATCAGCGCCAAAGAGACGGGCTATATGTGGCGAAAACGGTTTCCGGGGTCTTGGGGTACCAGCGACATCCAGGTCGGCCGAGAGCATTTTCCCTATGACCGGCTTTGCGCCCCCGAACTACTACACGTGTCCGGCCCAGAAGAAGCCTTTGCCAAGGCTCAAGAGAAACTGCGCCAGATCATCCACTACGCCAAGTCCCGCAAAATAGCCTGTGCTGTCAGTCTCTACCTTCAGGCGCTCCCACCAAACATCGCAAGGCACGTCAGAACGACACTCCCCGACCCGTGGGAGCATGCCGTGGGCAAATTCGTGTGTTGCACGGACCCACGGGTGCACGAGATCAACGAGATCCGTTTTCGCAGCCTCGTCGAGACCTATCCCGAGGCAGACGCATACTGGATATACCGCTGCGAAGGGAATCCGGTGTGCGAATGTGAGGAATGCCGGGCCTTGTACGAGAGAGAGAGGCCTAACTACGCGGATTTGCCTCTCGACAAGCAAGGCGAACGCATCGATGTCAGGACCGATATCGCCTATATCTATGCCCTGCAGAAACTCCTTCAAATAGCCAAGAGCATCAAGCCGGACGCCAAGCTGTGCGCCGCATCCATCTGTCACGAGTACATGATCCCCTATCTGGATCGGGTTCTGCCGGAGGGCGTCTCGATTGAGGCTCTCAGTTCTGGGGCGGTCGGTTGGATCGACCGACCTATGGTGGAGAACTTTGATGCTGGCCCTGGGCGAGAGCTGATCGTGACCCACAGAATCGACGACGATGCCGGCTTTGTCGGGTTGCAGTTTAACATCGGCCATTTCTACAAGGACCATGTCTTGGATGTGGGCGCGGAGCGCGGTATTGCCGGACAGGTATGGCAGGTCAATCGAACGCGGGGAATGGAGCACAACGTCAGGTATCTCAACGAAGCCTGTTGGAATCCCTATCTGCTGCCAGATCAGTTCTACCAGAGCTATGTAAATCGGGTTTTCGGACCCGACTGCGCGCAGGAGGTGCTGACGGCATATCACCTTCTGGAGGAGATGGAGGCGTACCTGGGCTATATGCAACGCATGAACTTTGCGGCGTGCGTCGGCTTTTACCTCAATGTGCTGCCCCTGCTGGCACGCCAGGAAGAGCCGCATCTGGGGCCCTCGATTGCGAACTGGGCGTCCTTTGTCAATCGGTGTAAGGAGGATATTGTTTACTTTCGCAGGTCTATTGAGTACCTCGACGAGGCACTGGCCCACCTCGGGATTGCTCTCGGCAGTGTTAGGCCGCGAGCGCGTAGCAAGCTGGAATACATGATCAGCAAGAGTGAGGCCTACAGAAGACACCTTCAGACCGTGCTGGCGCTCGATGAAGCTTACGTCACCTACGACGCTGCGTTCAAAGCCAAAGCAGCGGGCGATGAAGCGGCTTTCCTGGCAGAGCTACGAGCGTGTCAGGCGTTGATGAGCCGCGTGACGGCAAGAGCCGTGGAGACGGCAAGCAAATGGGCCGAGTTCATCGACCACCCCTGCGATCTGGCGGTTCTCTTTGCCATCAACAAGATGATCATCAACGGGTCGACCGAGATCAGCAAGCTTGTGTGCAACACGGTGAATTTCTGGCATGGGCGCCCCTATTGGGAGAAGGTGGACTATGAGAGGATCTTTCCCTGGATGCCCACCCACGTACACTTGACCATCTACTGACAGACAAGCGCATTTAGGGCGTGCGGAGGGACGACATGGTTGAGATCCCGGTTCGATACGTCAAACAGTACCCAGAAGGCGACGTGGATGGCCTGAGCCACATCAACGCAGACTGGGATGAAGGCCGGTTTGAGCACGGCGAGGCATCATTGCAGCTCGATCCTCGCGAGTGCGCGCTTGCCCTGGTCGATTTCTGGGACTCGTGCTGGCATCCTGAACCAATGATTCCGGAGCTTGGCTGGATCGCAGAACTCAACGAAGGGTTGACCTTTCAGAATCGGATAAAGCAGATCACGCTAGAGAAGGTTGTGCCCGTCCTGACGTGTGCCAGGGCATCCGGATTGACGGTAGTTCACCTGCCCAGCACCGATATTGCCGTCAAATACCCGCAGCACCAACGCCTGAGCCAACTCAAGCTTGACGAGAAGGAAAACTTTCGGCCAATCGGCTGGCAGGGCTGGCCGCCGAATGACTGGGGCGAGGCGTGGCGTATAGAGCAAATTTACCGCACGCGACCCAAGACATGGTGGGACATGTGGGACCAGGTATGGGAAAGAGTCAGGATCGCCGAGCCAGTGGCGCCGCTGGACGACGAGATCGTCGCATCTACTGGGGCGCAGTTCCATCATATCTGCAAGGAGCGCAAGATTCGCACCATCTTCTACACGGGGTTCGCTCTGAACGTATGCGTGTTGGGCCGTCCGGGCGCGCTCTACGAGATGCGGGATCGGGGCTACATGACCATCATCATCCGCGACTGCACTGCTGCTGCCGAGACGGCGGAAACCTACAATGGCCTCTGGATGACCAAGGCGTTCATCGAGTGGTTGGAGATGGTGCCCCTTGCATATTCGGCGACGTCCGCCGACTTTATCAAGGCATTTCAGACGTAAGCTCTGGTAGCAGCCAGCATAGATCTGACCTCATCTGAAGCGCGGCCAGCGATTGGGCCAACGGTGAGCTTACGCCGTTGAAAGGAGCAAGAAGTGCGTCCAGGTGAGTTCAAGAACCCAGGAACCGAGTTCAGCGAGGTGCCACTCTGGTTTTGGAACGACAAGCTCACCAACCATGAGCTTCTCCGTCAGTTGGACGAGATAAACCAGGCGGGTTGGAAGAGCTTTTACATTGTCGCGGCGCCAGGCCTAGTCACGCCCTATCTCTCCGCGAAATGGATGGAGAAGGTCAGGTTGGTCGTTCAGGCGGCGTCCGAGCGAGGGATGCACGCCTGGCTGTACGACGAGAACATCTATCCCAGTGGCTACGCAGAGGGCATCGTGCCCGCGCTGAATCCCGACTTTCGGCTCAAAGCCCTCGTCATGCGCTTGGCGGCGAGGCCCGACAAGGTTCATGAGGCCGTAGCTGTGTTCGAGTGTGAGTTGCAGCACGGCGAGGTCGCCGACCCGGTCCAGATCGAGCCGGGAGGCGAGGCCCGACCGGAAAAGGCCTACCTGGAATTCTGCCAGTACCAGGCTGCCATCGGCGATGCTAACCAGGCGGGCATAACTACAGTGGACGTCCTTAACCCAAACGCGGCGGACGCATTCATCGAATGCACCCATGCCAAATATGCCAACTGGGTGGGGGAGTGGTTCGGCGCCACGGTGCCGGGCATCTTTACGGATGAGCCCCAATACCGGACCGGTAGGCGCTGCAATCTGCCTGCCTTGCCGTGGACGGAGCGCCTACCAGAACACTTTCGCAGTATGCACGGCTATGACCTGATCGGGCATCTGCCCTGCCTCTTCTTTCCGCTGGGTAAGTATAAGAAGGTGCGGATAGACTTTTACGAATGCGTGACCGATCTCTTCATCCAGAGTTGGTCCAAGCGGGTCTACGATTGGTGCGATCGGCACGGCCTCAAACTGACAGGCCATGTGATGGACGAAGACACCCTCGCCTCGCAGATCGACTCTGTGGGATCGTGCATGCCGCATTACGAGTACATGCACGTTCCCGGACTTGACCAGTTGGGAACAGAGGGACCGCCGTGGTTGCAGGGTGACCGAGGAATAGCCACGCTGCTGACCGCAAAGCAGCCCAGCAGCGTGGCCGCTCAACTCGGCCGTTCCCGTGTCTTCTGTGAATGGTGCGCTGTCAGCAGTCAGAACCTGAGTTTTCAGGATCGCAAGTGGATCGGGGATTGGCTGGCGGTGCTTGGGGTCAACCTGTTCGCACCCAGTTCCCTTTGGTATTCCCTCAGAGGAAATCGCAAAAGGTTCCCTCCTGTTTTGTTCTTCCAACAGCCCTGGTGGGGGCACAGCGGGCTGCTAGCTGGCTACTTCCACCGCCTCAGTTATGCGCTGTCCCAAGGGAAGCCATGGCGAGACGTCGTGGTGCTGCACCCCATGAGAAGTGCTTGGGCAGCGTACAGCCCACTCAACAAACAGGGCTGTGACCAGATCAATGACTGCCTTGACTGGCTCCAGAGGGCTCTGCTGGGCGCGCATCACGACTATGATCTGGCTGATGAGACACTCATGGCCAGACACGCACGGGTCGAGGGCAAGACCTTTGTAATGGGGGAATGCCGATACCGGCTGGTGATATTGCCTGTAGCTACTACGTGGGCAGAGCACACCGTGCGGTTGCTCTCGCAATTCGTTTCCAATGGCGGAACCGTTGTCGCGCTTGAGCCAGTGGCGAGCACGATCGAAGGTGAACCCTTCTCCGAACTAACCGCCCTTATGGAAAAGGTCCACCATGTGGACGAGCAGCATCTGGTGGACGTGCTGGCTGCCGAGATGGGGCCGGAGAAAAACATAGAGATCACCGGCAATGGGGCGGAGCTAATCTGGTACCAACTGCGGATGGATGACGATCAAGCCATCCTGTTCCTGGCAAACACCGACAGAGACAAGACCGTTGAGGTCAAGGTATCGATACGGCTAGAGGGCGGCTGCGAGGAATGGAATCTGTTATCCGGCGAGACGAGAGGTATACCCTCTGTGGGCGAAGGTGGGCGGCAGGCCATGCAACTATCTTTCCCGCCTGCGGGATCGCATTTGCTTGTGGTGGACGCGTCGAAACAGCCGACTGCCCCAAATATCGTGAAGGCAGGAAGCCACTCCCGAATAGAACTCGGCGATACCTGGCAGCTCTCGCGCCATGATCCCAACGCGCTAAACCTGGACTATTGCCGCTACAAGATCGGCGAGGGGCCCTGGAGCGGCATAGTGCCGGTGCACGTGGCGCGCGACAAGGTGCGCACCGCCGGATACGGCACCCCGTACGCCTTGCGGTATGAGTTTACCTCCTCGCTGCCAACGGGTAATAGCGGACAGTTGCTCCTTGTCACCGAGTCCCCTGAGGAACACCGTTTGACCGTGAACGGACGTCCCATCTACTACCAGGATGGAGGCTACTGGATCGACCCCACCTTCAAGACGATTGATATCCGGCCCCTGGTCAACAAGGGGCAAAACCAGATCGAGATTCAGGGGAAGGCTGGCCTCGACATGCCTACTACCCCCAGTTGGGCTGGAACGTGGGGCCCTGAGGTAGAGGACTGCTACGTGATCGGCGACCTGGCAGTGCAGGCCAGCGCCAACGGGTTCGAGTTAGTGCAGGAAACAGGCCGGGTGCGCACAGGCGACCTGGTGTCCCAGGGATACCCGTTCTACGTGGGCGCGATGTCGCTCACTCAGCAGGTGCACGTTGCTGACGCTGGCAGGCGCAGTTTCCTCGAACTAGAAGGTCTCCAGGCCATAGTAGCTGAGGTCTGGGTGAACGACGAGTTGGCCGGGGCCATTTCCCTCAAACCGTATCGGGTGGAAGTCACAGGGCACCTGACCAACGGGGAGAACGTTGTGCGAGTGAAACTGATCAGCTCACTCCGCAATTTGTTAGGGCCGTTGCATCACGTCAAGGGTGAGCTGGGATGGGTGTATCCGGAGAGCTACCTGCCCGTTGGCGCCTGGTTCGGAGCGGGACAGTTGCAGTGGACGGATCGCTACAATTTCGTGCCCCTGGGTTTTGCAGGGGCGGGTTTGGTCATAGAGCAGTAGCCGCGACGGTGCACAAGCAGGGGGTGAGTCTTTTGGTCGGTTACCAGGATCAACGCTGATGTACGCATTGGTCCTCGGGTCTGAACCGATTTGGCAACGATGGAGGGGAAACAGAATGGACGACAGACAGGAGAGACCGAGGGATATTGGTCTGGAGAAACAGACTTTTGTAGACAACTATATCGTCGCCAGTACAGCAGGGGTTTCGCGGCTCGTTCATCCGGGGCAGAAACATCCTGACAACCCACTCCTGAGTGCGGAGCGCGAATGGGAAACGGGGTTCGCGCTGGAGGTACTCACCGCCTTCTACGATGAGGAAATAAAGCTCTTTCGGATGTGGTATGCGGCGGGGGAGAGGGTCTGCTATGCGACATCGCCCGATGGATTCAGGTGGGAACGGCCCGACCTGGGGCTGGTCGAGTTCCGCGGCTCCAAGGCTAACAATATCGTTCAGGGACTGGTCGGGCCTACCAATGGCATCGTCTACTCCCCAGAGATGGTGGGCTCGGAATTCCCGGAGAGATACTACAAGAGCCTGCGCTACGAAGCAGAGGGATGGGCGGTCTACTATTCTGGCGATGGACTGACGTGGACACGCCGTGAGGTAAACCCGGTCCTGAAGGGAACGCTTGTGAGAGGGGTGTGCACTACTGCCAAGTCCTCCGAATGCTTTGCGAAGGGCGTGTTCTACAAGCAGTTGCCGCCGCCCAAGTACCTGGCCTTTCCCCAGCTTCAGGTCAGGGTAGGCCGCTTTGAGAGGTTCTGCGTTGGCTTTTCAGGTTGTCCCATGACCTTTCCCGATACCTTTACCGCGTGGACGGAGCCATCCCTTATCCTGGCCCCCGACCCCCTCGACGACGAGTTGGCTGGAGAGCGACTGGCCGACGTTATGGAGATGCCCCTGGTTAGCTCCCCAGCCGAGTATCGATCCGAGTTCTCTGGCCTGGCGGGCTTTCGTTACGCGGGGGCCTTTGCTGGCTTCCTGTGGGTGCTGTACGTCGGCGGCGACGGCAGCCAGGATGGATCTGCCGAGGTGCAACTGGTCTCCAGCCGAGACCTGGTGCACTGGCAACGAACCGGGGACAGGGAGGCCATCATACCCAGAGGGACTAAAGGAGGATGGGACGCCGGTCGGGTCCATACCTCTAACTATCCCTTTGAGGTGAACAATGAGATCTGGGCCTATTACACCGGCAAGAGGGTGGGGCCTGCAGGGGATGCCCACGCCGCTCCGCAGCACACTGGTATCGGCCTGGCCAGGTGGCGGGCAGATGGTTTTGTTTCCCTGGAGGCCAGAGACGCGGAAGGGACGATGACCACCAAAACCCTGCGCTTCGAAGGTACGGATCTGGCGATTAATGCCCAGTGCCAGGAAGGCACCCTGGCAGTGGAGGTCCTGGACCGGGAAGCGAATCCCTTGGTGGGCTTCTGTCGTGACGAATGCGATGCTTTCTCCGGTGATGATTTGAGCCACATCGTATCGTGGCGTGGGAAATCGGATCTATCGGCATTGCGTGGTGAACCGATCCGACTCCGTTTTCATCTCAAAAGGGCCAAGCTGTATTCCTTTGTCTTTGCCGACCGTAGCGTAGCGTGAGGAGGTCCTGCAATGGCAGATCTGCATCGCCGCGTGCTGTCCATAGGCACGCAGAAACAGCTCTTTGTGGATGACTATGTGATTGACGAGATAGCGGGCGTCTCCCAGGTACTCAATTCCGCTACAAAGCACGAAGCCAATCCCTTGTTGACCAGAGAGAAGGGAGATTTCGGGCAGTTCTATGGGACGGTGCTTTACGACCAGGACCAAAGGCTTTTCAGGGCATGGTATATGGGCCGCGGTGGCGTCCATTACGCTACTTCCCACGATGGCTTGCAGTGGGAAACCCCATCTCTCGGCCTCGCGGAGTTCGAGGGTTCCAGAGAGAACAACATTGTGCCCAGCGGTCCTTACGAAGGTCTCGACTACTGTCCCGAGATGCGCGGCATCGAGGGCCCAGATCGTGTCTACAAGTGTCTCCGCTATCTCAACTGGACCTGGATGCCTTTTGCCTCTCCTGATGGCCTGCACTGGTCCGAGATTCCTGCTCCCCCCATTGTCAAAGGTGGGGATGAGTGCAAAACCTGCAAGACGCACGATGCCGCCTCACCTCACCCGGCTGGGCTGCCCAAATATGCTGCCTTTCCCAAGCTGGGGGCAAAGGTAGGCAAGTATTCGCGGCGATCCGTGGGCTTATCCTGGAGTGACGACTATGTCCACTGGTCCCCGCCTGTGCTTGTCATGGCCCCCGATGACCAGGATGATGAGAACGCTTTCCTCCGCGTGGGCGAAGCACTGGAAGCAGGGGCTATTGACTTGGCCTGGCCGGAGGATTACCGCGGCGAATTCTATCACATGTGCGTCTTTCCCTACGAGGGCCTGTACCTTGGCTTTGTGGATGTCTTCTATATCTGCGTTGAGCTGTGGCGCATCGGGCAACTCAACCAGGGTGGTCCCGATGAGGTGCAGCTCACTTCGAGCCGTGACCTGATTCACTGGCATCGGGCTGGCAACCGCATGCCCATTATTGACAATGGTGGGTTGGGGGACTGGGATGCCGGGTGGAAGTCCACCACGAACCGTCCTCTGGTTATCGGTGACGAAATCTGGATCTACTATGGCGCCAATAATACCGACCACGGTGGGCTGGTTTGGAAGGACACACTGCGCACAGCGGGTCTTGGCCTGGCAAAACTGCGATTGGATGGTTTCGTCTCCCTGGATGCTGGGGAGGCCGAGGGCACGGTGACAACCAGACCCCTACGCTTTGAGGGCAACCAACTGGTAATCAATGCACAATGCAAGAAGGGCTCCGTCGCTGTTGCCATCCTGGACCTGGAGGGTAGGCCCATCGCGGGCCTGGATGCCGCCGACTGTGATACCTTTTCGGGTGACAGTGTTCGCCACACGGTGACCTGGAGGAACAGGTCAGACCTGTCCGCGTTGCCGAGCCAGCCCATTCGCCTTTGCTTCCATCTACGCAATGCCAAGCTGTATTCGTTCGTCTTTGGAAGCTGACCGAATAGCTCCCGGCCGCCCGAGTCCGGAAGAGACCGTAGTAGTCAAGTTCGCCGCTCTGTCCGATAGTACAGAGAAGGCGGTATCTTGAACAGCATTGCAGAGGCAAGGTCGCGATCCGGTGCGGAATAGCATGTAGGGCCTCTTCACGACCTTGTCTCAAGCAAGCTGCAAAGGGTGATCTGTGCAGTGCCAAGTGAATAGGCTTCCAGAATGGATGCAGGAGGGCTACCATGCCTGTGGAATCGATTCAGGCCATTGATGTACATGCCCATTTTGGGGAATACTGGAGAGAACAGGGCAGCCGCTTGGTGAACCTGTGGTTGAGCGCCGACGCGGAAGAGGTGGTCCGCCGGGCTGCACGGACAAATGTGTGCCTGACCGTTGTCTCGCCTCTTGCGGGATTGTTGCCCCGGTTCCACGGCGACCCCGTCGCGGCAAATCCTCTGGCATCCCGCATCGTCAGCCAGACTAAGGGCGTGCTGCAATGGGTAATCGTCGACCCCCTCAAACCGGAGACCTTCAGGCAAGCGGAAGAGCTCCTGCCGTTACCCCATTGCGTGGGCATCAAGATTCACCCGGAGGAACATGGCTACGCTATCAGAGAGCAGGGTGACGCCATCTTTGAATTCGCAGCCCAGCATCAGGCTGTTGTAGTCACTCATAGCGGAGAAGCGAATAGCATGCCGGAAGACTTTGTTCCCTTTGCGGACGAGTTTCCAAGTGCGCGACTGATCCTGGCCCATCTGGGCTGCACGTGTGACGGTGATCCCAGCCATCAGGTCCGAGCCATCCAGCGCAGCAGGCAGGGCAACATCTATGTGGACACCTCCAGCGCTCAGAGCCTGATGCCAGGACTGATTGAATGGGCAGTTCAGGAGATTGGAGCCGAACGCATCCTTCTGGGCTCCGATTCGCCACTCTATTCGATCTCGATGCAAAGGTCCAGGATCGACAAGGCTGAGATCAGCGACGACGACAAGCGCCTGATCTTGCGGGATAACGCGGCAAGACTACTGGGCCTGGAAAACCTGCTGGGAGCACAAGATGACCACAGATAGCGCCATCCTGTACGTATCTACCCAGGGAAACGACAACTGGTCTGGCAGGCATCCCGCGCCGAACGCGAACCGCACGGATGGGCCACTCGCTACTATCTGCAAGGCCCGCGATGTCGTGCGAACACGGAAGCGCTACGGCGAACTGACGGGACCCGTGATGGTTTACCTTCGCGGGGGGCGCTATCGCCTTTCTGAGCCGATCACCTTTGGCCCACAGGATTCGGCGCCAGTGACTTACAGTGCCTATCCCGGCGAGAAGCCGATCCTGGATGGCGGCGTTCGTATCGAAGGATGGCAGGCTGCCGACTTGAACGGCAGCAAGGTTTGGGTTGCCCACCTACCCGGCGTAGCGGAAGGCAGGTGGAACTTTCGCCAGCTCTTCGTGAACGGTGAGAGGCGACAGCGGCCTCGTTTGCCCAAGGAGGGCTTCTATTGGATGTCCAATGTGCCCGACGTTCTTGCCGAGGCAGGAGGTGGGGCTGGCTCGGATACGTTTCAATGTGCTGCCGGGGATATCCATCCCTGGAGGAACCTGTGCGACGTGGATGTCGTGGTGCCGCACTACTGGGTCACTGAGCGCATGCCCATTGCCTCGTTTGACCCTCAGACCGACACCGTCGTATCGTCTCGCAGGAGCATCTTTGCGCTCAAGGACGATAGAGATCATGGTTGGGCCAAGTACTGGGTAGAAAACGTGTTTGAGGCATTATGCCAGCCTGGGGAATGGTATCTGGATCGTATGCAAGGCAGGCTCTATTACCTCCCCCTTCCCAGCGAGGAAGTTGATACGATCGAGGCCTACGCACCGCGAATAGAGTATCTCCTAAGGCTCGATGGCGACCCGGACAGCGCCAGGTATGTGGAATTCCTTCGTTTCGAGGGGATCACCTTCGAGCATAGCAGCTGGTATCAGCCCCCTGGCGGCGGCGAGCGATTTGGGCGGCTGCCAGACGTGGACTATGCCGCAGCTCCTCAAGCTGCCATCAACATCCCTGGGGCTATTCAAATGACGGGAGCTCACTACTGTGCTGTCGAGGATTGCACCATCCGACACATCGGCTGGTATGGAGTCGAAGTGGGGCCTGGCTGCGAGGCTATACGGATTGTGGGAAACGAGATGTGTGACCTTGGCGCAGGCGGGGTGAAGGTGGATGGCGCCAGCGTGCGGGAAGCACGCTGCCAGCGCACGGGCAACAACAGCATAACGGACAACCACATCCATGATGGTGGACATGTCTTCCATAGCGCGGTGGGCATCGTCGCCACCCATACCTTTGGGAATCAACTTGTACACAACCACATTCACGATTTTTACTACACGGGCGTCTCCTGCGGGTGGGAATGGACCTACGCGGATAGCGTCAGCAAGGATAATCTCATCGAGAAGAACCATATCCATCACCTCGGCAAGAATCTGCTCAGCGATCTAGGGGGCATCTACACGCTTGGCGTCCAACCCGGCACGGTACTGCGTGGGAACGTCATTCATGATATAGAAAAGTGGAACTATGGGGGACGAGGCATCTATCCTGACCAGGGTAGCTCTCACCTGCTGATCGAAAACAACATCGTCTATGACACAGCCAGCCAGCCGTTCTCGCAGCACTTTGGACGGGGCAACATCGTGCGGAACAATATCTTTGCCTTTGGCAGGGAAGGCCAGGTGCGCCTCAGCCGGATATACGGTGCACCGGGCTGCTACCGACCGGAAATAGAGCGTGGACGCAAAGGGTTCATCTTTGAGCGCAACATCATCGTCACCGATGGCAAACCGCTGTTCGTGGGAGCAAGCTCGGCCCCGCTGGAACGGTGTAATTTCGAGAGCGATCTCAACCTGATCTGGGATGTCTCGGGGCACGAACTGATCAGCGCGAATGCGGAGAAAGGACCGCAGGGTGACATAACCTGCATCACGCGAACCTTTTCCCTGGCCGATTGGCACGCGCTGGGGCAGGACCGGCATTCTATTGTGGCAGACCCCAGGTTCAGAGATACGGAGCATCGTGATTTCAGCCTGATGGAGGATTCGCCCGCCCACATGATCGGCTTCGAGCCTGTTGACACGTCAGATGTTGGCCCTCGCCCCAGGGGGCAGCGAGACTTGCTCAATGCGAGCTAATATCGCGAGGTCATCACCCCTGGCGACAGCTCTGTCCAGGGACTCGGCAGCATAACAAATTATTGTCCTGCGAGATGGGGTCGCAGGTACGCAAATGTGTGACGGAAGGAGCTATGGAAGCAATGGACACTCCTGGAAATCAAGTCTTCTATGTATCGACACTAGGGAACGACGAGTGGTCCGGCAAGCTGGCTGATCCAACAGCTAACGGGACGGATGGGCCATTCGCCACCATCACCCGCGCGCGGGACGTCATACGCGAGTCAAAGCGCCATGGTGGCTTGACAGGGTCGGTAACCGTCTATATTCGCGGGGGCCGCTACCCCATCTCGGAGCCTATCACCTTTGCCCCGGAGGACTCGGCGCCAGCTACCTACGTTGCTTATCCGGGCGAGGAGCCCATCATCGATGGCGGAGTGCATATCACGGGATGGCATGTCACGTACCTGGGTGGTAGGGAAGTGTGGGCGGCCCCCTTGCTCGGAACTGCGGCGGGCATGGGGCGCTTCCGGCAGCTTTTCGTCAATGGCAAAAGGTGCCAGCGATCACGTCTGCCAAAAGACGACTACTTTCGTATGGCCGACGTGCCTGGCACGAGTGTTGACGTCCTTGGGTTTGGGGGATCAGATACTTTTCGGTGCTCTCCTGGTGATGTGCTCCCCTGGAGGAATATCACTGACATGGATGTGGTTGTCCCTCATTACTGGGTCACGGAGCGTATGCCAGTTACGTCGTTTGATCCCGATACGAACACCGTGGTCTGTTCGCGCAAGAGTTTCTTCTCGCTCAAGGATGACACGCCGGGCGAATGGGCGCGCTATTGGGTGGAGAATATATTCGAGGCGTTAAGCGAGCCTGGCGAGTGGTATTGGGATCGAGATGAGGGCCAGGTCTACTACCTGCCTCGCCCCGATGAGCGAATTGAAGACATCGAAGCGTACGCCCCCAGGACGGAGCAGTTGCTCAAACTGACTGGCCAACATGAGGAAGGCCGGCATATCGAATTTCTCCGCTTCGAAGGGCTGACCTTTGAGCACGGTGGGTGGAGCCAGCCACCATCTCATTACGAGCGGTGGGGAGTACCCGACAATGTCGAATATGGGACCGCCCCCCAGGCGGCCTTTGATGTCCCAGGCGCGATCCAAATGGTGGGCGCACGCTACTGCACGATCGAGGATTGCCGCATCCGGCACGTCGGTTTGTATGGCGTTGGGTTGGGGGATGGCTGCTCCGGGATTCGGCTTGTCGGGAACGAGATTTGTGACCTGGGTGCGGGCGGGATCAATTTGGGGAACAAGGACGCGTTGCCACCACTGTCGAAACAGACAGGCAATAACGTCATTACCGACAACCACCTCTACGACGGTGGGCATGTCTTTCACGAGGGTGTAGGCATCCTGGCGCTCCACACTTTTGGCAACCAAATCGCGCACAACCACATCCACGACTTTTTCTACAGCGGCATCTCTTGTGGGTGGGAGTGGGCGTACAGGGATAGCATTTCCAAGGATAACGTAATCGAGAAAAACTATATTCATCACCTGGGCAAGGGGTTCCTCAGCGACATGGGAGGGATTTACACCCTCGGTGTACAGCCCGGCACGGTCCTCCGCGGCAATGTTATTCACGACGTGTCGAGGCGCACCTATGGGGGGTGGGCCATCTACCCAGACGAAGGGAGCTCGCACATCCTCATCGAGTACAATATCTGCTACGACACGCAGTCTACCTCTTTCTTCCAGCACTATGGGCGCGAGAACATCGTGCGCAACAACATCTTTGCCTTCGGTGGGGAAGCCCAAGTTGGCCATGGACGGATGTACGGCAGGCCTGGGGGTTATCGCGTCAAACTGGAGGAACCGCGGAAAGCGTTTCTCTTTGAGCGAAATATCGTGATCACGGACGGTCAGCCCATCTTCCAGGGCGGGTCTGGAGCACCGCTTGAACGATGCGGCTTTGCAAGTGACTTGAACTTGTTTTGGGACGTGTCGGGCAAGGGGATTACCAGCGTCAATCTCACGCCCGGTTCACAAGGGGGAACGGCCCCTGTCTTTGGCTGGGAGGAATGGCGCCAACTGGGGCAGGATCGGCACTCGATCATCGCCGACCCGCAGTTCAGAGACTTGGCGCATCGCGACTTTACCTTAAGGCCGGGCTCGCCCGCTGAGGAGATAGGTTTCCAGCCCATCGACACCTCGGATGTCGGGCCGCGTCCCAAAGGCCAGCGGGATGATTAGCCGTAACTCCGAGCTGGAGGGAAACAGATGACCGGAGTGACTGTCGAACACAGATCGCTGCCGCTCACCCTGTACCCGCCGCTGGAGATGTCGGTTCTCGAATTGTGGCTGTCCGTGCTCCCTGGGTAGGTCGTCCGGCTGTGGATACCAGAGATGCTGACCATCCTTGAGCACGGCGAAATCTATAGTCAGGCAAGGATCGGGCCACAGCAGTGGTTGACCACGGCCACGGGCGATACGCTGCATACCCAGGTCTGCGGGCGGGATCTTTTGATTGATACGCGGGTGCAGGTCGGCGACGATCACCTGGACTTGGCGCCTAAGGCTGTGGAACAGAAGCGGTCTGGCACTGGAGCACGTGAGTCCAAGGAGTGCCGCTTACGGCTTGACAACGGGCAGATTCCGCAATATGCTACAAAGAGAAATCAGATTCCATATAGTAGAATGTGTCTACACGTCGGGAAGCAAGGCTGGTGACAGCAGCCGATGTGCGTGGGTGGCGTCGTCCTTCCGCAGAGCGCATTGCTGTTTGGGTCCTCAAGGTGAGACTGGCTACAGCTTGCTGGGGCAAGCAAGGCGCCAAGAATGCCATCCTGTTCTGATGGTGTGGTCCACCTCTTACCGATAGCGGGAAACCCGGCCTGAACACGACAAGGAGGCAGGAATTGGACAAGTTGCTGGAAGTGAAGGGGCTTCGCACGCAGTTCTTTACTCAAGAAGGCACCGTTAACGCTGTTAATGGGATCAGCTTCGACCTTGGAGAGGGGGAGACCCTTGGTATCGTTGGGGAGAGCGGCTGCGGCAAGAGCGTCAGCATGCTGTCCATTATGCGCCTCGTTCCCGAGCCGCCTGGTAAGATCGTTGGCGGCCAAGTCATGTTCCAAGGCAAGGATCTCTTGCAGTTGGACAAGGACGATATGCGCAAGGTTCGAGGCAGCCAGATCGCCATGATCTTTCAGGACCCTATGACCTCGATGAACCCCGTGCTTACCGTGGAGCGGCAGCTCACTGAGGCGATGGATATGCACCTGAAACTGGACCGAACGAGCACGCACAGGCGGGCTGTCGAACTGCTTGAGATGGTCAATATCCCCGAAGCCGAGGCTCGCCTGTCGAACTACCCTCACCAGTTCTCAGGTGGCATGCGTCAACGTGTGATGATCGCGACCGCGCTCTCCTGCAATCCTAAACTCCTCATCGCTGACGAGCCTACGACTGCCCTGGATGTGACCGTCCAGGCTCAGATTGTTGATATTGTCAGGCGGCTGCGCCGCGATCTGGGTATGTCTATTATCTGGATCACACACGACCTGGGTATCATCGCTGGTCTGGCTGATCGCGTTCAGGTGATGTACGCCGGCTACATTGTCGAGCGAGCAGATGTCCGGCAAATGTATCGGGATCCGCGCCATCCCTATACGCTTGGCCTGCTTGGATCTCTGACCCGAGTAGATGCCCATTCGAAGGACAGACTTACCCCCATAGAGGGGCGCCCTCCAGACTTGATTGATATGCCGCCGGGCTGCCCATTCCACCAGAGGTGCACCTACAGGATACCTTTGTGCTTGGAAAAGAACCCAGCCTTGTCTGAAGTCAGTGCGGGTCACGAGATCGCTTGCTGGGTAGATACCAAGACAGGAGGTCAACGTTCATGAGCCAATCCAGCGAAGTGCTGCTAAGCGTCCAAGACCTCAAGATGTACTTCCCAATTACAAAGGGAATCGTGATACAGCGCCGAATAGGCTATATCAAAGCGGTTGACGGGGTCACCTTTGATATCCATCGTGGCGAAACGCTTGGTTTGGTGGGCGAAAGTGGGTGCGGCAAATCTACTACTGCACGGGCGATCATCCAGCTCTATCAGCCCACGTCAGGACAGGTCGTCTTCGATGGGGAGCATGAACTCACCCATATGAAGGGGGAACAACTCCGTCGGATGCGTCGGCGCATGCAAATGATTTTTCAAGACCCTTACGCTTCGTTGAATCCTCGCATGCCCGTCGGGACCCTGGTGCGTGAGCCGCTAGAGGTGCATAACCTGCTGACTCCCGGCGAGCGTCTGGGTCGTGTGCAGGAACTGCTCGAGATTGTTGGCCTGAACCCCTATTTCGTCAACCGCTACCCTGCCGAATTCTCGGGCGGCCAGCGGCAGCGCATAGGAATTGCTATTGCCCTGGCTGTTCAGCCCGAGTTCATCGTATGCGATGAACCGATCTCCTCCCTCGATGTTTCCATCCAGGCCCAGATCATTAACTTACTCCAGGACTTACAGAGGCAGTTCGGACTGACCTATCTTTTTATCGCCCATGATCTGTCTGTGGTTCGACATATCAGCGACCGCGTCGCGGTCATGTATCTGGGCAAACTTGCCGAACTTACTGATAGCCTCACTCTCTATGAGAGCCCGCTTCATCCCTATACCAAGGCTCTACTTTCCGCCGTACCTGTTCCAGATCCAGACACTGAGGAGAAGCGTCAGCGCATTCTTCTTGAGGGAGACGTACCTAGCCCAGCCAACCCACCGAGCGGTTGCCGCTTTAGCACGCGTTGCCCGGTAGCCAGCGATGTGTGCAAGCAGATTGAGCCCGAGTGGCGAGAAGTGATGCCGGGCCATTGGGTGGCTTGCCACCACGTGTGAGCAGGCAAAGCGCGAACCAAGCACCGAATTCGGATTCTGGGTTCGCTCAACCCGGAATTCTGCTTTACCTGCACGCCGCCCACTGCGCTCTACTTCCGATCGCGAGAGACAGTACTATGGACATAGAGCCATCCCCGACCACATGTCCCTCGATGTGCTGGGTGAACTGAATCGCGCCGACTTCATTCTCCTTTGGATCGGGTCGGACGCTAGCGCCTGCCAGGGCAGGGAACTTGTCGGTGATCTGGAGGGTGCCATTGTCGGCTTGGTGAAACTCCTCTCGGTGCATCAGAGAAGAGGAACTGGCCCAATATCTGCAGGCCCTTTGTTGGCTGATCAAAGGCCGGGTGATGTACGATCAGATCGCCAGGTACGCCAAGGCGATTTGCAGATGGGATGCTTTTATGATCTGTAAGTGGATTCTGGGGAATAGGAGTACACTGATGCCTGGCAGTACGGAAGAGGCCGATCAATGACAGCCGAATAGTGCGAGGCATGTGCTGATCAGCTACCTCTTGATTCCCCGCCGACACAGCCCTGTCGTGCAAACTATCTGGCAGTTGTGGATGTCCGGTTTACTTCGTGATGCACGAGGCGTTGTTGGATGAACTGGTATGCACGGCAGGAGAGAATACTTATCTCACGGAGCGCATTACCTGCAACGGGTTGCCCAGACCCTATCCATCCCGTATACCCCCGTTTCCAAGCTAACCCATCCAATTCCCGCCGTCACCGCGACCCCAAGGGGGGCTGTCTACTGGTTTATTCCTTAGTCGGAGAGGCGAACTATCTCGCTACTGGGATGACGATCTACCGCCCGGTAGAAAAGGAGTCCCCTAGCCAGTGGCCGAAAACGTCCCGTGGTCGTAAACACAAAAAACGGCCAGGGGACAAACTCTCCCCTAGCCGTAATTGGGCATTTGGTGGCGGCGACTAGACTTGAACTAGTGACCAAGGGCTTATGAGTCCCCTGCTCTTCCACTGAGCTACGCCGCCAAGTTGGCCGGATGACGCTCACGCAGAACGCCATCTCGAGCAACGCGCTTATTATACGGGAAAAGCGTTGGTTGTCAAAAGACAAGGCTCGCATCCGTCGCCCTGTGCAAAGCCTTGACACCCTCTGCTCGACGTGTTATGATACCGTCGGTTGGCGCATAGGCGGGGCCATTGTTCCCCGACGGGCCTGCGTTCGCTGTGATTGGCTGCTTCTCCCGGTGCGTTCCTCTTCACCGCACTCTATCTCTTTCCATCTCTCCGTTCTGTTCACGCAATCACCTACGGGCAGCACCGCTTGCCAGTGCTGTCGCTGCGCGCATTTCCCCTTTTCTTTATCACTGACGGGTCGCTGTGGCGTGGCATCGGGCAAGAGGCTGTTAACAGCGGGCAGAGTTGGCGCGTGGGTGCGAGACCCCGTGTATCCATACAGGAGGATAGGTGGTGCAGTTCAAAGGTTATGTGGAATCGGATGTAAACATGGGCCAGACTGAGCGCATTCTGTCGTTGGTGGGCGGGAGTGCATTGGTCTTGCAGGCTCTGACACGCAAAGGGTGGGTGACCAAGGCGGCCCTGGCGACAGGTGCTGTGCTGCTCTTGCGCCGGGGGGTGACGGGCCACTGTCCGCTGTACGAGGCCCTGGATATCGACCGGGTGGGGCCGGAGGGACGAGAGGGAATCCTGGTGCAAAAGTCGGTCACCATCAACCGCCCCAGGGAAGAGGTGTATCGCGCTTGGCGGCACTTTGAACAGTTCCCGCGCTCGGCGAACTATATACCGGCGGAGCAGGCCAGCGAGCGGGGGAATGGCGGCCACGCCCCTCGTGGTCACCAAACCCCGCTAGATCTGGCGCTGGTATGGGATACCGAGATTACGGAGGAACGGCAGAATGAGCAGATCTCGTGGCAGTCCCTTCCGGGGTCGCTGGTCCAAGGTCGAGGCTCGGTGACCTTTCGCGATGCGCCGGGGAACAGGGGGACGGAGGTGCATATCCAGTTCGCCTACGATCCGCCCGGCGGAACCCCTACGGTGGCCCTGGCCAAGCTCTTTGGCGGCGGACCCGAACAGCAGGTGGGCGATGATCTGCGCCGCTTCAAGCAGATGATGGAGACGGGCGAGGTGGCGACGATCTATGGCCAGACTTCGGGGCGGGTCGAAGAAGTCAAGACAGAGCGGGCACAGCTTAAGGAGCAACGATATTACCCGGAGGACCTTCAGGCTCCGCAGGTCGAGCGGATGAGGGAGGGAAACGGCTGATGAAAGCGGTCTGTTGGTACGGACGGTCGGATGTGCGCGTGGAAGAAGTGCCCGATCCTATTCTGCTGAATCCGCACGATGCCATCATCAAGGTCACGTTGACGGCCATCTGTGGCTCGGATTTGCACCTGTACGATGGTTTCGTGCCCACCATGGTGCCGGGGGACATTATGGGGCACGAGTTCATGGGCCGGGTTGTCGAGGTAGGTTCCGAGGTCAAGCGCCTGCAACCGGGAGATCGAGTGGTGGTGCCTTTTCCCATTTCGTGCGGCGCGTGTTCCTACTGCGAGAGCGGGCAGTGGTCGCTGTGTGACAACTCGAACCCGAACGCTGGCGTGGCCGAGACACTCTATGGGTATTCCCCGGCGGGTATCTATGGGTATTCGCACGCCTTTGGCGGCTATGCGGGCGGCCAGGCAGAGTATGTGCGGGTGCCGTATGCCGACGTGGGGCCGATCAAGGTTCCCGACGAACTGAGCGACGCGCAGGTGCTCTTCCTCACCGACATCTTCCCCACGGGCTACATGGCTGCGGAACAGGCGAATATCCAGCCGGGGGATGTGGTGGCTGTGTGGGGTTGCGGCCCTGTGGGACAGATGGCTATCAAGAGCGCCTACCTGCTGGGCGCTGAGCGGGTGATCGCTATTGACCGGATCAAGGAGCGCTTGCAGATGGCTCGCGATCAGGCGGGAGCAGAGGTCATCAACCGCGAGGGCCGCGATGTGGTCGAAACTCTCAAGCAGATGACGGCGGGGCGTGGTCCCGACGTGTGCATAGACGCTGTGGGGCTGGAGGCCCACGTGGGCAGCCTCCTGGCCGTGGTAGATCGGGTCAAGCAGGCCGCCAGGATCGAAACGGGTCGACCAGTGGCTTTGCGTGAGGCGATTCAGGCCTGCAGCAAGGGGGGTGTCGTGTCGCTGGCCGGGGTGTATGGCGGCTTCCTGGATACGGTACCCTTTGGCGCGGCTTTTAACAAGGGGCTGACGTTCAAGATGGGGCAGACTCATGTGCAAAAGTATCTCAAGCCCTTGCTCGAACGGATACAGCGGGGTGAGATCGATCCCTCGTTTGTGATCACTCATCGATTGCCGCTGGAGGATGCGCCCTATGGTTATCGAATCTTTCGCGAGAAGCTGGATGGCTGCATCAAGGTGGTGCTGGAAACCGATCACAATGGAAGATCAATGGCCCAATAGCGAGCCAGCCGAGGGGAATAAAAAAAGAACGACCGGCTAATCACCGGTCGTTCTTTCTAGCAGTAGCGGGGACAGGACTCGAACCTGTGACCTTTGGGTTATGAGCCCAACGAGCTGCCACTGCTCCACCCCGCATCGTTTCAACAGGGATTATTATACAGAAAAAGACTGCGGTGTCAAATCGGTCTTGGACGCCTTTGGCGCTTTGTTACCAGCCCTGATGGCTAGTAGCTCTGGAAGCCAAAGGGCTACTAGCCAGGCTGCCAGCTCCGCAGACTCAGTGGGTCCGGCGGCCGTGGCTGGCACCGGGTGCGATGTGAACAGGAACAAGAGGATGAGCAGCACGCTGAGGATACGCTGCACGTTGGCCCTGTGTCTCATGGGGGCATCTCCTATTATAGAGAACCGTGTGCGATGTCAATGCAAGCCGGCGGGGAGAACCAAAACACTATAGACGCGCTCCAGCCGCTCGTCAATCGGGCACAGGGCGCACGTTCTCCCTATTGCCCTGCAGGGGCATTTGTTCCAGATGTGACAAAAGTCAATTACGCAGCGGCGAACAAGTGGTATACTGACAGTAACGAGAGGGCGAATTCGCCCGTAGAGTAATTGCCTGTCGGAGCGACAACAGGCGTCGATAAAGGAGACACAAAATGCAAATTACCCAGTCTATGTTGGCCCCAGAGATCCCTAATCCTCACGGAGTGAGCGTGCGCAAGTTGCATGACACAGAGCATGCGCAGGTGAACCTGGTCACGTTGCAGCCCGGCGAGGCGCTCAAGTTGCACGTGACGCCGGTGGATGTGTTCTTCTATGTGGTGGCAGGAGAAGGCACGGTGCAGATCGGGGATGAGCGGGAAGTGGTGTCCAGCGGCGCGTTGATTGCCAGCCCGGCACGCATTCCTCACCGCCTGCTGAACGAAGGGGAGGGGGTATTTCAGGTGTTGGTGGTCAAAACCCCGCGCCCAACGTCTTCGACTCGTATCCTCTAGTACGCCAACAGGCGCGGCCACACCCGGGTAGGGGGGGACTCGGGTGTGGCCGCATATACCCGAAGGGTGGGGGTGCATGCGGTTCTTTGCCTCTGTCTCGGACGGGCGTGGATGTGCCTATGTGGGTGTATCTGTGGCTACCACGAACATGCAATCTATCGCACACTCGCGACTATCCGGCAATCGGGGCTAGCTTGACGTTCTTCTTCCCACAGTCCTGGATACAGCCGAATGAAGCCGGTTGGAGCGACCTGGAGGAGAGCAGCATACCCAAAACTTGGCGCTTCGTACCAGTAGGTCTCTTCTGTGCGTCGTTCATAGCGTTGGGGCAGTAACCCCAGGGTGCCTGCCGACACGTCAAGCCACGCAGCAGGCACCTCTACGGCTTGCCCCTCGTGCAGGGCCAGACGCCGGAGGGAAATCAGGTTTGTGGCTGGCGTGAACCCCAGATCGAGGTCGATGCAGTTTCCGAGGTCGGGCACAACCGCACCATCCATCGTCCATACGGCTGCCCTCGTCCGCGTGATGGCAAGATCGAGGGAGCGCGCGCCGATCCAACCTTGGACGTGGCCCTCTTGCGTGTGCCATCCGAGATCGCATGTCACACGGTACGAGAGTTGTGCGGGGATGGTTCCTTGTCGAAAGACCGCCGTGCCCTCAATCCGCCAGCCCAACGCGTCCCGGTCGAGACGACACGCATCGTGCCCCGGAGTATCCAGCCGTCGCCACAAAATGGAGGCTACTATCACAAGTCTCCTATCGATGATATCCTGGGCTTATTCTGGCTTGGACGGAACCTCGCGAGATGAAAACCTCTGTGGCGAGCGCCACATCCAGAGGGCGATGCCCAGGTTCAGCAACAACCACAGGATTGTGGCGACTGAGGATACCGGCAGGAATATCGGCGCGATATTGATGGAGGCATGCAGCAAGATGGCGATGGGCAGGCTGCCTTTGGTCCGGTTGAACACTGCCGTGAACAGGATCGCAAGCGGGACAACCTCTAGCAACAGGTAAAGGACTATACTTAACGGAGCGCCTTGGGACCAGAATAAAGGCCAGTGCCAGAAGGCCCACACAACAGCCAGGATCAAACTGGAACGCAACGGGCTATAGCGTTTCTGTAATAGCGGCAGGGCAAAACCGCGCCAGCCAGGCTCCTCAAGACCACCGCCACCGAACAAGAGGTAGAGGTATGTGAGTAGCACATCCAGCGCCAGATGGTACCACAGACCGGTAGCTATTGACGCTGGCTCCTGTAGTCCAAACCCTGCCGAGATGCCATTGCCGACCACCAGGACAACCGGATAGAGGCCCACCGCAAGGACCCACCAGTACCAGCGAACTGGCTGGCAGCGTAGATTGAGCGAGTGCAAGAGATCGCGCACGGCTTGGCGTGGCGAGTGGACTCCCGAGAGAACGAAAGCCACCGCCGCTGCACCCAGGATATCCACAAGAAAGGCCAGGAGGCTTGGGTAAGCAACCGTTGTAGTAACCTGGCCGGCGACACGCAACCATTCCGGTGTTATCCACAGCCTTCGGACAGCCATTACCGCCAGAGCCAAGATGCCTGTAATTCCGAACAACCGCCAACGTTTACTGGCCGGAACTCCGGACTGCTCTGGACTCAGGAGAGCCGACACGATCATCGCGGCCAGCGCTGGGCCTGTCGAGAAGATGATGCCAAATCCATTGACCACGCCCAAATCGATCAAGCTCAAGAGCCAGGCTATCCATGAGATCGCGTAGGCCAGGGTGATAAAGGCGATCATCGGGTGACGCGCAACCTGATCTCGGACCGTTTTACGACTGGTTGATGAAGAAATCGGTTTTTCCATACCCCACCTCCTAAAGCAAACAGTTGCTCCATGATCAGAGCTTTGTTTCGATCCGTCGTCCAGCCCTGTGTAGCAGCCAGGAACCGTATCGAGAGGCGAGCTAACTACCATGGCGGTATAACACGGCTCCCGATCGCTGTCAAGGGAGCCTATGCGGCAGTTGACAGCCGGTACAAATTGTGCTATTCTGGCGATATAAATCAAGAGCAAAGCGTTGATCAGGGGGAGTACCCGCCAGAGCGAAGTTCAGAGAGCCGGGGAAAGGTGTGAGCCCGGTACTGGCGCAGGTGGGGAATGGGCCTGGGAGCTGCGCAGCCCAACGGTTGTACTCAGTAGGCTGCGACGGAGTCGCCACCGTTATCAGGGCAGAGGGTATCGGATCCTAACCAGGGTCGTGGGTTGGGTCCCGTACCTGCAAGAGTGAGGCTGGTTTTTATCCCCCGCTATCACGGCGGGATTTTTTAAAAGCCAACCTAAGAAGGGTGGTACCACGGGTGCTTGGGCTCTCGTCCCTTAGGGGAGGAGAGCTTTTTTTTATTTCGCCTGTGTCCGCAAGGCTGTCTACCCGGTGGTGAAGAAGGAGGGTAATCAGCCGGAGACTCGTCTGCATGGATGTCCGTTTATCTATCAGAAGAAGGAGAAAAAGATGCAAACCCGATTCGAGCTTTCCCAGAATGATCTGCCGACCCGTTGGTATAACATCGTAGCCGACCTGCCGGAAGCTTTGCCGCCGACGTTGCACCCGCTCACGCTCAAGCCGGTAGGCCCGGACGATCTGGCGCCTCTGTTCCCCATGGAGATCATCCTGCAAGAAGTCAGCCAGGAGCGATACATCGACATCCCTCAAGAAGTGCAGGATATTCTAAAGCTCTGGAGGCCCACCCCGCTCATTCGCGCCGCGCGCCTGGAAAAGGCCCTGGGCACTCCTGCCAAGATTTTTTACAAGTACGAGGGTGTCAGCCCGGTGGGGAGCCACAAGCCCAATACGGCGGTGGCTCAGGCTTATTACAACAAGATCAGCGGCGTGAAAAGGATCACCACCGAGACGGGCGCAGGACAGTGGGGTTCGGCCCTGGCAATGGCCTGTAACTTTTTCGACATCATCTGCAAGGTCTACATGGTCAAGGTGAGCTACTACCAGAAGCCCTATCGCCGCTCGGTGATGCGCATGTTCGGCGCCTCGGTTACGCCCAGCCCCAGCGAGGAGACGGCAGCGGGCCGCGCCATCCTGGCCAAGGATCCCGATTCCACCGGCTCTTTGGGAATGGCCATCAGCGAGGCAGTCGAAGTGGCCCTGCAGAATGAGGATACCAAGTATTCCCTGGGTAGCGTGCTCAACCATGTGCTCATGCACCAGACGGTCATCGGCGAGGAAGCCATCAAGCAGCTCGACTTGGCCGGGGCGCGACCGGATGTGGTTATCGGCTGCGTGGGTGGCGGTTCGAACTTTGGCGGAATTGCCCTGCCGTTCCTGCGCCAGAACCTGACGGAGGGGGCCAAGACCCGCTTTGTGGCTGTTGAGCCTACGGCCTGCCCGTCCATGACCAAGGGCATCTATGCCTTTGACTATGGCGACACGGCCAAGATGGCCCCCGTCGTCAAGATGGATACCCTGGGCCACGATTTTGTGCCCGCGGGAATCCATGCCGGTGGGTTGCGCTACCACGGCATGTCTCCCTTGCTGTCGGCCCTGCATCGTCACGGCTATATCTCGGCGATAGCTTACCCGCAGATCCCCGTATTCGATGCGGCTGGGCTTTTTGCCCGCACGGAGGGGATCATCGTGGCCCCCGAGTCGGCGCACGCCGTCAAGGGCGCGATTGATGAAGCGCTGGATGCCAAGGAAAAGGGCGAGGAGCGCGTGATCCTCTTTAACCTGAGCGGCCACGGATTCATGGACATGGCCTCTTACGACGCCTATGTGGACGGCAAGTTGGAAAACTATGCCTATCCGCAGGAAAAGATCGACGAGGCGCTCAGGAGCCTGCCCCAAGTTCCTTGAGTTCAAGCCGATGAGCGGGTATAGTATGTCCAATACTATACCCGCTCTTTGCATGACCGGAGCGTTTGAGAAGGAACGTGTATGACGCCGAGAGTATTGGTTACGGAAACACTGGCCCGCAGCGGGCTGGAGTTGTTACGAAAAGCATGTGATGTAACGGTGCGGCTCAACCCCTCGTCCGACGAGTTGGCTCAAATCATCGGGGATTATCAGGGATTGATTGTGCGCAGTTCCACGCAGGTGACCGAGGCGGTGTTGGCGGCCGGATCGCAACTGGTCGTCGTGGGGCGCGCGGGAACCGGCGTGGATAACATTGATCTGGAGGCCGCTACCCGGCACGGGATCATCGTGGTGAACGCGCCCACTGGCAACACGGTGGCTGTGGCCGAGCACACGATGGCCCTGATGCTCGCGCTGGCCCGGCATGTCTGCGATGCGAACGTCGGCATGCACGCGGGGCGCTGGGACAAAAAGCGCCTGATGGGCAGCGAGTTGCGGGGCAAAACGCTGGGGCTGGTGGGCCTGGGACGCGTAGGCGCGGCGGTGGCTGCGCGGGCCAGGGCATTTGATATGCAGGTGATCGCCTATGACCCCTTTGTGTCGCCCGAACGGGCGCAGCAGTTGGATGTGCAGTTGGTGGGGCTTGAGCAACTGCTGTCACAAGCAGATTACGTGTCGCTGCACGCCCCGTTAACCGAACGGACCCAGGGGATGATTGGGGCGCGGGAGTTGGCCTTGATGAAGCCCAGCGCGTACCTGGTCAACTGCGCGCGCGGCGACTTGCTCAATGAGGATGCCTTGGCGCAGGCGTTGCAGGCGGGGACGGTTGCGGGTGCGGCGTTGGATGTGTTCACTCAGGAGCCTGACGTCAACCCGATTCTGCGCGCGTGCCCGCATTGCCTGCTGAGCCCCCATCTGGGGGCGTCTACCGAAGAGGCCCAGACCGGGGCGGCGGAAGAAGTGGTGCAGCAGGTGGTGGATGTGCTGGAGGGGCGTTCGGCCCGCTATCCGGTGAACATCGCGGCGCTCCCGCCGGAGGAGGCTGCTTTCCTGGCCCCTTATCTCGACCTGGCCCGGCGCATGGGGCGCTTTTACGCCCAGTTTGCCGAGAACCATCTGTCCCGCGTGGAAGTGACCTATGCCGGGGAGGTGGCTACCCACGATCTGTCGCTGCTGACGGCGGCTGCGCTGGCAGGGGTATTGTCTGAGGTGGACGAGCCGGTAAATCTGGTCAACGCGCCGCTGATTGCCCGCGAGCGGGGGGTAGTAGTGAATGAGGTGCGTACTTCCGAGACGCTGGATTTCGCCGATCTGATTACCCTGCGGGTTTGTGCGGCTGGTGGAGAACATCTGCTGAGTGGGACGGTCATGCGGGGCAAGCCCCATATTCTGCGTATTGATGATTACTGGTTCGATTTCGCGCCGGTGGGGCAACTGCTGGTCAGCGAGCACATCGAGCAGCCGGGGATCATCGGCAACATGGGGATGCTGTTGGGCGAGGCGGGGGTCAATATCTCTTTTGTACAGGTGGGCAGGCAAGCGCGGGGCGGCTATGGGATGATGGTACTGGGGGTGGATGACCCGCTGTCCCGCGAGACGCTGGACCGGATCAAGACGCTGCCCAGCGTCCGCGCAATCTGGCTGATCCGTTTGTAAGGGTAGGGACAAACCACAGAATACACGGAAAACACGGAAGAAATCTAACCACGAAAAGCACGAAACACACGAAAGTGGGGCTTTTCGTGGTTGTTTTTACTCAATTTTCTGCGTGTTCTGGGTCTATCATTCCCTTAGCGGGGCATTGGTTTGGGCGTGGGGGGCACATCGTAGACGCCGGGCGAGTTTTCGCGAAACATCGCCCCCCTTTCATCGCTATTGCACCGGTATGTACAGGTCGATAAGACGGCGTCCGTCAGGCTGCTCGAACCGCTCGTCATACCATTCCATGACAAAGGGGTGTGCAGGGTGTAGCCCTGCTTTCGCCGCCTCTACGGGCGTCATGTCGTGTGCATAGGAGTAGATATCGGGTACGGTCCCAAGAACGGATCCGACGGCGAATCGAGTGTCCGGGAGATCGTACGAGACCATCCCTTCGGGAACGGCGGTATCAGGACTCGCCAAGACCCCCACGACGTAGGAGTAACTGTCATCGGCCGGATTGTGCCGACCTACCCAGCCGACCAGGGTAGACGGGAAGCGTCTACCCTGTAGTCCCTCCAACGTAGCTATGGTGCCATCCTGGAAACACTGGCTCCAGAATGCAGGGATGGAAATCCCTTCGGGAGAGGTCATGCTAGTGCGCAACTCTTTGCCCACAACCTTTAACGGACCGAGCGTTTTCACGGCAAACCCTACGAGTTCAGCTGGCATGGTTTTCGTTCCCCCTCTGTCACTTTTTCGCCACGGGCGTTGGCGTGGGCACGTCGTACACTCCCGGCGGGTCGGAGGGCAGGGGGGGCAGGCCATTCAGACCGTACCAGGCCTCCCGCGCCTCGGCCACCACGAACAATGAGCCGGTCACGACAATCAGATCGTCCTCTTGCGCTTCCTCTCTCGCCATTTGCAGCGCCTTCCGCACCGTTTCCACCTCTACGGCCTCATGGTGCAGCTCGCGCGCCATTGCCTGCAAAAAGAGAGTGGGCGTAGCCTTGGTGTGCTGGGAACGGGTGAGATAGGCCCGGTCCGCGGCAGGCAGCAAAACGGCCAGTTGGCCCTCGGGGGTATGGGTGGCGCTGGCCCCAAAGACCAGCAGCAGCCGCCGGTATGGCAGGTGCTCGCGCAGCGCTTCCAGCAGGCGTTGGGCAGAATAGGGGTTATGCGCCCCGTCCACGACCACCAGCGGGCGCTGGCCCAAAATCTCCAGGCGGCCCGCCCACTCGACGCGGGACAGGCCCAGGGCTACGGCCTCCGGCGCGATGGCTACCCCTTGCGCGCGCAACATCTCGGCAGCAGCCACTGCCGTGCAGGCGTTCTCCAATTGGTGCGCCCCCAGCAGGGGAATGTGCAGGTCGGGGTATTCTGGGGTCGTTTCGTGCCCGGCGCGATACACGGCAAAGCGCTGACCGGACAGGTCGGCCCGCAGGCGGCTCCAGAACCAGTCGCGCCCCACAGCCGTGACGGGCGAACCCTGGCGGGCGGCGATCTCCTCCAGCACCTGCATGGCCCCTGGCTGCTGGGGGGAGGCCACGACCGGCACGCCGGGCTTGATGATGCCCCCTTTTTCCCTGGCGATGGCCTCGACGGTATCCCCCAATACCTTCATATGGTCCAGGCTGATGGAGGTGATGACCGAAACGAGGGGCCGCAGCACGTTCGTGGCATCCAGGCGGCCTCCCAGGCCCACCTCAAAAACGCCCAAGTCTACTTCCTGTTCGGCAAAGTACCACATGGCCATTGCCGTGATGATCTCGAACACGGTCACGTCGGGCCGCTCTTGGAGCACGGGTTGCAGGCGCTCGACCAGCGCACACACGTCCTGCTCCGGGATGATCTGCCCGGCTACGCGGATGCGCTCGCGGAAGGTGTGCAGGTGGGGCGAGGTATACATGCCCGTGCGGTATCCGGCGGCACGCAGGATCGCCTCGATCATGGCGGTGGTGGAGCCTTTGCCCTTGGTCCCGGCGATGTGCACCGAGCGGAACGAGTCCTGGGGGTTGCCCAGTTGCTGCAACAGTTCCCGCATGCGGTCAAGACGCCAGAAACGCTCCGCGTAAGGCGGGCGTTCTTGTTGCTCATAGTTTGTCCGTGAAAAGATTACTCGCAAGGCTTGTTCGTAGGTGAGCATCATGCTCCTTATACGCATTGGAACACAGCGGGGATGAAACGGATTGTACTACAACAGCGCTTTGGTGCAAAGAGGCTCTGTAAGAGGGGGCGACTCGTAGGCGCGGTTCGATACCGCCAAGCAGGCAAGGGTGCCGGCGCTCCAGTAGGCGCTAGAGGGGCCGGCAAGGACGCCGGCGGTCCAAGATGGGCCGATCTCCGCCGGGGAGGGTGAGGACCGGCGGAGATCGGTGGTGAAAAAGTGGTCGGCCACGCCCGTGGGCGGCCACGGAATACGGGTTAACGCGCCGGACGGCGCAAGGGCACACTGGGAATGAGCCGCCTCCCGCCGCCGGTGTCCTTGTTCCGCACCGGCTGTTTGGCCCGCTGTCCTCGCTTTTCCTGCTCGCGTTTGGCGTTCTCGTTCCAGCTTACCATTTCCCCTGACCTCCGCATCTGGTGGGATTCCGTTTCTTCGGCATTAGAACAAATGTTCGATAGCCAGCATAGCACATATTTTCGCATGGGTCAAGAGGGAATTGGCGAAATCTGTTGGGGCTGCGCCCAAGTCACAATGAAGGCCGATTTCTCGGCTTGAGCATTCCAGATAAGGCGATTCGTTTGCACTGATTTGCCGGTAGGGGTGCAGCGGCATGCATGCCGAGCATTCCAGACTTGGACGCAGCCCCGCAAAATCCGTTTCGTCCCACGCGTAAGAATGGCGCGCGTTAGCGCCGTATATAGGTGTAAGGCCACGACATTTTCCCCGGAAGGAGCGTGCTATGAGCCTCAGCGAATGGCTGATTGCCCACGTCCCCGCTATCCGTCAGGCGGTCGATCAGCGGGTGCAGCTTGCCTTAAAGGCGGTGGATGACGACCACTGGCGGCCCATCACCAACCAGACGCCCACCGCCCGCACCTGGGCCGATGTGCGCGGCCAGTTGGAGAAAATCCACGAGGTCTGCCGGGTGAACCCGCTGGCCTCCCGGCTGGTGGATATGACCACCGATTTCGTGATCGGCGCGCAGGTGCGGGTGGATGGCGACCCCTGGGTGCGGCAGTTTTGGGAGCATCCGCAGAACCGGCTGGCGCAACGCCTGCACCAGTGGTGCGCCGAGTTGTCGCGCTCCGGCGAACTGTTCCTCGTGCTCAGCCGCAATCCGGTGGACCGGATGAGCTATGTGCGCGAAGTGCCCGCCCTGTTGATGGATCGCATCGAGACGGACGCCGACGACCTGGAGCGCGAACTGGCCTATCACCAGCTCACCGACGACACCGAGGGGCGCTGGTGGCCCGCGCGGGATAGCGATGCCGAGCAGATCATGCTGCACTATACCGTGAACAAGCCGGTGGGCGAGACGCGCGGCTATTCTGACCTGGCGCAAATCCTGCAATGGTTGGAACGCTATGACCTGTGGCTGGAGGATCGGGTGCGGATCAACCGCTATAAGGGGGCGTACCTGTGGCAGGTGCGCATCAACAACGCGCTGCCCGGCCAGTTGGAGGCCAAGCGCGCCCAATATTCCCGCGTGCCCACGTCCGGCTCGATCATCGTGACCGACGGCTCGGAGGAATGGACCGCCGTGCATCCGCAGATCAGCGCGGACGACGTAGAGGCGGACGGCAAGGCCATCCGGCTGATGATTGCGGCGGGCGCGGGCGTGCCGTTGCACTTTTTAGCCGAGGGCGAATCGGCCACGCGGGCCACCGCCCGCGAGATGGGCACGGCCACCTACCGGCATTTCGCCCACCGCCAGCAGGTGTTCCGGTGGATGCTGGAAGACCTGGTGCAGACGGCGGCCCGCCGCGCCGGGAGGCCGGGCGTCGCGTTCCGCGTTGCGTTCGAGTCGGTGCTTGCCGAGGACTATCGCGGCAGCGCCGACCCCATTCCGGCGCAGGAGGATTCCGTTGATGCCAAACATCCCTAAAACTGATCCCGAATCAGCGGGGGAGAGCGTGCGCGTGACACTGGCCCACAGCGGCACGGTGGATGGCCGCTTGCAGGTGGTGGTGATCCAGCCGGGCACCGCCAACGGCTATACCTTTCCGGAGGGGGTGCTGCGCGCCCGCGCCGAGTTGTTCAACGGCGTGCCGGTGTTCGCCGACCATGCCAAGGGGCCGCGTTCCGTGCGCGACCTGGTGGGCATGTTGGAGGGGGCGGGGTGGAGCGCAGACCTGCCCGGCGTGCGGGCGCGGCTGTCTTTGCTGCAATCCGCGGCGTGGCTGCGCGCCGTGATCTCGGCGGGGCTGGAGCATCCCGCGCTGGTTGGCCTGTCCGCCGACCTGTGGGTGCAGCACGAGCAGCATACCGTGACAGACATTACGGAGGTGAACAGCGTAGACATTGTTTTGCGACCCGCCGCCGGGGGCCGCTTTTTGGCCCATCGCACATCTATTCCGCGAGAGGAGACGACGATGCCATCGGAAGAAATCCGTCTGACCACGAGCCGACCCGCCGCAAGCGACCTGCCGCCCACCGGGGCCGATGCCCCGACGGGGGAGGGCGCTGGTAGTGCTGGCCTCGAAGACGCCCGCGCCATCCGGCGCGAGTTGCTCGAGTTTCGCCTGGCGAACTCACGGCTGCCGGAGGAGTTGCAGGACACGGTGCGCGCCCAATGCGCCACCCTCCCGCACCTGACCGGCGCGGACCTGACGGCGATGATCGACCGGCTGCAACGGGCGTGGGCCAGGGCCAACGAGCAGAGCGCCATCCGCAACCTGGGCCGGGTGGAACAGGTGACCGCGCCTGTGGACCGCCTATCGCTGGCTTTCGAGCAGTTGATGGGCGTGGGCGGGACTGCCGAGCACCGCAACGCGCCCCGGCTGAGCGGCATCCGCGAGATGTACGACCTGCTCACCGGCGACTGGGAGCGGCAGGGCATTTTCCGCGCCGAGCGGGTGACGCTGGCGAACGCCACCACGACCACGATGGCGGGGATCGTCGCCAACGCGCTGAACAAGGTGCTGCTGCAGGCGTTCGAGATGCGGCCCCAATGGTGGCAGCCCATCGCCTACGAGGAGGATTTCGCCACGCTCAATCCGGTGCGATGGATCACCGTGGGCGGGTTCAGCGACCTGGACACGGTGGCCGAGGGGGGCAGCTATACCGAAAAGACCTGGGACGACAACACCGAGACCAGCAGCTTTGTGAAAAAGGGCAACTATATCGGCGTGACGCTGGAGATGATCGACCGGGACGACGTGGCCGGGGTGCGGGCCATCCCCCGCCGCCTGGGGCACGCCGCCCATCGCACGCTCTCTGCCGCTGTGGCGGCGCTGTTCACCGACGCTGCCGGGGTGGGGCCGAACCTGTCGGACGGGGTGGCGCTGTTCAACGCGGCCCACAACAACCTGGGCGCGGTGGCGCTGTCCGCTGATAACTGGGACGCCTGCTTGCAGGCCATGTACAAGCAGACGGAACTGCACAGTAGTAAGCGGCTGGGAGTGCGGCCCCGTTACTGCCTGGTGCCCATCGAACTGGAAAAGACGGCGCTGACCATTTTCACCAGCGACCAGATCCCCGGCAGCCCTAACAACGACGCGAATGTGCGGCGTTATTCCGCCCAGGTGATCACCGTGCCGGAATGGACGGACGCCACCGATTGGGCCGCCGCCGCGGACCCCGCCGAGTTGGAGGGGGTGTGCATCGGCTATCGGTTTGGGCGCGCGCCCGAGATTTTCGTCGCCCAGGGGGAGCAGATGGGCAGCATGTTCACGAACGATGAAATGCGGATCAAGTGCCGGTTCCTGTATGCCGTGGGCATTGGGGACTATCGCGCGCTGTACAAGAATAACGTGGCGGGGTAGGCGCCGGGGGAGGGTCTGGCCTGGATCCGAGTGGCAGCCTATCTCTCGATGGCGTAGTCAACCAGAACGCCTGGTAAGTCTGTGGGGAGGGATCCCCGCTGGGGACCCCTCGTCCCTCTTACTCTGACAGGAACCCAAATGCTTGTGGCATTGTGTATGGGCCGGTTAGGACTCCGTTTGCATTTTCGTATCGCACAAAGGACATGCTTTCACCAGGGCCTAATGTACGCGGACTCTGGCTTATGATCGGAAAGTTATGATAGTCATTGTTTTTGGAGACCGCACCAACTTGGATGTCGGTGAGAGTGAGGGGGGTGGTGTTTGTCACAAAGACACGGTTAGTCACAGTCCATCCCCCCCAAGTCTGGCTAACCGGACTTACTTCAAGTTGGAGCGCCCGTCTCGGAGACGGTTCCGTGTAGAACGACCGACAACCCACAGGGTCATTGAAGAGCACCTCTATCCCCGGCCCGAGGTAGGGGAAGGAGATGTTGGAGTAGAAACTGTACACATAAAGGTGCTGATCAGAAGTGTTACGGATGGTCCCTAACCAGCCGCCTGACGAGGTTTGAGCAACAAGGGTACAGACGATGCGCGGGTCTGGTGACAACTGCAAAATCAGTGGCAAGGGGACCTCGTAGCGAGGGGCAGGGATGGTGGGTTCCGTGTTCGCCGCCACCTCCGGGGTGGCCTGGGGCAGAAATAGAAGACACGCAAGCAGCAACAGGGGCAAGAAGCGTCGCATGGCAGCCTCCTTCTGTGGGTAGCAACGTGGTCCCATTATAGAAACGTGGGAGCAGCGCGGCAAGGGATGGGATGCGGCATGAAACTGTGCGGACGAGGGGCATCGGCGGCAACCTGAAGATGCGCCTGGATTCAGGTGGCAACCTGTCACTCGACGGTACGCTTACGCAGAACGCCTGGTAAGCCTGTGGGGAGGGGTCCCCGCTGGGGACCCCTCGTCCCCCTTACTCTGACAGGAACCCAAATGCTTGCGGCATTGTGTACGGGTCGTTTCTGACTCTTCCGTCCGCAGATTCGGACCGCACAAAGTACATACTTTCACCGGGACCCAGTGTATACGTACTCTGGCTTATGAACGGAAAATCATAGTAGTCATTGTGTTGGGAAACTGCACCAGCTCGGATGTCAGTGACAGTGAAGGTGGTGGTGTTCGTCACAAAGATGGCGTTTCTTACACTCCACCCTCCAAAAGACCGGTGAACCGGACTTGTCTCAAGTTGGAGCACCTGTTTCGGAGATGGTTCTGTGTAGAACGACCGACAGCCTACGAGGTCGTTGAAGGCTACCTCCATCCCTGGCCCGAGGTAGGGGAAGGAAATGTGGGAGTAGAAGCTGTACACATGAAGGTGCTGATCAGAAGTGTTGCGGATGGTCCCTAGCCAGCCACCTGACGAGGTCTGAGCAACAAGGGTACAGACAATGCGCGGGTCCGGTGACAACTGCAAAATCAGTGGCAAGGGGACCTCGTAGCGAGGGGCAGGGATGGTGGGTTCCGTGTTTGCCGCCACCTCCGGGGTGGCCTGGGGCAGGAACAGAAGACACGCAAGCAGCAATAGGGGGATGAAGCGTCGCATGGCAGCCTCCTTTTGTAGTAAGCAACGTGATCCCATTATAGAAACGTGGGAGCAGTGCGGCAAGGGACAGGGGGCGGTACGAAACTGTGCGGACGAGGGGTATCGGCGGCGCTCTGAAGATGATTCTCAACTCCAGTGGCAACCTGTCACTCGACGGTACGCTCACGCAGAACGCCTGGTAAGTCTGTGGGGAGGGGTCCCCGCTGGGGACCCCTCGTCCCTCTTACTCCGGCAAGAACCCAAATGCTTGTGGCATTGTGTATGGGCCGGTCCGGACTCCGGCTGCACTTTCGTATCGCACAAAGTGCATGCTTTCACCAGGGCCTAATGCAGGCAAATCCTGGCTTCTGAGCGGAAAGTTATGATAGTCATTGTCTTTGGAGACCGCACCAACTCGGATGTCGGTGACAGTGAAGGGGGTGGTGTTTGTCACAAAGACGGTGTTAGTCACGTTCCATCCCGCAAAAGTTCGGCTAATCGGACTTACTTCAAGTTGGAGCGCCCGTCTCGGAGACGGTTCCGTGTAGAACGACCGACAACCCACAGGGTCATTGAAGAACACCTCCATCTCCGGCCCAAGGTAGGGGAAGGAGATGTTGGAGTAGAAACTGTACACATGAAGGTGCTGATCAGAAGTGTTACGGATGGTCCCTAACCAACCGCCTGACGAGGTCTGAGCAACAAGGGCACAGACGATGCGCGGGTCCGGTGACAACTGCAAAATCAGTGGCAAGGGGACCTCGTAGTGAGGGGCAGGGACGGTGGGTTCCGTGTTTGCCGCCACCTCCGGGGTGGCCTGGGGCAGAAACAGAAGACACGCAAGCAACAGTAGGGGGATTAAGCGTCGCATAGCAGCCTCCTTTTGTAGTAAGCAACGTGCTCCCATTATAGAAACGTGGAAGCAGCGCGGCAAGCGATGGGGCGCGGTATGAAACTGTGCGGACGAGGGGCATCGGCGGCAACCTGAAGATGCGCCTGGATCCGAGTGGCAGCCTATCTCTCGACGGCGTAGTCAACCAGAACGCCTGGTAGTTCTGAAGGGGAGGGTCCCCTGATAAGGGGACCCTCGTCCCCCTAATCCACCAGGCCAATAGCGAATACAGTAATGTTCGAGTCTGCGAATGGGTTGCCGTAGGGACCGTAGCGGTCACTACTAACGACAGTGCTTCCCCCAGGTGGGAGTGGGTTCATGTTGCGTATGTATGGGAACCGACGAACCACACCGTTGTCCGCCGCTCCGGCTGCCAGAACTGTGACAGTGTAGGCAGAGGTGTTCGTTATCGGGCACTCATACCAGACCATGTAGTGCATGCTGTGATGGGTGACAACACCTATCTCCATTTGGACGACTGGTTTGTCCAGAGGATGGGTATAGAAACTTTGGCAACCGACCGGGTTGCTAAGCGGCACCTCGGACCCGGCTGGCACATAGGGGATAGGGATGTACGAATAGTTGTCATAGACATAGAGGTCCTGATCAGAAGTGTTACGCAGGAGGCAGTACCAATCTCCTGACGACCCCTGGGTTACAGGGGTACAGACAATGCGCGGGTCTGGTGACAACTGCAAAATCAGTGGCAAGGGGACCTCGTAGAGAGGGGCAGGGATGGTGGGTTCGGTGTTTGCCGCCACCTCCGGGGTGGCCTGGGGCAGGAGCAGAAGACACGCAAGCAGCAACAGGGGCAAGAAGCGTCGCATAGCAGCCTCCTTTTGTAGTAAGCAACGTGCTCCCATTATAGAAGCGTGGAAGCGGTGCGGCAAGCGATGGGACGCGGTACGAAACTGTGCGGACGAGGGGCAGCGGGCGGGGATTGGCTCTGCCCAACTATATCTTACGCGGAGGTGTTTGTATGGCCGAGACTCCCTGGTATCGGAATCGGGACGTGCAGGAGGCGATCCGAAACCTGATCATCGCCATCCTGCTGGTGGTGTTGGCATTGCTGGGCTATGACGTGGGCGTGGCGCAGCCGCGCCTGGAGCAGGCGCTAGCCGGGCAGCGGGCGGAATCCGTAGGGTCCGCTGCAATGATGCTCTATCCATCGCCCGAAGACGGCGAAACGCCCACGGGCGACACGCTCCCGAGCAACACGCTCACGTACTGCGTCGAGGGCGGTCCCTGTGTCGAGGTGCGCGTGCGCCACTAGGCGTGCGCTCTGGCATGACTCGTGTTCGCCATTGTGCCGCCAGGGATGGCGGCGGTCCAATGACAGGCGCGGCCCGGATGGCCGCAGGAGGTTTACGCGGATGAAGGTGCAGACGGAACAGTTGACGATTGAGGCGAATGGCTCGCTGTCCTGTGGCAGCAAGAGCACGCTGATTATCCCGCATTTTGCCACGGCGGACATTCCCGCGGCGGCGGCGGCCAACGAGGGGATGCTGGTGTATGACACGACGCTGAACGTGCTCAAGATCGGCACCGGCGCGGCGTGGTTGACCATCACCGCCGCATAGGAACCACGGAAGACCTCACCTCCCGGCCTCCTCTCCAGGTTTGGAGAGGAGGTGACTGCCTCAATGATTGGCGCGTGCTAAATCAAGTGTTAGGCGGGCCAGAGGCCGCGGTATCTCGACCCCCTCTCCAAATCTGGAGAGGGGGAGCGGTCCTTGGCCGGGGGGTGAGGTGGTTCATCCCCATCGCACGTGTTGGAGGAACGCATGAGCGATTTGGCTGCATTGATTGACCTGGTGGAACTCGACCTGCGCGATACGGGCAACGCCAACTGGTCTGCCGAGGAATTGACCGCCCACATCCGGCGGGCGCTGCACAGCTATAACCAGGTGGACCCCATTCGCGCGGTTGGCGAAATCGCGCTGGCCGCCGCGTCCCGCGAGGTCTCGCTGGCGACGCTGACCGGCCTGATGCAGGTTACCGACGTCTGGTATCCCTATGATACCGCGACCTACCCACCGGAGCGCCCCCGCTGGGAGCTGCTCTCGGAAAGCACCCTCTACCTGCTGGTGGACGAGAGCCCCAGCGCGGGCCAGGTGGCGCGCCTGTTCTATACCAAAGGGCACACGATCAGCGGGCTGGACGGGGCCGCCGCGACCACGCTGGATGATCCGGCGGAGGGGCTGATGGTGTTGGGGGCGACTGCTTGCGCGGCGCTGCAATACGCCCAGGCCACCATCAACACCGTGACGGTGAGCGGGTGGACGCCCCGCCAGTTGCAAGAGTGGGCTGCCGAGCGGATGGCCGCATTCCGCGAAGGGCTGGAGGCGGTGCGGCGGCGGGCCGTGTTGGAGGCAGACGCGCGCGTGCCGTGGCAGGCCAGCACCCGCCAGGAGGGGCAGGGGGGTGTGGTATGAGCGCCAGCGATGGGTCGGGAAAGGAGGAGCGGAAGCATGGAACGCATCAGCCGCGCGCGGGTCGTGTCCTACGATGCCAGCGCGCATACTGCCACCGTCGAATTGCGCGACGCGCCCGGTACGCTGCTCAGCGTGCCCGTGGCGATGGATGTGGGCGGGCATTTGCTGACGGCGGGGCGGGAGGTGGCCCTGTTGAGCTGGGCCGATGTGGGCGGCGTGATCCTGGGGCCGTATGGCGCTGCGCCGTCGGGCAACCCCCAGATGCCGGGCGAGTACCTGTATATCTACGATACCGGCACCTACGTCAGAAGGCGGACCGACGCCTCGGAGGCGCACCTGTCCACCGACCGGGCAGAGCTGCACCTGCGCCCCGCCGATGCCAACGGGCATCTGGCCGTCACCGCCGACGCCTTGCGCCCTGTGGCAGACACCGCGCCCGACCTGGGCGCTGCGGACAAGCGCTTCGATGTGGCCTATCTGAATGACATGAACGCCGCAGGCCACGCGGAGTATCAACTGTCTGCCCTGGTGCGGCACTATGTCACGCGGCCCAAGCAAATCCTCTATCCGCCCGACAACACCTACTTTGACCTGTGGACCTTTACCGCGCCGGGAGGGTCGTCGAGCGTCGGCCAGCGCGGGGACCTGTCTGGTTTGCTCGTGGTGACGTTCAACAACCGCAGCACCAGCAGCCCGCCCTATGCCATGTTCAGCGCGGTCTATTTCCTGAGCATTTTCTCGCAGTACACCTATGCGATGACGGCCCGGCTGACCCGTCTGGCGGAGCATGTGCACACCGGCCCAGCCATCACCTACGACATCCGTCCAAAGGCCGGGGCGAGCGACACGAGCCTGACGCTGGAGATGAGCATTACCCACGCCGACTGGTACAACTGGTCGCATCTGGTCGCGCACCTGGACGTGCTCAGCCATGCCACCGTAGGCACCGTCTACATTACCCCGGAGGTGTAAGGATGACCCAACCCACCTATCTGACGTTAAAGAATCTGGAGCAAGAGCTGGCGTTGATCAGCCAACGGCTGCGCCGCGTGCGGGCCGCGTTGCGGCGGGCCGCACTGCACCTGGAGCAAATCGAGCCGGGCGCGCCCGCTCTGGCAGAGGCCGCCCACCTGGAGGCGTTGGCGGCAGTCCAGCATCGGGCGGAAGTGGCGCTGGCGCAGCTACAGGCGCGGACGCTGGGGGAACCCGGCGAATCGGTGGATAGCTGAGGGGGGAGATAGATCACAGAATACACGGAATACGCAGAAGAGTAACCGGAACGCGGTAGGAAACCGCGCCTACGAGCCAGCTTTCGTGTGTTTCGTGGTTGTAATTCTGTGTGTTCCTGTGATGGTCAAGGGGATGATACACAGTCCCACCTGGGACTGAAGGTCCCAGGCTGCGTGCCCCAACCTGCGGGTTGGGGGGAGAAACCCGTTCAAACGGGTTAAGGACTTTTTGGTGCACTTGAGTGCACTTGTGCTTACACTAGCCCGGCACCTTCAGTGCTCGGCATACATGCCGCTGGCGCGGGATCACCGCCTTGGCGAAGTGTGCAACCTGATCCTGACCATTACAAATTCTGTGTGTTCCGTGTATTCTGTGGTTACTCTTCCTTCGTGGAAACCGCGCCTACGAGTTGGCATATCCAGCCGTCACACGCTCATGTCATACTGGCGCTCTATTGGCGGTCAACTGGCGTCGTGCGAGGATGCAGCAGATGCTATACTGAGCGTAGGTAGCAGTTCACCGGAGGAACAACCCACGGGAGGAATAGCACGATGCAACGCACACTGTCCGAAAGACTACAGACGCCAGTGGCTGGCAAATACGACGTGGTCGTGGCGGGCGCAGGCCCGGCAGGCGTACCGGCGGCCGTCGCCGCTGCACGTTCTGGGGCACGGACCTTGCTTGTGGAATCTTGCGGCTGTCTGGGCGGCACCTGGACAGCGGGCCTACTCACCTGGATATTCGATTTTGAGCGATCCACTATCTCTGGCGAGATCATCGACCGGCTGAACGCCCGAAACGCGCGCGTCGAGTTGGAGCGCAGAGGGATGGTCTGCTTCACGTACGATGTAGAAGCGATGAAGCTGGTTCTGGAGGAGATGTGCCGCGATAGCGGGGTCGACATTATGCTGCACACGCGCATCGTCGCCGCGCAGGTCGATGAGCAGCACCGGCTGCGCGCGGCCATGACCGAGTCCAAGTCGGGTCGGCAGGCCTGGCTCGCCAACGCCTTCATCGACGCGACGGGCGATGGCGACCTGGGGGCCTGGGCGGGTTGCTCTTACGACATGGGTTCCGAAGAGGGCGCGCTTCAGCCCATGACCTACTATGGCACGATTGTGGTCCAGGACCACACCAAGATGGGGGAGTTCATCTCGTTCTACGAGGGGGCCAACTCGCACGGGCAGGCCTATGCTGCCTTTAAGGCGTACCTTGCCTCTCTGGGCGTGCAGACCTCTTATGGCGTTCCTACGCTGTTCCAGATCAGGGGGAACCTGCTGGCGCTGATGATCAACCACGAGTACGGCATCGACGCCACGAATGCCAAGCAGGTCACCGAAGCCACCATCCGCGGTCGCGCCGAGATCAACCATGTCGTCGATGTGCTCACCAGGAGCGATGGGCCGTTCCGGGGCTGCCTGCTGGCGTCGAGTGCGGAGTATATCGGCGTGCGAGAGGCGCGCAGAATCCACGGGCGCTACACAGTCACCACCGACGATCTGAGGCGCGGCGCGCGCTTTGAGGATGCCGTGGCGCGGGTCCGGTTCGGTGTGGACGTACACTCGCCCGATCCGAGCAAGGACAAGGGCAACTCGCGGCTGGGCATCGAGGCCAAACCGTACGACATCCCCTTGCGGGCGCTGATCGCCAAGGATGTAGATGGCCTCTTGATGGCGGGTCGTTGCATCAGCGGCGACTGGATCGCCCACTCGAGCTACCGGGTGACGGGCGAGGCCGTGACCATGGGCGAGGCGGCGGGCATCCTCGCGGCCACCAGCACGCAGACCAACCGCCTCCCGCACGAAGTACCGTGGTCCGAGATTGCGGGGCAAATCCCCGAACTGCCCGAGTACTGGGGCAAGTAGAGCGGTAGAACCAACACTCGCGCAATAACAACGGGGCCGATGAGCATAGCTCATCGGCCCCGTTTGGCAACATCGAAAGGCGTTCCTCAAACCGGCGTAGCCGGAAATGCTGGCTTACCGCCGTCTCACCCGGTGATTTCCACCGCACTGGCGGATTCCACCATCTGCTCGTATTCGTACGTGGTGAGAAGCGTGTCTATAAAGCCATCCCATTCATCCATCGGCCGGTCGCCATAGATGAACTTGACGATCTCTTCCACCGCATACGTATTCGCGTCAGCCGGGTTATAGTTCTCCGGCACCTGCACCAACTCGTTGTAGACTGTGATGTAAGGCTCGTCGAAGGCAAAGTCGATGTAGGGAATCTGCTTGACGAACTTGGAGTACAGGTATTCCTTGTCATCGCGGCCCAGGATCTGGTAGTAATGGAAGTAGCCACCCTCTTTGCTCAACAGCTCGGTGGGGATGACCAGCCCTTCCTCGTTGATGGTATAGTGTTTGTCCTGGATGCCAAACGCCGTCAGATAGACGCCTTCCTTGCTGGCTGCAAAGTTGAGGAGCTTGATTACTGCCTCGATCTTCTCCGGCTCCAGGTCTTTGGGGAGTGCCAGGCCGCCACCTGCGAAGGGGCTCCAGTAGGCACTGGCTGCGCCGCCGGGGCCGGTGGGGGCGCTGAGGGGAACCCAGTCGCAATCGGGATCGATGGCCAGCCGCTGCTCGACGAATTCGTCTTTCATCATACTGGCCCAGTCGGTCCAGATGGTGCCCACCACTCCCTGGAATGCCTTGTCGCGGTGCACCATGGCCGTGTTTGTGACCAATTCCGGGTCTACCACGCCCTTGGCCACCAGGTCCCGCATGAATGCCAACGCTTCCGGCATGGCCGGATCGAGATAGGCGCTGATCAGCTTGCCGTCGCGCAGGCAAAAGTCTCCTGGGCGCCCGACGCCATACGCGCCAAAGAGGGGGGTAAATGCCCCGATGACCGGCGATAGCGCATGCTGCCCGCCAGAGAGTCCGTAGGTGTTGGCGTTACCGTTCCCGTCCGGGTCATCGAACGTCAGTGCGGACATGACATTCACAAACTCGTCCAGGGTCTTGGGGAGTTCTGTCCCCACGGCCTTGAGCCAGTCATTGCGGATCCAGTAGGTAAAGTAACGCGGGCTCATGCCGACGCGGCCGGGGAATCCATACTGTACCCCATCGACCTCCCCCACCTTGAGCACCTCTTCGCCGCCGATGTACTCGATGGCAGGTCCGAGCTGGTCGAGATAGGGACCCCAATCCAGCAGGATGCCCTGGTTGGCATAGTCTCGCAGTTCGACCTTGTTGAGACTGAGCATGTCAGGGGGATCACCACCAGCGATACGCACGGCCAGCAGGCTCTGGATCTGATCCGCTGGCACATCGATGTGGCGAAAATCCACGCCAATCGCTTCGAGGATACCCCGGTTGACGGGGTCGTCCTCGGGTTTCGGCAGTGCCACGCCCAACGACCCGGTCATTTTCTCCAACAGCACCGTGGCGGCAGGCTCGACGGCTGGTGCTGTGGTGGGCGCCTCCGTCGCGGCCTCGGCTGGAGCAGCAGTCGCCTCGGCCTTGGCCTCTTGTTCGGGTGTGGCGGCGGCTTCCTTGGGTTCCTCCTTAGTAGCGACTTGAGTGGCGGGGCTACACGCTGCAATGGCTACCGCTCCGACTGACAACGCACTGGCGCGCAAAAGCGCACGACGACTCAACACTAGCTCTTGGAATGTTTTCATCTTTCCTCCTGAGACAGCTTTTTCAACAGGCCCTGATTTCATAACCATCAACCGCTTCGCCTTCCCCCTTTCTATCGCCATTACAAGGTGCCACCTGCAAAAGGGTATTCCGGCGACCTATCCAGCCATTTCCGACACCTGGGTCAGGCCCGATGACATAATCATGCTACCCCTTGATTGCGCCGAGTAACAAGCCCTTGGTAAAGTGCCGCTGGATGAACGGGTAGACCAGCAGGATCGGCACGCTTGAAAACACAATGGTAGCCATTTGCATGGTGACCGTGGGAACGGTGAGCGTCGGATCGGGTTCGAGCGCGTCGGTGGCTCGGAGTATCTCACGGATCACGGGCTGCAAGGGCCACAAGTCTCGATTGGGCACGTAGAAAAGTGGCTGAAGATACGAGTTCCACTGCCCCACGGCAAACAGCAGGCCGACGACCATGATCGCTGGCTTGGTCAGGGGTAACGCAATCTCCCACAGGATGCGAAACTCGCCTGCCCCATCGATTCTTGCCGACTCGAACAGCTCGTTGGGTAGCGTCTGCATGTAGGAGACCAGAATCATCAGGTTGAACGTCGAGATCAGGCTGGGGACGATCATCGCCCACATGGAGTTGATCAACCCGGTCGTCTTGACAATCCAGTACCTGGGGATGATACCCGGGTAGAAATACATGGTAATGATCAGAATGGACATAATAATCTTGCGGCCCGGCAGGTAGAGCCTGCTGAGCGGATAGGCCATCAGAGAAGTGAGCAGCAGGTTGAGCAGCGTCCCGATGACGGTGATATAGACCGTCACTTTGAATGCATCCAGCATGCGCGGGTAATTCCAGAGCTGCCCATACGCCTCCAGCGTAAACTTACTAGGGAACAGCACGATGCCGCCATGCTTGAGAACCTCAGAGTAGGGGGTGATGGAAGCGGACACCACGGCAAGGATGGGTATCAGCGCGAACAGACCGATTACGGCCAGCAGAATATGGACGACGACATCAAAGATCCTGTCACCAATTCCCTGTCTCACCATAGCGAACTCCCCTCGCCCCAGTGCTTTGCCAGTGCATTCGCGCCTACCATCATCAATGCACCGATCACAGCCTGAAATAGTCCCATCGCAGTGGAAATAGTAAAGTCCATTCTCTCGAGGCCCATGCGGTAAATCCAGGTGTCAATGATGTCCGCCACCTCATAGACCCGGACGTTATAGAACACAAAGATCTGCTCAAAGCCAGCCATCAGCAGCGATCCAATGTTCAGGATGAGCAGCAGAACGATCATTCCGCGAATGCCGGGCAGGGTGATGTGCCAGATCAACTGAAGGCGGTTGGCCCCATCGACCCTGGCAGCCTCGTAGAGGCCAGGGTCCAATCCCGACATGGCAGCCAGATAGATGACAGCCCCGTACCCTGCGCTCTTCCAGACAGAGCTTCCGATCAACACCGTACGGAAATGATCGGTCGATTGGAGCAGGGAGGGCATAGTGCCTCCTAGCTCTCTCACCCAACGGCTCACAAAGCCTGTCTGCTGGGAAAACAGGCTCAGGAACACGCCATACACCACCACCCAGGAGAGGAAGAAGGGGGCAAAGTTGAGCGTCTGGACGATCCTGCGATACCAGTAGTGTTTGGTTTCATTGAGCAGGAGGGCGATGAACAGCGAAGCCAGCGTTCCAAAGAAGATACGGTACAAGCTGATCAACACCGTGTTCCTGATGACAATCGGGAATCGTGGAGAGGCAAAGAGACGTTGGAAATGGGCCAAGAGAGGAGTCGCCCACTCGCTGCCGGAAATGCCAAACCCGACTTTGAAATCCTTGAACGCGATGGAAAGGCCATACAGTGGCATATAGTTATAGACGATATACCAGATAGCTCCCGGCAGGAGCATCAGGTATAACGCGCGATGACGCACCAAAGCCACAGCCACGCGTTTCAGGGTACTCGGCCTATGGGCAATGGTTCTTCGAGCTTGGGCCATTTCGTCTACTGACATAGTCTCCATGATCGTCTCTTCAGCGTCAGATTGATGCTGCTACAGTACGTGCCTCAGCCACCTCAGCGCGCTCTTGCGTGTGGGCCTGCGCAGACCCGGCGACAGGGACGCCAAAACCGCCCAAACTTGGGCTGGTCAAGCTTTGACTATCCGGACCCCGGGATATACAATAACTCTATTGGGAGCCTGTGACACTCTTATTCTACCCTAGTATGACACACAAGGCTCCCAGGCTCCACGCCATCGTAACGCCAGTTCTACGCCAATGGAGGACGCGTGCTGTCTGTCGAACGCCTGAGGTCCGAGTTATCCGAGGCCCTGCCTCGATTGCACGATCCCGCCCTGTCTCCCAGCGAGTTCTTGCGAGAGGTCGTTGGCGCTGGCGAGGCGGAAGCTGCTGCTGTGCAAGCCTGCATCCTGGCACGGATCGAGGAGCTCAGGCCGCACGCGACGACCCCCGCGGATAGCCGCCCGTTTCGCGAGTATGAGCTGCTCAGGAGCCGCTACGTGCTGGGGTTGACGCAGGAGGATACCGCCGAGTGCATGCGCATCGGGGTGCGCACGGTCCAGCGTTTGCAGGTGCAGGCTATCCATGCACTGGCGGTGCGCTTTTGGCGAGATTACCAGCAGCGGAGCGGGAAGGAGAGCGGGATCGCCAGCCCGCCTGAAGATACATCTACCACTCTGCCAGACTGGCAGATGCAGGCGCGGCAGGAGCTTGCTTCCCTTAGCGCCACGGACCCCGATGCCATTTCCGATGTGCAGGCCGTAATCGCGGATGTGCTGAAGGATGAACTGATCCTGGCCCACCCGCAATGCCTCCACGTCCAGACCGGATTTGTCCAGCAAGGGCTGGAGACGGCTATCCATCCGATTGCGCTGCGCCAAATCCTGATCGCGATTATCCGCCGGCTGGCCCGGTGCGTCACGGAAAACAAGATCACGATCTATGCCCGTTCCGAGGAGGGCAAGGCCAGGATCACCCTGACAGGCACGGTCGATGCGCAAATGCTGACAGACAGGGCCGCGTTGTTTAGCGACATCGTCGCGCCGGATACGGTCTCCCTCCAACTGCAACACGAATCGGACTCGGTCTTTTTGTCGGTATGGCTGCCGTTCACGGGTGCGGTGACGGTCCTGGTGGTGGACGATAATGCGGACATGGTACAGTTCTACCGACGTTGTACGGCGGCCACGCGCTACCAGCTCTTGCACGTATCCAGCGCGCAGGCCATGTTCGATGCGCTGGCACAGGGTCTGCCGGACATCATCGTGCTCGATGTGATGCTACCGGACGAGGACGGCTGGCACGTGCTCATGCGCCTGCGCGAGAACCCCGAGACGCGGTCCATTCCGGTCATGGTAGTCACGGTCATGAGAGAGGAAGAGCTTGCGCTCTCGCTGGGCGCGGCGGCGTATCTCACCAAGCCGGTGCCCCCGCAGCGCTTTGTTACAGCTCTGGACGCTCTGGCTCATTAGGGGTCACGAGCGCGTTCGAGACTTGTAGCGAGACCCTCAGGAGTTGATCCACTGAAAGCCCGTTGCCCATCGCAACGGCCAGCAGGTGGCTGGCCGGGGGGCCTTCCGCCGGATCGTGGGCGGAAACGATGATTACTGGGATGGGCCGGATGGCGGCATCGGCGTTCTTGCGCTCCAACACCTCCCAGCCATCCATATCCGGCATATAGATATCCAGCAGCACCAGATCGGGACGGTCCGTTGCCATCCGTTGCAGCGCCTCCCCGCCGCCGTAGGCGAAAGACACCTGCAAATCGGGGTCGTGGGCCTGCAACAGGCGCTCCCAGAGATGTACCACGTCCGGGTCGTCATCCACGATCAATATCCGCCTCACCTGCCGTTCCAGCATCTCCATCGCTTCCGCGAGGTCTTGCCACTGGACGGGCTTGGTCAGATAGCTCGTTGCGCCTGCCCGCAGCGCCGCATGGAGGCGACGGGGCACGCGACACGCAAACAGCGGCGTATCTTGGATGCGGCAGCGCGCCTCCTCCAGGTGGGCGACAAGCCGCGTCGTCGTTTTGGCGTTCAGCAAGACGGCATTCGCCGGGCACGCCTCCAGCGCCTCGACGGCCCCGTCAATGCTCTGGGCCTCTACCACCTGAAGCTGATCCTCATAGCGCCGCAGCTCGTCGCGCAGGCTGCCGGTCTCGTCCCATACGATCACCCTGGGAAGCGTGGCCTGCTCTCCTATTTGGGCGCGCTCGGTGCGAAAGGCCTCTTCCCGCCAGACCCAGTCGGGTCTCACCCAGCGGTCGGGCCGCACAATATGCTCGCGGCTAGGCGATACCGGCAGGTAAAAAGTGAACGTTGTGCCGACTCCCAATTGCGTCACCAGCCAGAGTCGCCCGCCGTGGCGCTGGACGAACTCGCGGCTGATCGCCAACCCCAGGCCGGTGCCCCCTTTGTCCTGCCACAGCCTGGAGCTTTGCTGAAACGGCTCAAAGATGCGCTCCACATCGTTGGGCGCGATGCCGGGGCCGGTATCGCTGACGCTAACCAGGGCGCGGTCATCGGCACATTCCACCCGCACCTCGATGCGCCCTTGCTCGGTGAATCGCACGGCGTTGCTCACCAGGTTCAGGATCACCTGTTGGATGCGCGTGCGGTCGCAGTAGACGCGGGAGAGTCCTGCGGCGGCCTCGACCTGGAAGGTTAACCCCTTCTTCTCGACCAGTGGCCGCACCGTCTCGGCGGCTGCGCGCACCAGTTCAACCAGGTCCACCCGCTCGCGGTGCAGCTCGAGATGCCCCGCCCGCATGCGCGTCAGGTCCAGCACGTCGTCAATCATGTGCGATAGATGCTGGCAGTTGCGCTGCACCACCTCCAGGTCGCTGCGCATTTCGGGGGGCAGCGCCACCGAGTAAATGTGCGGCGTCTCGACCATCAGACTGACCAGCCCGATGATCATGTTGAGCGGCGTGCGAAATTCGTGGCTGACCTTGGCGACGAACATGGTCTTGGCCTGTTCGGCGTTTTCCGCTCTGGCCCGCAGCGAGCTGATCCACTCGTTGGCTTGCACCAATTGTCGGTTGACGTTGGCCAGATCGACCAATGCTTGCTGCGCCTCTGCGCTGCGGGTTCTCGCCGCATCCAGGGCATCCTGCGCCTGCCGCGAGTGTTCAATCACCGATCCAATGGCATGGGAGATGGGCAGATACATGGCGATTACTGAGGCCCAGGCCACCAATACGGAGAACAGGCTCAGACCTAACGGCGCAACAGCGCCAGTCGGCCCTGACGCCAGCAGCACGGCAGCCGCGCCAACGGCGGCGAGCGTCGCGGCCCAGAACCCCGAGAAGATGGCGCCGATAATCACCGGAATCCATGCCAACTGGAACAGGAACGCACTGCCAAACCACTGGCCTGCCAGATAGATCGACGCCGCTGCGCCAATGGTGAGCAGCCAGGCTGCCAGGGCCGAGCGCCACATAGCCGCGAACCATACGCCGGCTGCCAGGGCCAGCAGCACCAGCGCCAGGTCGAGAGACGCAGCCCGGTCCCTGCCCAGGTTGGCGTTTTCTCCGGCCACCTGCACGAACACTGCCAGAACGATCAGCAGCACGACCGTCCAACGCACAGACGGTCTGATCTGCACAAGAGTGTGTATGTCCGCCGGACCTGGCGTCTTTTCTTCCATGCCCATCTGTCTCCCGTCGATTGGGGACGTGCAACCTTGCGCCAGCGCAGTGCAGATGTCCCCTGATGCCTGGAATCTATCGTGGGTTGCCTTGCGCGCCATCTCTCCATGTGACATTGCGAGGATAGCACCGCAAGGTCGATGAGGCAACTTGCCAAATCTTGGACGTTGAATCCGGCGCTACTGCCGCCTTTTGGGGGAGAAGGTGCGCCAGTCATGGCGTGCCCCGGAGGGGCGGTTGAGGGGACTCGGCAGTGAGGATTTGCCACGACCGGCCCGCATTGGTATACTCTCGACACCATGATAGATATGCCGAGCCGCAGGATGCAGGAACCCGAAGAAGTTGGTCGAGCCGCTGACGCCATTGTCGGCGCCGAGTTTGCCGTCATTCGCCTGCGCCTCGACGCGAGCCTACTCACGGAGGAAGAGGCGTTGCATGCGGCGTCCAGGTTGCGCCATCACCCCTTCTGCTCCCCCGAGCTGCAACGAGAGATCGACATCTTTTGCGCCCAGGTCGAGGACCATCTGGGCCGCGCGGCTCACGCCGGGTAGCTGACATCTGATGGGTACTCGCGTCGCCCTGCTGCTTACTGCCCTGTTGTCTATCACTATCCTGGTGGGTTGTGGCCCCTCGCAGGTGGACAAGCAGGCGTTGGCTACCAGCCCAGCCGCCGATGCCGACGCCACGCAGATGGCGGTCGCTCCCGGTTCCACCGCCACCCCCTTGCCGCCCAGCCCTATGACCACCGCCCCCGCTGCGCCCCGGCTCGCCTTTGGCGCGGCGCATGGGGAAAATTCCGAGATCTATACGGTAGACCTCGATGGCTCGAACAGGGCACGACTGACGGATGATCCCGCGTGGGATTTCGGCCCCAGTTGGTCGCCGGATGGCACCCGAATCGCGTTTGCCTCCAACCGGGAGGGGAATTACGAGATCTATGTGATGGATGCGGATGGGGCCAACGTGACGCGGCTCACCGAAAATGACGCGCCAGATGGCATGCCTGTCTGGTCGCCCGATGGACGCAAAATTGCCTTTGAATCCGAGCGAGACGGCAATCGCGAGATCTATGTGATGGATGCGGACGGCTCCAGGCAGACCCGGCTGACGAACAACGTGCATCTGGATGCTGCCCTCTCCTGGTCGCCGAACGGCAGCCAGATCGCTTTTCACTCCCTGCGCGCCGAGAACTATGACCTGTACGTGATGGCCGTCGATGGCGGCGCCAAGGGCGGCGAGGAAAAGCGGTTGACCGATCACCCCGAAATTGACGCTGATCCCTGTTGGTCGCCCGATGGCTCGCAGATTGTCTTTGTTTCGGGGCGGGATGGCAACGCCGAGATTTACGTGATGCGTGCCGACGGCTCCGAGCTGACCCGGCTGACCACCAACGACTACCCGGATTACGATCCGAACTGGTCGCCCGATGGTCGCGAGTTGACGTTCAGCATAGTCTCCGAAGACACCCTGCACATCTGGGTGATGCGCGCTGATGGCTCGGACGCCAGGGCCGTCGTGGTTGACGAGGATGGATGTACTAACGCCCGATGGCAACCGCGCTGAGCGCGCCCGCATGGCACGACGCCTGCCGTGGCACAGGGCCTATTCCTGGGCAGCCAGCTCGCGCGCCCGCCGCAAGTCGTCCGCCGCGCGGCCATAGTCGCCCTGACGATGATACAACTCGCCGCGCTTCTGGTAGACCTGCGCATAGTCGGGATGTAGCCGGATAGCCTCGGTATAGTCGGCAATGGCCCGATCGTTGTCCCCCTCGTGGTCGTACACCAGCCCCCGATAATAGTACGCCTGGGCATAATTGGGGTCCAGGCGCAGTGCCACGGCATAATCTTCTAGCGCGTGGGGGTGATCGCCCAGATGGTCGTAGGTCATCCCGCGATGGATGTACGCTTCCGCACATTTGGGGTCCAGCCGGATGGCCGCGGTACAATCGGCGATGGCCTGCTCCCAATTCCCCAGGGCGTCGTGAATCGCCCCGCGCAAGCTGTAGGCTATGACGTACGCTGGATTCAGAGCAATGGCCTCGGTACAGTGTTCCAGCGCTTGCGGGTAGGCTTTCTTCCGATACTCGGCAACGGCCTGGTTATAGTGATCTTCGGCGGTCAACTCGGCCATGGTGGGCATGGGCTCGCCGATTGCCCTGGCGACCTTGTGCAGCACCTGGGGCCATTCCAACGGGGTAGTAACGCGCAGGCTGCCGCGCATCGGGCGCTTGAGGAAGCGGGTGCGCAGGCGCTCCATGGCCTCGTCAAAATAATCGTGATGCAGAGTGACCGCGTTGTAACGGGGCAACTCCTTGAGCCTGCCAGATAGGAAGGGCTTGACCTCCTCGAAGCGAAAGCCGTTCACCAGGATGGGGACGACATTGCGCTCTAACTCGATGGCATATTCGATCTCTTGCTGGAACCAGTCGGATGATCCGGCAGCGTGTTCCAGGGAGCCAGAGGTGAGGATGACCACGAAATGGGCCCGCGCGGCGATTTGGTGCAGGATAATCGTATCGAACGTCCCGGCGGCAATGTTCTCCACATCCATGAACACGTCGAAATCGTGGGCGCTCAGGTCTTGAAACACCGCTCGCGCGATGTAGCTGCTCAGATGGCGTCGGTAGCTGATAAAGACGGTCTTGTTTCGTTCAGACACCGCGTCCCTCCCGTAAATGCCAATGGGCCTGCACCTTCCCTGGCGACTTGCATTCCCTTGTGATGCCGGCCTTTACGAATTATAGCATGCGCCAACGGCAGGCACATCCGCATTTTGCCGCATACGGGGGTGGGTAAATAGGCGCAGCGCCCTGTTGACAGCGCGAGGATGGGCCGCTAGAATCGGCGGTGCGGTTATCATGGTATATGGGGTTCGCGGAGCATTCGCGGGGGAGCACACAAGGATGGCGAACGCAGTAGCTATCACCGACAAAGCCTATCGCCGGGTTATTCGCGCCTGGACGATGTACGACTGGGCCAATTCCGCTTTCGCCACGACCATCATGGCCGTGGTGTTACCCACGTTCTTCAGTACCGTGGCCGGGGCGACTCTGTCCCCCGACCCGGACCGCGCCCGCGTGCTGGCAACCAGCTATTGGGGCTATGCCAATAGCATCGGCATGCTGCTGGTGGGCTTTGCCGCTCCCATCCTGGGGGCGTTGGCCGACCACAGCGGGGCCAAGAAGCGCATGTTGGGCATCTTTGCCGCCGTCGGTATCCTCGCCACGGCGCTGCTGGTGTTTGTCAGCACCGGCGATTGGCTGATGGCCATCGCGTTCTATTTGCTGGGGCACATTGGCTTTTCAGGGTCCACCATCTTTTACGACTCCTTGCTGCCCCACGTGGCCCGGCGGGGAGATATCGACCAGGTGTCCACGCGTGGCTATGCGATGGGGTATCTGGGAGGCGGGCTGCTGCTGGCGATCAACCTGGCCTGGATTCTCTCGCCACAGACCTTTTTCCTGCGCGATGCCGAGATGGCGTCGCGGCTCTCGTTCCTGAGCGTGGCCGTCTGGTGGGCACTGTTCTCCATCCCCCTGTTCCGGCGCGTGCCGGAGCCTCCGGCGGTGCGCGAGGCGGGCGAGCGAACCAGTCTGCGGGGCACGTTTGATCGTCTGCGCCATACCTTCCACGACATTCGCCGCTACCGGGAATTGGCGAAATTCCTGGTGGCCTATTGGCTGTATAACGACGGGATCGGGACGATCATTACGATGGCGGCCATCTACGGGGCGGAACTGGGCATTCCCCAGGAGCACCTGATCGGGGCCATCCTGATGGTGCAGTTTGTGGGAGTGCCGTTCGCCATCCTCTTCGGGCGGTGGTCCAAGAAGCTGGGCACCAAGCGGGCCATCCTGGCTGCTCTGGTCGTGTATGCGCTGATCTCGGTGTTGGGCTACTTTGTGACCCAGGCTTTGCACTTCTGGATTCTGGCCTTTGCCGTGGGGACGGTACAGGGGGGTAGCCAGGCCCTCAGCCGGTCGCTGTACGGCGCGATGACGCCCAAGGCCAAGTCTGCCGAGTTCTTTGGCTTCTACGATGTGAGCAGCAAGTTCGCCGGGATTATCGGCCCGGCGCTGTTCGGGTTCGTCGGGCAGGCTACCGGCTCGACCCGCTACGCCATCCTGGCGCTGATCCCGTTGTTCGTGATCGGCGGGATATTGCTGCTGTTCGTGCGCGAGCGCGAGGGCATCGCCGTGGCCCACGGGGAGAATGTAGAGGCCGGGCTGGCGAGAGTGTAGGGTCTCTCGCCGAGACTGTATAGCAACAAACCAGCGCTCCCGCACAGAAGATGGATTCTGTCGGAAGCGCTGGCTTGCGTTTACCTCTGCTGCCGCGCCGCTCTATTCCTCCGGCGCTGCGAGGCGCACCTCGGTTTTCTCGTCGAACAGGTAGGCCTTTTCGGCGGGGATGGCGATATTCACCCGAAAGCCCGTATTCAGCCGCATATCCAGGGGAGCCTGCACACCAAAGATCAGCTCCCGCGCCTGGACGTTGACCAACTGATGATGCTGGGCAAAGTTTGGGGAGCTGTTCAGCACCTCCGTGCGGATCTCCAACGCCCCTTCCGGCGTCGGGTCGCCCTCGGGAATGACGCGCGCGTCCTCGCTGTGGAACCCGAGCACGACCTTTTGATCGCGCTGGACCAGGTTTTTCAGGTGCGCTGGTACCTGGATGCGCCCGATGTCGCTGTCCAGTTCCCCGTCGCTGGTCACGCGCCAGCCTGGCAACAGGTTCATGGGGGGAATGCCCACGAATCCGGCCACGAACGAGTTGACCGGCTTGGTGGTGATGTCCTGATAGGTGCCTAGCTGCTCGATCTTGCCTCTGCGCATGACGGCAATCCGGTCGCCCAGGGTGATCGCCTCGACCTGGTCGTGGGTGACGTAAATGGCGGTGATGGCGAACCGCTGCACTAGCCGTCTGATCTCGATGCGCGTGGAACTGCGCAATTTAGCGTCCAGGTTGGACAGCGGCTCGTCAAACAGGAACAGGGTGGGGTCACGGACGATACACCTTCCGATGGCCACGCGCTGCTGCTGGCCGCCGGACAGTTGCCCCGGCTTGCGAGAGAGCAGTGACTCAAAGCCGATGCCCATGATCTCGGAGGTGATGCGAATGCGCTCCATCATCTCCTCGGAGGGGCGTTTGCGGACCTTGAAGAAAAAGGCCAGGTTGCCTTCGCTTTCCATGTGGGGATAGAGGGCATAGTTCTGAAAGACCATCCCGATGCCCCGGTCTTTGGGGGGTACCTCGTTCATCAGTTTACCGTCGAAATAGACGTTGCCCTCGTCCATCGGCTCCAGCCCGGCCACTACGCGCAGCAGGGTGCTCTTGCCGCAGCCAGACGGCCCTACGCAGGCCATCGTCTCCCCGTCGTTGATGGTCAGGTTCAGATGATCCAGGGCCACCACCGGCCCATCGCCCCCGGCTGCCTGGCCCTCTGCCTGATGAGCCTGCACCCGCTCGACAAAGGCTTTATCCTGATACGAAGAGAACGAGCCCCGGTATCCCCTGGCCTGGAGGATCTGCCCGCCCGGTTTGAAAACCTTGGTCACGTTCTCCAAACGGATTTCTGCCACGTTGCTCCCCCCTTTTGTCGGAGTATTCCACGACGCAAACCCATTATACAGAGTGCGGGACCGCCAGGCAAGCGGGGCAGGCGCATGGCGCATCCCCGTGTGACGCTAATAATTTCCCCACAATTCGTCCACACTTGTGCAATGTTGCCCCCTTATGATGTTTTCAGATGAGCCTCAGGCAGGCATAGATTGCCCGTTTGCTCAGGGCTTTACGGGGGGGCGGGCAAAAGGGGTATAATAACCAGGTAACTGATGGTGGCAGGGGAGAGGCAATTCCTGTGCCTGCTACTAATAGCAAAGGCAAGAACGATGTCCAAGACCATTCTGATCGTAGATGACGAAGAACGCCTGCGCTCCCTGCTGCGGGTTTACTTGGCCCAGGAAGGGTACACGGTAGCCGAGGCGGCCAACGGGCGGGAGGCGCTGGGCCTGGCTCGTCGGCAGCCGTTCGACCTGATCGTCCTCGATATTATGATGCCCGAAATGGATGGCTACGAGTTTCTGCGCGCCTACCGGCGGGAGCGCGATACGGCCATCATCCTGTTGACCGCCAAGGTCGGGGAGCCGGATAGCGTGCTGGGCCTGGAATTGGGCGCGGACGACTATGTGACCAAGCCCTTCAGCCCGCGCGTGCTGGTGGCGCGCATCCGGGCGGTGTTGCGCCGGGCGGGCAAAACCCCGCCACAGGCGGAAGTGCTGCGCGTCTCGGACGTGGTGCTCGACCGCGCCCAACGCTCGGTACGCGTTGGGGAGCAGCCGGTGTCCTTGACTCCCCTGGAGTTCGACCTGCTGGCCGCCCTGATGTCGGCCCCTGGGCGGGTCTTTGCCCGCTCTGACCTGTTGGACCTCGTGCAGGGTAGCTCTTACGAGGGGTATGAGCGTACCATCGACTATCACATTTGCAGCCTCCGTGCCAAGATCGAGCCTGATTCGCGCCACCCGCGCTATGTTGAGACGGTCTATGGGATCGGTTATCGGTTCGCCGGGGGGGTACCCGCATGAGGTCTCTGAGCGTCAAGCTGATCCTGGCCTTTTTGGCGGTGAGCCTGGTGGGCGTGGGGCTGATTGCCTTTCGGGTGAAACAGGGCACCCGGGAGGAATTCAATGACATGATCTACTCCCAGCTCGAGCAGCAGTTAGCCACACGACTGACGCGATACTATAGCGCGAACGGCTCGTGGAGTGGCCTGTCAGAGTATTACGTGGTCATCCGAGAGGAGGGACAGACGTGGGAGCCTGCGCCCTGGGAGAATCGAAGGCGGCCTCCGCAGCAGGTGATTGTCACGGATGCAACGGGGCGGACCGTCATGGCCGGGGTTGGCTATCGCGTGGGGGAGCCTGTAGCGCCGGAGCGCATGGCGGATGCGGTGCCCCTGGAAGTAGATGGCCAGGTTGTCGGGCGTCTGCTCGTGCCTCGCGAGCCATCTTTTGTGCTCAGTATGGAAGAGGACCGCTTTGTACAGCGCGTGGACCGGTTGCTCATCTGGGCAACGGGCGGAGCAGTGCTGGTGGCCCTGTTCCTGAGCGTGGTGTTGTCTAGCGCCCTTACCCGGCCTTTGCGCGAACTGACGGGTGCCACTCACGCGCTGATCGGGGGCAAGCTGGGGCAACAGGTGCGGGTGCGCTCGCGGGACGAGTTGGGAGAATTGGCCCTGGCTTTCAACCAGATGAGTACCAAACTGGCCCGCGCCGAGAACCTGCGCCGCCAGATGTCAGCCGATATTGCCCACGAGCTACGCACGCCGCTGAGTCTGGTATTGGGCTATGCCGAGGCGCTGGAAGAGGGCGCGCTGCCGCCTTCCCCGGAAACATTTCGGATCATCGCCGAGGAAGCCCAGCGGCTTACGCGGTTGGTGGGCGATTTGCGGACCCTTTCCCTCTCGGACGCGGGCGAGTTGGCCCTGCACCCTCAGCCCATTCCCCCCGCTGCCCTGTTGGAGCGGACAGCGATGGCCCACCGGCCACAGGCCGACCAGGTCGAGCTGGTGGTGGACGCTGCCCCTGATTTGCCTCCGGTGGCCGCTGACGTAGACCGGCTGAATCAGGTGTTGGGCAATTTGCTCAGCAACGCCCTGCGCCACACCCCGGCGGGGGGGCGCATCACCCTGGCGGCCCGCAGGGAAGGCGATTACGTGCGCTTGACGGTGCAAGATAGCGGCTCTGGCATCCCGCCGGAGGACCTGCCCTATGTGTTCGAGCGGTTCTACCGGGCAGACAAGGCCCGCCAGCGCGAGCAAGGAGGCTCGGGGCTGGGATTGGCTATCGTTCGCTCCCTCGTAGAAAGCCACGGGGGGCATATCTGGGCCGAGAGCACGCCGGGCGAGGGGGCTGCGTTCCATTTTACGCTGCCCATCAGCCAGGAGCCGCCTGCGGCAGAGGTGATGGCCGACGCCGATGCTGCCGGGTAATCGCTGGATCGCATTCCCAACAATTCCCAAATAACCGGCCAATGCTCCTTTTACATTCCGCTGCTAGAATAATCATGCTCGCGAGTGATTGTGGTGAAGCATCTCTCAGTGGATGGATTGGAGGCAAAGCATGAAAAAAAGGTTGTTCGTTGTGATAGGGCTGGCTCTCTTGATGACCCTGGCTGGCGCAACTGCCGTTTCGGCCTGGGGGCCGGGAAGCGGCCCTGGTGGTGGCAACCTCTTGGGGAAGGGCGGCTCTGGCGAGGCGAGTACCGAGGTGATTGCGGAAGCCCTCGGCCTGACGGTGGATGAACTCACGGCCCAGCTTCAAGATGGCGCTACATTGGCCGATCTGGCCGAAGACGCCGGGGTGTCCCTGGCCGACCTGAAGAGCGCGGCCGAGGCCGCCCAACAGGCTGCTGTGCAGGAGGCCATCGAGCAGGCTGTTACAGATGGCGACCTGACCCGCGAACAGGCCGATTGGATGCTGGAGGGTCTGGAGCAGGGGTATACCCGGCGGGGCGGCTTTTTTGGACGCGGTAGGTTGTTCCCGTTCGGGTTCGGTCAGCCATCGGGCGACCAGACCGGGCTGGAGGCAGCCGCCGGGGCCCTGGGAATGACGGTGGATGAACTGTCGCTGCAATTCTGGGGTGGCCGGACGCTGGCCGACCTGGCCGAGCGGGCGGACGTGGAACTGACGGCAGTACAAGAGGCCATCGAAACGGCCCGCGTGACCGCTATGCAAGAAGCGATTGAGCAGGCTGTGGAAGATGGCGATCTGACCCGCGAGCAGGCCGACTGGATGCTGGAGGGCCTGGAGAGCGGGTATCTGCCCCGTGGCGAGATGATGGAACGCGGCGGCCTGGGTGGTTTCGGCGGGCGCGGCGGGTTCCGTGGGCATTCTCGCGGCGGGTTCCTTCGCCAGGGTGCGCCCCAGGACTCGACGGGGGATAACTCGGGCGCCAGGTTTCAGGCCCCGGTGAAAGCGACGGGCCGGTCTGCATAGCCTGGCAGGTAATGTCCTGCTCGCATCTGGAGTCCGAGCAGGAAGCGAACGAGACCCACCAATTCTGGCTGCATCGATAAGGGTCTCTTGATATAGATAATCGGGTAGAAGCGGATGATTGTAGCTCACGCCTTTCCTCTCCAGAAGCGCCCTGGACCTGCAACTCCAGGGCGCTTCCCCATTGTGCGCCCGCGCTATCGCCTCCCTGCCTGCTGGGCTTGCCCCGAACCCCTATCCGGTGCCGTTGGTCAATTGGCGGGAACTGGTTTACAATCAGTCGAGAACACGAGACAGGGAGTAGACCAGAAGATGATTCTACGAACGCTAGCTGTGGGCCGCCTGGGCACGAATTGCTATGTGGTGGCCTGCGAGCGCACGCATCAGGCGATGGTGATTGACCCCGGCGACGATGTGCAGGACATCCGGCGCGCGCTGGACGAGATCGGCGCGCAGGCGCAACAGATTGTCCTGACCCACTTTCATTTCGATCACATCCTGGCCGCCGATCCGCTGCGCCAGGAAACAGGCGCTACCCTCGCCATCCACGAGGCGGAGGCCGCCCACCTGACCAAGCCGCCCGCGCTGTTCCGCTTTTTCTCCCCCAATGTGCCCGAGGGGCTGGTGGCTGACCAACTGTTGCACGACGGGGACGTGCTCACCGTAGGAGACATCCGGGTGGAGGTGTTGCACACGCCGGGCCATTCGCCGGGGGGCATTTCCCTGTGGCTGCCGGAGGAGCTGGTGGTGTTCAGTGGGGATGCGCTGTTTCGCCAGGGGATCGGGCGCACCGATTTTCCGGGGAGCAACTCGGACCAGCTCTTGCGCAGCATCCGCGAAAAGCTGTTTGCCCTGCCGGATGAAACCGCCGTCTATCCAGGCCACGGCCCGGCGACGACCATCGGCTATGAGAAGCAGCACAACCCCTGGGTGGCTGTGGGAAAATAGCCCCTATACGTTGAGTAGGGAATCCCTTCATCCACCCCTTCAAGGGCGGGCAGGTAGGCGCGCCTACAAACCGTCCGCCCCTGAACTCCCCAAGGAGAAAATAGAGAGGGGCGGCGCAAGCCGCCCCGATTTGTAATGTGCAGGCCAATAGACTATGATAGGCCGTGTTGGAAGTTGGTTTGTCTGCGCGTTCTTCCTGCTGCCACTCTTGTCCCTCCGTTTTCTTCGTCCTGCGTTCGCCATTGCCCATGATCCCGTGTGCCCGATAGTTGGCATGGGGTCCGGGGTGCGGCCAATGTCACCTCATCCTCCAAACGCTCTCGCCGCATGCTACCGGCAGAGGGTAGGCGCGCCTCGGACTGTCGTAGGAGGTAAAGTATGCCCAAGTGGATTGGCCGAGGACGATGGGTGCTGGCGCTGGTAATCGTGCTTGTCGGCTTGTTTGCTGGCCTGAGCACAGCGCGCGCCGTGGTCTTTTACGATGGCGAGCGCATCCCCGCTGACGCTGTGATCGACGATGACGTTTTTATTGCTGGGAATAATATAGTCGTCGAGGGCACGGTGAACGGCGACCTGTTTGTCGCAGGCGAGGAGGTGATCGTCAGCGGCACGGTGGGTGGCAGCCTGTTCATTGCGGGCGGAACGCTGCGGGTAGACGGCGAGGTGCAGGGCAGCGTGTACGGCGCGGGTAGCTCGCTTGCGCTGGGGCCGGGGGCGACTGTGGGGCGCAATGGCTACTATGCCGGTTATAGCCTGGAGACGGCGGAAGGCTCGTTGATTGCGCAGGACCTGCTGATTTCCGGCTACCAGGCATCGCTGGCCGGTACGGTGAACTCGGATGTGCAGGGCGCGTTGGCCGCACTCGAACTGGCGGGCCAGGTGGGCGAGGACGTGAATGTGAATGTCGCCGCGCCGGGCACGGCCATGCAGACCTACTGGAACTGGACGATGCCGGGCGATGCCCCTGAGGCCCTGGAGCCAGGTCTGCGCGTTGCGGAAACGGCCCAGATTGGCGGGCAGTTGATCTATACCAGCCCGGAGGAGCAAGCAGAAGCCATCGATGCCGAACCAGAGGGAGGAGTCGTCTACCGGCCCTCCGAAGAGATGGTCGAGGGGGATGGGGTAGATCCCATCCTGGTTGCCATTGGCCGATGGCTGCTGGCACGCCTGCGCGACCTGCTCACGTTGATTATTCTGGGCGGGTTGGCCCTGTGGCTGATCCCCACCTGGTTGAATCGCGCGGCGGATCAGGCGTGGTCGGACCCGCTACTCTCGTTGGGGTTGGGTCTGCTCGTGCTGATCGCGGGATATATCGCGGCGTTTGCCCTGGCCGCGCTGATCATCATCGTGGGCCTGCTGATATCGTTCATCAGCGTGGGCGGGCTGGCCGGGCCCGTGTTCGGCATCGGCCTGGCTTTGTGGGGCCTGCTCTTTACCGTCTTTCAACTGCTGGTCAGTTGGGGAAGCAAACTGGTGGTGGCCTATCTGGTGGGCCGCTGGCTCCTGGGGCGCATCTCGCGAGACCCAAAGCCGAGCGCCGTGGTGGCGCTACTGCTGGGCGTGGTGATCTATGTCGTCTTGCGCGCCATCCCCATTCTGGGCTGGCTGGTGGGGGCAGTTGCGACACTCATCGGCCTGGGGGCCATCTGGTTGTTGATCTATCGTCGTTCGCGGGGAACCCAGTCGGGCGCGTAACTACCCCGAAAGGGCAGACAACCGCCAGGGCGGGGAGCACTACCGAATCGGCACGTACAGCTTTTCCACCATTCCCCGTCCCTGGCCTGTCACGAGGAAAGATTGCCATTGGGTGGCCTCGCGCGGTGCTTGCGGCGCGGTGAGCAACACCAGGGAGGACAGCAGTGGATAGCTGCGGCTGGTGATCTCTCGGCGTGTCAGGGCGTGACCATCAATGCGGATGGCCTTTACCCGGTCATCCAGATAGGCCGCCGACACATAGCCGATGGCGTTGGGATGCTCGGCTACATAATCTACGATGCCCTGATCGTGGGGCATGAGCAGGGCGGCGGTGGTCAGGGTTTGCCCGCTCAAGAAGGCTTGCTCGAACAAGGCGCGGCTAACGGTTGCCGTCTGGGGCACTACGATCTCTGGTTGGCCGCTGCCAGCGTTTACCTCACGCCAATCTACAACGTGCCCGGTGAACAACTCGGTGATTTGCTCCTGACTCAACTCGGCCAGGGGCGCGTCCTTGGGCACGATGAGCGCCACCGCATCCAGCCCCAGCAGCCGCGACCGCAACGGACTATAGCGCTGATCCAGGTCCCGTTGCTGTACATCGTCTCCCAGGTTTTCGACTACGAGGGCTATGTCGGCCTGCCCCTCGCGCACCAATTCCTCGGCGGCGGCCGAGTTGGTGGGGATGATGTCGATGGATAGGGATGAGTTGTTCTCTGTCAGGGCGCTGGCGGCTTGCTCAGCCAGGGGCAGTCCGGCCCAAGAGCTTGCCACGCGCAGCAGAGCGGCCTCTTGCCCCTGCGTCTCTACCCCCGACTGCGCCTGCCCCCGATCTAGCGGCACGAAGGCTGTCCGGCATCCCGTGTGGGTCAGAAGCAGGCCCAGGGCCAGGATCAAGCCCCACCGCCGGTAGATCGAGAGCGTCTGCTGCCGGTCCATGCTCATTAGCGCAGGACGCTCAGGGCGATGCCCAGCAGCCCAACGGCCCAGACGTAATAGGCAAAAGGCCGTAGACTGTGCTGTCGGACATAGCCCAGCAGAAACCGGATGGCCACATAGCCGCTAACCAGGGCAGCCATAAATCCGGCCACCAGTGATAACCCATCGGCCAGCGATAACCCCGCCGAGACGGCGTCTAGCATTTGGAACCCGGCCGCCCCGGCAATGACGGGGATGACCATCAGGAAGGAAAAGCGAGCGGCGGCGTCGCGTTCCAACCCACGCAACAACCCCGCCGAGATGGTAGCGCCCGAACGCGAGATGCCGGGCGCAATGGCAAACCCCTGAGCCACCCCGATGGACAGCGCGTCGCGCCAACCCATTTGAGCGAGGGGCATCACTCGACGGCCCAGCCGCTCGCTGATCCAGATCAACCCGCCCGTCACCAGCAGCAGGATGGAAACGGCCAGGGGCGCGGCAAAGAGTTGCTCGAAAAAGTCTTCCAGGAAAAAACCCAGCAATCCGGCGGGGATGGCGCTGAGGATGATGAGCCAGGCCAACCGCGCCTCGGTGGTTTTAGCCTGGCGCGTGCGCAGGCTGTCCCACCAGGCCCGCAACAGCGCCAGGATGTCCGCCCAGAAATAGAAAACGATTGCTACCAGCGTGCCCAGATGCACCAGCGCGTCAAAGGTTAGCCCCGGGTCTTCCCAGTGCAAGAACCACGGTATTAGCGTCAGATGTCCGGAACTGCTGACCGGCAGAAACTCGGTGAATCCCTGCAACAAGCCCAGCAGGATGGCTCTCAAGACAGACATACTCTCACTCCGCAGTAGGATTGACCAGCATTCTACCGCCCGGAAGCCTGGCGGTGTCTCTTGTAGGCAGCCTTGTTTTCTGTGCGCACCTGTTCGTCCACCACTCGGTAATCCGCCCAGAACTCGGCGCGGTAGGCGGCGAAGCGGTGCTCCAGGATGGCCTGGCGAATGTCGCGCATCATTTGCAGCATAAAGTGTATGTTATGGATCGTGTTGAGGTGCAACCCCAGGATTTCCTTGGTAATCAACAGGTGGCGCAGATAGGCGCGTGTGAAATTCTGGCAGGTATAGCAGCCACATCCTTCGAGAATGGGGCGCGAGTCCTCGGTGTTGGCCGCGTTGCGCAGGTTCAGCCGCCCTCGCGGGGTGAGCACCGTCCCATTGCGCGCCAGGCGGGTGGGCAGCACGCAGTCGAACATATCCACGCCGCGCCAGACGCCCTCCACCAAATCCTCCGGCGAGCCGACCCCCATCAGGTAGCGGGGTTTGTGCTCCGGCAGCAGTGGGGCGAGCACGTCCAGGATGTTGTGCATATCGCGCTTGGATTCGCCCACGCTCAGGCCGCCAATGGCATAGCCGGGAAAATCCATCCCCATCAGAACGCGGGCGCTTTCGGTGCGCAGGTCGGGGAAGATGCCCCCCTGTACGATGCCGAACATGGCCTGATCGGGCCGGGTGTGGGCCTTTGAGCAGCGTTCCGCCCACAGATGCGTGCGGCGGATGGCCTCCACGTTATAGGCATAATCGTGCGGCTCGGCGCACTCGTCCAGCACCATCGCAATATCCGAGCCGAGCAGCTCTTGAATCTCGACCACTTTTTCCGGGGTGAAACGGTGCTCCGAGCCATCGATGTGCGACCGAAAGGTGGCACCGTCGTCATCCAGCTTGCGCAGCGCCTTCAGGCTGAACACCTGAAAGCCCCCGCTATCCGTGAGGATGGCCCGGTTCCAGCGCATGAACTGGTGCAGCCCACCCTGGCGAGCGATCAGCTCCGCGCCGGGGCGCAGGTACAGGTGGTAGGTGTTACTCAGAATTAGACGCGGTCCCAGCTCTTCCAAATCGCGGGGCGACAGGGTTTTGACGGTGGCCTGCGTACCCACAGGGCAGAAGACAGGGGTTAACACATCGCCGTGGGGGGTGTGCAACACCCCCGCACGCGCGTGCGAGTCAATATTTCGTTCGATCAGATCGAACGATACGGGGCCTCTATTGTCAACGGTCATGTCAGTGCTTGCAGCCCGCGCAGGAATGCGACGCACAGCCAGCGCACCCGCCACCGCCTACTGAGGCACTGGAACCGTCCGCGCCCCTGGTGTGGGCCGCAAAGCGGGAAATGGCCCGTTTGGTGTCCTGCCCGTGACATTCGGGGCACTCGGCGGGCGCATCCGCCTTGGAAAAGGGCCGCATTAGTTCGAATTTTATCTCACAATGAGGACAAATGTATTCATAGATTGGCATAATATTGTTCCTTTGATTCCTTCTGAGAATGATTGTACTCGCATCCCCAGCAAGGGTCAAAAGGAGTCGGTCTCTCACCGCCAAATGACCGGCACGTGCGCCCGATAATGGTTACCCACAACCCGTAGCGTCACGGGAACCGTCTGGCGCGGGGCATCCGCAACGCCCGTGGCCAAGAGGGTCAGCGTGCTGGTGTGGACGCCCAGTGCCAGGCCCGCCGGGTCCGCGCGCACCTGCACCTCCCCCTCGAGGGCCTCTACTGCTAACCAGGGCGCACTACCCGTCACTTGCCAGCCGCAAGCCCCGCAGGGTGGCCGCACCTGCAAGCGGGTAGACGGAAGCGGGGCGGCGTCGCGTTCGGCCACCAGGGACAGCGAGTCGGGCGATACCTGCCAGCCCGGCGGATACAGGCTCGCCTGCTGGATGGCAGAGAATTGCTCCTGGCCGTCGGTATAACGTAGCCAGATGCCCTGCCCGCGATAGTTGCCCCCCGGCACGTCCCACACCAGGGGCACGCTGGCGGGCTGGGGGGCGGTAAAGATGGACACCGAGTCGATGGTCACGTCGGTCTCGCCGCTGCGCCACCATTTGAAAATCAGGAAGGGATCTTCCCCGCTGGGGAACATAAAGGGGAGGGCGAACTCTTGATAGACGTTCGGGGCAGCGAAATCGGTGCCACGCAGGCTGAGCGGGCCGTATTCCACGCCGCTGCCGCTGACGGTCAGGCGGGCCACCTCGCCCGGCTCGGTGTTGTTCGCGACCTTGAGGCGGAAATAGGCCACCAGAGGCACGTCGCGCACGAAATCGCAGGTATACACCGAGGCGAAGGACTCCCCCTCGCCGGAGCGCAATCGGTAGGCGCTACCGCCCCGCGCCTCTGCATCGTCCACCCGCTCCCCGGCGCCCCACCAGTGCTTGAACGTGCCGAACGAGTCATCCCCCAGCCAGCCCAGGCTGAACTGCACCATCGGCAGGTCGTTGGGCTCCGTGGGGTATAGCGTCACCTGGGCGCGGGTGCTGCTCATCTGGGCGTCGCCCAACTCGGCCAGGGGCAGGTTGCTGCCCAGGTAGATGGTGTCGCTCACGGTGACGGTGCGCCCCAGGGCATCGCGGGTCTGGACATACACCGTGCGCCAGCCCTCGCCCGGCGACAGGCGCCAGGTTTTTCGCTGGGTATAAGCCTCCCAGTCGGCCCCGATCAGGCACGGCTCGTTACTTATCATCATCTCGGTGGCAGGCCCCATGCCCGTGAACCCGCCGTGCTCGTTGCTGTAGATGTACAGGTCTACCAGGGGCGTGGTGGTGGTGAGCGCCTCGTAGGCGATGATCACCGGCGGGTGAACGGCATCGTGGCCGAAATCCTGGGTGACATAACCGCGCCAGCCATCCGGCTGCCGGTAATAGCCCAACCCCACCTCTCGCCAGTTGGGGGCGAGCAGGTTCTCGCGGTGGCCCTCGCTCTGCATCCAGCCGTCAATGGCCTGCTGGGGGGTGACATCGCCGCAGAAGGCGTTCTCTGCCCCCGCCGTGCCCAGGTAGCCGAACAGGCGGGCGCGGTCTCCCGGCCAGCGCCCCAGGGTGTCCTCGTGGCCGCAATAGGGGTTGGGGCGCTGGGCCACCGAATCCCACGAGAACCAGCGCGCCGCGTTGCTGAGCTGGGCGTTCCAGCGCAGGGGCGGCAACCCCCGCTCGCGGCGGGCCAGGTTGGTCAGGTAAACGGTCTGCGCCTCACTGGATAGCGTTTCGGGGGAAAGAGGGGCGGCGCCATCGCCGCGAATGACCTGTGGGAGGATGCCCCACAGACTGACGACCAGCAACAAGGAAAGCGTTATACGACGGTGCAAGAGCGTACCTCGAAAGGAAAGGGATAGGGTCTGCGTGCCGGTTGCTTATCGCCTGACCGGATTAGCCTGCCTGTTGGCGGTGCGCCAGGCTATAATAGTAGGCCAGCCCGACCAGGGCCACCCCCGCGACGGCCAGCAGCGTGCCCCAGGGCAGAGACAGGGCCACCAGCAGGTTCGCCGTCACGCCCAGGACCGGCACGATGGGCGGGTAGAGCCGCTGCCCGCGCGCCAGTCGCAAGGCGGACAGGTTCATGATACCGTAATAGATCAACAGGCCCAGGCTGCTCGCCTCCAGGGCGGGGCGCAGGTCCAGCAGCGCCATCAGCAGCACCAGGATGCCCCCCGCCGTGAGGATGGCGTTGCGCGGGATGCGCTCCCCTTCGCTCAGCCGCCCCAGCCAGCCGGGCAGGTCGCCGTTGCGTGCCATGGCAAAGGCGAGCCGCGAGAGGCCCCAGACCTCGGTGAGCAGCACAGACGTCGTGGCGATGAGCGCGCCGAGCGACAGGAGGGTTGCCCCCAGGTCGCGGCCTGCCACCACCATCGCCGTTCGTAGGGGCGCGTCGGCGTCACCCATCGCCGCAGGCCCCAGCACGCCCAGCGCCGCCCAGGCCACCGCCAGATAGAGCACCGTGGTCAAGCCCAGCGCCGTGACCACCGCGCGCGGCAGGGTCTGGCGCGGGTTGCGTATTTCCTCCACAATCGTGACGGGCCGGGCATATCCGGTATAGGCAAAGAACAGCAGCGCCGTGGCCTGGAGCAGCCCGATGATTCCGCCGCCCAGGAATGGCTGGAGCCGCTGCGGGTCGTAGGCGGGCAGCGCCAGGAGCACAAAGGTGACGAGCACGGCGATATTGATCCCGACCAGCACCAGGTTGATGCGCGCCGAGGGGCGCACGCCGATGGCGTTGAGCGCGATGGCGAACAGCACCAGTGCCAGCCCCACGAGGCGCGGGGGGATGCCGGGGAGCAGGGGTTGCAGGTAGGCGGCAAAGGTCAGGGCGTAAGTGGCGCCCGCAGCCAGGGCCGCCGCCAAAAAGAGCCACCCCGCCATAAAGCCCACCAGCGGATGCACCAGGGAGCGGCCAAACTGGTAAGCGCCGCCTGCGCGAGGGTCGTTCGCGCCCAACTCGGCGGAACTGAGGCCGTTTAGCGTGGCGACAAACGCCGCCAGCGGCACGGCCAAGAGCAGCGACGCGCCGGTGGTTCCGGCGGCCTCCCCCATGGAGACATACACGCCCGCGCCGATCATCGCGCCCAGCGCAATGCCCACAGTCTGCGTCAGGCCCAGGCGTCGGCCCAGCCGCGACGGCTCTTGATCCATCCCGTGAACCCCCCTCAAGAAAACCCGCTATGCCGTGATCCACGCCCCCACGGTCGAGCGCAGCCGTATGTGCCGCAGCACGCCCGCACAAGTCCATAAAACGAGCAAGAATGGTGTATATTATAGGCAGGGGACGCAGGGAATCAAGCTAAACGGGGCGCAAGCCGGCGTTTAGGATAGGCGACTCGACAGCGTGTGAGGCTGTATCACGCGGGCGCATGATCTTGCGGTGTGCCGTATTCTTCCACGGAGTACTCTTCCGCTGCTTCCATGATGGCCTGAAAACTCTCCAGGGGCGTACCGGGGCAGACGTTGGCCCCATCCCCCAGCATAAACCCGCCGCAGGGGGCGAGCGCCTCCAGGCATTCCCGTGCGGCCTGCTTCACCTGGGCCGGGCTACCGTCCTTCATCAGCATGGGGTCGAGGTTGCCCCACAGCAGCGTGGACCCGCCCAGGTTGGCGGCGGCCACGGCGGGCGGCACCAGGTAGCCGAACAGGACGAACTCGGTCATGCCCATGTCCTGCTTGAGCGTGCCGTGCAGGTGGGCGCTCTGGCCGCACATGTGCACCCCGCGCCCGCCCGGCCCATAGCGCCGGAACAACTGGTCGGCATAGGGCACGCAGAACTCGCGGAACAGCGCGGGCGACATGATCTGCGCCGAGTCCTCCGCCAGGGCGTAGACGTCGCCGCGCGGGCGAGGGTCGATCCGGCGCACGTGCTCCTCCGCGTCGATCTCCCCCTGGGTGATCGATTGCAGGAAGCGATGGCAGGCTTCCGGATATTCCAGCATCCACCAGTAGAAATCGGCGCCCACCAGGTCCACGGCCAGCATATGCGGGCTGAGGCTGCCCAGCGACAGGGGGGCTACGTCCGCCCGGCCCTCGCGCCCGTTAAAGGTGACGCGGGTCTGGGCGGCAAGCTCGCGCATTTCGTGCCACCAGCGGATGGCCGTGCCCCGCAGGCCCGCGTCGGGCTGGGCCACGGAGAAGCGCTCCATCTGCTCGATGGTGTGGATGGTGGGGATAGCCCGCAAGGGTTCCTCCTCCGTCCAGCCGACCTCCGCGCCCTGCGCGCTGGGCGGGATGGCGTTGTCGAAATAGGGGTGCACCCACAGCACCGGCTCGGTGCAAAAGTCGCTGGGGATCTGCTCGATGTGGAATTTGGCGAATTGCAGCAGCCAGTAGTATTGCGTCTCGGCGTCGCGAAAGAAATCGAGGTAGCGCAGGCCAAAGCGGGGCGCAAAGTAGCGCGCCACGACGCAATAGTTCACCGGCACGCGGTCGGTGTAGCGGAACCGCCGCCGCGCCTCCATCCGCTCCCGGCTGCGGGCCATCTTTTCTTCGGGATAGTCGATGTTGATCTCGAATCGCATGGGGGTAATCCCTCGCTTTCACGTTATGGGGTCGGCGTTTCTTCCGGCGCGGGAGGCAGGTTCTCGCAGGTGCAGCGGTACGGCTCATCGCCCATATATTGCCGCCATTCCTCACGGGTCAGGTTGCGAGTCAGGCGGGAGCAGGCTTCGGCGATGAGGTCTTCGGGGTGGATGGGCCAAATGCGGGCGGCCTCTCCATCTGCTGTGGCCAACCATCTTCCATCTGGACTGAAGCTTATGCTGTCCACACTCTCCCAAGTGCCTTTGTATTCTGTATGGCTAAGCCTCTGACCAGTTCCGATCTGGAATATCCGCGCTATCCCGTCCGCTCCGCCTGTGGCTAACCACTTGCCGTTATGACTGAAAGCTATGCTAACAACAGAGTCTGGATGACCGAAGCAATACATTTCCTGTCCCGTACTGACCTCCCAGATACGTGCAGTGTGGTCGGAACCTCCTGTAGCCAACCACTTCCCACTGGGACTGAAGTCTATAGCCTGTGTGACATGCTCCTGATGCAGGCAGGCCACTTCCGTGCCGTCGTTTGGGTCCCATATGCGGGCAGTAAAGTCATCACTTGCTGTAGCCAACCACCTACCATCGGGACTGAAGACCACACTGAACACCTCACAAGCATGACTGAGGCGATTCAAGATTTCGCCAGTGACTACATCCCATATTAACACTGATCCGTCCCAGTTACCTGTAGCCAAACGTCTACCGTCAGGGCTGAATGCTACATCCCATGCTCCAACCTCGTACGCCATACGTGCCACTTCCCGGCAGGTGGCTAGTTCCCATATCCGAGCCATTCCGCCCAGGTTCCCCGTTGCAAGGAACTGCCCGTCGGGGCTGAAATCCACTCCTGCCACTGTGCCTTCGTGTTGCAGACGTGACATTTCATGACCCGTATGCACGTCCCATATTCGTGCCGTCCCATCCCAGCTTCCCGTGGCTAACTGCCTGCCATCAGGGCTGAAGGATACAGCACGCACCAAGGGGTCGTGCTCCACCCTGGTAATGTCAGCTCCCCCAGGCACCCTCCAAACTCGGGCAGTTCTATCCTTACTCCCTGTAGCCAGCCATTTTCCATCGGGATCGAAGGCTATTGCATTGACTGGACCCTCGTGTTGTGCTCGGATCACCTCTCCACTCGTAGTTGCCCACCATACTCGTGCTGTGTCACCCAGAGCTGTAGCCAGCCAGTCGCTATCTGAACTGAAAGCAACGGCCTTTGCCGATCCTTTGGCCTCGTACCTTACCTGGCTAGTAGTTTGGCCCACTGCCACATCGTACACGGTCATCTTGTTGAACAGGTTGCCCACTGCCATCCGTTTTCCATCGGCACTGAGGGTGATCACACGAACAGGGGAATCGCTTTTTACACGCATCAGCTCGCGTCGTTCGGATGGTTGTATTGGGAACTCGGCAACTGTAGATACCAGTTCGTTTTCTTGGGGTAGCATCCACGCTCGCACTACTTGGTCTTGACCCGCCACAGCCAAGGTCTGGCTATTACCACTGAAAGCTATGGCACACACTTTGCTACCGCACTCCAGGCGGTACAGCACTCGCCCAGTTGTGCATTCCCATATAACAATCGCTCCGTCTTCACTACCTGTAGCTATCCATCTGCCAGTTGGTCCAAAAGCGAGAGCCAAGACTGCGCCTGTGTGTTCCATACAACCGGCTGGCCGACATCTGGGCATTTGCCAAACTCGCACCAAATGGCTATCACACACTGTTGCCAACCATCGACTATTGGGACTGAAACTCAAGGTAGTCACTGGCGTGTCGTGGTACATACACCCCGATTCACACCTAGAGGCTATTGACCATAGTCGGGCAGTATGATCATCTCCTGCAGTAGCTAACAGATTTCCAGCTGGTTCGAAAACCACAGCGGTCACTGAGCCCTCATGTTGAAAGCAGACCAACTCCTGATCGGAGTCAAGGTTCCATACCCGTATAGTGCCATCCTCGCTTGCTGTAGCCAACAATCGGCCATCTGGGCTGAAGGTTACGATTCCCACGCTATCGGTATGTTCTAGTCGGGCGATTGGGCGGGGCAACAGATCAAGCCCGCGACTCAGCACCTGAGTGCCCTGCGGGGTGTGTGCAAGCTGCACAGATTCCACAGCTAGTAGAACACTACACAGGAGTGACTTCCCTGATCTCCCTCGCACCAACTCGGACTGCACTGCTAGTTCGCGTGCGCGAGCCAACCGCCCGAGTTGACGCCAGCGCTGTTCCTCAAGCTCACGTTGAGCAATGCTATTGCGAATATATCCTCTCTCATTGTCGGTCAAATCGCCCGGGTGCGCGGCCAGCCAATGCTCCGCCTCTGCCAGTGGGGCGCCACGCAACAGCGCCCCCTCATCCTCGCCTAGGCGCTGCCAGTCTTCCAGCGCTGACCGCAGCCGTTGCCGCCACAACAAAAACTCGCGGTCGGTGTCCAGCCAGCCGCGCAGCCGCGCCCAGCCGCGAATCAGCGCCTCGTGGGCCACCTCCACCGTATCGGTGCCCGTGGCATCGTCGCGGCCCGTTACCAGCAGGCGGGCATCGGCCAGGGCCTGTACCACGGCTCGCGCCCCTTCCCCCTGACCCACCAATTCTTCCAACGGGCATCGCCGCCGAGTGTCCTCGGCTCTCTCTTCGGGGCGGGCCACCCGCACCAGCCGGGTAAAGACCTTCTCGGCAATCCTCTGCTGCTCCGCCGATAGCTTGCCGAACTCGGTCTCCGCACGCTGGGCGATAGCGCCCGCCACCCGGCCAATGGCCTCGTAGGCGGCATGAGTCAGGCAGCCATTCTGTCGCCGCGCCCACAGCTCGGCCAGGGCGAATTCCAGCAGAGGCAGGTTGCCCGGCTCGTCCCCCACGTCGTCCAAGATGGCCTCGGCCAGCCCCGGCTCGAAGGTTAGTCCCACGCGGCGGGCGGGTTCCACGATCGCCTGCCGCAGTTCCTCGCGGGTCATCGGCCCCAGGTTTACCACGCCCCCCTCCAGGGCATCGCTCAGTTCCCGACTGAGGGCGAGGGCGTGGCCGTAGAAATCGGCCCGCAGGGTCAGCACCAGGGTTAGGGGTGCGCGGGTCAGAGCGTTGAGCAGGGTTTCCACCAAGGGGCGGCGGATGTCCAGAGGCGTGAGGGTGAACAGTTCCTCGCACTGGTCCACCACCAGCAGCAGCCGGTCGGTGCCGCCCGATCTCGCCAGCAGGCGCTCGACCACGTCCTCCAGGCAAACCTCCTGCGCAGCCAGCCGATCACCCAGCTTTTTGATCTCGGTGAGGCGGTCGGTCTCGTGCAGGTCCGGCTCCAGCAGGGGCATCAGGGCGGCGGCCAGCCGATGGAAGGGGCGGTCACCGGGGGTAAAGGTGGCGGCGTCCCAGCTTGTGGCCGGGGGCGCCTGCCGCCGCAGGCGGGGTAACAGGCCCGCCTGCACCACGGAGGATTTGCCGCTGCCGGACGGCCCCACCACGGTCACCAAGTTGCGGCGCTGCACCGCCTGGGCGAGTCGGTCGGTGAACGCGTCTCGCCCGAAGAATAGGGCGGCGTCTTCCTCGCGGAAGGCGCGCAGGCCGCGGTAGGGGCAGAGGGCCACGGGCGGCTCGACAGGGGGCGCTCCGTCCGCAGCGGGCGATTCCCCACGAATGGCGCGGAAGAGGGTGTCCAGGTTATCGGCATCAGTGGGGTCGCGGCGCAGATCCACCCAGGTGTTGAGGAAGAGGAACCCGGGCATGGGGTCGGCGCCAGGCAGCAGCACGGGGATCACAGCGAACGCCCGCCCCGCGCGCTCCTCCTGCACCTGCCGGTCCAGGGCCAGCCATAGCTCGCGCTTTTGCCAGAGCCCCAGCCCGGCGCGTCCTAGAAAGACGGCGACGGCGCGCACGCTCGCCAGGGCTTGCTCCAACGCCTGGGGCCAGGGTATGCCGGGCACGAGGTCATCGCGGTCCAGGAAGGTGGTGATGCCCCGGCCCTGTACATAGCTTTTGACCGCCTGAACGGTGGCTCGATCGCTGCTGTGGTAGCTGAGAAAGACGTCCCTGGTTGCCATGCGTGATGCTCCTGTGCACGTGGACGGACCTGAGGGCATTGTATGTCAAAGGAATGGGGTTCGCAAGGGCGATTAATAGTCTACATAAGGTGAGGAGCAAAGGCCGAGATCATCCCTGTCCCGCCGTTTGCTCGGCGGGGCAGGGGGGAGGCAATCTCAATTGCCGACGGGCGGCGCGCGAGGGCCTGGCTCTAGCGCAGGATGACCGGCAGGTATAGGACGTTTTCACCCGTGGGCGGGGTGGGCGTCGTGGTTGGTGTGGCTGTCTGCGTACCAGTCGGCGTCGCTGTTGGCCCGGTCGTTTGCGTGGCGGTTGCCGTCGCGCTGGGCTGTGTCGTGGCCGTGGCTGTGGGGGTGGGCTGTTGTCGCGCGCAGTGGGCATAGCGCACCTCCTCCTCGTCATAAGCCACGTGCGCTATATGCGGCGAGTCGCCCGTATCCAGGGCCAGGGATACGAACAGACCCGCATCTCCCTCACCATCTACGGTCCCTACCATCCAGGAAGACCCGCCCCACAGGGCGTATTTCAGCAGGCCGTTGCGTATGTCGCGGTAGGCGACGTGCGCGTTGCCCTGCGAGTCAAAGGCCAGGGAGGGATACCAGCCCACGTCACCATCCGAATCCACCGTTGATTTGAGCCACTGCGTTCCGTCCCAGCGGGCGTAGCGCAGCTCGTTGTTGGTGCTATCGCGATAGGCGATGTGGGGGTAGCCATTGGCGTCCAGGGCCAGCGAGGAGAGCTTGCCCTTGTCATCCTGGCGGTCTACCGTCTCGGGGTGCCAGGTAGATGCATCCCGGCGGGCGTAGCGCAAGTCCTGGCTGTACTCGCGGTAGTAGCTCAGATGGGCCTGACCATTGGCTTCCATGACCAGCGACATGGTGCGGATGGCTTCTCCTGGCGCGCCGACGAATTCCAGCGTCTCGGTGTGCCAGCCGGTCACGTCCTTCCAGGCGTAGCGAATATTGCCTCCCTCGGCGTCCAGGTAGGCGATGTGCGGGCGTTGCTTAGTGTCCAGGGCCAGGGATGTGTAAAACCCGGCGTTGCCCTGGTCGTCCACGGTCTCTTTGTGCCAGCCTGTGCCATCCTTGGTGGCGTACTTCAGGGCTTCGGCCAGCCCATCGTAGTAGCTGACGTGCGGTCGGTCCGCGTTGTCCAGTTCGAGCGAGGCAAATGCCCCCGTGCCATCGGTGTCTACTGTCTCGGACACCCAATTGCTGCCGTCGAAATACTGGTAGGACAGCGAGGTCGTGTTGTGGTTGTAGAACACCAGATGGGGATAGCCGTGCGAGTCGATGTCCAGGGAGGTAAATCCGCCATACTCTCCGATGTCGGAGATGAGGGTCTGGGATTGCCAGGTGCAATCGGTGGGCGGGGCGGCGGTGGCCCCCAGAGCGGCCCCACTGACGATCAGGGCCAACAAGAGCAGACCGATGACCCAAGGCAGGCGGCCAAGCGCGCACTTGCTCATGATGAATGTTCTCCTTTTGTGGCGAGGTGGGTGTTGCTGGGTTTTGGAACGGAGCGTGACGCGGAGAGGATGCGTGCCCAGCCAGTTACGCATCGTGCGCAGACTACTGCGCGAGCAGGGAAAAGTCAAATACGACCTCGAACTGGCTCACCGGAACCGCGCCACGGCCACCCCGCGAGGCATCGTATCCGCCAGGGTGCACCGCCAACCGTGGCGCGGCGGGTTCGGCTTCCCCCCAAACAAGCCGGACCCAAAGAGGGGGCGGCGCGGAGGGCCGCCGCGGGGCGCTCAATCGCTCGCAGACGAGGCGAATTCAGGCGGGAGCAGGTTGCGGACGGCCTGGATGAATTGATCGCCGGTGAAGGGCTTGGCTAAAAAGGGGAGTTTATCCTGCTGTACTCGGTCCCAGTCGCCGCTCATGGAACCGCTCATGAACAGCACTCGTACGTTGGGACGCAGCTCGCGTATGCGCTGATAGGTCGCATAGCCGCCCAGGTTGGGCATCTGTAGGTCGAGGATCAGGAGATCAAAGGGGGCGTCCGAGTTGTTCCACGCCTCTACGGCCTCTGCGCCGTCGGCAGCGGGCACAACCTGCCAACCCTGTTGTCGCAGCAGCAGGGCGGCCAGCCTCCGCACTACCTCGTCATCTTCGGCCAATAGTACGCGCGCAGGTCTCTTACGCGCTCCGTCTTCGCTTTCGGGTTCTGGCGCAAGCCTCCACTTCATGGCACCTGTCTCCGCTGTTTGCCAACCCGCCCTGTTCTTCTCGGCCAATTATAGCCCCCATTACATCTTTTGTCAAGTTTTTCTTATATTATTAACCAATTTACAAGCAAATATTTACCTCGTTTAAGGCAGTTATATGCCAATTTGCAGAGCGTTCACATTTGTGAACGTTTGCCTCTTGAATTCCAGGGATTTTCCTGCTATGATACTAGAACATTTGTTCTGATTTGCGAGGCAAGTATGTCAAGAAATCCGCAGAAGAAGCGTTGCCGGGTCGAGGGGTGCCGGGCGTGGGCCATGCGCGGGAAGGAGTATTGCGCTGCACACCGCTATGCGGACGCGCGCGCCCGACGGCGCCCGTCCCAACCTGCTGAGAGGCAGCCGCCGGTAGACCGGGGCGAGCGGGAGCCTGCTCCCACGGGCCAGGTCTCTGCCGGGGAGGCGTTGCAGCGGCTGCGCGCCTTGATCGAGCGACTGGCGCAGGAGCCGCTGGAAGACTTGGCCGTGCTGGATCAGGAACTGCGCAACCTGTTCACCGTCCGGGCCTTGTTCCTGCGCTGGCTCCAACCGGGCCAGGATGAGGAGCCGGAAGGGGTGGATGCCGCCCAATTCCTGCGCACCTGGAACGATTCCAGCACGCGGGTGATGCAGCTATTGCGCACTCGCCGCCAGTTGGCAGGCAACCAGGAGGGCGAATGGGGACCGTTTATGCAGGATGTGTTCGATGCGCTGGAAGAACGCGTGCCGATCTTTCAACAAGAGGGGGAGGCGCAGGGTGCCACTGCGCCTCCCGCCGAAGAGGAGGGAGATAGCGCGCTCGACGCGCGACCGGTGAAAGGACCGTCGTAAATGGCGAGGAGTGTCGGCGAATCCGGCGGTCAGAGGTACGAGTAATGCCCTCGTTGATAGGTCATCGCTTGCCGCGACCAGGCGGGAGCCATCGAATCCAACGGCAACAGGGGCGCGGTGTGGTTCCAGACGTTAAAATAGCGCCCCCCAAAGACCCGGCCCACGTCGTCGGCGTAGGATTGCACGCAGACGATGGCGACGTGGTTGTGATTATCGGCCCAACGCTCCAGGGTGCTCAGCAGTTGCTGTCGCTCGCCGCCCGTCTCCCAATGTCGGAAAAAGACCGCCAGGTAGCAGCGCTGCGCATCCGGCTCGGAGCGCACCAGATCGAAAAAGTCGGTCTCCAGCTCTTCCAGGGAGGCGGGGGTGCAATCTTCCAGCAGCTTCAGGTTGACCGCCGCCAACAGCGGCACGGGGCGGTCTTGCTCGGGCAGGGTGCGCAGCGCCCGCGAGCGCTCCCGATTGGCGTTGGCGATCACGTCCAGGTTGTGCGTACGCATAAAGCTGGGGTTGAAAATGGCGACGTCGTAATAGCCATGCGCCGCGCCCAAGGCCGCTCCCAGCCCGTTCTCGTAGGCGAAAAAGGTGGGGTACTCCCGGTGAACCAGCCCCGTCCGCCGACCATCTCGCGTGACGTGGGGAATGGTCAGCAGGTCATACTCCACCAGCTTTTGGTAGAACGCGGCGTGCAGATCGGCCTCGCACAGAGACAGGTCGGGCGTCTCCCCGAACTGGGTGATCAGGCTGGCGATGGCTCGTTCGACGGCACAATAATAATGTTCTTGAATCATGGCACCTCGTCTCCTGTGCAAAGGCGGCAGCTTGCCGAGCGGCATTCTGCCGGGCAGTACTCTGCCGAGCCTACTATCAATGATCTTACGAAAGGGTGCGGTATGTCTTTATCTCGTGAAAAGTGGCTGCGCGATGCGATGGTACGCGATCTGACCTCTATCGAGCGGTTCAGCGGGCATATCCTGCGCCGCCCCCTGCGCGGTTACCAACTGCCCATCGCCCGCGCCATCATCGATTCGGTGCTGCAAGGCCGGGGGCTGACCCTGGCGGTGATGATGTCTCGTCAGGCGGGCAAAAACGAGATTGCCGCTCAGGTGGAAGCCTTTTTGCTGAACCTGTTCCGGCGGCGGGGCGGCGATCTGGTCAAGGCCGCGCCCACCTTTCGTCCCCAAACGCTCAACAGCCTCGCCCGGCTGATGGCGGTCTATAACAGCAGCCGCCTGCCCCCGTTGCGGCGCGAGGGGGGCTATATCCTGCGGGCCGGGCGGGCGCGGGCCGTGTTCCTCTCTGCCGCGCCCAGCGCCAACGTGGTGGGCGCTACCGCCAGCATCCTGCTGGAGGCCGACGAGGCCCAGGATATCGCCGAACAAAAGTGGACCAAGGATTTCCGCCCGATGGGAGCCAGCACTAACGTGACCACCGTTCTGTGGGGCACCGCCTGGACCTCGCGGACCCTGCTGGCCCACACCATCCGCGCCTTGCGGTGGGCCGAGGGGCGGGACCAGGTGCGGCGGGTGTTCCTCATCCCCTGGCAGCAGGTGGCCGCCGAAGTGCCCGCCTATGGCCGCTATGTTCAGAACGAGATCGAGCGGCTGGGCCGCCATCACCCGCTAATCCGCACCCAATACGACCTGGAAGAGATCGACGGTGAGGCGGGCATGTTCCCTCCCTCGACGCGGGCGCTCATGCAAGGCACCCATCCCCGCCAGCGCACCCCCACCGCGGGCCGCGAGTACGCCATCCTGGTGGATGTGGCCGGGGAGGCGGAGGACCGTCTGGAGGGGGAGCAGTTGCGCGAGGAGTGCCCGCGCAAGGATTCCACTGCCGCCACCATCGTCGAGGTCTCGCGCAATGCCCTGGAATTGCCCCGCTTCCTGGTGATGGACCGCTACTACTGGACCGGGACGCCTCATCATCAACTGTACGGGGCGCTGCTGCACCTGGCCGAGCTGTGGAGCGCTACCCGGCTCGTGGTAGACGCGACCGGAATCGGTGCCGGGCTGGTTTCTTTCCTGCGGCAGGCCCTGGGCGAGCGGGTGATGCCGTTCACGTTTACCCTGGCGACAAAAAGCGCGCTGGGCTGGCGGTTCCTGGGCATCTGCCATTCGGGCCGCTTTCTGGATTACCGCGACGACGGCGACCCGGTGCGCGCCCAGTTCTGGCGCGAGGTCGAAGCGGCGGATTATCAGGTCTTGGCCGGTCCCGGTCAGGCCATGCGCTGGGGCGTGGCCGACCCCACGGTACATGACGATCTGTTGATGTCGGCGGCGCTGTGTGCGGTGCTGGATGGTGAAGCGCGCGCGCCCTACGCTGGCTCGCAAATTATCGAGGCTATCGATCCTCTCCTATGAGAGACTGTCGGGCCTCCATCGGAGGAATTGGAAATGTGCATACCTGTTGAAAAACTGCTTCTAATATAACACGCTTCACACTGGTCGCCATTAAGGATTCGTCAATATGTATTAAATTTTGTTAATGAAACATAAGAGCGATTGTAAACGCATTGTAAAGGCATGTGGCGCAGAGACTCACCTGGAGTACAGGAGGTGCAGATGGTACGGGAAAGAGTGAGCGGACAGCAACCAGCGATGGATGAGGAAGAGCTGCTGGCGTTGTGGCGCACGGCGCGCGGCATGGCGCTGCGGGCCTGCGCGCGGACGATCTCCCGGCTGCAGGCGGGAGAGGGGGGCTTTTACGATGCCGACGACCTGCAACAGGATTTGTTTCTGGAGTTCTGGCGGCTGGTGCGCCGCTGGCGGGCGGACCCCCACCGCCAGGAGGAACAGTTGTGGGCGGCGTGGCGGCGGGCGCTGTGGCATGGGGGCAAGACGATTCTAAAGCGCGCCCCGCAACGCCTGTGGGACCCGCCGGAGCAGCAGCGAGACCCCGGCTTTTTCACGCTGGATGCTGACATAGACCCAGAGCCGGAGCCCCTGGTGGCGTCGGCGCTGGCGGATGGCGTGCAGCCGCTCATCCAGGCGGAGGATGCCGAGCGCACGCATGTCTGCGAGGATACGTTGGAGAGGGTGGAGCGGGCGTTGTGGGCGCTGCCGGTGGGCCAGCGGCAACTGCTGTATATGGCCGCCGTGGCCGAGTTGCCCGCGGAGCAGGTGGCCCGCTGCCTGGGCCTGCGCAATGGCAACGCCGTCTATCGGCGGCTGCACACCGCCCGCGCGGCGCTGCGGCGCAGATGGCGCTCGTAGAAGCGGGGTAGCCATCACCTCGGCATGTATGCCGCTCCCTCTCCCAGTGGGCTCACCATTATACGTATCTTTTTCGCCCATCATCGGCAGTTAAAACTGCACCAACCCTTGCGAAGCCCACCTTCGTGGGCTGCAAACCAGCCTGCGCAGGCAGGCTTTGCAGAGTTGCCGCGATTTCAATCGCCAGGTCCATCTCCTCTAATGGCATCAGGGCACTTACGTATAAGGATGAGCCCAAAGGGCGAGGGTGCCGATCTGCGGTCGGTTGGCCCGCTCTGGTCCCGGCACGCATGCCGTCCTCTCCCACTGGGAGAGGGAGCGCCCGTAGGGCGTGGGTGAGGGGATTTCTGCATCTCATCAGGAGGCGAGTGAATCCATGCAGACCATCGAGCGGCATCTATTTTGCCTGTGCGAGCGGTTGGCCCAGGAGAACCGGCGACTGCTGGCGCTGCTGGTGCTGGGCTATACGCTGCCGCAGGCAGAGCGGCTTTTGTGCGAGCTGGCAGCCCCGGCGCGGGGACCGCGGCCCGCGCGCCGGAACGCCGCCTGCAGGCACGCGCGCCAGGGGAATCGGG